>Ga0207713_1000081_pt1 | contig 166910 bp, 149 predicted proteins | sample KBSS64metaG_FD_184404 | JGI IMG/M metagenome (GOLD analysis project Ga0207713, IMG submission 184404) | Switchgrass rhizosphere microbial communities from Kellogg Biological Station, Michigan, USA - KBS S6-4 metaG (SPAdes) (version 2) | ecosystem: Host-associated > Plants > Roots > Rhizosphere... | reverse complement strand
TGACACATCAAGAAGGCGGTAGAAGAAGCCGTCAGCCGCCGTTCCATTACCGATATGGAGCATGGCGAACAGATCAGTATTCCCGGGCGCGACATCGACGAACCGGTGCTTCACCACGGGCGCGGCGGCAAACAGACTGTCGTGCACCCCGGCAACAAGGAGTTCACCACCGGTGAACATATCGCCCGGCCACAGGGTGGCGGCGGTGGCAAAGGGCCTGGCAAGGCGAGCAATTCCGGCGAAGGCATGGACGAGTTCGTGTTCCAGATCACTCAGGAAGAATTCCTTGAATTCATGTTCGAAGACCTCGAACTCCCCAACCTGGTCAAACGCAACCTGAGCGGCACCGACACCTTCAAGACCGTTCGCGCGGGCATCAGCAACGAAGGCAACCCGTCGCGCATCAACATCATCCGCACGCTGCGCTCGGCACACGCCCGCCGCATCGCGCTGTCCGGCAGCAGCCGGGCCAAACTCAAACTGGCACTCGCCGAACTTGAACGCCTGAAACGCGAAGAACCGGACAACTTCGGTGACATTCAAGAGCTGGAAGTCGAAATCCAGCGCCTGCAGGCGCGCATCAAACGCGTCCCCTACCTGGACACCTTCGACCTCAAGTACAACCTGCTGGTCAAGCAGCCCAACCCTAGCTCCAAGGCCGTCATGTTCTGCCTGATGGACGTATCGGGTTCCATGACCCAAGCGACCAAGGACATCGCCAAGCGCTTCTTCATCCTGTTGTACCTGTTCCTGAAGCGTAACTACGACAAGATTGAAGTGGTGTTCATTCGCCATCACACCAGTGCGCGAGAAGTCGACGAAGAGGAGTTTTTCTATTCCCGGGAAACCGGCGGCACCATCGTCTCCAGCGCCCTGAAACTGATGCAGGAGATCATGGCCGAGCGCTACCCCACCAACGAGTGGAACATCTATGCAGCCCAGGCCTCGGACGGCGACAACTGGAACGACGACTCGCCCATCTGCCGCGACATTCTCATCAACCAGATCATGCCGTTCGTGCAGTACTACACTTACGTCGAAATCACCCCACGCGAGCACCAGGCGCTGTGGTTCGAATACGAGCGCATCGGTGAAGCCTTCGCCGACACGTTCGCCCAGCAGCAGCTGGTTTCAGCCGGTGACATCTATCCGGTATTCCGTGAACTCTTCCAGCGCAGGTTAGTGACATGACCGGTAGAGAGCAGAAACGCCAACCCCTTTCCACGGGTTCAGAGTGGACGTTCGAACTGATCCAGGCCTACGACCGGGAAATCAGCCGCATCGCCGAGCGTTATGCCTTGGACACCTATCCCAACCAGATCGAGGTGATTACCGCCGAGCAGATGATGGACGCCTACGCGTCGGTCGGCATGCCGCTGGGCTATCACCATTGGTCCTACGGCAAGCATTTCCTGAGCACTGAAAAATCCTACTCACGCGGGCAGATGGGTCTGGCGTACGAGATCGTCATCAACTCCGATCCGTGCATCGCTTATCTGATGGAAGAAAACACCATCTGCATGCAGGCCCTGGTCGTGGCCCATGCCTGCTATGGCCACAACAGCTTCTTCAAGGGAAATTACCTGTTCCGCACCTGGACCGATGCCAGCTCGATCATCGACTACCTGGTGTTCGCCAAGCAGTACATCATGCAGTGCGAGGAGCGCCACGGCATCGACGCCGTCGAGGACCTGCTCGACTCCTGCCATGCGCTGATGAACTACGGCGTCGACCGCTACAAGCGCCCCTACCCTATCTCGGCCGAAGAAGAACGCCGCCGGCAGAAGGATCGGGAAGAGCATCTGCAGAAACAGATCAACGATCTGTGGCGCACCATCCCGAAAAACGCCAACAAGAACGACAAGGAGGATTACTCGCGCTTCCCGGCAGAACCGCAGGAAAACATTCTTTATTTCATCGAAAAGCACGCGCCCTTGCTGGAGCCATGGCAGCGTGAAGTCGTGCGCATCGTGCGCAAGATCGCCCAGTATTTCTATCCACAGCGCCAGACCCAGGTCATGAACGAAGGCTGGGCAACGTTCTGGCACTACACCTTGATGAACGACCTGTACGACGAAGGCCTGGTCACTGACGGATTCATGCTCGAATTCCTGCAGTCCCACACCAGCGTGGTGTTCCAGCCGGGCTTCGACAGTCCGTACTACAGTGGCATCAACCCCTACACCCTGGGCTTTGCGATGTACCAGGACATCCGCCGCATGTGCGAACACCCAACCGAAGAGGATCGCCGCTGGTTCCCCGACCTTGCCGGCACAGACTGGCTCACTGCCGTGAAGTTCGCCATGAGCAGCTTCAAGGACGAGAGCTTCATCCTGCAATACCTTTCACCCAAGGTCATTCGTGACCTGAAACTGTTCAGCATCCTGGATGACGACCAGAAAGACGATCTGCTGGTGCCGGCCATCCATGATGAAACCGGCTACAGAACGATCAGAGAAACCCTGGCCGCCCAGTACAACCTGGGCAATCGTGAACCCAACGTGCAGATCTACAGCATCGACCGTCGCGGCGACCGCTCCCTGACCCTGCGCCACCAGCAACATGACCGCAAACCACTGGGCGACTCCACAGACGAAGTGCTCAAACACTTGCATCGCCTGTGGGGTTTCGACATCCATCTGGAGACGCTCCAGGGCGACCAGATCATGAAAGTCCACCACGTGCCACCGAGAAGCGAACACGCTGACAGTGAATATCCCCGGCTCGACCTCGCGGTCGTTCACCTTTAGGGGATAACGCAATTGCCGCCTCCGCAAGCGTGACATTAGGTTTATCCTGTCGCGCTTACGGAGGCTTTTTTATGCAGACCTATAAAGTTGGCGGCGCTGTTCGTGATCGCCTGCTGGGCAAACCTGTGGCTGACACCGACTGGGTGGTCGTCGGTGCGACAACCGACGAGATGCTCATCAAGGGCTACCGGCCTGTCGGGACCGACTTCCCGGTATTTCTGCACCCGCTGACCGGCGAGGAATATGCCCTGGCCCGTACCGAGCGCAAGACCGCTCCGGGCTATGGCGGATTCGTGTTTCATGCAGACCCTGAAGTCACGCTCGAAGAGGATTTGATCCGCCGCGATCTGACCATCAACGCCATTGCAGAAGACAAGGACGGCCACCTGACCGATCCCTTCCATGGCCAGCGCGATCTTGAACTGCGAATTTTGCGTCACGTATCGCCGGCGTTCGAAGAAGATCCTCTGCGTGTGCTGCGGGTTGCGCGCTTTGCTGCGCGGTATGCGCCTGACGGTTTCACCATTGCCCCGGAAACCCTGAGCCTGATGCGCAGGCTCAGCGGATCGGGCGAGCTGCAGGCCCTGACGCCGGAGCGAAGCTGGAAGGAAATTTCCCGCGCCTTGATGGAAAAAGAGCCACAGGTGTTTATCCAGGTACTGCGTGACTGCGGGGCACTCAAGGTGCTGATGCCGGAAATCGACACATTGTTCGGCGTCCCTCAGCCTGAAGTCCACCACCCTGAAATCGACACGGGCCTGCATGTGCTGAGCGTTCTGCATCAGGCTGCGCTGCACGAACAACCCTTGAGCGTGCGCTGGGCGTGCCTGCTCCACGACCTGGGCAAGGGTCTGACGCCCGAAGAGGAATGGCCTCGTCATATCGCCCATGAGCACAAGGGGCTCAAGGCGATCAAAGCGGTCAACCTGCGTTTCAAGGTGCCAAGGGATTGCCAGGAACTCGCGCTGCTGGTCGGCCAGTACCACACCCATGGCCATCGCGCCCTGGAGCTCAAGCCCTCGACGCTGCTCGACCTGCTGCAGAGCTTCGATGTCTATCGGCGGCCACAGCGGTTTGAGGAGTTCATCGTTTCCTGCGAGATGGACGCCCGCGGGCGCAAGGGATTCGAAGACCGCAGTTATCCACAGGCCCACTACCTGCGCGGCGCCGCCGAGGCCGCCCGGCAAGTCGCGGTGCAGCCTTTGCTCGACCAGGGTTTTCAAGGACAGGAATTGGGCGAAGCGCTCAAGCGCGAGCGGCTGGATACTCTGACGGCCTACAAGGCCTCATACCAACCCTGAGCTGAAACCGTAGCAGTCCGGCTTGCCGGCGTCAGCGCCCGAAAGATCGCCGACGCCGGCAAGCCGGACTGCTACGGGTCAGCGGGTGATCAACAACGCATCTGGCGTCAGCTGATTACCGCGCCATTCGAACGCCACCGGCCACAACTGCTGGTCGATCTGCGTGTCAGCCCACAACCGGGCAAACGACACACCAACCCCCGGATGCAACCGCTCTGGCGCGATCAGCGACAGCGGCCACAGCACGAACGCGTTCTTCAGGATTTCAGCCCGAGGCAGCACAAGACCGTCGAAATTGCCGACATGTTCGTCGAACAGCAGCACATCGATGTCCAGCGGCAGGCCTTTTCGATCCGGCGCATAACGGCCGTTATCGGCCTCGATGAACTTCAACCGGCGATCCAGCTCGATCAGCGGCAGGTCCGTCAGCGCAGACACCACCAGATTGAAGAACGGCCCACTCTTGATCCCCACCGCATGGCTCTCGAACACCGGCGAGCAGCTTATGTCAGTGAGAAAGCCGGCCAATGCATCGAGCCCGGCGCACAGGTGCTGCTCGCGGTCGGTATTGCTGCCCAAGCCCAGGAAAATCCGTGTCAGCGACATCCGCGCTCGATCTCCACACCCACGCCCTTGGCCGCTGGAACGGCGCCCGGCTTGGTCAGTTTGAGGTGCATCCAGGGAATATTGAACTCGCTCATCAGCACCTCGCACAGGCGCTCGGCGAAGGTCTCGACCAGTTCGAACTTCGAAACTTCGGCAAACGCCTGAATGCGCGCAGAAACGCTGGCGTAGTCGAGCGCCTTGCTCAGGTCATCACCGGCTGCCGCAGGGCGGTTGTCCCAGGCAAAACTCAGGTCCAGACGCAGGCACTGGCGGATGCTGCGCTCCCAGTCGTAGGCGCCGATCACCGTATCGACTTCCAGCCCCTCAATGAAAACTCTGTCCAAGCCTTTCTCTCCGTTGCACGACAAGGGCGCGATGCGCCGTTAGAATCAAGCCATCCTCGCCCGGAATGGTTAGCATGTTTTGGTCACTGGCGATCGTCGCCTACCTGCTCGGCTCACTGTCCTTCGCCATCCTGCTCAGCCGCCTCAACGGCAGCCCGGACCCGCGTGCCAGCGGCTCGGGCAATGCCGGCGCCACCAACATGCTGCGCCTGGCAGGCAAGAAACTCGCGATCCTGACCCTGATCGGCGACGTCTGCAAAGGCCTTGTGCCCGTGCTGATCGCCAGCTGGATCGGCCTGGACCCTCGTCAACAGGCCTGGATCGGCGTTTGCGCCGTACTGGGCCATCTGTTTCCGCTGTATTTTCGCTTCCGTGGCGGCAAGGGTGTTGCCACCGCTGCCGGCATGCTGCTGGGGCTCTACTTCCCCGCGGCCCTCTTGGCCATCGCCGCCTGGCTGCTGACGTTCTACCTGACCCGTACCAGCTCGCTCGCCTCGCTGATCGCAACGCCGCTGACCCTGCCGCTACTGGCCTGGCAGCAACCCCACGCACTGGTGCCGATGAGCGTGCTCACCTTGCTGATCGTCTGGCGACATCGCGGCAATTTACGCGACCTGTTCGCCGGGCGCGAACGGCATTTTTAATCCCTTAAGCTGAAAAAGGCTCATTCGAGCCTTCTTCATCGATCAACCCAAGCGTTACAGGCCCGGCAACTGCTCCATCGGCCAGCGGGCCTGGACGGTGATGCTCAGGTCTTCCTTCTGGCCAGCCTGCAAGCGCTGGCAACCGGCGAACGCGATCATCGCGCCGTTATCGGTGCAGAACTCGGGGCGAGCGTAGTACACGTTGCCACCCAGGCCGTCGAGCATCTGTTCCAGCGATGCGCGCAACGCGCGGTTGGCACTCACACCGCCGGCAATGACCAGACGCTTGAGGCCGGTCTGTTTGAGGGCGCGCTTGCACTTGATGGTGAGAGTCTCCACCACCGCCTGCTGGAAGGCCAGCGCGATGTCGCAACGGGTCTGTTCGCTGTCGTCTCCAGCGCTCTGGCACTGTTGCCAGGTGTTCAGGGCGGAGGTTTTCAGGCCGCTGAAGCTGAAGGTCAGGCCGGGACGATCGGTCATTGGCCGCGGAAAAGTGAAACGCCCTTCGACGCCCTTGAGCGCCAGACGTGAGATTTCCGGGCCGCCTGGATAATTCAGGCCCATCATTTTCGCGGTCTTGTCGAAAGCTTCGCCTGCGGCGTCGTCCAGTGTCTCGCCCAACAGCTCGTAATGGCCGATGCCATCGACGCGAACCAGCTGGGTATGACCACCGGAAACCAACAAAGCGACGAACGGAAACTCTGGGGGTGTTTCTTCCAGCATCGGCGCCAGAAGATGCCCTTCCATGTGGTGCACACCCAGCGCCGGGATGTCCCAGGCGAAGGCCAGCGCCTGGGCGCAGGAAGCCCCCACCAGCAACGCGCCAACCAGGCCCGGGCCTGCGGTGTAGGCGATGGCGTCGATCTCGGTGGCCGCGCAGCCGGCTTCGGCCAGCACCTGCCGGATCAGGGGCAGCATGCGTTTGACGTGATCGCGCGAGGCAAGCTCGGGCACCACCCCGCCGTAGACACGGTGCAGGTCGATCTGACTGAACAATGCATCGGCGAGCAGGCCGCGTTCGCTGTCGTACAGCGCAACGCCGGTCTCGTCGCAAGAGGTTTCCAGACCCAGTACTAACATGGGATACGCCTTGTTGAGGCCAAATTCGAAGGCGCGCATAATAGTCGCCGCTCATGCCTGCGACCAGCGGTTTTCGATCAGAGGCTTTGCATTCCTCGCGACAAGGGGTTAACATCCGCAACCCTTAAAAACCGACGTACTTAGTGCAAGTGTTGCACGAGGCGTTGACCCCGGTAATGAATGAAGGTAGCTCTGGATGCCAGCCGTCAAAGTTAAAGAGAACGAACCCTTCGACGTAGCTCTGCGTCGTTTCAAGCGCTCCTGCGAAAAAGCCGGTGTTCTGGCTGAAGTTCGTAGCCGCGAATTTTACGAGAAGCCGACTTCTGAGCGTAAGCGCAAGGCAGCTGCTGCTGTCAAACGTCACGCCAAGAAAGTACAGCGCGAACAGCGCCGCGCCGTTCGTCTGTACTAATACAGACGTTCGTCGCAAGCTTCTGCCTCGCCCGGCCCAAAAGCCGGGCTGCCGGCAGTTGCAGTTTTAGCCTCACGCTACACAGACCGAGGCTGTCGACGCCGCAGATGCGACATAGACACACTCCGTCGAACTCTTCCTGCCTGCTTCAGGCATCGCTGGCCGGTCTACACTGACCGAGCAACCGTCGTTACGCTTTGGATTCGCCACGATCGTTCTGGCGGGGCGCCTGATGATGAGAACGCCATGGCCGGACTGATCCCTCAAGGTTTTATTGACGACCTCCTGAACCGCACCGACATCGTCGATGTTGTCAGCTCACGCGTTCAATTAAAGAAAACCGGCAAGAACTTCAGCGCCTGCTGTCCTTTCCACAAGGAAAAGACACCGTCGTTCAGCGTCAGCCCCGACAAACAGTTCTATTACTGCTTTGGCTGTGGCGCAGGTGGCAACGCCCTCGGCTTCATCATGGACCACGACAACCTGGATTTCCCCCAGGCCGTCGAAGATCTGGCCAAAGCCGCCGGCATGGAAGTGCCCCGCGAACAGGGCGTACGAGGCCAAAAGCCCCGACAACCCACTGATTCGCCGCTTTACCCGCTATTGACCGCCGCTGCCGATTTCTACCGTGCCGCGCTGAAAAGCCATCCGACACGAAAATCCGCAGTGGACTACCTGAAAGGCCGTGGCCTTTCGGGCGAGATTGCCCGTGACTTCGGCCTGGGGTTCGCCCCGCCGGGCTGGGACAATCTCTACAAGCACCTGAGCAGCGACACCCTTCAGCAAAAGGCCATGATCGACGCCGGCCTGCTGATCGAAAATGCCGAAACCGGCAAACGCTACGACCGCTTCCGCGACCGGGTGATGTTCCCCATTCGCGACTCACGCGGTCGTGTGATCGCCTTTGGCGGCCGCGTACTGGGCGACGACAAGCCCAAATACCTGAACTCGCCGGAAACCCCGGTGTTTCACAAGGGCCAGGAACTGTACGGGCTGTTCGAGGCACGCAAATACAATCGCAACCTCGACGAGATCATCGTTGTCGAAGGCTACATGGACGTCATCGCGCTGGCCCAGCAAGGCCTGCGCAATGCCGTCGCGACACTGGGTACCGCGACCAGCGAAGAGCATTTGAAGCGCCTGTACCGCGTAGTGCCGAACGTGCTGTTCTGTTTCGACGGCGACCAGGCGGGCAGAAACGCTGCCTGGCGGGCGCTGGAAGCTACACTTTCAAGTTTGCAGGATGGCCGTCGTGCCCGATTCCTGTTTTTGCCCGAGGGCGAAGACCCGGACACCCTGGTGCGTGCTGAAGGCACCGATGCGTTCAAGGCCAGGATCAACCAGCACGCACAACCGCTGGCCGATTACTTCTTCGAGCAGTTGACCAAGGAAGCAGACCCGCGCTCGCTGGAAGGCAAGGCGCACATGGTCACCCTGGCCGCACCGCTGATCGAGAAAGTACCCGGCGCCAACCTGCGCGAACTGATGCGTCGGCGCCTTAAAGAAATTACCGGGCTGGATACCGCAGCGGTCAATCAACTGGTGCAGAGCGCACCAGTTGAAGCACCGCCGGCATACGACCCGGGCTTTGACTACGACTCGGTCCCCGATTACGGCGGTTACCAGCCGCATGACGCCTACGAGCCGCAGCAGGAATGGACACCGCAGGCACCGGGTGGCCAGAAGAAGAAATGGGAAAACAAGCCGTGGGAAAAGGGCAAGAAGTGGGACAAAAACGGCAAGCGGCCGGATTTCGAACCTCGCGCCCCGCGTACCCCGGCCACGGTCGAGCCACCGACACTGACCGCACTCAGGACACTGCTGCACCATCCTGACCTGTCACAGAAAGTGGAAGATACCAGCCATTTCGCAGCCGAAGACAACGTTTACTCGCAGTTGCTGGTGGCGTTGCTGGAAGCCTTGCAGAAGAACCCGAAGCTGCGATCCCTGCAACTGATCGCACGCTGGCACGGAACCGATCAGGGACGATTATTAAGACAACTGGCGGAAAAGGAATGGCTGATCTCGGCCGATAACCTTGAACAACAGTTTTTCGACACTATAACTAGCTTGTCCGCCCGCCAACGCGAGCGAAGCCTGGATCAGTTAATCAGGAAGGAACGGCAGTCAGGGTTGAGCGCAGATGAAAAAGTTCAGCTACTCAACCTGTTAAATCGCAAAGTTCCTGCACAAACCCCGACCTCAACTGGCGCGTGAGGTCCTAGCTCGGGTATAATCCTCGGCTTGTTTTTTGCCCGCCAAGACCTTCAGTGGATAGGGTGTTATGTCCGGAAAAGCGCAACAGCAGTCTCGCCTCAAAGAGTTGATCAGCCGCGGTCGTGAGCAGGGTTACCTGACTTACGCGGAGGTCAACGACCACCTGCCGGAGGATATTTCAGATCCGGAACAGGTGGAAGACATCATCCGCATGATTAACGACATGGGGATCAACGTATTCGAGAGCGCCCCGGATGCGGACGCCCTTCTGTTGGCTGAAGCTGACACCGACGAGGCGGCCGCTGAAGAAGCAGCCGCAGCGTTGGCGGCCGTCGAAACCGACATCGGTCGCACTACCGACCCTGTGCGCATGTATATGCGCGAAATGGGTACGGTCGAGCTTCTGACACGCGAAGGCGAAATCGAAATCGCCAAGCGTATCGAGGAAGGCATCCGTGAAGTGATGGGCGCTATCGCGCACTTCCCAGGCACGGTCGAGCACATTCTCTCCGAGTATGATCGCGTTACCAGCGAAGGCGGTCGGCTGTCCGACGTCCTGAGCGGTTACATCGATCCGGACGACGGCATTGCGCCGCCTGCCGAAGCGCCGATCCCGGTCGATCAGAAAGCCGCCAAGGCTGAAGACGCCGACGATGACGATGAAGAATCCGCCGACGGCGATGACGAGGAAGAGGCCGAAAGCGGTCCGGACCCGGTCATCGCCGCACAGCGCTTCGGTGCCGTCTCCGATCAGATGGCGATCACGCTCAAGGCCCTGAAAAAGCACGGTCGTGGCAGCAAGCAGGCCAACGACGAACTGCTGGCTCTGGCCGAGCTGTTCATGCCGATCAAACTGGTACCCAAGCAGTTTGAGAACCTGGTCGAGACCGTTCGCAGTGCCCTGGAGCGTTTGCGCGCCCAGGAACGCGCCATCATGCAACTGTGCGTTCGTGATGCACGCATGCCGCGCGCCGACTTCCTGCGCCAGTTCCCTGGCAACGAAGTCGACCAGAGCTGGACAGACGCACTGGCCAAGGGCAAGAGCAAATACGCCGAAGCCATTGGTCGCCTGCAAGCCGACATCCAGCGTTGCCAGCAGAAGCTGACCGCACTGGAGGAAGAAACCGGCCTGACCGTCCTGGAAATCAAGGACATCAACCGTCGCATGTCGATCGGCGAGGCCAAGGCCCGTCGCGCGAAGAAAGAGATGGTTGAGGCGAACCTGCGTCTGGTGATCTCGATCGCCAAGAAGTACACCAACCGCGGCCTGCAGTTCCTGGACCTGATCCAGGAAGGCAACATCGGCCTGATGAAGGCGGTGGACAAGTTCGAATACCGTCGTGGTTACAAGTTCTCGACCTATGCCACCTGGTGGATCCGTCAGGCGATCACTCGCTCGATCGCCGACCAGGCCCGCACCATCCGTATTCCGGTGCACATGATCGAGACGATCAACAAGCTCAACCGCATTTCCCGCCAGATGTTGCAGGAAATGGGTCGTGAACCGACCCCGGAAGAGCTGGGTGAGCGCATGGAGATGCCTGAGGACAAGATCCGCAAGGTTCTGAAGATCGCCAAAGAGCCGATCTCCATGGAAACACCGATCGGTGACGACGAAGATTCGCATCTGGGTGACTTCATCGAAGACTCGACCATGCAGTCGCCAATCGATGTGGCAACCGTTGAGAGCCTCAAGGAAGCGACTCGCGAAGTGCTCTCGGGCCTGACCGCCCGCGAAGCCAAGGTTCTGCGGATGCGCTTCGGCATCGACATGAATACCGACCACACCCTTGAGGAAGTCGGTAAGCAGTTCGATGTAACCCGTGAGCGTATTCGTCAGATCGAGGCCAAGGCCCTGCGCAAATTGCGTCACCCGACCAGAAGCGAACACCTGCGTTCGTTCCTGGACGAGTAAGCAAAACGCTCGCTCGCGCTACACCACAAAACCCCCGGCCCATGCCGGGGGTTTTGCATTTCAGGGAATCAGATTTTTGGCAGTATGCCAGCGGCTATCAGCGGGGCTACACTCGACTCATTCTCAACGCTGAAACTATTTGAGGCCTGCCATGTTCTGGATGCCGGCCATTGTTTTCTTGTGCTTGATGGGGTCGACGACAGTCGACGCGCAGGTCCTCCCTCAAGGGGAAACCTGGCAGGGCGTGCACGGGGACTCAATGCAGAGTAAGGAAGCTGCACTGCCCGACACCGAACGAGCTCCCGCCTCGCAGCGCGATGACGTGGGCGCTGGTCTTTCCAACATGGACGACGCGCTGCACACGGCGCTGGCCGCCAATGAAGCGCCGTACGCCGAAAACGCCTTGAGCTCCCAAGGCGAGCCCGGCAGGTTCTGGCGCGACTTCGTACTCTACGGCCTTCCGGGCCTTCTTCTGCTGTCCACCGTACTGGCCGTCATGGTGCGCATCAACCGCCGCCTCAGCTCGGAAATCTCTCGGCGCGTGGCCCTCGAACAAGAGCTGCGCAGCAGCGAATACCACTATCGCGGCATGATCGAGAGCCTGTCGGCCATTGCCTGGGAAGCGAACACCCACGATTTCTCCTACAGCTACGTCTCGCCTCACGCCGAGAACCTGCTGGGCTACCCGCTGCACCAGTGGCGCCGGCACGGTTTCTGGCGCGGCATCGTGCACCCCGCCGACGTAGACCGCGCGGAAGGCTTCTGCCACCAGGAAATCGCCCAAGGCAACGACCACAGCCTCGATTACCGCGTGATCGCCGCCGATGGCCGGGTGGTCTGGGTGCGCGACATCGTCAGCCTCATCAGCTACGGCCACGAGCCAGTGATGCGCGGGCTGATGATCGACATATCTGAAGCCAAACAGACCGAAGAGGCCCTGCGTCGCTCAGAAGGCAAGTTCGCGTCGGTATTCGCCCAATGCCCGGACATTCTGGTGATTGCGCGCCTGTCCGATGGCCGCTTCCTGGAGGCCAACCAGGCGTTCGTCGAACAGATAGGCCTTGCGCCCGACCAGGTGATTGGCAAGACCCCAAGCGAACTGGACATCTGGGGCATCCCGGACATCGGCACCAGCCTGCTGCAGCGCCTGCAAAAAGGCAGCATCCGCAATCTGGAAATGCCCTTCCGCCGCAGCAACGGCCGTACCTTCACCGGCCTACTGTCGGCCGAGCCGTTCGATCTGGACTCCACGCCCGCCGTGGTCCTGGTAGTTCGCGACATCACTCCGCTCAAGGAGGCGCAGCAACAGCTGCAACTGTCCGAGGAGAAGTTCGCCAAGGCCTTCCACTCCTCCCCGGACGGCATGCTTATCACCCGCCAAAGCGACGGCCTGCTGGTGGAAATCAACGATGGCTTCAGCCGCATCACCGGCTACCACAGCTCGCTGTCGCTTGACCGCTCAACCCTGGACCTGGGCATCTGGGTCGACCTTAACGAGCGCCAGCAGCTGTTGGAGCAGCTCCATCGCGACGGGTTTGTCAAAGACTTTCCCAGCCACATTCGCCGCAGGGATGGTCAGGTCAGGCTGTGTGAAATTTCGTCGCGCCCACTGCCCATCGGTGGCGAAGACTGCATGCTGACCATCGCCCGGGATATCACTGAACGTCACCAGATGCAGGAAAAACTGCAACTGGCCGCAACCGTGTTCGAGAGCACGGCAGAAGGCGTGCTCATTACCGACACTCGCCAGCGGATCAATGCCGTCAACCGCGCCTTCAGTGAAATCACCGGCTACAGCGAAGGCGAAACCATCGGCCAGACCCCGCGCCTGCTCGCCTCCGGCCTGCACGACAGCGCCTTCTACGCGGCCATGTGGTACCAGTTGACCGCCGAAGGGCATTGGCAGGGCGAAATCAGCAACCGACGCAAGAACGGCGAGATCTACCCCGCCTGGCTGACCATCAGCGCCGTGCGCAACCGCGACAAGTTCATCACCCACTTCGTCGCGGTGTTCGCGGATATCTCCAGCCTGAAACAAGCCCAGGCCCGCCTGGACTACCAGGCCCATCACGACCCGCTGACCGGCCTGCCGAACCGCACGCTGTTCGAAAGTCGGCTGCATGCAGCCCTGACCCACAGCAGGGAAGCCCACAGCCTTGGCGCGGTGCTGTTCCTGGACCTGGACCGCTTCAAGCACATCAACGACAGCCTCGGTCATCCGGTCGGCGACCTTCTGCTTAAAAGCATTGCCCTTCGCCTTAAAGAAACCCTGCGCGACATCGACACGGTCGCACGCCTGGGCGGCGACGAATTCATCATCCTGTTGCCAGGGCTGCAAACCGCCCATGACGCCGAGACCATTGCGACCAAACTGCTGCACAGCTTTTCAGCGCCGTTCCAGGCAGGCGAGCACGAGTTTTTCATCAGCACCAGCATCGGCACCGCGCTGTTCCCGACCGACGGCGCCGACGTCGCCACCCTCATCAAGAACGCCGATGCCGCGATGTATCGCTCCAAAGCCAAAGGCCGCAATCGCGTGGAAAACTACACGCGCGACCTGACCGCTCAGGCCAGCGAGCGGGTAGCGCTGGAACACGAACTTCGTCGCGCCATCGAACGCAACGAATTCACGCTTTCCTACCAGCCCAAGGTCAGCCTGCTGACACAGCGACTGGTCGGTGCCGAAGCATTGATCCGCTGGAACCACCCGACTTTCGGAGAAGTCCCACCCGAGCGCTTCATTCCCCTGGCCGAAGAGAACGGCATGATCCTGCAGATCGGCGAGTGGGTACTGGAGAAAGCCTGCCAGCAACTGCACCGCTGGAACCAGAGCTACGACATATTCGGCCCACTCTCGGTCAACCTTGCCGGTGCACAACTGCGCCAGCCCAACCTGGTCAACCGCATCGAACAACTGCTCAACCAATACCAGTTGCAACCTGGATGTCTGCAACTGGAGATCACCGAAAACTTCATCATGTCCCAGACCGAAGAAGCCTTGTCCGTGCTGCACCGCCTGAAAAAACTCGGCGTACAACTGGCCATCGACGACTTCGGCACCGGCTACTCCTCGCTCAGCTACCTCAAGCGCCTGCCGCTGGACATCCTGAAAATCGACCAGTCCTTCGTCCGCGGCCTACCCGACGACCCACACGATGCCGCCATCGTCAGAGCCATCATCGCCCTGGGTCGCAGCATGCAACTGACCGTCATTGCCGAAGGCGTGGAAAACGTCGAACAGCAGCAATTCCTCGCCGATGAAGGCTGCGAACAGATACAGGGCTACATCGTCAGCCTGCCCCTGCGCTCCGAAGAATTTTGCGCGACGTTTCTTCGTATGACACTTTCGGATTTTTCGGATAGCCCGGCACGCAAACCGTCGTTATAATCCGCGGCCAGACTGAGGGCCTATAGCTCAGTTGGTTAGAGCAGAGGACTCATAATCCTTTGGTCCACGGTTCGAGTCCGTGTGGGCCCACCACCTTTTAAAGCCGCGCATTGCGCGGCTTTGTGCTTTCTGCGGATATGTTTTCGGGCCACGACAAATTTCTTTTTCGGATCGTGCATCCAGATCGCCGGCTGGCGGGTATTGGTAATGGGCGGCATGTGACTGCCCAGCCAAATGACCTGTCAGGAGCACTGCCCATGAACGTCAAATCCTCCGCCTGCCTGCTTGCCTGCAGCCTTGCCCTCGGCCTACAGACGGCCCACGCCCAGTCCATGTTGCCGGATGCCGTCAAGGTTCCCGATGGCCATAGCGTGATGCTTGAAACCGTCGGCGTCGGCGAAATCACCTATCAATGCCGCGACAAAGCCAATGCTCCCGGCCAGACCGAATGGACCTTCGTCGGCCCCAAGGCCGTTCTGAACGACCGCGCTGGCAAGCCCGTGGGTGACTACTTCGGCCCGCCGGCCACCTGGCAGGCCAAGGACGGTTCGAAAGTCACCGGCACCCAGTTGGCGGTGGCGAAGGCGGCCGATGGCGACTTGCCTTATCAACTGGTCAAAGCCAACCCGGCCGAAGGCAAAGGCGCGATGCAGGGTGTCAGCTACATCCAGCGCGTGGCGACCCGCGGTGGCGTGGCCCCGAAAAGCGACTGCACCGCGCAGAACAAGGGCGCGCAGCAGATCGTCAAGTATCAGGCAGATTATGTGTTCTGGACGGCCAAGTGAAACGCGATTAGGCACACGCCATTGCCATCGATCTTCTACGCTATTGGGCAACCCCCCCGGTCAGATGGCCGGGGCACCCCGCTTGAAACAAGGACACCGCACACGTTGAACTCGCCTGCCGTCCCGTTCGATTTCCACCGCTGTCTGGAGGCCTGTGCACGGGGCGACCGGAGGGCTTTGCAGGCGCTGTACGATCACGAAGGGGCACGCATGCTGGGTGTGGCCCGGCGCATCGCCCGCGACCACGCCACGGCAGAAGATGTGGTCCACGATGCCATGGTGCGGATCTGGACCCGCGCCGCCAGCTTCGACCCCGAGCGTGGCTCGGCCCGGGGCTGGATCTACAGCATTACCCGCCACCTGGCGCTTAACTCGATCCGCGATACGCGGCGTGAAACTGTGCTGGATGAGTCCGACATCGATACCGGGCCGTCGTCCCACGGAGGGCTCGACGACGCAGACCTGTGGTCAGGGTCGGGGAAAATCTATCGCTGCCTTGAGCAACTGCAGCCCGCACCGCAGCGCTGCATCCTGCACGCCTACGTGGACGGCTGCAGCCATGCCGAGATTGCCACCTTGCTGGGTGCGCCATTGGGCACTGTCAAAGCCTGGATCAATCGCAGCCTCAAGGCGCTGCGGGAGTGTCTGGAATGAAGCCCGAATCTGCCGAAGCCCTGGACGCCCTCGCCGGAGAGTATGTGCTGGGGACGCTGTCGCCCGAGCAGCACGCCGAAGTGACCGAACGCCTGCGCACGGACGCCGCATTGCGCACCGCCGTCGATGCCTGGGAGGTTCGCCTGCTGGACCTCACTCAGCTCGCCCCGCCGGTGACGCCCAGTGCCCGGCTGTGGGGCCGCATTCAGCGCAGCCTTGACGAGTTTGCCCCGGCGCCCGCCCACCGCCAGCCACGCGGGTGGCAACGCCTCGGCCTGTGGCAGGGGTTGAGCGCAGCGGGGCTTGCGGCAAGCCTGCTGCTGGCTTTTGTCTTGCTGACCGCCCCTGCCCCCACAACCCAGTATCTGGTCGTGCTGGTGGCTCCGAGCAGCCAGGCTCCCGGCTGGGTGGTGCAGGCCAGCGACAACCGGACGATTGAGCTGCTTCCTCTGGGTCAGGATTCGGTGCCCGACGGTATGGCGCTGCAATTCTGGACCAAAGGCGAGCAGTGGCGGGCACCAGTTTCGCTGGGGCTGGTCAAGCCTGGCGCGGCCAACCGCGTTCAACTGCAAAGCCTCCCGCCGCTTGAGCCCAATCAGCTATTCGAGCTGACCCTGGAGAAAGCCGGAGGGTCACCGACCGGGCTGCCGACGGGACCGATCAAGTTCATTGGGCGCGCGGTGAAAGTGATCTGACCAGGCTTACAACTCACGACATCCGTCGCGGCTGATCCTGAGTTTGCGGTAACCCGACAAGGCGCTGGCGCGGCCGGCCTCCAGCGCCTGCAAGAACCGCTCGGGCTGGTCCATCGGCAGCGCTTTCAGCTCGGCCACATCACGCTCCCACCATTGGCTGGCCAGCAGGCGTTCGATGATGTCCGGAGCATGGCGATAGCGAATGACCTTCGCCGGAAAGCCCGCGACGATGGCGTACGGCGGCACATCCTGGGTGACCACGGCGCGAGTTGCGATGATGGCGCCAGTCCCCACATTGACGCCTTCCATAATCATGGCGCTGTGGCCGATCCAGACATCATGACCAATGACCGCCAACTCGGTTGGCGCGGTGTAGGTCAGTGGCGAGTCGGTGTACTGGAAGGGATGTGAGCTCGTCCAGTCGCTGGGGTGGGTGTATTTCTCCTGGCCGATGTAGACATCCGAGGCGATGGAGCAGAAGCGGCCGATGGACGACACCAGTGACAGATGCGTTCCGCTGCGAATGTAGGTATAGGCGCCGATTTCGACGTGACCCGTTCGCAACTCTATGTGTCCCAGTTCGACGTGATCCTCGATGACCAGCTCACAGCGCTTGCTCAATGACGACAAGCCTCCGGCCAGCTTGGCACCGCGCTGTCTGATCCAGCGTTTCCAGTACAGATCTTTCAGGTATTGCAATTGGTTATTCCCCGTCGTCCGGCCAGCGGACCTATCATCCGGCCAGCCTACCAGAAGCTCTGGGCCGGGCGTTTGCTAGTTATCCGGATACATTCGCCACTTTCAGGGTCTGTTACCCCATGAATATCCTCTCCCTGCCCGCCTTTCTGCGCCCTTTGCTGCGTCCTTTGCTGGACCCTTACCGCCGCTATCTGTACGCCCGCTACATTCACGCCGGCCGCATCGTCGTCGGGCTGATCGTGTCGATCCTGCTGACCACCGGCATTCATCTGCCCCACGGCGAATGGGCGTCGGTCACGATGCTGATCGTGATCGGCGGATTGCAGCATCACGGCAATATCGGCAAGAAGTCGGTGGAGCGAGCCTACGGCACCTTGATCGGCGCTGCGCTGGGGCTGATGGTGGTGGCGCAGCAGATGTACCTGGGCATGCCGCTGCTGACGTACTGCATCATGGCGCTGATCTGCGGGTTCTTCGCCTATCACGCCATCGGCAAGGGCGGTTACACCGCGCTGCTTTCGGCCATTACGCTGTTCATCGTTGCGGGCCATGGCGACAACCCGATCACTGATGGCCTGTGGCGCACCGTGGATATCCTGATCGGCATCGTGCTGGCCCTGGCGTTCTCCTTCGCGCTGCCGCTGTACGCGGTGTATTCGTGGCGCTACAACCTGGCCAAGGGTTTGCGCATTTGCGCCAAGGTGTACGAGCGCATTTGCAGCGGGCAGTCGATCACGGCTGACGAGCATCTGAAGCTGATGGCCAAGCTCAACGCGACGATGCTGCAATTGCGCTCGCTGATGCCATCGGTGTCCAAGGAAGTGAGGATTTCAGCGGTGGAGCTGGACGCGATTCAGGGGCATTTCCGTATGTGTCTGAGCACCCTGGAAATCCTTTCCAATCTTCGCCCGCCAGACATGGGCGCGACCGGCCTCGACGCTGAACAAAGGCGTATCCGGCGCATGCTGATCGGCATGGCGCGCGCGCTGCAAAATGGCGCGACAGAACGCCTCAAGCGCCCGACCGAATCCTTGTCGGTAGGGCCGGAAGCACCTTCCGCCTCGGCTGAAATGCTGGGTTACCAGTTGATGAACCGGCAGTTGGCGTTGAACCTCGAAGGGCTGCAACAGCGCCTGGCGAAGACGGCGAGGAAGTGGAAGATCTGACCCACAGACCGCCGCCTTTGCGCTTATGGCGACCTTAAAGACGTCGACGCCGGCAAGCCGGACTGCTACGGGTTTGGGGCTGACGGGGATGTTGGCGACAACCACTCACAAGGTAGCAGTCCGGCTTGCCGGCGTAAGCGATCTTGAGGGCGTCCCCGCCGGCAAGCCGTGCTGCTACGGGACCAGGGTGAAGCCAGTATCTTCGTGACACCCAAAATCCCCGTAGCAGCCGGGCTTGCCCGCGGGAGCGATATTGAACGCCCCGCAGGCGAGAGGCGCACTCAGTAAACCGAAGGCACCACCATGTTGCGCGGCACCGGTGCGCGCAGGTAGTTGGCGTTGTATTCGCGCTCCGGCAGCACCACCTGTGGCGCCTCGACTTCACCGCGCGGGATCTGCTCCAGCAAATGATGGATGCAGTTGAGCCGCGCGCGCTTCTTGTCGTCAGCTTCCACAATCCACCAAGGAGCCACGTCAGTGTGCGAGCGCGTCAGCATCTCTTCCTTGGCGCGGGTGTAATCTTCCCAGCGACGGCGGGATTCGAGATCCATCGGCGAGAGCTTCCATTGCTTCAACGGATCGTGGATGCGCATCAGGAAGCGGCGATACTGCTCGTCATCGGTGATGGAGAACCAGTATTTGATGAGGATGATGCCCGAGCGCACCAGCATCTTTTCAAACTCGGGAACGGTGCGGAAGAACTCTTCGTATTCTTCGTTATCGCAGAACCCCATGACCCGCTCGACGCCCGCACGGTTGTACCAGCTGCGGTCGAACAGCACCATTTCACCCGCCGCTGGCAGGTGCGAAACGTAGCGCTGGAAGTACCACTGAGTGCGTTCGCGCTCGCTCGGCGCGGTCAGCGCGGCCACTCGGCAGACCCTAGGATTGAGGCGCTGGGTGATGCGCTTGATCGCACCGCCCTTGCCCGCCGCATCACGGCCTTCGAACAGCACGACCACTTTGAGCTTCTGGCTGACCACCCAATCCTGCAGCTTGACCAGCTCGCCTTGAAGGCGCAGCAGTTCGCGGAAATACACGCGACGGTCGATGCCTTTGCGCACTTCCTCACCCAGGTCCGCAAGCAGACCGTCAAGACGAGCGTCGTCGTATTCCATTTCCAGTTCTTCGTCGAAGCTGTCGAGGATATCGGCTTGGATGTAGCGGGCGGTTTCGGAAATATCCAGACTCATGAGAGGGCTCCCGGCGTGGATTCAGAGGGTCAGGGAGCCGATTTAGACATGCCGGGAGTGACAGCTGAATGACAAAGCGGTGACAGCGGGGAAAAGTCCTACATACAACAACCCAGTTGCTTACGACACGTTCTGATGTGCGCCACATTGCTCGACACCCGGCAAACGGGCTGGCAGGCTGCTTCCACGGCAGACCTCACCATTGGAGCAGACATGTCCCATCCCTACAGCCCGCAAGAATGGCAACTCCGGCAGGAACTGGCCGCCTGCTATCGCCTGATCGCTCATTACAAAATGACCGACCTGATTTTCACCCACCTGTCGCTACGCATTCCCGGCCCTGAGCACCATTTCCTGATCAACCCCTATGGGCTGATGTTCGAAGAGATCACGGCCTCGAACCTGGTGAAGATCGATCTGCACGGCAACAAGGTCGAGGCATCCCATTACCCGGTGAACCCGGCAGGTTTCGTGATTCACAGCGCCATCCACAACGCCCGTGAAGACGCCCAGTGTGTGCTGCACACCCACACCAGGGCAGGCTGCGCGGTGGCGGCGCAGGAAGGCGGATTGCTGCCCGTGAACCAGATCTCGATGGAGTTCTATGGTCGCGTGGGCTACCACGACTACGAAGGCATCGCCCTGGACATGGACGAGCAGCAGCGGCTGGTGGCTGACCTTGGCGACAACTCGGTGATGATCCTGCGCAACCACGGGCTGCTGACCGTGGGTGACAGCGTGAAGCAGGCGTTCCTGCGCATGTACTACCTGGAAAAAGCCTGCGAAATCCAGATCGCGGCCCAGGCCGGAGGCCATCTGCATCTGCCGCCGGAAGAGGTGCGCACACGCACCGAACGGCAGTTCAACGCACCGGGGCAAGGCGTGGCAGACGGCGAGTTGAGCGATCTGGACGCCGTCGATTTTGCCTGGGCGGCGCTGTTGCGGCTGCTGGATCGGGTGGCGCCGGATTACAAGAACTGAGAATGGTGCTGCTACGGGTCTGGGGTCAGACACAAACCTCTGCAACGGGTAATATTGCCCGCTTGCCGATGGAGATTCCCTTGTCCGACACCCGCCCTCCCGCTCTCGACGAAATCGATCGCCAGTTGATCGCGGCCCTGCAGATCAACGCCCGCGAGCCCGTCGCCAATCTGGCCCGACAGTTGGGAATCGCGCGTACCACGGTCACCTCTCGCCTGGCACGCCTTGAAAAAACCAGAATCATCACCGGCTACGGCGTGCGCCTGAGCCAGCGGGTCGTCGATGGCGGCCTGCAGGCTTATGTCGGGATCACCGTGCAACCCCGTTCGGGCAAGGAAGTGTTGCGGCGTTTGAGCGCGCTGGCCCAGGTTCAGCAGTTGTGCGCGGTGAGTGGTGAATTCGACTATGTGGCCTGGCTGCGCACCGACTCACCCGAACAGCTGGACCAGTTGCTGGACCTGATCGGCAGCGTCGACGGCGTGGAAAAGACCACCACCTCGATCATCCTCAGCAGCAAGATCGATCGCGGGCAACCAGTCTGACCAAACGATTCGTCACTTTGACTGCTTTATCTACATAACGACGACACTCTGCGTCTTATTAACGTCTCAACTGTTATCTAGACTTTCCTTTTCGCGCCACAGTCGAACAAGGTCAGTCATGAAGAACAATCGCCACCCCGCCGACGGCAAAAAACCGATCACGATTTTCGGCCCGGACTTTCCGTTCGCCTTCGACGACTGGATCGAACACCCGGCCGGCTTGGGCAGCATTCCCCAGGAGAATCACGGCAAGGAAGTGGCCATCGTCGGCGCCGGTATCGCGGGGCTGGTCGCGGCTTACGAATTGATGAAACTGGGCCTCAAGCCGGTCGTCTACGAAGCCTCGAAAATGGGCGGCCGCCTGCGCTCGCAGCAATTCGAAGGGGCCGAAGGCATCATTGCCGAGCTGGGCGGCATGCGCTTCCCGGTGTCCTCCACGGCGTTCTACCACTATGTAGACAAACTGGGCCTTGAATCAAAACCCTTCCCCAATCCGCTGACCGCAGCCTCTGGCAGCACCGTCATCGACCTGGAAGGCGCCACTCACTACGCACAGAAGCTGTCGGATTTGCCCGCGCTGTTTCAGGAAGTGGCCGACGCCTGGGCCGATGCGCTGGAAGACGGCGCGCAGTTCGCCGACATTCAGCAAGCCATCCGCGACCGCGACGTACCGCGCCTCAAAGAACTGTGGGACAAGCTGGTGCCGCTGTGGGACGACCGCACCTTCTATGATTTCGTCGCCACCTCCAAAGCCTTCGCCAAACTGTCGTTCTATCACCGCGAAGTTTTCGGCCAGGTCGGTTTCGGCACCGGCGGCTGGGACTCGGACTTCCCCAACTCGATGCTGGAAATCTTCCGCGTGGTGATGACCAACTGCGACGATCACCAGCACCTGATCGTCGGCGGCGTCGAGCAAGTCCCGCTGGGTATCTGGCGTCACGCGCCGGAGCGTTGCGCCCACTGGCCGGAAGGCACCAGCCTCTCGACCCTGCACCATGGCGCGCCGCGTACCGGGGTCAAGCGCATTGCCCGCTCGGCCGACGGCCAGTTTGCGGTCACCGACAACTGGGGCGACACCCGCCATTACGACGCCGTGCTCGCCACCTGCCAGAGCTGGCTGCTGACCACCCAGATCGAATGCGAAGAGTCGCTGTTTTCGCAGAAAATGTGGATGGCCCTGGACCGCACCCGCTACATGCAGTCGTCGAAGACCTTCGTCATGGTCGATCGCCCGTTCTGGAAGGACAAGGACCCGGAAACCGGCCGTGACCTGATGAGCATGACCCTGACCGACCGCCTGACCCGCGGCACCTACCTGTTCGACAACGGCACCTACGCCAACGGCACCGAGAAGCCGGGCGTGATTTGTCTGTCGTACTCCTGGATGAGCGATGCGCTGAAAATGCTGCCGCACCCGGTGGAAAAACGCGTCAGCCTGGCCTTGGGCGCGCTGAAAAAGATCTACCCGAAGGTGGATATCGCCGCACGCATCATCGGAGATCCGATCACTGTGTCGTGGGAAGCCGACCCGCATTTCCTTGGCGCCTTCAAGGGGGCACTGCCGGGGCATTACCGCTACAACCAGCGGATGTATGCGCACTTCATGCAGAAGGACATGCCTGACGACCAGCGCGGCATTTTCATCGCAGGTGACGACGTATCATGGACGCCCGCCTGGGTCGAAGGCGCGGTGCAGACCTCGCTCAACGCGGTGTGGGGAATCATGACCCACTTTGGCGGCAAGACCCACGCCGAGAACCCGGGGCCTGGCGACGTTTTCCACGAAATCGGCCCGATCGTCCTGCCGGAATAAGAGGCTTTCCATGCGCGTCGCTCTGTATCAATGCCCACCCTTGCCGCTGGACATCAGCGGCAACCTGCAGCGCCTCAACACCCAGGCGATCGAAGCGGCGGCGCAGGGCGTCTCGCTGCTGGTGTGCCCGGAGATGTTTCTGAGTGGCTACAACATCGGCGAGCAGGCCGCACGCTCCCTGGCACAGCGCAGCGATGGTCCGGCGGCACAGGCCATCGCCACCATCACCCAGGCAACGGGCGTGGCGATCCTGTATGGCTACCCTGAGCTGGGCGAGGACGATCAGGTTTACAACTCGGTGCAGTTGATCGACGCCAAAGGTGCGCGTCTCTGCAACTACCGTAAGACGCATCTCTACGGTGAGCTGGACAAGTCGATGTTCAGTGCAGGAGAAGAGCATTTTCCAGTGGTGGAATTTGACGGCTGGAAACTGGGTTTCCTGATCTGCTATGACGTGGAATTCCCCGAGAACACCCGACGGCTGGCGCTGGAAGGCGTGAACCTGATTCTGGTGCCGACCGCCAACATGGAACCGTACGATTTTGTCGCCGAAGTCACCGTGCGTGCGCGCGCCTTCGAAAACCAGTGCTATCTGGTGTACGCCAACTACTGCGGCAGTGAAGGCCCGATTCATTACTGCGGAATGAGCAGCATCTGCGCGCCGGATGGCAAACAGGTCGGGCTGGCAGGGCAGGAAGAAGCCTTGGTGATGGCGGATCTGGATCGGCAGGTCATGAGCGAATCCCAGGCGATCAACACCTACTTCAACGACCGGCGCCCCGGGTTCTATTCAGGGCTGGCTAAATCCTGATCCGGACCCCATTCACCTGGCCACCGCCTTACCCTGTGGGAGCGAATTCATTCGCGAGGCGGTACTAAATCTGACGTAGATGTGTTGCTTGCACCGGCCTCTCGCGAATGAATTCGCTCCCACAGGCCGCAGGTGTCCTGCACCACATCCGATGTAATCCGCTAGCATGATCCGTCACGCCCCCAACGTTTTGCGGAAAATCGTCATGCCTGCTCCCGATTCAACCACCCACCGCTCCCTGACCCTGCCCAACGGCTTGCGAGTGGAGCTGTGCTGCGCGCCGCGCCTGAAGCGTGGCGCGGCGGCACTGCGGGTGGCGGCGGGCAGCCATGATGTGGCGCCGCAGTGGCCAGGCTTGGCGCACTTTCTTGAGCATCTGTTCTTTCTCGGCACCGAGCGTTTTCCTGCCGACCAAAAGCTGATGGCTTACGTTCAGCGCCATGGTGGGCAGCTCAATGCCAGCACGCGAGAACGTACCACCGACTTTTTCTTCGAACTGGCACCTGCTGAATTCGCCGGGGGGCTTGCGCGGTTGTGCGAAATGCTCGCGCATCCGCGTATGACGCTGGCCGATCAGTTGCGGGAACGGGAAGTGTTGCACGCCGAGTTCATCGCCTGGTCCCGGGACGCCGCATCTCGGGAACAGCTCAAGCGCTTGCAGCCGCTTTCGCCTCTGCACCCGTTGCGCGGGTTTCACGCCGGTAATCGCTTCAGCTTGCCGGTCCCGCGTCAGACGTTTCAGCAGGCACTGCAGGATTTTTATCGCACCTTCTATCAGGCCGGACAGATGACCTTGAGCCTGGCCGGGCCGCAGCCGTTGGATGAGTTAGAGATGCTGGCGCAGACCTATGGCAGGTATTTGGCCAAGGGCAGTCGGGTTCAGCAACAGATACCCCCAGCGCTGATGGATGGCCAGCGCGAATACCCGCCCGATACCGATCGCCGTCAGATTCATCTGATGTTCGCGTGTGAAGGGCTACCCGACGGGCACGAACAGGCTGCGGCATTTCTTTGCACCTGGATGAACAACACCCAACCGGGCGGGCTGGTGGCGCATCTGCGTGAGCGGGGGTTGATCGAGTCGTTTAAGGCTCAGGTGGTGTATGAGTTTGCGGGGCAGGTGTTGCTTGAAATAGATGTCGTTACATCTGACGCTATCCAAGGCCTTATCTCCCAATGGCTGACATTCTTCAAAACCCACTACCACACACTCCTCGGCGAGCACGCGCGCCTGGAACAACGCCGCCTCGCCGTCAGCGCCGCCCTGCCCCTAGCCCGGCATTACAGCGCCCAGCCAAATGACTTGAACGACAAAGCGATCGACGCCCTTCTCGACCAGCTCACAGCCCAGGCCGGGTTGCCGCTAATCGTGCTCGACGAGATCAACTGGCGATTGCCTGAGCCCAACCCGTTCCTGCGCGTGCCTTCCACGCAGGTCATCACAGCCCCTACGCCGCCTGCCATGACCTTCAGCGACGCCCTGCCGACGACCGGCGAGGGCGCCCTCTACCTGCGCTGGACGCTCCCCGCGCCGCAGCCGACGCTGCACCGAATGCTCAACGACAGCCTCCAGGCCCTGACCGCAGATGCCCAGCAGGCAGGCGTCACGCTGGCATTCACGGCCTACGGCAACTATTGGCAACTTAAATTGAGCGGCCTTGCCGAACCTGTGCCAGCCGTGCTGGAAAAGGCGCTGCAATTGCTCTCCCGTCCTGATGAGCAAACCCTGGCGCGATACGGTCAGCCTCAGACAGAACCCACACCCATTCCCATCCGTCAGTTGCTCGCTACGCTTCCTGATCATTTTTTGAACAGTTCGCTCGACTCGGAAACCGACGACCTGCAGCGCATCTGGGCCAGCACGCGCTGGATCGGGTTCGCCACAGGGGTCGGCCCCGCGCTGAATCACGCCCTGCAACAGGTGCCCGGCAGCCCGGATAACGCGCCGATCCAGCCATCTGTTCAAACCCCAGGCCAACGCTGGTGCAGCGAGCTGTCGGAATCTTCTGAAAATGCTGTCCTGCTGTTCTACCCCACGCCTTCGAACAGCATCGAAGATGAAGCTATCTGTCGGCTATTCGCACAGCAGGTTCAGGCGCCGTTCTACCAGCGGCTTCGCGTCGAGATGCAACTGGGCTACGCGGTTTTCAGCGGTTTCCGACAGATTGCCGGGCAGGGCGGGCTTTTGTTCGGGGTCCAGTCTCCCAGCGCCAACGCCGAACAGTTGGTCAAACACATCAAGACATTCCTGCAAACGCTGCCTGACCTCGTGGCCCAAGCGGACCTGCCCATGGAGCTCGCTGCGCTGGCCAGCCAGACGAACCCTGCAACCATGGAAATCCAGGCAGCGGCCGAGCTTCTCTGGCAGGCCCACCTGTGCGGACACCCCGGGGATTACCTCAAGCGGCTGCAACATTCGTTTGCACATTTGACCCTGACGACACTGCAGAATGCCGCCAGTCGGGTAGCGCTACCTCAACTAGCTAGCCTCTGCCTGGCAAATCGCCCCAGCCCACGAGGCTAGCTGGCTGTAGCGAGCCGATCGTTGTCTGATCTGTAAAAATCTTTATCGGATATTTCATCGTTGAGGCATCGTTATTTTTAGTAACATAGCTGCCTAAGCATTTGAACGTCTCCTCTCGTAGGTGTACTAAAGATGTACCCACCCACCGTTGCATTAACCCAGAAGGAGTCTTTTATGTGGACTAAACCTGCTTACACTGATCTGCGCATCGGCTTTGAAGTGACCATGTACTTCGCAAGCCGTTAATATTTGCGCGGTGACAAGCCTCGGTTCGCCGGGGCTTTTTTGTTACAGCACTTTAGATTTTTTGGCCCGGCAGGCGGCCAATCGGCACGGAGTACCCATGCACATCCAGATTCTCGGCTCCGCTGCGGGCGGCGGTTTCCCTCAATGGAACTGCAACTGCGTCAATTGCGCAGGCTTTCGTGACGGCAGCCTGCGGGCGCACGCTCGCACCCAGTCATCCATTGCCCTGTCAGATGACGGCGTGAATTGGGTGCTGTGCAATGCCTCCCCCGACATCCGCGCGCAACTGCAAGGCTTTGCCCCCATGCAGCCTAATCGCGGCCTGCGTGACACCGGCATCAGCGCGATCATCTTGATGGACAGCCAGATCGACCACACCACGGGGCTCTTGAGCCTGCGCGAGGGTTGCCCGCATCAGGTCTGGTGCACCGACATGGTCCATGAAGACCTGACCACCGGTTTTCCGCTGTTCAACATGCTCAAGCACTGGAACGGTGGCCTGGTGTGGAACCGCATCGAACTGCAAGGCAGCTTCGTGATTCCGGCTTGCCCGAACCTGCGCTTTACGCCGTTTCCTCTTCGCAGCGCGGCACCGCCCTACTCGCCGCACCGATTCGACCCACATCCGGGCGATAACATCGGGCTGATGGTCGAAGACCTGAGCACCGGCGGCAAACTGTTCTACGCACCGGGGCTGGGCAAAGTCGATGATGCCCTCATGGAAAAGATGAGCGGCGCCGACTGTCTGCTGGTGGACGGCACGATGTGGGACGACGACGAGATGAAGCGACGCGGCGTCGGCACGCGCACCGGGACGGAAATGGGCCACTTGGCGCAGAATGGTCCGGGCGGGATGCTCGAAGTGCTGGAGAAACTGCCACGCCAGCGCAAGGTACTTATCCACATCAACAACACCAACCCGATCCTCGACGAAGACTCGCCCGAGCGCGCGGAACTGGCCCGCCGCGAAGTCGAAGTGGCCTTCGATGGCATGAGTATCGAGCTTTAACGACGCGAACCATTGTGGGAGTGAGCTTGCTCACGAAGGCGTCAAGTCAGCCAGCTTGTCTGTAGCAGGCAGATTGCATTCGTGAGCAAGCTCACTCCCACAGGATCTGCGCAAACTCTTGAGGAAGATTGCCGACATGACCGAACGCGCTGCAATGTCCCCCGCCGAATTCGAACAGGCCCTGCGCGCCAAGGGCGCGTATTACCACATCTATCACCCGTATCACGTGGCGATGTATGAGGGCCGCGCCACTCGCGAGCAGATTCAGGGCTGGGTCGCCAACCGCTTCTATTATCAGGTGAACATTCCCCTGAAAGACGCGGCGATTCTGGCCAACTGCCCGGACCGCGAGATTCGTCGCGAGTGGATTCAGCGCCTGCTCGACCATGACGGCGCCCCCGGTGAAGACGGCGGCATCGAGGCGTGGCTGCGTCTGGGCCAAGCGGTCGGCCTGGATCCGGACCAACTGCGCTCGCAGGAACTGGTACTGCCAGGCGTACGATTTGCCGTCGATGCCTATGTGAATTTCGCCCGCCGCGCCAACTGGCAGGAAGCGGCCAGCAGCTCGCTGACCGAACTCTTCGCCCCGCAGATCCACCAATCCCGACTCGACAGCTGGCCGCAGCACTACCCGTGGATCGACCCGGCCGGCTACGAATACTTCCGCACCCGTCTGGGCCAGGCTCGGCGCGATGTGGAACATGGTCTGGCGATCACGCTGCAGCATTACACGACGTGGGAAGGCCAGCAGCGCATGCTGGAAATCCTGCAGTTCAAACTCGACATTTTGTGGAGCATGCTGGACGCCATGACCATGGCCTACGAGCTGAATCGCCCGCCCTATCACAGCGTCACTGACCAGCGCGTCTGGCACAAAGGTATCGAGCTATGAGCTTCAATCGCGAGCATGTCCCCGCCTGGCGCCGAGGCTATCGGTTCCAGTTCGAACCGGCGCAGAATGGCCATGTGCTGCTCTACCCGGAAGGCATGATAAAGCTCAACGAGAGCGCCGCTGAAATTGGCGGCCTGATCGATGGCAAACGCAGCGTCGGCGAGATCATTGCCCTGCTCGACGAAAAATTCCCCGGCGTTCCCGAGCTTGGCAGCGATGTCGAGCAATTCATGGAGGTCGCGCGTGCAGAACACTGGATCGAGCTTGCCTGACGCTGCAACCCAGGCCCCCGTGTCAGGCGAATCCAAGGTGCACATCCCGCCCACGCCCCCGGTCGGGCTGCCGCTGTGGCTGCTCGCCGAATTGACCTACCGCTGCCCGCTGCAATGTCCGTACTGCTCCAATCCGCTGGACTTCGCCAAGCAGGGGCAGGAGCTGACGACCGAGCAATGGTTCAAGGTCATGGCCGAAGCCCGGCAAATGGGCGCGGCGCAAATCGGTTTTTCCGGCGGCGAGCCGCTGGTGCGCCAGGATCTCGCGCAATTGATCGCTGAAGCGCGGCGGCTGGGGTTCTACACCAACCTCATCACCTCCGGTATCGGCCTGACCGAACAGAAAATCATCGATTTCAAGGAAGCCGGCCTGGATCACATCCAGATCAGCTTTCAGGCCAGCGACGAGCAAGTGAACAACATGCTCGCGGGCTCAAAAAAAGCCTTCGCCCAGAAACTGGAAATGGCCCGTGCGGTGAAAAAGCACGGCTATCCGATGGTGCTCAACTTCGTGACCCACCGGCACAACATCGACCGCATCGACAAGATCATCGAGCTGTGTGTAGCGCTTGAGGCGGACTTCGTCGAATTGGCCACTTGCCAGTTCTATGGCTGGGCGCACCTGAACCGCGTTGGTCTGCTGCCGACCAAGGATCAACTGGTGCGCGCCGAACGCATCACCAACGAATACCGTGTAAAGCTTGCCGCCGAGAATCATCCGGTGAAGCTGATCTTCGTCACGCCCGACTATTACGAGGAGCGCCCGAAAGCCTGCATGAACGGCTGGGGCAACCTGTTTCTCACGGTCACGCCGGATGGCACCGCCCTGCCCTGCCACGGCGCGAGGCAGATGCCGATCCAGTTTCCTAATGTGCGCGATCACAGCATGCAACACATCTGGTACGACTCTTTCGGCTTCAATCGCTTTCGCGGTTACGAATGGATGCCCGAGCCGTGCCGTTCCTGCGATGAAAAGGAGAAGGACTTCGGCGGCTGCCGCTGCCAGGCCTTCATGCTCACGGGCGATGCCAGCAACGCGGACCCTGTGTGCAGCAAATCACAGCACCATGGCCTGATCACCCAAGCCCGCGACGAAGCCGAGTATGCTAGCCAGACCATCGAGCAACTGGCTTTTCGCAATGAACGAAACTCACGCCTCATCGCCAAGTCCTGATCTGTTCTCTGCCGCCCAGGCTGTGGCGGCAGGCGTTGATTTCTCCGAACTGAGCGTCAGCGCCGCCGGCCTTTTCTGGATCGAATTTCGCCCGCAGGATGCGGCCTCGCGCATCTGGCGCTGGAGCAACGGGGTCAGCTCCTGCCTGACGCCGGAAGGCTTCAGCGTCCGCACCCGAGTCTACGAATACGGCGGCGGATCGTTCTGCCTGACTGACGACGCGCTGGTGTTCGTCAACGAGGCCGACCAGCAGCTTTACCTCCAGGCTTTTGACTCCACCACCCCACAGCGACTGACCCTGGGTGACAAGCGCTTTGCCGGCCTGAGCGTTGCCCGGGGCCAGGTGTTTGCCGTCGAAGAAGATCAGGACACGCACCGTCTGGTGAGCATTGACCTGGCGGATGGCAGGCGTGAAGTGTTGGCCGAGGGTGCGGACTTTTATGCCGCGCCAACCTTGAGCCCGGATGGCGAGCGGATGGCCTGGATCGAGTGGTGGCGCCCGCATCAACCCTGGACTTCGACCCGGCTGTTGAGTGTCGAGCGGCTGGCCGATGGCACCTGGGGCCGCGCGCATTGCCTCGCTGGCGGGCTGGGGCTCGAAGCGCTGCAACAGCCGCGTTTCGACGCACAGGGTACGCTGTACTGCCTCACCGACCGGGGCGGATTCTGGCAGCCCTGGGTCGAGACACTGGACGGACTCATGGCCTTGCCCGCTGCCAAGGCCGATCACGCCGGCGCCCCTTGGCAAATGGGCGCGTCGAGCTGGCTGCCGACCGGTAACAACGGCTACCTGGCTACGTGGTCGGAAAACGGCGTTGGCGTACTTGGCCTGCATGGGCCTGACGGCTCGGTGGAAGATTTCAGCGCCGATTACAGCCGCTTTCGTAGCCTGGCGATGGACGATCAGTACATCTACTGCATCGCGGCGTCGGCGATCAGCCTTCCCGCCGTGATCGCCATCAATCGACGGGATAAAACCGTTCAGTTGCTGGCAGGCGGGATCACACCTCTGCCTGCCGGGCGCATCAGCCGTCCGCAAACCCTGCGCTATCCGAGCGGTTCGGGCGAGGCGCACGGCTATTTCTATCCGGCCATGAACGGCGACGCAAAACCGCCGCTGGTGGTGTTTGTCCATGGCGGACCGACGTCAGCCTGCTACCCCGTGCTGGACCCGCGCATTCAGTACTGGACCCAACGCGGATTTGCCGTGGCCGACCTCAACTATCGCGGCAGCACCGGTTACGGTCGGGCGTATCGCCAGGCGCTGTTTCTGGAATGGGGCGCGGTGGATGTCGAGGACGCCTGCGCCGTGGTCGAGCATCTGGGCGCACGCGGGCTGATCGATCCGGCCAAGGCCTTCATCCGCGGCAGCAGCGCGGGTGGATACACGACGCTGTGTGCGCTGGCGTTCAAGGACGTGTTTCGCGCAGGTGCCAGCTTGTATGGCGTGAGCGACCCTCTGGCCTTGGCCGAAGCAACCCACAAATTCGAAGCGGATTATCTGGACTGGCTGATTGGCGATCCGGACATCGACATGGCGCGTTACAAAGAACGCACTCCGTTGTTACATGCTGACGGAATCAAGGTGCCGGTGATCTTCTTCCAGGGCGAGCTGGACACTGTGGTCGTCCCCGCCCAGACCCGCGACATGCTCGATGCGCTGAGGGAACGGGGCATTCCGGCAGAAGGCCACTTCTACCCCGAGGAACGCCATGGTTTCCGAAAGGCCGAGAACCTGGCCCACGCGCTGGAAAGCGAATGGGCGTTTTATCGCAAGGTGATCGACGGCTGACTAAACCTTGACCGTAGCAGTCCGGCTTGCCGGCGTGACGAATTCAAAATCGCTCCCGCCGGCAAGCCGTGCTGCTACGAAGCGTTCGCCTCAAAAATTCGCATGCCCACCACCTCCCCCGTAGCAGCACGGCTTGCCGGCGGGGGCGGCCTCATGATCGCAATCGCCGGCAAGCCGGACTGCTACGGGGAAATGTGAGCGACGCTCTTACTTACGGCTGGCGATGATGTAAACCGCGTGGATGATCCCCGGGAAATAACCCAGCAGCGTCAGCAAAATATTCAGCCAGAACGCGCCGCCAAATCCGACTTGCAGGAACACGCCCAAGGGTGGCAGCAGGATGGCGATGATGATGCGAATGATGTCCATGGGTGAAGCTCCTGATCGATAAGAGGGCCTGTATGGCCTACACAGCTAATCGACCGTGGGGCACTGCCGGGGTTCCACGGCGCATGTCATCAAGCCATCACATGCCGTACTCACCTCCCAAAAAAACGCCCCGCTCCCAGAGATCCGGTGCGGGGCGAGGCGTACAAAACGCAAGACGGTATTCGGTTATGCCAACAAGCCGTGCAAACCCGGAATATAAGGAGCTGCCTTGGGCTCGAGTCTAGGCTTGGGCCTGGGTGCATGGTTGGAAACCGGTTCCGGCACAAAGCCCGGCAACCGGTCCAGCTCGCTGGTACAGGCATGGCCGCGCACCAGTAACGCCGCACTGCGGGGGCTGCAATTGGAGTGATCGCCCAGCACCACGATATCCGCGCTGACTCCATAAGCTTCTTCGCACAGCAACCCGCCCTGCTGCCCGGTCGAGCCACGGGCGTCATTGAGAATCAGCAGGATATTCAGCTCGCGGCACAGCGTGGCCACACCTTGCACGTATGCCTGGAAGGCGGGCGTCACGACGCTCTGCCCCTGGATCGGCTCAAGCACAATGGCGACGGTGCTGGAATCGATAGCCGCATCCACCGCCGACAAGTCATTGAACGGCACACGAGAACAATCTGAGGCCAACGATTCGATCAGCCCGTCGAACCGTCCGCCGCTGGCGAGCACCACGCCACACTTACCGCGCCGGTGCCGCTCACCCCATTTGCGCGCCAGCGTCATCGCACCCGCGCAGGCGTCGGACTCGGTGGCGAAGAGGCCGGCTTCGTCACAATCGGTGCGAAGGCGCAGGCGCTGCAGTGGCGACAGAAGCGAGTGGCTCAAACCTTGATCCGGATTTTTCGCTTTACCTATGTAAACACCCTTGGCACCAACACTTGTCATCGCGTGTTATCGCTCTGTAACCCTCGTGAGTTGCGCGTAGACTAAGGGCCATCGGCCGAAACGACCATTTCGATTTTCCAGCCATTTCGATAAGTATTGCTTATGGATTTCCGCCAACTGCGTTATTTCGTCGCGGTCTATGAAGAAGGCCATGTGGGACGCGCCGCCGAGCGCCTTTCACTGTCCCAGCCTGCGCTCTCCCAGCAGATCCGCCTGCTGGAGCACAGCCTGGACGTGAGCCTGTTCGAGCGCAGCAGCAAGCGCCTGTTGCCAACGCTGGCCGCGCACACCTTGTACAACCACTCGGTGCCGCTTCTCGAAGGCATGCAGCGGGCGCGGGATGCGCTGCGCAACTTCAAGGGGCAATCTCAGCGGACCTTGGCCATCGGCGTGATGCAGACCGTGCATTCAAGCCTGGTCCCGCAAATGCTTGAGCATGTGCGCAAGGCCCAGCCGCACCTGGTGGTACAGATCTACGAGTTGAGCGCGATGGAGATCGAACGCCGTCTGCTCAACGGTTCGCTCGACATCGGCATCAGTTATCTGCCGCCACGCCAGCCTGGTTTGCACGGCATGCTGCTGTACGAAGACGAACTGAAGCTGGTCATCCCGGCCAATCATCCGCTGCGTGAATTCAAGAAGGTGTCGATGAGCCAGGCGGCCGAGATGCCGATGTTACTGCTGGGCGAAGAGTTTCAAGTGCGCCAGATCTGGCAGACCCAACTGGCTAACCTCGGTCGCCGCCCCCATGTGCAGGCAGAGCTAAACAACATGGCAGGTATCCTCGACAGCCTCACCCACATGAAGCTTGCGACGGTGCTGCCTGGGCGGGCGCAGAATATTCAGGAAGATGTCGATCTGTTGTGGAAGCCGTTGAGCGAACCGCGGGTGCCGCTGCAGATTGGCCTGGTGTATCGGGATGCACAAAGACAGCAGGCAACTCTGGAGTTGCTCAAGTCGGTGCTCGATGAGGTGGAAAATCCCAAGCCCCCAGCATTTGCGGGAACGTGAGCGAAAGCGGGGTTTTGCAGGGCGCAGATAAAAGAAAACCCCGCCTAAGCGAGGTTTTCCAGACTGTTTCCCTGTGACTTCCCTTTCGTCCCGCCATCCTGGCAGGTATTCCCTACGTGTCCATGTTGTCTGTTTGCGCATCCTGCGCGACGTCCATGTGTGTAGATTAATCTTGGATCCATTGGGGCGATAGAGCTAAATGCCAGCACGTCGTGTAAGCAAATGCTTACACGAACGCTACGGAATCAGAACTGCGATGCGTCCAGCAGGTAGAGGGATTCGCTGCCTGCTTTCACCGAAGCTGCAAGTGATTGAATCCGCGGCAAAAGACGCGCGAAGTAGAAGCGTGCGGTGCCCATCTTGCTGGCGTAGAAGTCTTCCTGCGCCTCTTTGCCCAAGGCCGCTTTTGCCGACATCGCCCACATATAGGCGTAAGCCACATAACCGAACACGTGCAGATACTCGACAGAAGCCGCGCCGATCTCGTTCGGATTGCTGCGCGCGCGATCCAGAACCCAGTCAGTCAGTTCATCGAGGGTTGTCAGCGCGGCGCCCAGCGGCTTGGTGAATTCACCCAGATTCGCGTCGGACGAATCGATGAACTGACGCACCTCGTCGCTGAACAGCTTGTAGAGCGCGCCGCCGCTGGCCACGACCTTGCGCCCCATCAGATCCAGCGCCTGGATGCCGTTGGTGCCTTCGTAGATCTGGGTGATGCGCACGTCGCGCACCAGTTGCTCCTGGCCCCACTCGCGAATGTAACCGTGGCCGCCGAACACCTGCTGGCCGTGAACGGTGGTTTCCAGTCCGACATCGGTCAGAAACGCCTTGGCGACGGGCGTCAGCAGCGCCACCAGCGAATCGGCGCGCTGACGGGTATCGGCGTCGTCGCTGTACTTGGCCGTGTCCAGTTGCATGGCCACGTAGGTCGAGAACGCACGCCCGCCTTCGTTCAGCGCCTTCATGGTCAGGAGCATGCGCCGCACGTCAGGGTGCACGATGATCGGGTCGGCGATGGTGTCTTTGGACTGAGCCCCGGTAGGCGCACGGCTCTGCAGACGATCACGGGCGTATTCGATGGCGTTCTGGTACGAACGCTCGCCCGATGCCAGGCCCTGGATACCGACCCCCAGACGCTCGTAGTTCATCATGGTGAACATCGCCGCCAAGCCTTTGTTCGGCTCGCCGATCAGGTAACCCTCTGCCTGATCGAAGTTCATCACGCAGGTGGCCGAGGCCTGAATGCCCATCTTGTGTTCGATGGAGCCGCAGGAGACGGTGTTGCGTGCGCCCAGGCTGCCGTCGTCATTGACCAGGAATTTCGGCACCAGGAACAGCGAAATGCCTTTCGGCCCCGCGGGCGCGTCCGGCAGTTTTGCCAGCACCAGGTGGATGATGTTTTCGGTCAGGTCGTGCTCGCCGCCGGTGATGAAAATCTTGGTGCCGCTGATCTTGTAGGCGCCGCCTGCCAGTGGCTCGGCCTTGGTGCGGATGATGCCCAGGTCCGTACCGGCGTGGGCTTCGGTCAGGCACATGGAACCGGCCCAGATGCCGGCATACATGTTGGGCAGGAATTTGGTTTTGAGTTCTTCGCTGGCATGGGTGTTGATCGACACGCAGGCGCCGGAGGTCAGCATCGGGTACAGGCCGAAAGCCAGGCTCGACGAGTTGACCATTTCCTCGACCTGCGCCGAAACGGCTTTGGGCATGCCCATGCCGCCGAACTCAGGGTTACCGCCCACGCCCACCCAGCCACCTTCGGCGTAGGTCTTGTAGGCCTGGACGAAACCGGCCGGCGTGGTCACGGCGGTGTCTTTCCAGTGGCAGCCTTCTTCGTCGGCGGCGCGGCTCAAGGGCGCGACGGACTTGCTGGTGACCTTGCCCGCTTCCTCGAGAATGGCCTCGACGGTTTCGGCATCCACCACCTCGGACAGCTCAGGCAACGTGGCCCAGAGCGTGGAGACATCGAACACTTCATTGAGGACGAAGCGCATATCGCGCAGCGGCGCTTTGTAGTCAGCCATGGCAAACCTCGCAAACAGCAGCAAATAACCCGGGAAAGAGACATCGCAGTCATCTTGCGACGTCCATGTGTCAGTTGATCCCGAGTGTACAGGAACACCATTTGCGACACATAGGGTCAAGTCATGACCAAAAATCATTTTAAAGTCACGGCCTGCAAGCTGTAAGCAGACCCCGGCAGGTCTTCACTTTGAGGCAAAGACCTGAGGATGAGCAGCGGTGAAAATCAGCTGGCGGCAGCCATTCTCACTGCGCCGCGCTTGTTGGTCTGGCCGTGGGCGACCACGCAGTTGCGGCCCGCGCCTTTGGCGGCGTAGAGCGCCTGGTCGGCGGCCTTGAGGACTTCTTCGGGGTTGCGGTGTTCAGGCTGACGCTCGGCCACACCGATGCTGACGGTCACCGAAACCGTGGACGCCTGGGACGCCGCGCGGCGCTGGCGACCTTGCTGATCGTCCTGGGGGCGGTTTTCCTGGTTGCGCAGATGGATCGCGTACACCGCGATGGTCTCGCGAATCGCTTCCAGGTGCGGCATGCACTCTTCCAGCGTCTTGCCGGCGAACACGATGGCGAATTCCTCACCGCCGTAGCGATAGGCGCGACCGCCGCCGTTGGTGATTTTCGACAGCTTGCTGGCCACCAGCCGCAGCACCTGATCGCCCACGTCGTGGCCGTGGGTGTCGTTGAATTTCTTGAAGTGATCGACGTCGCTCATCGCCAGCACATAGTTGCGGCCAAGGCGCTGCATCCGTTCGTTGAGCGCACGACGTCCCGGCAAGCCCGTCAGCTCATCGCGAAAGGCCATTTGGTAGGCCTCGTGGGCAACGGCCGACGCGATCATCAACATCACCTGGCTGCACAGGATGTTCAAGGTGAACGGCAGAATGAACGTCTTGGGCAAGGCCCAGAACAACCCGAGCAAGCCAACCAGTTGCGCGGCATGCAGGGGACGCGGCTTGCGCACGTACTGGAAGATCAACACGCCAAAGGCAATCATGAAGGTGGCATAGGACAACTGGATCAGGCTCATCCAGTCGCCATGCAGCGCAGGCCAGCGAATATCGGCGAGCCACGCCAGCAGGCTTTCCGGAAAGCTCTGCTCAAGGCCCAGTGCCACGCTGCCAACCGCCACGAACACCGCCAGACGCGCCACCAGATCCTGGAACAGATGGGTGCGCTCTTCCCAGGCGGCGTACAGCGCGTACATCACCGGCAACAACAGGCAACAGAGGTGGAAAATCACGGCGGCGTCTTCGCGCACCTTGCCGTTGTCGCGGTAGAAGTCAGTCTGGGTGTCGAGCAGGAAGTAGGCGACGTACACCGTAATCATCAGAAACAGTTCGCGCTGGCGTTTGTACACGCCGCAGTACGCACCGCCGAGCAGGAGCACCAGGGTGGGCAGTACGTTGAAGAGTGAGGTAAAGAACACGCTCAGGTCTTTCACGTAGGCAGCTGCGAGGCCGGCGAGCAGCAACCCCAGTGACGGTAAAAAATGGCTGAGACGTGCCGCGGATGGGCGCTGCAAGAGGACTATCTCCTACCCGTGCGAAGCGAGTTCAAATCAAATGGCATTGTGCCTGTATCGGCCGACCGACAGATTTGATGAGGAGAAATTGTGATTTGGGTCACTGTTTTTTTGCGGTTCACAAGATCGGGGGCGGCCTCTGTCCCGTAGCAGTCCGGCTTGCCGGCGTCGGCATTTTCGAATCCGCCATCGCCGGCAAGCCGTGCTGCTACGGGGGATCCGGTCGTTCACAAGATCGGGACCACCCCGGATCCGTAGCAGCACGGCTTGCCGGCGGGGGCGATCTTGCAGGCACAAAAAAGCCGCCGGTCCCGGAGGACAGGCGGCTTTGAGGTAAAACCCGGTGGTGGCTTAGTAAGCCAGGCCGAAGTGCTCTTCGTTCATGTCCATCAGGTTGCCTGCGCCCGACAGCATGGCCGCAACGTGGGTGCGGGTGCGTGGCAGGATGCGCTGGAAGTAGAAGCGCGCGGTCTGCAACTTGGCGGTGTAGAAGGCTTCTTCGGTGGTGCCGGCGGCCAGTTTCTCGGCAGCCAGGCGCGCCATGTCAGCCCAGAAGTAAGCCAGGCAGGCATAACCCGAGAACATCAGGTAATCCACCGACGCGGCACCCACTTCTTCACGATCCTTCATGGCAGCCATGCCGACCTTCATGGTCAGTTCGCCCCACTCCTTGTTCAGTGCAGCCAGCGGCGCGACGAATTCGCTGACCGCTTCGTTGCCTTCCTGCGCCTGGCAGAACTTGTGCACGATCTTGGTGAAGCCCTTCAGCGCTTCGCCTTGAGTCATCAAGACTTTACGGCCCAGCAGGTCCAGCGCCTGAACACCGGTGGTGCCTTCGTACAGCATCGAGATGCGGCTGTCGCGAACGTTCTGCTCCATGCCCCACTCGGCGATGAAGCCGTGGCCGCCGTAGATCTGCACGCCATGGTTGGCGGACTCGAAACCGACTTCGGTCATGAATGCCTTGGCGATCGGGGTCATGAATGCCAGCAGGCCATCAGCTTGCTTCTTGGCTTCTGCATCGTCGCTGTACTTGACGATGTCGACCTGCTTGGCCGTGAAGTAAACCATCGCACGAGTACCCTCGGCGAAGGCCTTCATGGTCAGCAGCATGCGACGCACGTCCGGGTGGACGATGATCGGGTCAGCAGCTTTGTCCGGCGCTTTCGGGCCAGTCAGCGAACGCATCTGCAGACGCTCGCGAGCGTATTTCAGGCCACCCTGGAAACCGATCTCGGCGTGGGCCAGGCCTTGCAGGGCGGTGCCCAGGCGTGCGGTGTTCATGAAGGTGAACATGCAGTTCAGGCCTTTGTTCGGCGGACCGATCAGGAAGCCAGTGGCGCTGTCGAAGTTCATCACGCAGGTGGCGTTACCGTGGATGCCCATCTTGTGTTCCAGCGAACCGCAGCTCACTGCGTTGCGCTCGCCCACGCTGCCATCGGCAGCCGGCAGGAATTTCGGAACGATGAACAGCGAGATGCCTTTGGTGCCCGCAGGTGCGTCGGGCAGGCGGGCCAGCACGATGTGGACGATGTTATCGGCCATGTCGTGTTCGCCAGCGGAAATGAAGATCTTGGTGCCGGAAACCTTGTACGAGCCATCGGCCTGAGGTTCGGCCTTGGTGCGCAGCATGCCCAGGTCAGTACCGCAGTGAGGTTCGGTCAGGCACATGGTGCCGGTCCACTCACCCGACACCAGCTTGGTCAGGTAGGCCTCTTGCTGCTCAGGGGTGCCGTGCTCGGAGATGGTGTTCATCGCGCCATGGGACAGGCCAGGGTACATGCCCCACGACCAGTTGGCCTCGCCGACCATTTCACTGACCGCCAGACCCAGCGACTCAGGCAGGCCCTGGCCGCCATGGGCGACGTCATGGGCCAGGCTTGGCCAGCCGCCTTCGACAAACTGTTTGTAGGCTTCCTTGAAACCGGTCGGGGTTTTAACGCCGGACTCGCTCCAGGTGCAGCCTTCGGTGTCACCAACGCGGTTCAGCGGGGCCAGCACCTGCTCACAGAACTTGGCGCCTTCCTCGAGAATGGCGTCGACCATGTCAGGCGTGGCGTCCTGGCAAGCTGGCAGACTCTGATAGTGCGCTTCGTAGCCGAGCAGTTCGTCACGAACGAAGCGAATATCACGCAAGGGGGCCTTGTAGTCCGGCATAGCGATAAACCTCTGCTGATGAATCCTGGAATTGGATGACCGTCCGGTCACTGTGGGGGGCTCGCCCCGGCCCTCGAGATTTGATTTTGTCCGAGGGTCAAACAGGTGTTTGAAACATACGTTTACGCCCAAACCTTGTCAAGGGTGCGTCGTGAACCTTTCATCAGCGCCGCACAAAACGTCATCCAGTCGCACGGCCGCAAGCCCGAAAAAAGGCATCGGGAGCGAGGTTGAGTCTAGTTGAGTGAGGCGTCTGAAACGGGCACGGGAAGGCCGCGATTCGGTCGCGTGATAGGGCGTTATTCAGAAAGGATGTTGCAGGATATGACGTGCGCCGCAGCGCACGTTCAAGAGAGGTGTCGCGAGGTGGTCAAGCGCAGGCGTTGCTCAGGCGTAGGTATCGATCAGCGTGCCGAGCATTTCGTCGCTGGCCTTTTCGACCCTGACCCCGGCCTCGACCTGGATGCGCCCTTCGGTCAACTCGACGACATTGGTCGCCATGTCCGAACGCTGCGGGCGATCAACCGAGCGCAGGCGCTCAAGCTGGAAATCCGAAGACTGGCTGCGACCTGACACTTCCGTGGCCGGGCTCGCCAACTGAGTAGCGGCCTGATCGACACGGTTCTGCCCGACCTGAATCGCGCTCAGGCCCGGATACAGCGTGTTGTTCAGTGAAATCTGCATGTCCAAATCCTCTGTTCATAAAGCGAACAGCCAGCATTGAAACAGACGAGGCTGAAAAACGCCCGTCAAAAACAATAATGGCATCAGGCCTGCTAATAGAGCCGGCCTGAATCAGCGGTGAAACGTTACTGCGTGGCGACCGGTGACATCTTGTGCCTGAAAACGGTGCAGCCCGACACAGTCCGAAATGTAACCTTAACCGGTCAGGGCCTGCCCCGCCTCACTGCAAGCCCCGAAGTGTGCAGTGGCGCACATCCTGCATCCTGTGTTGAAGTGCTCATCCCATGGATCTGTCGTCGAACGCACCATGCGCCCAAAGGAACTGAAACACTGGACCAGCGGCATCGCTCATCTTCTCGACCTGTCGGGAGGCGCTGCGCGTCTGGGCGGCTTGAGCCACTGGCTGAAGCAGATCGCCCCGGTCGATCACTTCGTGTTGTTCATCTACGAGGGCAACCATCGGCCTTTGGCGCTGTTCGATACCTTCGCCCCGGACAAGCGCAAGATCTACGTCGACGATTACCAGTGCGGCCCTTACCTGCTTGACCCTTTCTACCTGGCCTGTACCCGCAGGCAGCCACCGGGGCTGTGGCGTTTGCGCCAGTTTGCGCCGGACCATTTCTACCTCAGCGAGTATTACCTGGCGTATTACCAGCAGACGGGGCTGGCCGAGGAAGTGGCGTTCTTCGTCGATCTGGGCGGCGACGCCATGGCGGTCTTGTCGTTGATGCGCGCCACGGCCAGTTCGGCGTTCAGCCGGGACGAATTGCAATTGATGGAATGCGCGCAGCCGATTGTCGAGCAGGTCATCACCGAGGCTTGGGGGCAACACCGGGCGCGCCAGCCTCGCTCGCCGCAAGACTTGGACTACAAGGTTCACGCCGCTTTCGATCACTTCGGCGATCACATTCTTACCGGACGCGAACAGGAAATCGTTCGTCTGCTGTTGCGCGGCCACTCCAGTGCGTCGGTGGCCGAGCAACTGCTCATCAGCCCGGGCACGGTGAAGATCCATCGCAAGAACATCTACGCCAAGCTTGGCATTGGCAGCCAGGCGGAGCTGTTGGGGTTGTTCATTCGCGAGCTGACCGGGCCGGATATCGCCGCCACGGCCTAAGCCTGCAGACACCGATCCTCTGTAGCAGTCCGGCTTGCCGGCGGCAGCGATTTCAAGAGCGCCACCGCCGGCAAGCCGGACTGCTACGGGTCGTCATCACGCAACCCTGCGCCAAAACGACCTCTATCCCCCAAGGGATATATACAGCCCGAAACCGCGATTGTTAGTTTGGCCTCCATCGCAGCGAACCCTGCACTGGAATGCGAGAGCCTCTGATGAACGACAGTCGCCCTGAAAACGATATCGAGTTCTGCAACGTCGAGAAGCACTACGGCAACCTGAAGGCCGTGAACAACCTGAGTTTCCAGGTCAAGCGCGGCACCTTTCACTCTTTTCTCGGCGGCTCGGGCTGTGGCAAGACCACCACTCTGCGCATGATTGCAGGCTTCGATCAGCCGACCCTTGGCGAAGTGCGGCTGGCGGACAAGAACGTGGCAGGTGTGCCGGCCTACCAGCGTCCAGTGAACATGGTGTTCCAGCACTACGCGCTGTTTCCTCACATGACTGTCTCGCAGAACATCGCCTACGGCCTGCGCTACCTCACCCCGCGCCCGGACAAGAAAGAACAGCAACGCCGCGCCGACGAAGCGCTGGAAATGGTGCGGCTGTCGGGCCTCGGCCATCGCAAGCCGAGCGAGCTGTCAGGCGGCCAGCAACAACGTGTGGCCCTGGCCCGCGCGCTGGTGAACAAGCCCACCGTGCTGCTGCTCGACGAGCCTCTGGCGGCGCTCGATCGCAAGCTGCGCAAGGAGATGCAGTCCGAGCTGCTGCGCCTGCAGCGGGAGGTCGGCATCACCTTCGTGCTGGTCACCCACGATCAGGAAGAAGCCCTGTCGATGAGCGACAGCATCAGCGTGATGCACAGCGGCTCGATCATCCAGACCGCTTCCCCCGAACAACTCTACGAAGCCCCCGCCACCCGTTATGTGGCCGACTTCATCGGTGAATCCAACCTGTTCAACGGCACGGTGCGTCAGGTTCAGGGCAATTCGGCCTTCCTGCGAACCGAACAAGGCATCGAGTTGAGCAGCCCGCTGACGCCAAACGGCGCGGCCCTGAGCGCCAACACCGAAGGCTGCATCGCGGTGCGCCCGGAGCTGATCGACATCGCCGCCCGCGGCAGTTTGCAAGGTCGCGACGTGACGCTGGAAGGTTGCGTCGAGGACCGCATTTACCTGGGCAACATCACTGAATACCGGGTTCGCACCCAGCCCTTCGGCATCGTCTGCGTGCGGGTGCCGCGCCAGCACGGTTCAGGCGCACAAGGCGGATTCGACACAGCAGGTTTCGAGCACGGCGCGGCAGTGCAGGTGGGCTGGAACAACGCCAGCGGCCTGGCGATGGCCTTGTAACGGACAACGCGCTTCACACCATTTAACAAACGGGGAGAATGCCATGGACCAGAAAACCTTTATCAAGACGATGCGCAGTTGGCAGAACGGCTCGATCACCCGCCGCGACTTCCTTGGCCGCACCGGCCTGGGCATCGCGGCAGCCGTGGTCGCCACCAACATGCCGGGCCTTCTGGCCGGCAGCTCCAGCGCCAGCGCGTATGGCGCCGAACAGAACATCGGTGACCGACTGGGCCTGGCCACCTGGCCGAACTACCACAGCCAGGACAACCTCGATAACTTCGCCAAGACCACTGGCGCCCGCGTGTCCATGAGCGTGTTCGGCTCCAACGAAGAAATGCTCGCCAAACTCCAGGCAGGCGGCAGCGGCTGGGACGTGCTTGTGCCGACCAACTACACCATCAGCACCTACGTGAAGCTGGGCCTGATCGAGCCGCTGGACCTGTCGCGCATTCCCAACTTCGACGCCGCTGCCTTCCAGGAAAAATTCATGGCCCAGGGCACCGTCGATGGCAAGGTCTACGCCGTGCCGAAGAACTGGGGCACCACCGGCATGGCCTATGACAGCGCCAAGCTCAAGGCCAAGCCGGCGTCGTGGAAAGAATTCTGGGCGGTCGCCAAGGACCAGGCCGACGGCCGCGCCATGGTTCACGACTACCAACTGACTGCCATCGGCAACGCGCTGAAATCCTTCGGCTACAGCTTCAACTCGCTGGACCCCAAAGAGCTGGCCGACGCCGAAAAGCTGCTGATCGAGGTCAAGCCGCACCTGTTCGCCATCAACTCCGACATCCAGCCCTCGATGCGCAGCGGCGACGCGATTCTGGCGATGTCCTGGACGGGCGATGCCTCGCAGCTGCATCGCGATATTCCGTCGATGGTCTACGCGCTGGGCAAGGAAGGCGGCGAGTTGTGGAGCGACTTCTTCGCGATCCCGAAAAGCGCCGAGCACAAGGACGCGGCTTACGCCTTCATCAACTACCTGCTCGACCCGCAGCACAACAAGCTGGAGGTCCTGAGCCACGGCTACCCGAGCGGCGACAAGCGCGTCGACGCCCTGCTGCCCAAGGAGATGCTCAACGACCCGATCATGTACCCGGCCGCCGAGCACTTGAGCCCGCTGGAGTTCGGCGCGGCCGCAACGCTGACCAGCCCGGCCCGCGCCGAACTGATGGCGCGCTTCAAATCCGCCTGATTGAACGCCACGACACACCGACATGAGCCATAAGGAACCGCACATGGATGCCGTCATCACCACCGATGCACGCCGCGCCGCAGCTGGCGCGAGCGATGCGGACAGCGAGCGCGCGCAGACCCGGCGACGCAGCCTGGGCCGACGCATCACGCTGCTGATGTTGTTGCCGTCCACCCTGTGGTTCCTGCTGCTTCTGGTGATGCCGCTGGTGATCATCCTGGTCTTCAGCTTTGGTGAGCGCAGTGCCGTCGGCGGCTACGCCGGTGGCCTGACGCTGGCCAATTACCTGAACCTGGGCTCCCGCGCCGCAGCGTTTGGCAACACGTTGCTGCTGGCACCGCTGGGCACGCTGGTGTGCCTGGTGGCGGCCTATCCGCTGGCGTACTTTCTGGCGGTCAAGGCGGGCAAGAATCGTTCGTTGCTGCTGACGCTGGTGATCGTGCCGTTCTGGACCAGCTTCCTGATTCGCACCTATGCGTGGATTTTCATCCTCAGCGGCAAGGGCATCCCTGCGCTGCTGGCCAGTGTCGGGCTGGATGACGTGCGGCTGATCAACACGCCTTATGCGGTGCTGATCGGGATCGTCTACGGCTACCTGCCGCTGATGGTATTCCCGATCTACGTGAGCCTGGAAAAACTCGACAAGCGCCTGCTGGAAGCCTCGGCGGACTTGGGCGCCAGCGCCTTCGAGAGTTTCCGGCGGATCACCCTGCCACTCTCGGCGCCGGGAATCATTACCGGGGTGATGCTGGTGTTCATCCTGCTGATGGGCGAATTCCTGATTCCCGCCGTGCTCGGCGGCGGCAAGGTGTTCTTCGTCGGCAACGCGCTGGTCGACCTGTTCCTGCAATCGCGCAACTGGCCGTTTGGCAGCGCTTTGGCAATGACTCTGGTGGCGATGATGCTGGTCATCATCGGCGTCTATCTCAAACTGGTGGCCCGCTACGGCGGCAAGCCTGGCGAAGGAGCGCTCTGACATGTGGCTGCGCACCTACTCGACTTCGCTGTACCTGTTTCTGTACCTGCCCATCGCGCTCATCATGCTCTTCAGCTTCAACGCCGGGCGCAGCGGGCTGGCCTTCGAATGCTGCTCGGTGCAGTGGTTCGGCCGAGCGTTCAGCAATCCGTTCATCATGGAAGCGCTGGGCAATAGCGCGTTGATCGCCACCTGCTCGGCGGTGCTGGCAACCCTCTTCGGCACCCTGGCGGTATTCGGCCTGCAACGGGCCGGACGCAAGGTGCGGCTGATATTCGACGCCCTGACCTACTGCGCGATTATCATTCCCGGCATCGTCATCGGCATCTCGACGCTGATCGCCTTCATCAGCCTGTTCGACATCCTCAACCCGCTGTTGGCGCAACTGGCGCCGAGCCTGCCCAAGCTGAACATGGGCTTTTTCACCGTGGTCACCGCGCACTCGCTGTTCACCATGGCGCTGGTGATGGTGATCGTGCGCAGCCGCGTCGACTCCCTCGACAAGGCCTTGCAGGAAGCCTCCGCCGACCTCTACGCACCGCCGCTGGAAACCTTCTGGCGCGTGACGCTGCCGCAGATCACCCCGGCGATCATGGCCGGGTTCCTGCTGGCGTTCACCTTCAGCTTCGACGATTTCATCATCGCCTTCTTCGTGGCAGGCCCCGAGACGACGCTGCCGATCTACATCTTCTCGTCGATCCGCCGGGGCGTGACGCCGGAGATCAACGCCGTTTCGACCGTGATCATCTGCGCTTCGCTGGCGCTGCTCTTCACCTCCCGTTACCTGCAGAATCGCCGCACAGGAGCCTCACATGCGTGATCAGTTGTACATCAACGGCGAGTGGGTCAGCCCCGACCTGGGCGGCTACCTGGACGTGATCGACCCGGCAACCGAGCAGCCGCTGCAACGGGTGGCGGCCGGCACCGAAGAGGACATCGACCATGCCGTGCGCGCGGCGCGCCGGGCCTTCGACAATGACTGGGGGCAAACAACTGGTGCCGATCGGGCGGTGTGGCTGGAAGCGCTGGCCGATGAGCTGCAAGGCGCGCAGGACGACATCGCCACGCTGGAGGTGCGCGACAACGGCAAGCCGCTGCCCGAAGCGCAGTGGGACGTGGGCGATGCGATTGCCTGCTTTCGCTATTACGCAGGCCTTGCCCGGGAGCTGGATGGCCGTCAGGACAAGCCGCTGGCGTTGCCCGACGAGCGCTTTCGCTGCCGTATCCGCCTGGAGCCGATTGGCGTCGCCGGGCAAATCATTCCTTGGAACTACCCACTGCTGATGGCCGCCTGGAAAGTCGCCCCCGCGCTGGCGGCGGGTGCCAGTGTGGTGCTCAAGCCCTCGGAGCTGACTCCCCTCACGGCGCTGGAACTAGCCTGTGCCGCAGACCGCATCGGCCTGCCGGCGGGCGTGCTCAATGTCGTTACCGGCTTGGGCGCGGACGCGGGCAGCCCGCTGACCCTGCACCCCGGCGTCGACAAGCTGGCCTTCACCGGCAGCGTACCCACGGGTGCGAAAATCATGTCGGCGGCGGCCAGCGACATCAAGAACATCAGCCTGGAACTGGGCGGCAAATCGGCCTTCATCGTGTTTGACGACGCTGATGTCGAGGCCGCAGTGGAGTGGATTCTGTTCGGGATTTTCTGGAATCAGGGCCAGGTGTGCAGCGCCACGTCGCGGCTGTTGGTGCAGGAGAGCATCGCGCCCCGGCTGATCGAACGGCTGGTGGAGGAAACGCGCAAGATCACCATCGGTCAGGGGCTGGAGCCTGGGGTGCTGCTCGGCCCGCTGGTCAGTCGCGGGCAATACGAAAAGGTCCTGGGTTTCGTCGATCAGGGTAAAGCCAGCGGCGCGAAACTGCTGACCGGCGGCAAGCGGCCTGCGCACCTGGAGCGCGGGTATTTCATGGAGCCTGCGATTTTCGACGAGCCCGGGCACAACAGCATTATCTGGCGCGAGGAAATCTTCGGCCCGGTGCTGTGCGTCAAGCGTTTCAAGGACGAAGAACAGGCGGTGCAGATGGCCAACGCCAGCCGTTTCGGCCTGGCCGCCGCCGTGATGAGTGCCGACCCGCAACGGGCGACGCGGGTCGCCAATCGTCTGAGGGCCGGAATCGTGTGGGTCAACTGCTCACAACCCACCTTTGTCGAAGCGCCCTGGGGCGGCATGAAACACAGCGGGATCGGCCGGGAATTGGGGCAGTGGGGGCTGGATAACTACCTGGAGGTCAAGCAGATGACGGAGTACGTGGGCGAGCAGCCTTGGGGGTGGTATATCAAGTAAATGCCGCACCTTACGACGTTGCTTTTGATTCTGGCCGCAGGCCATAGGAGCTGGCTTGCCTGCGATCTGCCGCGAAGCGGCAGTAGAATCAGAAAACCGGCTGGATCAGAAAAACCGTGTGGGCAGGGTTTGCTGCCGCTTCGCGCCAGATCGCAGGCAAGCCAGCTCCCACGCCCTCCGGGCAGAAGCGGATATCGCCCGTCCCCAATTTGAGCGATAGCGGCTTAATCCAGCAACTCCAGATGCAAATGCTCGGCAACCATTTCCGGGGTGGCTTTCTTCATGTGCGGCACCCGGCCCAGGCATGGCGCTGGCAAGCGTTCGGCCAAGGTGGCGAGGTTTTCTTCCAGACGCGATGTCTTCGGGTCGATGATATTGGCCACCCAGCCCGCCAGTTGCAGCCCGTCGTTGGCGATGGCCTCGGCTGACAGCAGCGCATGGCTGATGCACCCCAGACGCACGCCCACCACCAGAATCACCGGCAAATCCAGGGCAATTGCCAGGTCCGACAGGTTGGCCTGGTCGGCCAAAGGCACGCGCCAGCCGCCCGCACCTTCAATGAGGGTGAAGTCTGCCTGTTTTTCCAGAATATGGCGCATCGGCCCCAGCAGTGACTGCACCGTCAGCGCAACGCCCGCCTCTCGTGCCGCCAGATGCGGGGCGATGGGCGGTTCGAAAGCCACCGGGTTGACCTCGTTGTAGGTCAAGGCGATCGAACATTCGGCGCGCAACGCCACCGCATCGGGGTTGCGCAGGCCCTTGGGCTTGACGTCGCAGCCCGAGGCCACGGGTTTTCCCGCCGCGGTGCTCAGCCCCGCCGAACGCGCCGCGTACAACAGCCCCGTGGCAATGGTGGTCTTGCCCACATCGGTATCGGTTCCCGCGATGAAATACGCAGCACTCATCTTGGCGACCATCCATTCAGATATTTCAAAGCTGTTGCCTACTCACTATAGCGTCCACACGAACAGCGCTCGCAAAACGGGTCATTTTTTAAACAACGGCTGGCTTTTCCAGCACGGCGTAAACCACTTGATAGGTCGCGGGCAGGCCTTTGTCCTGCCGAAACCCTTCATAGGCGTTAATCAACGCCTGAATCCGCGCCCGGCCAGTCAAACCGCCTGGTCGTCCGGGATTGATATTGTGTGCACCCAGAGCCTTGAGTTCATGGGTCAGGCTGCGCACATCCGGGTAGTGCAGGATGTGCGGCAGCACGTGCAGGCTACGCACCCGCAGGCCGCTGTCGGCGCAGAGGCGCTGGTAGTCGTCAAACTCGCGGAAACGGTTGACGTGAACCAGGCCATCCACCGCCTGCCAGCTGTCGCGCAACTCATACAGGGTGCCGACGCACAGGCTCGCAAAACCGAACACACCGCCGGGTTTCAGCACGCGCCGGGCCTCGCTGAGCACCCCAGCGAAGTCCGAGCACCACTGCACCGCGAGGCTTGAGAACATCAGCTCTACGCTGCCGTCGGCCAATGGCAGATGTTCCGCGTCACCGGCCACGTAATGCTGCGCGCCCCCCAGCGGACGGGCGTGGTTGAGCATGCCTTCGGCGATGTCCAGCGCGATGCCTTGGCTGCTCGGGAATTTCTGCGCCAGCACCCGGCTGAAATAACCGGTGCCGCTGCCCAGATCCAGCCAGCGTTCAGGCGCGACATCAGCTGGCAGGCGCGACATCAACTCGCTGCCCACCGCTCGCTGCAATTCAGCGACGCTGTCGTAACTGGCCGCTGCCTTGGAAAAGGACGCCGCCACCTGACGCTTGTCTGGCAGATGGCCCTGGGTTGTCGCCTGTTGCTGTTTCACGGCTTTGAGCACCGCACAGTGGGAAAGATCAGTCATCACCGGACTCATGTAGAAACGCCTGGACCGCCGCGGCCACGCCGTGGGGATTTTCCAGGATGAAAGCGTGGCTGGCCTGCTCGATCACGCCGACTTCGATATCGGGCAGCAGATTGAGCAGATCGGCACTGGCTTCTGCGGGAACCAGGGCATCGAGGCCGCCGAACAGGTGCAATTGCGGGCCGCGATAGGCCTGCAACGCGGCGCGGGTGTCCATTTGCTCCAGCAGTTTGAGGCCCTCGATCAAGCCCTGGCTCGTGCCATGGGGCGCACCGGCCTTGAGTTGGCGCGACAGTGCACGGGGTTCTTCGGCGCCTTGCACGCATAACAGGCTGAAGCGTTTGAGAGTGGCGTCAGGATCGGACTTGCAACCGGCAATGAATGCATCGAAATCGGTCTGCGGCATCGCATTCGGCCACTGGCTGCGGGCAACAAAGCAGACGTTGCTGGCAAAGGTCGCCAGCCCACAGCAGCGCTCGCCACGACGTGCCGCCAGTTCGGCGGCCAGCATGCCGCCCAGGGACCAGCCGCCCAGCCAGACGTTGTCCGGCAGGTTCGCATCCAGTTCGTCGAGCCAGTCGTCGAGGTTGTCAGTGTCCATGTCCGGCAGCGGCTCGATCTCGACCCGCAGATGCTCGTCCAGCCCACGCAAGGCCGCCGCCAGCGGTTCTAACGGCGAAACGCCCAGCCCCCAGCCCGGCAGCAGGATCAATTGGTCACGCATGGTGTGCCTCCACCGATTCACTTTCCCCCAGCAGCGGATAGCACTGCTCCAGTGCTTCCAACAATAGCCGCACCTGGGCTTCGCTGTGGGCCGCGGACAAGGTCACGCGCAAACGCGCACTGCCTGCGGGCACGGTGGGCGGGCGGATGGCGGTGACCATCAAGCCGCGTTCGCGCAGCATCTGCGACAGGCGCAGGGCGCGGTCGCTGCTGCCGATGAGGATCGGCTGGATCGGCGTGAAGCTGTCCATCAACTCAAGGCCAATTGCTTGTGCGCCTTCGCGGAATTGCTTGATCAGCGCTGCCAGATGCTCGCGCCGCCAGTGGTCGGAGCGCAGCAGTTCAAGGCTTTTCAGCGTCGCGCAGGCCAGCGCGGGTGGCTGGCTGGTGGTGTAGATGTAGGGGCGGGCGAACTGGATCAGGGTTTCGACCAGCTCCTCGCTCCCCGCCACGAATGCGCCGGCGGTGCCGAAGGATTTGCCCAACGTGCCGATCAGCACCGGCACCTCTTCGATGCTCAAACCAAAGTGCTCGACGATGCCCGCGCCGTTTGCGCCCAACGGGCCGAAACCGTGGGCGTCGTCGACCATCAGCCAGGCGTTTTTGGCCTTGGCGACCTTGGCCAGCGCAGGCAGGTCAGCGATGTCACCGTCCATGCTGAACACGCCGTCGGTCACCACCAGCGTATCGCCCACGGCCTTCTCCAGCCGGGTGTTCAGGCTATCGGGATCGTTGTGCAGATAACGGGAAAAACGCGCGCCGCTGAGCAGGCCCGCATCCAGCAGTGACGCGTGGTTGAGGCGATCTTCCAGCACGGTATCGCCCTGCCCCACCAATGCCGTGACCGCGCCGAGGTTGGCCATGTAGCCGTTGGAAAACAGCAAGGCGCGGGGGCGACCGGTGAGATCGGCCAGGGCTTCTTCGAGTGCGTGATGCGGGGTGCTGTGGCCGATCACCAGATGCGAAGCCCCGCCACCCACGCCCCAGCGCTCGGCGCCGGCCTGCCAGGCCTTGATGACTTCGGGGTGGTTGGCCAGGCCCATGTAGTCGTTGTTGCAGAAAGCCAGCAGTGGCTTGCCATCGACCACCACTTCAGGGCCCTGCGGGCTCTCGAGCAGCGGGCGTTGACGGTAAAGATGTTCGGCACGACGGGCAGCGAGACGTGCGCTCAGATCGAAAGACATGCAGGCCTCGGGTGTTTTGATCGCGCAATCAAAGTGAATGCAATACCTGTGGGAGTGAGCTTGCTCACGAATGCGGTATCACATTCGGCATCGATGTCGACTGACCTGACGCTTTCGTGAGCAAGCTCACTCCCACAGAATTTTGCGTTTGAATCAACAGACGCTGTAGCGAATCAAACCGCCGCGTCGTAAAACATCTCGCTGCTCTGCTGCTCGAGCAGCGCCTGCTCGATGGCCGCCTGGTGCACTTCATCGGAATGCTCTTCGCGCGCTTCAGGCTGAATGCCCAGACGCGAGAACAGCAGCATGTCCTTGTCGGCCTGCGGGTTGGCGGTGGTCAGCAGCTTGTCGCCGTAGAAAATCGAGTTGGCGCCGGCGAAGAACGCCAGGGCCTGCATCTGGTCATTCATCGCCTCGCGACCTGCCGACAGGCGCACGTGGGATTGCGGCATCAGGATGCGCGCGACGGCCAGCATGCGGATGAAATCGAACGGATCGACGTCTTCGGCGTTGGCAAGCGGAGTACCGGCAACTTTGACCAGCATGTTGATCGGCACCGACTCAGGATGCTCAGGCAGGTTGGCCAGCTGGATCAGCAGGTTGGCGCGGTCGTCCAGCGACTCGCCCATGCCCAGGATGCCGCCGGAGCAGATCTTCATGCCCGCATCGCGCACGTAGGCCAGGGTCTGCAGACGCTCGCTGTAGGTGCGGGTGGTGATGATGCTGGTGTAGAAATCCGGCGAGGTGTCGAGGTTGTGGTTGTAGTAGTCCAGGCCGGCCTGGGCCAGGGCCGCGGTCTGATCCTGGTCGAGCTTGCCCAGGGTCATGCAGGTTTCCAGGCCCATGGCCTTCACGCCCTTGACCATCTCCAGCACGTACGGCATGTCTTTGGCCGACGGATGTTTCCAGGCGGCGCCCATGCAGAAACGGGTCGAACCGATTGCCTTGGCGCGCGCCGCTTCTTCCAGCACCTGCTGGACCTGCATCAGTTTTTCTTTCTCAAGGCCGGTGTTGTAGTGACCGGACTGAGGGCAGTACTTGCAGTCTTCGGGGCAGGCACCGGTCTTGATCGACAGCAGGGTCGAGACCTGAACGCGGTTGGCGTCGAAGTGAGCGCGATGCACGGTTTGCGCCTGAAACAGCAGGTCATTGAAGGGCTGTGTGAACAGCGCCCTGACTTCGGCTAAGGTCCAGTCGTGACGCAAAGTGGCATTGATGCTGGCGCTCATGGGCGGCTCCTTGATGTATTTGGCGACTACCCGGGCGGTTTGGCTCACTCGGCAAAACCATAAAGTCCACAGGCGCAACACGGATGTTCGGCATATTTAAGGAAGCGGCATGCGCTGTCAACCTCGCAACGGACCACAGGTTTACATCTGGTTAAAAAACGTACAGACGTGTCTGCTGTGCGATGAACAGACCGATTCCATCAGCCCGATCTGCACCCCCTGCGAGAGCGAGCTTCCTTGGCTCATCGCCCCCTGCGAGTCGTGTGCACTGCCCATGCCGATGTCTGGCCTGACCTGCGCGCAATGCACCCGCCAGCCCTCGGCCTTCAATGAAGTCATCGTGCCGTGGCAATACGACTTCCCCATCGACACGCTGGTCACACGCTTCAAGCACCAGGGCAAATGGCCGCTGGGCCGCTTGCTCGCCGAACTACTTGCGCAAAACCTGCTGCACCGCTTTGAAGAAGGCCTGCAACGGCCGGAGGTGCTGATCCCGGTGCCTCTTTCCAGCAAGAGAATGCGCCAGCGCGGTTACAACCAGGCGGCAATGCTGGCGAACTGGCTGGGTTCTTTATTGGACATGCCCGTTGACGAGCGACTGATCAAGCGCGTGAAAGACACCCCGGCCCAGCAAGGGCTCGGCGCCAGGGCGCGCAAGCGAAACCTGCGCGAGGCGTTTGTGTTGGTGAAGCCTGAGGGTGTGATGGGCAAACATGTCGCCTTGATTGACGACGTACTGACCACAGGCTCCACGGCTGACACGATTGCCCGGCTGTTGATGAAAGCCGGGGCGAAAGTGGTGGATGTGTATTGCCTGGCGAGAACGCCCAAGCCTGGTGACTGAATTATGGCGACAGCGAGCCTCAGGACCTCGGCGCCTGGGTATTTTTCGCGAATGAATTCGCTCCCACAGAAAAGGTGTGTCGCAGCAGCTATCTCAGCATGCACACAAGATCACTGTGGGAGCGAATTCATTCGCGAGGCGCCTTTAGCGACAACGAAGAGGGGTCGTCTGAATTGACAGCTTTTGTCATACACTGGCCCAACCATCCTCGACAGAACACCTGACCCGACATGTCCCTACCCCCCTCCCTCACCCAACACATGGTCCGCCGCCCGCATCGCATTGCGCTGTTGCAGCACATCGCCGAGCAGGGTTCGATAACCCGTGCGGCGAAGAGTGCGGGGTTGAGTTACAAGGCCGCGTGGGATGCCATCGATGAGCTGAACAACCTGGCGCAAAAGCCGCTGGTCGAGCGCAGTGTGGGCGGTCGTGGCGGCGGTGGCGCGAAGCTTTCCCAGGAAGGAGAACGGGTGTTGCGGCTTTATCAGCGTTTGCAGGCGCTTCAGGCCCAGTTGCTGGAAAGCCCGGAGGAGTCCGGCGATCTGGCGCTGCTCAGTCGTTTGATGTTGCGCACCAGCGCCCGTAATCAGTTGCATGGGCAGGTGATAGAGATTGCGACCTTCGGGCGCAATGACATGATCGGCATGCAGCTGTCCGGCGGGCTTGCGATTCAGGCGCAGATCACCCACGACAGCACCCTGCGCCTCGGGCTTGAGACAGGCACTGACGTGTTCGCGCTCATCAAGGCAGGCTGGCTGGAATTGCTCGCTCCGGGGCAGCCCGCAACAAATGGACACAATTGTCTAAGCGGCAAAATCGACGAAATTCTCGATGCGAACGATGGCCCAAGCGAGGTCAGAATCGTCCTGCCCAGTGGTCATAAACTCTGTGCGCTGGCCGAGGCCGATCACCTCGAGGCCTTGAAACTCAAGGTGGGCAGCGATGTTCAGGTGCAGTTCGCACCGTCCAACGTGCTTATCGGCACGCCGTTGTAGCACCTGCGCACGGCCACGAGGCAGGCCAATGGCCGTCATGAGGCAGACACAATAACGTCATCCGGGCTGAATATGGTTTGCGGCAAAAACCGCAGGAAGCCCGTGATGAAACTACTCGAAGAAAACCAGTCGACCGACCTCGAAACACTGGTGCAGCAAAACAGCGTGGGCATGACCCGCCGAGGCTTCATCAGCGCGGGGGCCCTGTGCGGTGCCGCGATGTTCATGGGCGGCAACCTGCTCAGCCGCAGCGTGATGGCCGCCAGTGTGAGCGCCGGCAACAGCGCCTTGCTGGGCTTCGACAGCATTCCTGCCGCCACCGCCGACAGCATCAGCCTGCCAGCGGGCTACAAGTCTTCTGTTCTGATCAGTTGGGGCCAGCCGCTGCACGCGGGCGGTCCGGCGTTCGACCCGAGTGGCAAAGGCACGGCCAAGGCCCAGGAGCTGCAGTTCGGCGACAACAACGACGGCATGAGCCTGTTCACCTTCCCTGGCGATAACCCCAACACCGCCACCCGCGCGCTGATGGCGATCAACAACGAATACACCAACTACCGCTACCTGTTCGACCACGGCAAGGATCCACAATCCGCGGACGACGTGCACAAGGCGCTCGCCAGCGAAGGCGTTTCGGTCATCGAAGTGAAGCGCGAAGGCGGTCAGTGGAAATTCGTTCAAGGCTCCAAATATAACCGCCGCATCCACGGCAACTCGCCGATCCACCTGAGCGGCCCCGCTGCTGGCCATGAATGGCTCAAGACCGCCGCCGACAAGACCGGCAAGAACGTGCTCGGCACCTTCCAGAACTGCGCCAACGGCAAGACGCCCTGGGGCACCTATCTGACATGTGAAGAGAACTTCACCGACTGTTTCGGCAGCAGTGATCCTGCGCAGAAGTTCGATGCAGCCGCCAAGCGCTACGGCGTGGTCGCCACCAGCAAGGAAGTGAACTGGCACCCGCACAACGAACGCTTTGACGTGGCGAAGAACCCCAACGAGTTCAATCGCCACGGCTGGGTGGTGGAGATCGATCCGTTCGACCCCAAATCCACGCCGGTCAAGCGCACGGCCCTCGGTCGTTTCAAGCACGAAAACGCGGCGCTGACCGAAACCAAGGATGGTCGCGTCGTGGTGTACATGGGCGACGACGAACGTGGCGAGTTCATCTACAAGTTCATCAGCCGCGACAAGGTCGACCCCAAGAACCCCAAGGCCAACCGCGACATCCTCGACCACGGCACCCTGTACGTGGCGCAGTTCGATAACGGCGACAGCAACCCCGATCACCCCAAGGGCCAGGGCAAGTGGATCGAGCTGACCCACGGCAAGAACGGCATTGATGCCTCGAGCGGCTTTGCCAACCAGGCCGAAGTGCTGATTCATGCGCGCCTGGCCGCCAGTGTGGTCAAGGCCACACGCATGGACCGCCCGGAGTGGATCGTGGTCAGCCCCAAGGATGGCCAGGTCTACTGCACGCTGACCAACAACGCCAAGCGCGGTGAAGACGGCCAACCGGTGGGCGGCCCGAACCCGCGCGAAAAGAACCAGTACGGGCAGATTCTGCGCTGGCAGGAAAAGGGCTCCGATGCGGCATCCATGGACTTCGCCTGGGATTTGTTCGTCGTCGCGGGCAACCCTACGGCGCACGCCGGAAAACCCCAGGCAGGCTCCAGCAATATCACGCCGCAGAACATGTTCAACAGCCCGGACGGGCTGGGTTTCGACAAGGCCGGGCGGTTGTGGATTCTCACCGATGGCGACTATTCCAACGCCGGTGACTTTGCGGGCATGGGCAACAACCAGATGCTCTGCGCAGACCCGGCCAGCGGTGAAATCCGCCGATTCATGGTGGGTCCTGTGGGCTGCGAAGTGACCGGCATCAGCTTCGCGCCGGACCAGAAGGCATTGTTCGTGGGCATCCAGCACCCCGGCGAGAAAGGCGGCTCGACCTTTCCCGAGCATTTGCCCAATGGCAAGCCGAGGTCTTCGGTGATGGTGATTACGCGGGAGGATGGCGGGATCATCGGCGCTTGATAGACCGCTATCGCGAGCAAGCTCACTCCTACAGGAATTGGCGCCTGGCAAAAATCTGCGGGCCGGATTGATCCTGTAGGAGTGAGCTTGCTCGCGATGCGCGTTAGCCGGTGTGTCAGCGGTAGCACGCCTGAGTTACCATGACTGGCCCGACGCGGCAGCCTGCTGCGCGCAGGAGTAAGCATGGCCCACCCGTTTGCAACACTCACCCCTGACCTGGTGCTGGACGCTGTCGAAAGCATCGGTTTCATCAGCGACGCGCGCATTCTGGCGCTCAACAGCTACGAGAACCGCGTTTATCAGGTCGGCATCGACGATGGCCAGCCGCTGATCGCCAAGTTCTACCGCCCCGAGCGCTGGACCAACGAAGCCATCCTTGAAGAACACAGCTTCACCGCGGAGCTTGCCGAGGTGGAAATTCCCGTCGTCGCGCCCCTCGAACACAACGGCCAGACCCTGTTTGAGCACCAGGGCTTTCGCTTCACCCTGTTCCCCCGTCGCGGCGGGCGAGCGCCGGAGCCCGGCAATCTCGACCAGTTGTATCGCCTGGGCCAACTGCTCGGGCGCATGCACGCCGTGGGCGCCACCCGCCCGTTCGAGCACCGCGAAGCGCTGGGCGTGCAGAACTTTGGGCACAATTCGCTCAACTATCTGCTGGAAAATGACGTCATTCCCCGCAGCCTGCTCCCGGCCTACGAATCGGTGGCCAAGGATCTGCTCAAGCGCGTGGAAGATGCCTACGCCAACACGCCGCATCAGAACATCCGCATGCACGGCGATTGTCATCCGGGCAACATGATGACCCGCGACGAGATCTTTCATATCGTCGATCTGGACGACTGCCGCATGGGCCCGGCGGTGCAGGACATCTGGATGATGCTGGCCGGCGATCGTCAGGATTGTCTGAGTCAGTTGTCGGAATTGATGGACGGCTACAACGAATTCCACGATTTCAATCCGCGCGAACTGGCGCTGATCGAGCCACTGCGGGCGCTGCGCCTAATGCATTACAGCGCCTGGCTGGCGCGCCGCTGGGATGACCCGGCGTTCCCGCACAGTTTTTCCTGGTTCGGTACCGAACGGTATTGGGGCGACCAGGTGCTGGCGCTGCGTGAGCAACTGGCCGCGCTGAACGAGGAGCCGTTGAAGCTGTTTTGACCCGCACCGACGCGGTCCGTAGCAGTCCGGCTTGCCGGCGATGGCGATCTTGAGGGCGCTGTCGCCGGCAAGCCGGACTGCTACGGGTTATTCGACATAACTATTCACCAAAGAAAAATCACAACTTGCCGAAGGACCACCCATGCAAGCCGCCAACCCGCGTCGCGGGTACATTCTGGGCCTGACTGCCTACATCATCTGGGGATTGTTCCCGATCTACTTCAAGCTGCTCTCTTCCGTACCGGCGCTGGAAATCATCGTCAATCGGGCCATATGGTCAGCGATTTCCGGCTCGCTTCTGCTGCTGGTCTGGAAACACCCCGGCTGGTGGCGCGAGCTGCGGGACAACCCGAAACGGCTGGCGATCCTGGCAGGCAGCGGTTCATTGATCGCCGCCAACTGGCTGATCTATGTCTGGGCGGTGAATAACAACCACATGGTCGAGGCCAGCCTGGGTTACTTCATCAACCCGCTGGTCAACGTGATGCTGGGCATGGTGCTGCTGCGCGAACGGCTGCGTCCGCTGCAATGGGCGGCGGTGATGCTGGCGTTGGTGGGCGTGGCGCAACAGGTCTGGCAGGTCGGCAGCCTGCCGTGGATTTCGCTGGCACTGGCCTTCAGCTTCGGCTTCTACGGGCTGATTCGCAAAAAGGCGCCGGTGGCGGCGTTGCCGGGGCTGGTGGTGGAAACCTGGATTCTGGTTCCACTGGCCATTGGCTGGTTGCTGTTCAACCCCATGGCCCACAGCGCGCAGCCTGAGTTCTGGAGCACCACCGAGGCGCTGTGGCTGGCGGCTGCCGGCCCGGTCACGCTGGTGCCGCTGGTGTGCTTCAACGCGGCTGCACGGCACCTGCCTTATGCGACGCTGGGCTTCTTGCAGTACATCGCGCCAACGCTTGTGCTGTCGCTGGCGGTGCTGATGTTCGGCGAACACATGCCGGCTGCAACCAAGGTGACCTTCGGTTTCATCTGGACCGGCCTGATTATCTACAGCGTCGACGCCTGGCTGGCCACCCGCCGCCGAGCATGAAACCCAGGGCCGGCGATCACTCGTCGGCCCGAAGCTTCAACTCCACCATCAAGTCATCGGCCAGGGTTTCCAGGCGTTTCTGCAACACATCCAGCGACAGCGTCAGCGGTAATCCCAGCGTGGCATTGGCCCGGAACAGCGGCTCGCTGCTCATCGGCGCAGGCTCGACATTGGTCACCAACTGCTCGACGTTCACCCCTTGCTCGGTCAACAGCCGCGTGACATCCCGCACGATCCCAGGCCGGTCATTGCCCACCAGCTCCATGCTGATCGGCTTCCAGGTGCACGACGTCTCGATACCGGTTTGCGCGAATTGCACGCGAATGCCGTGCTTCGACAACCCTTCCAGCGCACCGCGCAACTGTTCATGGGCCTCGGCGGGTACGCCAACCCGCAGGATCCCGGCGAACTGCCCGGCCATATGAGTCATACGGCTTTCCAGCCAATTGCCACCGTGATTTGCAATGGTTGCCGCGATCTGTTCGACCTGCCCAGGTTTGTCAGGGGCAAATACAGTGACGATGAGATGGTCCACGGTCGAATCCTCTTCTTGTGCATATCCGCAGGCTGCAAGGCGTGCCTGCGCGGCTGTCGGGCAAGTATAGGCAAGCTCTCCGACGACGCCCGAATGCTTCCTGCGGAAACATTTTGTGTACCATTTTCAGAATTCTCTGGAACAATTCATGAACTTTTTGAGAACATCCGTAACCGCGGTGTGACCATTTGTGAAAAACCAGTCGATTGGTGACATATTTAGTCTGATTCTCACACCGCAACTCATCATGTAGTATTCCGCCGCGTTCACTACATAAACGTTGTAACGATGCCTGACCCAGCATCGCCACTCATTGAAACCTGCTGTGCACGTCGCTTCGTGTTCAGGGATTCCGGCCCCGGCCCAGCCGCCATCGATGGCATGTTCTGGCAAGGGCGATTGGCGATGTCGATGGCTTTAACAAGATTGTGCCCGTGATCGAGGCGCAGATAGCTGAGCAGAGTGAGGCAAGCAATGACTGAACACGTTCAAGTCGGTGGCCTTCAGGTCGCCAAAGTCCTGCTGGATTTCGTGAACAACGAAGCCATTCCCGGAACCGGCATTCAAGCCGACGCCTTCTGGGCCGGTGCCGACAAGCTCATCCACGAGCTGGCGCCGAAGAACAAAGCCCTGCTCGCCAAACGTGATGACTTGCAGGCGCGCATCGACGCCTGGCACCAGTCCAATGCCGGCAAGGCCTTTGATGCCGCGGCCTATAAGGCTTTCCTGCAGGAAATCGGTTATCTGCTGCCAGAAGCAGCGGACTTCCATGTGACGACGCAAAACGTCGATGAAGAAATCGCCATCATGGCCGGCCCGCAACTGGTCGTGCCGGTGATGAACGCCCGTTTCGCCCTCAATGCCTCGAACGCCCGCTGGGGTTCGCTGTACGACGCGCTGTACGGCACCGATGCCATCAGCGAAGAAGGCGGCGCCGAAAAAGGCAAAGGCTACAACAAGGTCCGTGGCGACAAGGTCATCGCCTTCGCCCGCGCCTTCCTGGACGACGCCGCGCCACTGGCTGCCGGCTCCCACGTCGACTCCACCAGCTACAAGATCGTCGATGGCGTGCTGATCGTCGGCCTCAAGGGTGGCAGCAACACCGGCCTGCGTGACGACGCGCAGCTGATCGGCTTCCAGGGCGACGCCTCGGCACCGACCGCCATCCTGCTCAAGCACAACGGCCTGCACTTCGAGATCCAGATCGACGCCACCAGCCCCGTCGGCCAGACCGACGCCGCGGGTGTCAAAGACGTGCTGATGGAAGCCGCACTGACCACCATCATGGACTGCGAGGACTCCATCGCTGCGGTCGACGCCGACGACAAGGTGGTGGTCTACCGCAACTGGCTGGGCCTGATGAAGGGCGACCTGTCCGAGGAAGTCTCCAAGGGCGGCGCGAGCTTCACCCGCACCATGAACCCGGACCGCGTCTACACCTCGCCCAAAGGCGAAGCGGTCACGCTGCACGGCCGTTCGCTGCTGTTCGTGCGCAACGTCGGTCACCTGATGACCATCGACGCGATCCTCGATAACCAGGGCAATGAAGTGCCTGAAGGCATCCTCGACGGCCTGCTGACCAGTCTGGCGGCGTATCACAACCTCAGGGGCAACACCTCGCGCGCCAACAGCCGTGCAGGTTCGGTCTACATCGTCAAACCGAAAATGCACGGCCCCGAAGAAGCGGCGTTCACCAACGAGCTGTTCGGTCGCATCGAGGATGTGCTGAGCCTGCCGCGCAACACGCTGAAAGTCGGGATCATGGACGAGGAACGCCGCACCACGGTTAACCTCAAGGCCTGTATCAAGGCGGCCAGCGAGCGCGTGGTGTTCATCAATACCGGTTTCCTGGACCGCACGGGCGATGAAATCCACACCTCCATGGAGGCAGGCCCGGTGGTGCGCAAGGCGCAGATGAAGGCCGAGAAGTGGATCGGCGCGTACGAAAACTCCAACGTCGACATCGGCCTCAAGTGCGGCCTGCAAGGTCGTGCGCAGATCGGCAAAGGCATGTGGGCCATGCCGGACCTGATGGCCGCGATGCTGGAACAGAAGATCGCCCACCCGCTGGCCGGCGCCAACACCGCCTGGGTGCCATCGCCGACCGCAGCGGCATTGCATGCGCTGCATTACCACAGGGTCGACGTGTTCGCCCGCCAGGCCGAACTGGCCCAGCGTGCACCGGCTTCGGTCGATGACATCCTGACCATCCCGCTGGCGCCGAATACCAACTGGACGCCTGAAGAGATCCAGAACGAGCTGGACAACAACGCCCAGGGCATTCTCGGTTACGTGGTGCGCTGGATCGACCAGGGCGTGGGTTGCTCGAAGGTGCCGGACATCAATGACGTCGGCCTGATGGAAGACCGCGCCACACTGCGTATTTCCAGCCAGCACATCGCCAACTGGCTGCGTCATGGCGTGGTCAACGAGCAGCAGGTGATGGAAAGCCTCAAGCGCATGGCGCCAGTGGTGGATCGTCAGAACGCCAGCGACTCGCTGTATCGCCCGCTGGCGCCGGACTTCGACAGCAACATCGCCTTCCAGGCGGCGGTCGAACTGGTGATCGAAGGCACCAAACAGCCAAACGGCTACACGGAGCCGGTGCTGCATCGCCGCCGCCGTGAGTTCAAGGCCAAGAACGGCCTGTAAACCGGCCGGTAAAACAAAAAGGCGGTGTGTCCCCGGGGCGCACCGCCTTTTTTGTCGGCGCTTTCAGTCGATCCCCAATTCCCGCTTCACCAACTTAAGCAACTGCTTGGTATTGATCGGCTTGAGCAGGAAATCCAGCACGCTCAGGTGCATCGCATCGATGGCATCGCGCACATGGGCGTCGCCTGAAACGATGATTATCGGCAGCGCTGCACGATCGGAATCGCGAACCCGGCGAATCAGGTCCAGCCCGTCGCACGGTGCCATGCGCAGATCGGTAATCAGCAAGGCAATTGACGGTCGGGTTTCCAGCAGATGCATCGCGCTGGTGCCGCCGGCTGCGGTAATACAGCTGATGTCGTTGAGACTGAGGATTTCGGCCAGTATTTCCCGCGCATCCTTGTCATCGTCGACGATCAGCACCCGTTGTGGTGATTGCGACTGCGGCGCCAGCATGACCTCGTTGAGGGCATCGCGCTCTTCATCACTCAAAATGTCGTGATCGAACATACCCGTCTCATCTTCCTGTCGACTCTCATTCCGACAGCGCAAACACAATGCGTACGCTGCACACTTCGTCGGCGTCATGCCAGGCCAGGACGGCCTTCGTCGAGGTTAAGAGAAGCACTCCGACGACTTTCCATCACCTAAGACTTACGTCCAATGGGCACTGCCCGATAAGCGGTCGACCATGGTGGTATAAAAACAAGTGGTACCGGTCATGAGCAAAGCCGACGCTTTTACCCAGGCAGGCAAGACAGCCGTGTTGCAGAACATTCACGGCACGATGCAATTTCTGCAAAAATTCCCGCCGTTCAATCAGATGGAGAACGCCCATCTCGCCTATCTGGTTGAACAGTGCCAGCTACGTTTCTACGCTACGCATGAGAGCATCATCAAGCCTGGCGATGGGCCAGTAGAGCACTTTTACATCGTCAAACAGGGCCGTGTGGTCGGGGAACGTCCGCATACGGCCAAGGGCGGCACTGAAACCACCTTTGAAATCACCACCGGGGAATGTTTTCCGCTGGCTGCACTGCTGGGCGAACGCGCCACCCGCACAGAGCATCTGGCGGCCGAAGACACCTTCTGCCTGCAACTGAACAAGCAGGCGTTCATCAAGCTGTTTGCCCTTTCCAGTACCTTTCGCGATTTCGCCCTACGCGGCGTCAGCAGCCTGCTGGAACAGGTCAACCAGCAGGTCAAGCAAAAGGCGGTGGAGACCCTCGGCACCCAGTACTCATTGAACACGCGGCTGGGCGAACTGGCCATGCGTCACCCCGTGACCTGCTCGCCCCAGACGCCGCTGCGCGAGGCCGTCCGGCAGATGGACGAACAACAGGTGGGCAGCATCGTGATCGTCGACGAGGCCAAGGCGCCGCTGGGCATCTTCACCTTGCGCGACCTGCGCCAGGTGGTGGCGGACGTCAACGCCGACTTCGGCCAGCCCATCGAACGCAGCATGATTCAGGCGCCGTTTTACCTGAGCCCCGACGCCAGCGCGTTCGATGCGGCGATCGCCATGACCGAGCGGCACATCGCCCACGTCTGCCTGGTCGAGGATCAGCGCCTGTGCGGCGTGGTGTCCGAGCGCGACCTGTTTTCCCTGCAGCGGGTCGATCTGGTGCACCTGGCGCGGACCATCCGCAACGCCCCGCGCATCGAATCGCTGAGCAACCTGCGCGGCGATATCGTGCAATTGGTGGACCGCATGCTGGCCCACGGCGCCTCCTCGACGCAGATCACCCACATCATCACCCTGCTCAACGATCACATGGTTTGCCGGGTGATCGAGCTGACGCTGCAAGAGAAAGGCGACCCCGGCATCCCGTTCAGCTGGCTGTGTTTCGGCAGCGAAGGCCGTCGCGAGCAAACGCTGCACACCGATCAGGACAACGGCATTCTGTTCGAAGCCAAAGACGCCGCCGAAGCCGCCGAGATTCGCGGCAAGCTGCTGCCGATTGCCGAGCGCATCAACCAGAGCCTGGCCCAATGCGGCTTTACTCTGTGCAAGGGCGGGATCATGGCCAGCAACCCCGAGCTGTGCCTGTCACGCCTGGAATGGGCGCGGCGCTTCAGTGCGTTCATTCGCGAGGCGACGCCGGAGAACCTGCTGTCTTCGAGCATCTATTTCGACCTGCGAGTGGTCTGGGGAGATGAAAGCGGTGGCGAACAATTGCGCCAGAGCATCCTGGCGCAGGTCGCTGACAACCGGCTGTTCCAGCGCATGATGGCCGACAACGCCTTGCGCCAGCGCCCGCCCGTGGGGCGTTTCAAGGATTTCGTCGTGGCGCGCAAAGGCAGCGAGAAAGACACCCTGGACCTCAAGACCCAAGGCCTGACGCCCTTTGTCGACGGCGCCCGCCTGCTCGCCCTGGCTAACGGCGTAACGGCCAACAACACCCTTGAACGATTGCGCCAACTGGTCGCCAAAGAGGTCATCGACCGGCTGGACGGCGCGGCCTATGAAGAGGCGTACCACTTCATCCAGCAAACACGCATGCAGCAACACCAGCAACAGAGCCGTCAGAACCTGCCCTACTCCAATCGCATCGACCCGGACGTGCTCAATCACCTGGACCGCCGGATCCTGCGTGAATCGTTCCGCCAGGCGCAGCGTCTGCAAACCAGCCTGACGCTGCGTTATCAACTTTAAGCGACCCGATCATGAACCTGTTTCAATGGCTCAAGCCCAACCGACACACCAAGGCTGCGGACCTGACACCCGAACAACTGCTGCGCCTGAGGGATTTGCCCCGCGCCGCGCCGTTGAGCGGTCATCCGCTGCGCCAGCAACGCTGGGTGGTGCTGGACCTTGAGACCAGTGGCCTGAACATGAACCGCGACCAGGTGCTGTCCATCGGCGCCGTGGTGATTGAAGACGGCGCCATCGATCTGGGGCAGCAGTTCGAACGCACCCTCTCCCGCCCCGATCACAAGCTGGGCCCCAGCGTGTTGATCCACGGCCTGGGCCCGAGCGCAATTGCCGCAGGCAGCGAGCCGGTGGAAGCTTTGCTGGATTTCATGGAATTCGTCGGGGACAGCCCGATGCTGGCGTTTCACGCGCCGTTCGATCAGCACATGCTCGGTCGTGCATTGAAGGAAAGCCTGGGCTATCGCCTGCAACACCCGTTTTTCGACGTGGCGGAGATCGCCCCACTGCTCTGCCCGCAAGCCTGTCTGCGCCAGGCGGGGCTGGACGACTGGACCGCGTTCTTCGGCCTGCACGCCGGCGAACGTCACAACGCCAGCGCCGATGCGTTGGTGACTGCAGAACTGGCGCTGATCCTGTTCAGCCATGCCAGGCGCCAGGACATGGACAGCCCGCTGCAGCTTGAGCAAGCCTTAGGGAAATGGCGACGCCGGCAGCAGTCGCATTCTTTTTAGAGTCTTACCGAAGATTTCCCAGACGAAGCCTATACCTGTGGAGCGAATTCATTCGCGAAATGCCGGTACAGCCCACACATGTCTATCGTATGGACCATTTTTCGCGAATGAATTCGCTCCCACAGTGCCAATCACTTCAAGAAACAAACCGTTCGGCTCCTTCCTGTAACGACTAATTGCCAGCATTTAAACGCTCTGACACAATCGCGAATAATTCTCGTTAGTTACTTTGTTCTCCTCGGTGCGTACGTGTCGTCCATTCACAGTCATCATCAACAGCTTGTCGGAACGCTCTATCGCGACCATCGCAGCTGGTTGCTGGCATGGCTACGACGCAACGTGTCCTGCCCTCATCGCGCCGAGGACCTGAGTCAGGACACCTTCGTTCGCCTGCTGGGTCGGGACCAGCTGGCCGAACCACGCGAACCACGGGCTTTTCTCGTTCAGGTGGCCAAGGGTCTGTTGTTTGATTACTTCCGTCGCGCCGCGCTGGAACAGGCCTACCTCAACGAGCTGATGCTGATCCCGGAGGCCGAACAACCTTCGCTTGAAGAACAGCAATTCATTATCGAAGACCTCAAGGCCATCGACCGCATGCTCGGCAAGCTGTCGAGCAAGGCCCGCGCGGCCTTCCTTTATAACCGCCTCGATGGCCTGAGCCACAGTGAGATTGCCGAGAAGATCGGCGTTTCCGTGCCCCGCGTGCGCCAGTATCTGGCCCAGGGCATGCGCCAGTGCTACATCGCGCTGTATGGCGAGCCGACATGAGCATCAGCACGCGCCCGGTTTCATCGCAGGTGCTGGATGCCGCCATCGCCTGGCAGTTGTGCCTGGATTGCGGCCAGGGCAGCGACGCTGACCGCGAAGAGTTCGCCAAGTGGTACGCCGCCAGCGAAGAGCATGCCCGTGCATGGATGCAACTGGGCATGGTCGATCAGCGCTTCGTTGGCACCACCGGCCCCGCCCGCTCGGCGTTGCTGCGCTCGCGCGATGGCGTGGGCCGGCAGATGCGCAAACTTGGGCGCGGTGTCGCAGGTTTCGCCCTTGCACTTGGCTTGACGCTGGTCGTGGGCGAACGTTACTTGCCCGTCAATTACTGGCTGGCGGACCAACGCACTGCCACTGGCGAACAACGCACCATTCGCCTGCCGGACAAGACCCTTGTTCGCCTCAACACCCACAGTGCGATGGATGTGCGCTTCGACGACAAACAACGTCGGATCATTCTTCAGGAAGGCGAAATCTTCGTCGAAACCGGCAGCCACGAAGACCCACGGCCTTTCATCGTTGAAACCGATGACGGACAGATGCGTGCACTGGGTACGAAATTTCTGGTCAAGCGGCGGGACGACGGCACGCTGCTGAGCGTGTTGCAGTCGGCAGTCGCGGCCCATCCGCAGAAGTCGGGCAACGAAATGATCCTGCATGAAGGCCAGCAGATGCTGATCCAGCGTCACAGCCTGGGGCCGATGCTGGCGCTCGATCCCGGCGCGGATGCCTGGACGCGGGGCATGCTGGTGGTCGATAACGTTTCGCTCAAGGACGTGATCGCCGAACTGGGACGCTATCGCCCTGGCCATCTGGGCGTGTCCCCCGACGTTGCCGACCTGCGCATTACCGGCAGTTTCCCGCTCAACGATACTGACCTGGCCCTGAAGGCCTTGATGCCAACGCTGCCCGTGACCATCGAGCAGCGCACCCATTGGTGGGTCACGGTGATTGCCAGCGACGTGAAGCCAAGCCACAAACTTTGAGTCACCGCTCACGTAGCAGTCCGGCTTGCCGGCGTCAGCGCCCTTCAGATCGCTGACGCCGGCAAGCCGGACTGCTACAGGGGAATGCGAGAACCCTTTGAAAGTGTAAATCTAAATTATTTTCGATTCGGCCCTATCACTTTTCAAATCTCGTCCGGCACATAGGCATTGAGAACACTATCCACTCAGGAGCCCGCCCATGTCCCGCACGCTTCATACCCTTCTGCGCCCCAGCCTGCTGGCCGTCGCCGTTGCACTCGCCGCACCGCTGGCCAGTTCGCACGTCCTGGCGGCCTCCCAGGCTTCCAGCGTTCGGGCCTACAACCTCCCGGCCGCGCCGCTGTCCACAACGCTGACCCAGATCGCAAGCCAGGCTGGCATCGCGCTGTCGCTGGACCCGACACTGGCCGCTGGCCGTACGTCGGCGCCGGTTCAGGGCCAGTTCGATGCACCGGGCGCGATGGCCCAGGCACTGCGCGGCACCGGGCTGCAACTGAGCCAGACCACGGCGGGCACTTACGGCCTGGTTGCGGCGCCGGAAGGTGTGATGGCGCTGCCGGAGACCAGTATTCAAGGGCGTCAGGACACTATTGAAAGCGCGTGGGGGCCTGCTGAAGGGTACGCCGCCACTCGTACTGCGGCGGGCACCAAGACCGACACCGCGCTGGCAGAAGCGCCACGCTCGATCTCCGTCGCAACGCGCCAGCAGATGCAGGATCGCGCGGTCCAGAACCTCGACGACGCCGTTCGTTACATGCCGGGGGTGGTCGCCAGCAGCTACGGCAGCGACAGCCGCGCCGAGTGGCTGAAAATCCGTGGTTTCGAGCCGACCCAGTTCCTCGACGGCCTGCCGCTGCCAAAAGGCGCCTATGCAATGCCGAAGATGGAGACCTGGGACCTGGAGCGCGTCGCCGTGCTGCGTGGCCCGGCCTCTTCGGTTTACGGCCAGACACCGCCGGGCGGCATGCTCGACATGGTCAGCCGTCGCCCGCAGGCTGAAGCCAGCCACGAAGTGCAGGTCCAGGTCGGCAGCTACAACCGCAAGCAGATCAGCTTCGACAGCACCGGCAAGATCGACGACGCCGACAACTTCGAATATCGCGTCAGTGGCGTAGTCCGTGACAGCGGCACCACCGTCGATCACATCGACGACAAACGCTACAACATCGCCCCCAGCCTGACCTGGAACATCGATCCAGACACCAAGCTGACCTTCCTCAGCATGTTCACCCGTGACGATACAGGCGCAACCAGCCAGTTCCTGCCGCTGCAGGGCACTCGCCTTTCCACACCGGCGGGCAAGGTTGGCGCTCACGAGAACCTCGGCGATCCGGACTGGGAATTCTACGACCGCACCTACTATTCGCTGGGTTATGCCTTCGAACATCGCATCAACGATGTCTGGCAGTTCCGTCAGAACCTGCGCTATACCAAGAGCGACCTGTCGTTCCAGACCATTACTTCCGGCGGTAGCGCATTCGCCGTTCAGGACGACGGCACCCTGTCTCGTGGTGCGAACGTCGTGAACGAGGACATCAGCCAAGTCGCGCTGGACAACAATTTCGAAGCCAACTTCGACACAGGCGCGATCAAGCACACACTGTTGCTGGGTGCTGATTACCAACGCGTCAACCACAACTACAAGTGGCTGTTCGGCTCGGCTCCGGACGGCAACATCATCAGTCACCCGTATGGCCTGGATTTCAGCAACGTCAGCTATTTCGCGTTCCAGAACTACAACCAGAAAACCGATGACTTCGGCGCATACGTTCAAGACCAGATGGCACTGGACAACTGGCGTCTGACGCTGGGCGGCCGTCAGGACCTGCTCAAGACCGACACCAAGTTCTACGGCAGCAACCAGAGCGACAGCCGCACCGACAGCGCCTTCACCGGCAACGCGGCGCTCAGCTACGTCTTTGACTCCGGCTTCACGCCGTACATTTCCTACGCCGAGTCGTTCCAGGCTGAGCAAGGTGGCGCCAATGGCGAGGCGTTCAAGCCTGGCACCGGTAAGCAGTATGAAGTGGGCCTGAAGTACCAACCGCCAGGCACAGACATCCTGTTTACCGCTGCCGCGTACGACCTGACCCGTCGCGATATCGTCCTGAGCGACACCCTGGGTGTTTCGCGTCCATTGGGTGAAGCGAAGGTTCGCGGCTTTGAACTGGAAGCGGTGGGCAACGTCACTGAAGAGCTGAAAGTGACCGCGTCCTACACCTACGCCAACAGCAAGATGACCAAGGTCACCGACCCGCTGGACAAGAATCGTCCGCTGCCGCTGACCCCGGAAAACGCAGCGTCGATCTGGGCTGACTACACCTTCCACACCGGCCTGCTCGATGGCTTCGGCCTGGGCTTTGGCGCGCGCTACATCGGCGAGACCGACAACGTCGCGATTGGCAGCCTGGGTTTCGTGCGTGACAAGGATGATGGACACAGCCCCGCCTACACCGTCTATGACGCAGCAGTGCATTACGACCTTGGCCGCATGAACAGCTCGCTGAAAGGCCTGAGTGTCGCGGTCAACGCCAATAACGTGTTCGACAAGGAATACCTGTCCACTTGCGACGGCTTCTACTGCTACGCGGGCGATCGCCGCAACGTGCTCGCCAGCGTGAATTACAAATGGTAATCGTTTAAACTCCCAGTGCTGAAAACAAGGGTCGCTTACAACAGCGGCCCTTTTTGCTTTCGCTCACCGGTACCCGCACCATGAAAAGCCAAACCATTCGCCGCTGGTCGTTCGTCCATACCTGGAGCAGCCTGATCTGCACGGTGTTCCTGCTGATGCTCTGCATCACAGGCTTGCCGCTGGTGTTCCATCACGAGATCGAGCACATGCTCGGGGACGCGCCAGAACTCAAGGAAATGCCCGCAAACACGCCACACATGGACCTTCAGCAGCTGGTCAAGGCCGCCGAAGCCCATCGTCCTGGCGAGGTGGTGCAGTACTTTGGCTGGGATGAAGACGAGGCCAACGGCGTCTACGCATTCATGGGCAAAACCGCTGGCGGTGACCCCAACGACACCCACACCTTCATGCTCGACCAGCGCACCGGCGAGGCGGTCGAGACGCCGTCGGCCAACGGCGGTTTCATGCTGGTGATGCTGCGTTTGCACGTGGACATGTACGCAGGCCTGCCCGGAAAGCTGCTTTTGGCTTTCATGGGGCTGCTTTTTGTATTAGCGATTGTTTCAGGGGTGGTGCTCTATTCGCCGTTCATGCGCCGTCTGGATTTCGCCACCGTGCGCCCCAACAAATCGAGCCGTGTACGCTGGCTCGACCTGCACAACCTCATCGGCGTCGTCACCATGACCTGGGTCTTCGTTGTGGGCCTGACCGGCGTGCTCAACGCCTGCGCCGACCTGGTGATCGCACAGTGGCGCAATGACTCGCTGGCGGCCGTGGTCGCCACCTACAAGGACGCGCCTGCGCTGACCGAGCGCGCCCCTGCGTCGCGCCTGCTGGAAATCGCCCAGGCCACGGTGCCGGGCGCCGAGCCCTCGTTCATTGCCTTCCCCGGTTCGCGCTTTTCCAGCGAGCACCACTATGCCGTGTTCATGAAAGGCGATACCCACCTGACCTCGCACCTGCTGACGCCGGTACTGATCGACGCCGCCGACCTGAAAGTCACCGCCATCGTCAGCAGCCCGTGGTACATGGACGCATTACTGCTCTCGCAACCCCTGCATTTCGGTGATTACGGCGGCATGCCGATGAAGATCCTCTGGGGCGTGCTCGATGTGCTGAGCATCATCGTGCTGGGCAGCGGCGTTTACCTGTGGGTTGTGCGGCGCAAGGCCGCCGCCACCGTGAAGCTTCCACAGACGGCGGAGGCGGCATGACCCGACACAAGAAGCACTCCGGGTTCTGGAAAACCTTCGCCAAGCCGACCTGGATTGCGCTGTTGACGGCCCTGGGCCTGTTCGCAGCCCTCTTGGGCGATGACGGCTGGGACGTGCTGTCGTGGATCGGCATGGGCATCCCGGCCTGGCTGAGCATCAAGGGGCTGATGGTTCGGCGTCGGGCGTGAGGGTTATGCCCTGTGGGAGCGAATTCATTCGCGAAATATCGTTCAGATGATAGAGATGAGTCGACTGTACTGGCCTATCGCGAATAAATTCGCTCCCACAGATAACTCCAGCGATGTTGCAGGGTATTGCGCCGCTGACTAGTCTAGGGGCCAGTCCGTCCAGAGGAATGTCCATGTCTGCCCCTAGCATGACGCTGTATTACAACACCGCTTCGCCCTTCGCGCGCAAGGTGCTGGTTCTGCTACACGAAACAGGACAGACCGAACGGGTCCACCTCGAGCCGGTCACCGTCACTCCGGTTGCCCCCGACGCAGCGGTGTGCCACGACAACCCCTGCGGAAAGATTCCGGCACTGTGCCTGGCCGACAACAACGTGATCCACGACAGCAGGGTGATTCTCGACTATCTGGACCATCAGCACGTTGGCAACCCTCTGATTCCCCAAGACGGCTCCGCGCGTTGGAGACGCCTGACCCTGGCATCGCTGGCCGACGCCGTGCTCGATGCCGCCCTGTTGATGCGTTACGAGACCTTTCTGCGCCCCGAAGAAAAGCGCTGGGGCGAGTGGGTCGATAATCAGGGCGAAAAGATTTCCCGCTCCCTGGCCTATTTCGAAACCGAGGCAGTGACCGAATTGAGCTCCCATTTCGACATCGCCTCGATCAGCGTCGCATGCGCCCTGGGCTACCTGGATTTCCGCCAACCTAACCTGGGCTGGCGCAGCAGCTATCCGCGGCTGGCCAGTTGGTACCGCGAAGTCAGCGAACGCCCGTCGATGCTGGAAACCCAACCTCCTGCCTGAGCACCGGATCGGGGTGAACCTACTTCGTCAGCAGTCCGGTTTGTCGGCAGTGTAGCGGCGGGCAGGGTTAACCGCCGCGCCGAACTCGCGCAGGGCCTTGGCGCCGATCAGCAGCGGATAGTTGAAGTGGCTGCGGTCGACCAGGTTGACCTCCACGGTGCGCTTCTCGTTACCCAGGCACAGTTCCAGATCCACCACCGGGCGCTTGGTCGGGTCTACTGGCTCGTCCTCGTCTTCGCCATCGGAGCGGCCCTTGATCCGGCTGATGCGCGACACCTTGTGCTCGTAGACCTTGCTGTCGGCATCCTTGGTCGCCAGACGGAAGCGCACCCAGTCATCGCCATCGCGCTTGAACAGCTCGATATCCTTGGCCGACAAGGACGCAGTGAGTGCGCCGGTGTCCATCTTGGCCTTGAAGGTTTCGCCAAATTCGGAAACCTGAATGTGTTCGTAGCGGCCATACAGCGTCGGTTCGGCGGCCATCACAGGCAACGCCAGCAGAGACAGAAGCGCCAGAAGGGATTTCACGTGACAGGTTCCTCGTTATGGATGGACGTTGCACAGGCCCGATTTTAGACCGCAACTTTGCGCATCGTTCGGTCACTAATACAGATCATCAGGCTACATGTAAGCGGGTGAAACATTTGTCAGCGACAGCCGGATTTGGCTGTACCGACATACCTGCTTATCATTGCCCGCCCTTCTCATGACCACGAGTGATATATGCGTCACCTGCTCACCGGAATTGCCGTCACGCTACTGTTGCTGCTCAACACACTTGTGCTGTTCGGGCCGCTGATGGTCTTCGCGCTGCTCAAGCTGGTGTTCCAGAGCGAGCTGCGTGACCGCAGCTCCCAGGCGGTGATGTGGATCGCCGAGACCTGGAGCGAGATCAACAAGCTGATCTTCAAGGCGTGCCTGCCTACCCGCTGGGAAATTCGCGGCGCGGAGGGCCTGCGTGGCGACACGTCTTATCTGGTGGTGAGCAATCATCAGTCTTGGGTGGATATCCCGGCCTTGGTGCAGACGCTCAACCGCCGCACGCCGTTCTTCAAGTTTTTCCTCAAGAAAGAACTGATCTGGGTGCCGTTTCTGGGGCTGGCCTGGTGGGCGCTGGATTATCCATTCATGAAGCGCTACAACAAGGCGTTCCTGGCCAGAAATCCGGAACTCAAGGGCAAGGACCTGGAAATCACCAAAGAGGCCTGCGAGCTGTTCAAGCGCCAGCCCGTGACCGTGGTGAACTATCTGGAAGGCACCCGGTTTACCGAGGCAAAGAAGACCGAGCAGGATTCGCCCTACAGCCATCTGCTGCGGCCCAAAGCAGGCGGCGTGGCCTTTGTACTGGCGGCGATGGGCGAGCAGCTCGATGCCGTGCTCGACGTCACGGTGGTGTATCCCCAGGCGCGAATCCCCGGATTCTGGGACCTGATTTCAGGCCAGGTGCCGCGCGTCATCATCGACATCCAGACCCGCGAACTCGACCCCGCGCTGTGGCAGGGCGACTACGAGAACGACCCGGTGTTTCGCGAGTACGTGCAGGACTGGGTCAACCGGTTGTGGGCCGAGAAGAACGCGCGGATCCAGACGCTACGCGCAGAAGCACCGCAAAATTGACGATCCATACATAACCTGTGGGAGCGAATTCATTCGCGAGACGGTTGTACAGACGGTAGATCTGCGTCGGATGTACTGGCCTCTCGCGAATGAATTCGCTCCCACAGGTACCAGTACACCGGACGATCGACCCTACAGAAACTGAGGTCCGGATTGAATTACTTCGCGCCCCAAACCCCACTCAACGCCTGCAGCGCCGAGCCGCTCGCGCCCTGCTGCCCCAGGTACTGCAGGATGACCGGCACAAACTGCCCGACCATGCCGCTGTCCATGCCCAGTGCGCTGAACGCCTTGTTCACGTCACCCATGCTCTGCACGTTGCCCAGCGCGCTGTCGATCGCCGAATTGTTGCCGCCGGAACCGCCCAGCATGCCGCCCAGACCACCCAGGCTGCCCAGCGCCGAGGCGCCTGAGAACTGATCCAGGCCCGGTACAGCCTGGCTCAACTGCGAATAATCGTTGCCGGCCAGCTTGTTCTTCGCCAACCCCAACAGCGCACCGGTACCACCAACGGCTTGCTGCGGCGTGACATTCAATTGCGTGCCCAGCGTGTTGAGCAAGCCAGCAGCCTCGGGCGCCGCCGTAGCCTTCTGCTGCCCGCCCGTGGCGCCGGCAACGGCGTTGGCTGCGTCGTTCAGGTTGAAGGCGAAGACCGGCGTTGCCGCCAGCGCCATCAACGTCGCCAGTACAGCGCTGCGTGTGTTTTTCATCGAGACAGTCATCACAATCACCTTGTATGTGCACAAACCGGCAGGACCGGATCAACGCCTGTTTGACCGCCCCCTAAAGATAAGTTCCTGCGACTCTTCCCGAAGAGCGCCCATAAAAAACCGGGGCACTCAGGCCCCGGTTTCATTGACGCTGGATTGATTTATGCCGCGCTGAAGGTCTTGTGCGGGTCGATCACGAATTTCTTCGGCACGCCTGCGTCGAACTCGCCGTAGCCACGTGGCGCGTCGTCGAGGCTGATGACTTCCACGCCCACGACGTCGGCAATGTTGATGCGGTCCCACATGATGGCTTGCATCAGTTGGCGGTTGTACTTCATCACAGGCGTTTGCCCTGTGTGGAAGCTGTGGGATTTCGCCCAGCCCAGGCCGAAACGAATGCTCAGGCTGCCCATTTTTGCCGCAGCGTCGACAGCGCCCGGATCATCCGTCACGTACAGGCCAGGGATACCGATCTTGCCCGCTACGCGCACCACGCCCATCAGCGAGTTGAGCACAGTGGCCGGTGCTTCTTCCTTGACGCCCGCGTGACCATGACCCCGGGCTTCGAAGCCCACGGCGTCAACGGCGCAGTCCACTTCAGGTTCGCCCAGCAAGGCTGCGATCTGCTCGTGCAGCGGGGTGTCGGTGGACAGGTCGGCGATTTCGAAACCCTGAGCCTTGGCGTGCGCCAGACGCACCGGGTTCACGTCACCAACGATAACGACCGCCGCGCCCAACAGACGGGCCGAAGCCGCAGCCGCCAGGCCGACAGGACCCGCACCCGCGATGTAGACCGAGCTACCTGGGCCCACACCCGCGGTCACCGCGCCGTGATAGCCGGTTGGCAGGATGTCGGAGAGGCAAGTCAGGTCACGGATTTTTTCCATGGCCTTGTCGCGGTTCGGCAGTTTGAGCAGGTTGAAGTCGGCGTACGGAACGAGGACGTATTCGGCCTGGCCGCCAGTCCAGTCGCCCATGTCGACATAACCGTAGGCGCCACCCGGACGCCCCGGGTTGACAGTCAGGCACACCCCAGTGTGTTGTTCCTTGCACGAACGGCACAGGCCGCACGCCACGTTGAAAGGAACGGAAACCAGATCGCCGATCTGCAGGTTTTCGACGCCAGTGCCTTTTTCGATCACTTCACCGGTGATCTCATGACCCAGCACCAGACCGACCTGGGCAGTGGTACGGCCGCGCACCATGTGTTGGTCGGAGCCACAGATGTTGGTGGATACCACGCGCAGGATGACACCGTGCTCGATCTTCTTCCCGCGCGGGTCCTGCATTTTGGGATAGTCGATTTTCTGTACTTCGACCTTGCCTGCGCCGAGATACACCACACCACGATTACCAGACATGCTTTTCACCTCGCTGAATTGTTTTTATGGATACAGCTGTGTAACGGAGAAATGCGTTGCTTGGTGTTGCTGCAACGCACTGGTTGCTCTGGGTATTTCGTTCGTTGCCGATGACTGACTCATGGTCCGCTGAATTTCATCTGCGGATGCCTGCCTCCTGTGGGAGCGAACTCATTCGCGAAAAATGGTACATCCGATGCAAACGTGTCGGATGCACCGGCCTCTCGCGAATGAATTCGCTCCCACAGTGTTGATCGCGCACGCCTTCAGATCACAACACCACTGTGCGATTGGCGTTGAGGAACACCCGCCGTTCAATGTGATACCCCACCGCTCGCGCCAACGTCAGGCCTTCGATGTCGCGGCCCTTGGCGATCAGGTCTTCGGGGTAGTGACTGTGGTCCACCACCTCGACGCCCTGGGCGATGATCGGGCCTTCGTCCAGATCGTTGTTGATGTAATGCGCCGTCGCGCCGACCAGCTTCACCCCCTTGTTGTAGGCCTGGTGGTACGGCTTGGCACCCTTGAAGCCCGGCAGCAGCGAGTGATGAATGTTGATCGCCTTGCCATCGAGCTTGCGGCACAGCTCCGGCGAGAGCACCTGCATGTAGCGGGCAAGCACCACAAGCTCCGCACCGGACTCCTCGATCACGTTCCACACCTTCGCTTCCTGCGCTGGCTTATCGTTGGGGTCGAGGGGGAAATGGTAGTAGGGAATTTCGTGCCAGCGAGCCAGCGGTTCGAGATCGGGGTGGTTGGACACTACCGCGACCACGTCCATGGCCAATTGATTGATGCGCTGGCGGTACAAAAGATCGTTCAGGCAGTGATCTGCCTTGGAGACCATGATGACCACTTTTGGCCGATAGTTCGGCGCTGTCAGTTCGAAGTTCATGCCAAAGCTTTCGGCTCGCTCGCTCAGGCCTGCGCGGAATGAGGCCTCGTCGAACCCGTCCGGCTGACGGAATTCAACACGAATGAAAAAGCGGCTGGACAGCCGGTCATCGAACGAGTGGTGCTCGGTGACGTAGCAGCCCTGCTCGAACAGAAACCGCGTCACCGCATCCACCGTGCCCAGCACGCTGGGGCAGTCGGCGGTCAGAATCCAGGTATCGGGGGCGCGGCTCATGGGGTATTGCTCCTGTTCAATCAATTTCTGCAGAAAAATGCAGATTCCCTGTGGGAGCGGGCTTGCCCGCGAAGGCGGTATCACAAACTCCGGATCTCTGGTGTCTGTAATACCGCCTTCGCGAGCAAGCTCGCTCCCACAGGTGTGACGGGTTCACCCCGAATCAGGCGGCAACGCCCAGGCCGTACTCGGCGCTCGCATCCTGCAGCCACAGCCACCAGTAGTCGGCGAAGCTGCGGCGGATCAGCAGTTCCCAGGTCTCTTCGCCGGTACGGCGGATCACCAGTTGCGACTTGGCGAACACAGTGCCGACGGCCTTGCCCACCGGGAAGTTGCTTGGGTGTACATCGTAGCTGGTGGATTTCATCAGCACGTCGCGCACGTTCGGGCCGGTCAGTTCCAGAATCGACTGGCCGCCGGACACGTTGACCACCTGGATGTGCAGGCCGGCCAGGGCTTCACGCAGCTTCTGCTCGACGGCCAACTCTTCGCCGGTCGGGACGATCAGCAGCCATTCATCCGGCCCCATCCACTGGATCGAACTGTCGCCGCTGGACACCAGCGTCAACGCGGCAGGCAGTTCCATGCCCAGCGCCTTGTGAACACCGGCGGCAAACGCCGGATCATGGGCATCGCCACGAATGGTCAGGTGGCCCAGCAGTTTTTTCTCGCGCAGCACCACACCCGGGTTGGTGCGGCCCTTGCCGATCAGGCTTTTCAGATCGGCGTGAAACAGAGGCGACTCGACTTTGGCGTCGGTCGTTGGCCGCTGTTGGTAAACGTTGGCTGTGGTCATAGAGCACCTGTGTTGAATTCTGTTGTTCCGATTGAAGCAACGTCTCGGGCGGCGTCTGTAGCAGTCCGGCTTGCCGGCGGTGGCGGCTTTGAAATCGCTACCGCCGGCAAGCCGTACTGCTACAGGAATCAGCGAGCCTGAAGGCTTACTCCACGTTCTGCCGGTCGCCCTTCGGATCGAAGAACACCGAGGAAACGATTTCCGCCTCGATCACGCTGCCATCGGCCTGTGGCGAGAACACACGTTCGCCCATGCGCTTGAGACCGCCCTTGACCACGCCCATGGCGAACGAGTAACCCAGCGAGTTCGCCGCGTAGCTCGAGGTCACGTGACCGACCATGGTCATCGGGATCGACTGCTTCGGATCGAACACCAGCTGCGCACCTTCCGGCAGCCACTTGTTCGGATCGACCGGCTTGAGGCCGACCAGCTGCTTGCGATCTTCACGCACGCAATCTTCACGGTTCATGCCGCGCTGGCCGATCCACGAGAACGGTTTGGTGCGACCGACACACCAGCCCATGTTCAAGTCGTCCGGAGTCATCGAGCCGTCAGTGTCCTGACCGACGATGATGAAGCCCTTCTCCGCCCGCAGTACGTGCATGGTTTCGGTGCCGTACGGGGTCAGGTTGTACTTCTTGCCCGCCTCGGCGATTTTTTCCAGAACACCCATGGCGTAGTCGGCCTGGATGTTCACTTCGTAGGAAAGCTCACCGGTGAAGGAAATCCGGAACACGCGAGCCGGTACGCCACCGACCAGACCTTCTTTCCAGGTCATGAACGGGAAGGCTTCGCGATCCAGGTCGATGTCGGTCACTTCGCTGAGCAGCTTGCGGCTGTTCGGGCCTGACAGGGTCAGGGTCGCGTAGTGGTCGGTCACGGAAGTGAAGTACACCTTCAGGTCCGGCCATTCGGTCTGCTGATAGATTTCCAGCCATTGCAGGACGCGTGCAGCGCCGCCAGTGGTGGTGGTCATGATGAAGTGGTTGTCGGCGACGCAGGCGGTTACACCGTCGTCGAAGACCATGCCGTCTTCTTTACACATCAGGCCGTAGCGCGCCTTGCCCACGTCGAGCTTGGTCCAGGCGTTGGTGTAGATGCGGTTCAGGAACTCACGCGCATCCGGGCCTTGAATGTCGATCTTGCCCAGGGTCGAGGCGTCCAGCAGGCCTACGCTGTCGCGCACGGCTTTGCATTCGCGGCGCACGGCGGCGTGGATGTCTTCGCCGGCTTTCGGGAAGTACCAAGGACGCTTCCACTGGCCGACGTCTTCGAATTCGGCGCCGTTCTTGACGTGCCAGGCGTGCAGCGCGGTGAAGCGCACAGGCTCGAAGATGTGGCCACAGTGACGGCCAGCTACCGCGCCGAAGGTCACCGGCGTGTAGTTCGGGCGGAACATGGTGGTGCCCATCTCAGGGATGGTGACGTTCAGCGAGCGGGCCGCGATGGCCAGACCGTTGACGTTGCCCAGCTTGCCCTGGTCGGTACCGAAGCCCAGCGCGGTGTAACGTTTTACGTGCTCGACCGACTCGAAGCCTTCGCGGGTCGCCAGTTCGATGGCGGCAGCGGTGACGTCGTTCTGCAGGTCGACGAATTGTTTCGGCGCGCGGGAAGTACCCTTCTCGTGCGGCACCTGGAACATCGCCAGGGTCGCTTCTTCAATGCGGCTCAGGGCCTTGGGAATCACGCCTTCCACAGGCTGGAAACCGGCTTCGGTCGCTGCGCGAACGCCGCCTTCGAAACCGTCGGCCAATGCGTCGCCCAGTGGGTATACGCCGTTGATGCCGCCGACACACACGCGCTTCTGAGGGGCTTCGCCCGGTACGAAACCGAGGATGTCTTCACGCCAGACCGGCTTGCCGCCCAGGTGGGACGCAAGGTGAACGATGGGGCTGTAACCGCCAGAGCTGGCGACCAGGTCGCAGTCCAGCCACTCGCCATTGCTGGTGACTTTGTGCGCACGCACGTCGATGGCCGCTACACGGGCACCGGTCACGCGCTTGCTGCCGCGGGCTTCGATGACCGCACTGCCGGTCAGGATACGAATGCCTTTGGCACGCGCTTCTTCAACCAGGGCGCCACGTGGGTTGTGGCGAGCATCGGCCACGGCGACCACTTGCAGGCCGGCATCGAGCCAGTCCAGTGCAACGCGGTAGGCGTAGTCGTTGTTGGTGGACAGCACCAGCTTCTTGCCCGGTGCCACGCCATAACGGCGAACGTAAGTGGAAACGGCACCGGCCAGCATGTTGCCCGGCACGTCGTTGTTGCCGTAGACCAGCGGACGCTCGTGAGTACCGGTCGCCAGTACCACACGCTTGGCGCGGACGCGGTGCATGCGCTGACGCACCTGGCCGATTGGCGCGCGGTCGCCGAGGTGGTCGGTCAGACGCTCGTGAATAGTCAGGAAGTTGTGGTCGTGATAGCCGTTCACAGTGGCGCGCGGCAGCAGCACTACGTTCTTCAAGCCTTTGAGCTCAGCAACGACAGTTGCCACCCACTCTGCCGCTGGCTTGCCGTCGAGGCTTTCGCGGGAGTCGAGCAGGCTGCCGCCGAACTCTTCCTGTTCGTCAGCCACGATCACACGGGCGCCGCTGCGCGCAGCTGCCAGTGCCGCCGCCAGACCCGCAGGGCCTGCGCCGACCACCAGCACGTCAGCGTGGTGGTTCATGTTGTCGTAGGTGTCCGGATCGTTCTCGGTCGGCGAGCGACCAAGACCCGCGGCCTTGCGAATGTACTTCTCGTAGGTCATCCAGAACGATTGCGGGTACATGAAGGTTTTGTAGTAGAAGCCCGGTGGCATCAGCTTGCCGCCGACCTTGCCGAGGATCCCCATCATGTCGGTGTTCACGCTCGGCCAGCCGTTGGTGCTGGTGGCGACCAGACCCGAGTACAGCGCTTGTTGCGTGGCGCGCACGTTCGGGATCTGGGTGGCTTCGGTCGCGCCAATCTGCAATACCGCGTTCGGCTCTTCGGAGCCTGCCGCGAAGATGCCGCGAGGACGCGAGTATTTGAAGCTGCGGCCGATGATGTCGACGCCGTTGGCCAGCAGGGCTGCGGCCAGGGTGTCGCCTTCAAAGCCCTGGTAGGTCTGGCCGTTGAAGCTGAAGTTCAGGACCTTGCTGCGGTCGATGCGGCCGCCATTGGGCAGACGATTGGACTGGCTCATGCTTTGTCTCCCTTCCCGACGGCTGGAACCGGGTTCACGAACTGCGGTTTGGTGCCAATCAGATAGGTCTCGAGAATTTCGTAAGTCACGGTGTCACGCGTGGCATTGAAGTACTGACGGCAACCGGCAGCGTGAATCCACAGCTCGTGGTGCAGGCCGCGTGGGTTGTCGCGGAAGAACATGTAGTCGCCCCACTGCTCGTCGGTGCAGGCAGCCGGGTCCAGTGGACGCGGGATGTGAGCCTGGCCCGAGCCGTGGAATTCCTCTTCGGAGCGCAGTTCGCCACAGTGAGGACAGAAGATGTGCAACATGGGATTTCTCCTGTTAGTGGTTAGTGAGCTACGGCAGCAGCGCCGTGTTCATCAATGAGCGCGCCGTTGTGGAAACGGTCGATGGAAAACGGTTTGGCCAGCGGGTGCATTTCGCCTTTCGCCAGGCTTGCAGCAAACACGTTGCCCGAACCCGGAGTCGCCTTGAAGCCACCGGTGCCCCAACCGCAGTTGAAGAACATGTTCGGAACTGGCGTCTTGGAGATGATCGGGCAAGCGTCCGGCGTGGTGTCGACGATGCCGCCCCACTGACGGTTCATGCGCACGCGGGACAGCACCGGGAACATCTCGACGATGGCCTGGATGGTGTGCTCGATCACCGGGTACGAACCGCGCTGGCCGTAGCCGACCCAGCTGTCGATACCGGCACCGATCACCAGGTCGCCCTTGTCGGACTGGCTGATGTAGCCGTGTACGGCGTTGGACATGATGACGCTGTCGATGATCGGCTTGATCGGCTCGGACACCAGCGCTTGCAGCGGGTGCGACTCGACCGGCAGACGGAAGCCTGCGAGCTTGGCCATGTGGCCGGAGTTACCGGCAGTCACTACACCGACGCGCTTGGCGCCGATGAAGCCCTTGTTGGTTTCGACGCCGATGCACACGCCGTTTTCCTTGCGAAAACCTGTGACTTCGGTTTGCTGGATCAGGTCCACGCCCAAGGCATCAGCGGCGCGGGCAAAGCCCCAGGCCACGGCGTCGTGACGCGCTACACCGCCGCGACGTTGAACGGTCGCGCCGATGATCGGGTAACGGGTGTTCTTCGAGCAGTCCAGGTACGGAATTTCTTCCGCCACCTGCTTGCCGTTGAGCAGTTCGCCATCGACGCCGTTCAGGCGGTTGGCGCTGACACGACGCTCGGAGTCACGCATGTCCTGCAGGGTGTGACACAGGTTGTAAACGCCGCGCTGGGAGAACATGACGTTGTAGTTCAGGTCCTGGGACAGGCCTTCCCACAGTTTCATCGCGTGTTCGTACAGGTGGGCCGATTCGTCCCACAGGTAGTTGGAGCGCACGATGGTGGTGTTACGGGCGGTGTTGCCGCCGCCCAGCCAGCCTTTCTCGACCACGGCCACGTTGGTGATGCCGTGTTCCTTGGCCAGGTAGTAAGCCGTCGCCAGACCGTGACCGCCACCGCCAACGATGACCACGTCGTAGACCTTCTTGGGGGTCGGCGTGCGCCACATGCGCTGCCAGTTTTCGTGGTGGCTGAGGGAGTGTTTGAAGAGGCCGAAGCCCGAATAGTGTTGCATGATGCTACTCCTGACTCAGCGGTAAACCGGGAAATCGGCGCACAGGGCGGCAACCTGGCTGGCAACATTGGCCTCGACATCGGCATCGCCGAGGTTGTCGAGAATGTCGCAGATCCAGCCAGCCAGCGTCGTGCATTGAGCGACTTTGAAACCGCGGGTGGTGACAGCCGGGGTGCCGATACGCAGGCCCGAGGTCACGAATGGCGATTGCGGGTCGTTCGGTACGGCGTTCTTGTTCACGGTGATGTGCGAACGGCCCAGAGCGGCGTCGGCATCTTTACCGGTCAGGCCCTGACGGATCAGGCTGACCAGGAACAGGTGGTTGTCGGTACCGCCGGACACCACGTCGTAACCGCGATCGATGAACACCTGGGCCATGGCCTGGGCGTTGTCGATCACTTGCTGTTGGTAAGCCTTGAAACCTGGCTCCATCGCTTCCTTGAAGCACACGGCCTTGCCTGCGATGACGTGCATCAGCGGGCCGCCCTGAGCGCCGGGGAATACGGCAGCGTTCAGTTTCTTTTCGATCTCTTCATTGGACTTGGCCAGGATCAGGCCACCACGTGGACCGCGCAGGGTCTTGTGGGTGGTGGTGGTGACCACGTCGGCGTACGGCAGCGGGTTCGGGTACAGGCCAGCGGCAACCAGACCAGCCACGTGGGCCATGTCGACGAACAGCAGCGCGCCGACCTTGTCAGCGATGGCGCGGAAGCGTGGGAAGTCCAGCGTCTTGGAGTAAGCAGAGAAGCCGGCAACGATCATCTTCGGCTTGTGTTCGACCGCCAGGCGCTCGACTTCATCGTAGTTGATCAGGCCGGTAGTGGTGTCGATGCCGTACTGAACAGCGTTATAGAGCTTCCCCGAGGACGACACTTTGGCGCCGTGTGTCAGGTGACCACCGTGGGCCAGACTCATGCCCAGAATGGTGTCGCCGGCTTGCAGCAGCGCCAGGTAAACGGCGCTGTTGGCGGAAGAACCGGAGTGCGGCTGCACGTTGGCGTAATCGGCGCCGAACAGCTGCTTGGCGCGGTCGATGGCCAGTTGCTCGACCTTGTCGACGTGCTCGCAGCCACCGTAGTAACGCTTGCCCGGATAGCCTTCGGCATATTTGTTGGTAAGGCCACTGCCCTGAGCCTGCATGACGCGCTTGCTGGTGTAGTTTTCCGAGGCGATCAGCTCGATGTGATCTTCCTGACGTTGGTCTTCGGCATTCATCGCTGCCAACAGTGCATCGTCATAACCCTGGATCTGGTCTTGCTTGCTGAACATCGCGGTTCTCCCAGCGGCGGCGCGGCGCCTGATTGTCAGTAGGACTTGTGGACTGTCCTTTGAAAGCGATGGTAGGGCCGACGCAGAGAGGCTAGATGCCTACGCACGCCACGCAAAGGCGCGTTTACGACATGGTTTTGTAGGGAGGGGGAAATGCATGGTTGCGACACCCTGAACTGATCGTGCCCATCTGCGCATGTGTACGCATCTTGGGGCGCTTGCGTCACCGCTGTTACAGGGGCAGAGCATCTGGAACGGCGTTACCACTCAGAGTGTAGAGACGTTCATGAAACTGCATGTGTCCCGAAAGTACATCGTAAATAAAAATAATATTTTGCAATAAAAAACCAAAACTTAATTAGCTATCGACTACTAAAGTACATAAATACAAACACCCATAGTCTAATTTCACTCACTTGCAACTGTCATTAGTGACAGTACCGAGACTTTGCAAACGCAGCTATACTAAACATACGCAGTCGCGAACTACGCCCACCACAAAACCGCCATTGTGCGGCAACACAATCGATGAAAGACAATAGGAAAGTAAAATGAACGCCGATGATATCCTTCTGATAAGCGATACCAAGCCCACCGCCGAGGTGGTGAACTACGTTAATACAACCGACCTAATCATTGGTTCATTTGGACCATCGGTAATAGGCGCAAAGACATTCGTCGCCGAATCCTTCAATCCGGGCGCGCTCGTTTATTCGAGGATAGGCCTGGTGTGGACTTATCTCCCCTCTTCTGAAAAATCACCCACTGCAAGACCTTTGAATAAACCAATGAAAATTTTTGACGCAACTCAACAACTACCATTCAACGAAGCGCTTTGGCACATGCGAACAAACGATACCTTATGGATTTTAGATATCGATAAAAAGGTCAGAATCGCCTCAAAAAAATTCATCAGCAAGGACCCTAGCGTTGCAACTGTTGAAGTGACCTTTGACGACCGGCCTGCTCCCATTGGCTAGCGAAAGAGCACCCTTCACATCGCTACGGTTTAGACGGCAGTCACCGAGCGAACTCTCCTGTTGCAGCTATGTAAAATGTAGTCATCAAGGAAATCAAAATGAAAAGCACCGACACCGTCTTCCCCATAAAACAGTACAATGACAAACCCTATGGAGAAAGTATCTGGCATGTCAGGCAAAATGATTTATTCGTACAGCTTAAATACCCGTGGCTGGCTCTTACAAAAGCGTTCCATACAGAATCGCTCGAAGATGACGCCTTGGTTTACACGAGCATGTACCTGACTTGGTCTGGCGCGGGACCAGAAAACATGAATGGCATTGACACGCTTCCACAGGCGCTGGAAACAAACATCCAGGCCAGCGGGATGCGCTCGTTAAAAGAGTCCCTCTGGCATCTGCAACAAGGCGATTTTCTTCATGTTATAGATGCCAAGACAGTAATGAGGGTAACCGGCAAAAGGTTTGTACTTGAGGGCAAGAACCCTAATGAAACCCTGAGGGCAGAAGTCACCCTGGAAGTATTACCACCCTCGACGACCCCACCCGCCAAATAAAGTCTATGACAGCTTTTAAAAGGGCGGATACGCGTCAATACGAAGCGTATCCACCCTCTTCATATCAAACAGCTTTCGCAGCCATCAACCCATCCGCCCTGAACATCCCGCGAATACCCCGCACGGCCTGACGAATACGATCCTGGTTCTCGATCAGGGCGAAACGCACGTGATCGTCGCCGTATTCACCAAAACCGACACCCGGCGAAACACACACCTTGGCCTCGGCCAGCAGCTTCTTGGCGAACTCCAGCGAGCCCAGATGCGCATAGGCTTCGGGGATCTTGGCCCAGACGTACATCGAGGCTTTGGGATTTTCGACCATCCAGCCCAGTTCATGCAGGCCTTTTACCAGCACGTTGCGGCGCTGGCGGTATTGCTCGGCGATGTCGAGCACGCATTGCTGATCGCCTTCCAGCGCGGCAATGGCGGCCACTTGCAGCGGGGTGAAGGTGCCGTAGTCGTGGTAGCTCTTGATCCGCGCCAGGGCGTTGACCAGCTCGGGATTGCCGACCATGAAGCCGATCCGCCAGCCCGCCATGTTGTAGCTCTTGGACAGGGTGAAGAACTCCACCGCGATGTCCTTGGCGCCCGGCACTTGCATGATCGAGGGGGCTTTCCAGCCGTCGTAGACGATGTCGGCGTAGGCCAGGTCGTGTACCACCAGCACGTCGTACTGTTTGGCCAGCGCGACAACGCGCTCGAAGAAGTCCAGCTCGACGCACTGGGCGGTCGGGTTGGACGGGAAGCCCAGGATCATCATCTTCGGCTTGGGGATCGAGCCGCGAATGGCCTTTTCCAGCTCGGCGAAGAAGTCCACGCCCGGAATCAGTGGCACCGAACGCACCTGTGCCCCGGCGATCACCGCGCCATAGATATGGATCGGGTAACTGGGGTTGGGCACCAGAACCGTGTCGCCCTGATCGAGGGTGGCGAGCATCAGATGCGCCAGGCCTTCCTTCGAACCGATGGTGACGATGGCTTCGCTTTCGGGGTCGATGTCGACCTGATAGCGGGTTTTGTACCAACTGGAGATCGCCCGACGCAGACGCGGAATGCCACGCGAAGTCGAGTAGCCGTGAGTGTCTTCACGTTGGGCGACGGTGACCAGTTTTTCGACGATGTGCGGCGGCGTTGCCCCATCAGGGTTGCCCATGCTCAGGTCGATGATGTCCTCACCACGACGACGAGCGGCCATTTTCAGCTCGGCAGTGATGTTGAACACGTAAGGGGGGAGTCGATCGATGCGCGCAAAGCGGCGCGGCGAACCTTGGTCTGCCATGGAGGCCTCTAGAAGACGTAAGCGCCCGGAACCGTCCGAGCGACGTTGACCACTGCGGTGGCCTGGTGCGGAAGATAAGGGCGGGGATGGCGGTTTGTCTAGAGTGTTTTTTTGGACACCGCAGCGCCCTACAGGATCTGTGAGCGCAGCGCGTACAACACAAGAAAATGCAGCGGATAAATCAGGTATGCCCATCTGCGCATCGGCCATACACCGAATGCAGGGTGCCAGCGCAACAAGGCCAACCCAAGCCAAGGCCCGAGCAGGCAACCAACCAGCGCACCGATTGAAATCGGATCGCCCCAGAGCATGCCGTCGATGATCCTGGACCACTCATTGCTCAGCAGGCAGACGAGCCCCGGCACCACCGCCAGCCAGAGCGACCCGCGCAGCACCAACAAGAAGGCAGCCGGCAACAAGACCCCAAACGGACCAAACATCCAATGGGGCGCGAACGCGACACCCAGGCCCAGCGCGACAATGCCCAAGGCCCGCACCGACCACGAACGACCGGTCACACCCTGCGCCACCAGCAACCCGAGCACCAGCGTCGGCATGACATTGAGCGTGGTCACCTCACCCGCCATGTACAGGCGATAAGGTAGTTCGGCAATGACCGAAAACGCGCCAAGCCACGTCAGGTATTTCCAGTTCACGCCCGCCCGTTCAGCATGCGCCGTGCTTCGGCGGACATTCACCGCAATCGCCAGGCAAAACCACGCAAACGCCAGGCGCCCCGGCACGTAGAGCCAGTCCGCCGACCAGCCGACGTAACGCCAGTGGTCCAGCACCATGCTCAGCATTGCCAGCCACTTGAGCAGGTCCAGGGCCCGGTCACGCAAAGGGCGGGTACTCGCCGTCGTCTCGCTCATGTCCCCACTCTTTTGATGCCCCACGTTTTACTAAATGTTCTGACGCAAGAATGCATGACCAAACGATGGAATGTTCGTTAAAGTCGCAGCCTTCGACTACAGGGAACCGGCCATGTCAGACCAAAGCCAGCAGTTTGCCAGCGACAACTATTCGGGAATCTGCCCGGAAGCCTGGGCGGCCATGGAACAAGCGAACCACGGCCATCAACGCGCCTATGGCGACGATCAGTGGACAGCACGCGCCGCCGATCAATTCCGTCAGCTGTTCGAAACCGATTGCGAAGTCTTCTTCGCCTTCAACGGTACGGCGGCCAACTCCCTGGCCCTGTCGTCGTTGTGCCAGAGCTACCACAGCGTCATCTGCTCCGAAACCGCCCACGTCGAGACCGACGAATGCGGCGCGCCGGAGTTCTTCTCCAACGGCTCCAAGCTGCTGACCGCACGCAGCGAGAACGGCAAGCTGACGCCCGAATCGATCCGCGAAGTGGCGCTCAAGCGTGCCGACATCCATTACCCCAAGCCGCGGGTCGTGACCCTGACCCAGGCCACTGAGGTGGGCAGCGTCTACCTGCCCGAAGAGCTCAAGGCCATCAGCGACACCTGCAAGGAACTGGGCCTGAACCTGCACATGGACGGCGCCCGCTTCGCCAACGCCTGCGCTTACCTGGGCTGCACCCCGGCCGAGCTGACGTGGAAGGCCGGCATCGACGTGCTGTGTTTTGGCGGCACCAAGAACGGCATGGCGGTGGGTGAGGCGATCCTGTTCTTCAACCACAAGCTGGCCGAAGACTTCGACTACCGCTGCAAACAGGCAGGACAACTGGCGTCGAAGATGCGCTTCCTGTCAGCGCCGTGGGTCGGCCTGCTGGAAAACGACGCCTGGCTCAAACACGCCCGCCACGCCAACAGCTGCGCGCAGTTGCTGGCTGAACTGGTGAAGGACATTCCGGGGGTTGAGCTGATGTTCCCGGTGCAGGCCAACGGCGTGTTCCTGCAGCTGTCGGAAGCGGCGATTGCGGCACTGACCGCCAAGGGCTGGCGGTTCTACACCTTCATCGGCAGCGGCGGCGCACGGTTCATGTGCTCCTGGGATACCGAAGAAGCCCGCGTGCGCGAACTGGCAGCGGATATCCGCCTGGTGATGGGGGCCTGAGGGCAGCAAAAAACAACTGTGGGAGCGGGCTCGCCCGCGAAGACGGACTGTCAACAGCGCGACATGTTGCGGCTGTACGACCTATTCGCGGGCAAGCCCGCTCCCACAGAGCAACTGCGATCGGCAGGATGTTCACCCCTGCGCAATCACCTTCTCGATCACCTCGACTGTCGCGTTGACCTTTTCCTCATAAACGCTCAGCTCTGCGGCATGCTGCTGTTTGAGTTCGATCTGCTTCGAGCACAGGTTCAGCGCGGCCAGTACCAGCAGGCGGTCGCCAATCAGGGTCGGGTAGCTGCGCTTGGTCTCGGACAACGCCGCCTTGAGCATGACCACGGCATCCATCAAGGTCTGTTCCTGACCCTCGGGTGCCTTGATCGTGTAATCGTTGCCCAGAATGGAAATGACCTTGGTGGTGTCGCGGTCGATAATCATGCGCCGACCGCGCTGACGCTGGTGGCACGGTCAACCAGCGCCTGAATGCGGGCTGCGGTGGCGCCTTGCTTCTCTTCCTGCTCGAGCAGGCTCAGCTGCAGGCTGTCGTTGTCATCCCTGGCCTTGCGCAGCTCGTCGGTGAGTTGCGCATTCGAGTTTTGCAATTCCTGGTTCTGCTGCACCAGGTCTGCGACGAGCTTTTCCAACTGGCTTAGGGATGCTTCCAACATTTTGATTTCTCGGGCAAATTTCAAGGGCGCGTACGATAAAGAAAAGAGACTTCGGCTACCAGTGAAATCAGGGCATTTACGCCACGACACCGACACTGCAAGCACTTCATTCACTTCAACTGCACAAACGCATAACGGACCTGATTGACTGCGTTTTAGCCCTCTTGTTCCTGCTGTTCGTCAGATCGGCCACCTGCGACACAAACGCACAGGCATGTACCAACAGGTTCAAGTCTGAGAACACGCGACCGATAAGCCATGCATCTCTGACCATTCTTCCCCTCGCCTCGCATGGATTGCGGCCCCTCAGGAACCGTCATGTCCCTACGCAATATGAACATCGCGCCCCGCGCATTCCTTGGTTTTTCGATCATCGGCCTGCTGATGCTGGTGCTGGGTGTCTTCGCCCTGGCGCAAATGAGCAGGATCAACGACGCCACCGAAACCATGGCCACCAACAGCATGCCCAGCATCAAGTCGCTGGACAAACTGACCGAAGGCAGCATTCGCCTGCGCGTTCTGTCGTACCGCCTGATGCTCAACCGCGAACCTGAAACCCTGGCCAAGACCGTTGAACTGCTGGCCATGCGCAACAGGCAGATCGAGGAAGCCCGCGCGATCTACGTCAAGCTGATTTCCGCGCCCGAAGAGCAGGCTGCGTACGATCAGTACGTCAGCCTGCTCAACGACTACCGTGGGCTCGAGGACCGCATGAAGTCCCTGAGCAACGCCAACAAACTGGACGAACTGGCCAACCTGCTGGGCGCTGAGCTGCAAACCAACTCGGACCAGATGAACGTGGTGCTGGGCAAGCTGGTGGACATCAACACCCAGCAGCTCAACGACACCAACAAGATGGCGTCGGACCAGTACTCGACCGCTTTCACCATGGTCGTGACCCTGCTAATCATCGCCACTGCGCTGACCCTGCTGTTCGCCTGGTTGCTGACCAACAGCATCACCCGTCCGATCGCTGCGGCCCTGAACGCTGCCGAAGAAATTGCCGAAGGCGACCTGACCCGCACTATCAAGGTTGACGGCACCGACGAAGCTGGCCGCCTGCTGACCGCGATGCTGAAGATGCAGTCCAGGCTGCGCGATACGCTGCAACGCATTTCCGGATCCGCCACCCAATTGGCCTCGGCCGCAGAAGAGCTGAACGCGGTGACCGACGAAAGCGCCCGTGGCCTGTCGCAGCAAAACAACGAAATCGAGCAAGCGGCAACTGCGGTCAACGAAATGACCAGCGCCGTGGAAGAAGTGGCACGCAACGCCGTAAGCACGTCCGAAGCGTCGCAAAACGCTACCAGCTCGGCCAGCGATGGTCGGGACCTGGTTCAGGAAACCGTCAGCGCCATCGAACGCATGAGCGGCGACGTGCAGAGCACCGCGACCCTGATCGGTAACCTGGCGGACGAATCCCGCGACATCGGCAAGGTGCTGGACGTGATTCGTGGCCTGGCCGACCAGACCAACCTGCTGGCCCTCAACGCCGCCATCGAAGCGGCACGCGCGGGTGAAGCCGGTCGTGGTTTTGCCGTGGTCGCCGACGAAGTTCGCGCCCTGGCCCACCGCACCCAGCAGTCGACCAGCGAGATCGAGCGCATGATCGGCAGCATCCAGGGCGGCACCGAGCAGGCCGTGAACTCCATGCGCAGCAGCACCGAACGCGCAGAATCCACGCTGAACATTGCCAAAGGCGCAGGCCTTGCGCTGGATACCATTAACAACGCGGTGGTGGAAATCAACGAACGCAACCTGGTCATCGCCAGCGCTGCGGAAGAACAGGCCCAAGTGGCCCGCGAAGTGGACCGCAACCTGGTCAACATCCGCGACCTGTCGACCCAGTCGGCCACCGGTGCCAACCAGACCAGCGCAGCGAGCAACGAGCTGTCGCGCCTGGCGGTGGATTTGAACGGCATGGTTGCGCGTTTCAGGTTGTAACTGTCTGTGAGCGACAACGCATAAACACTGTGGGAGCCGGCTTGCTGGCGAATACGGAGCATCAGACACACCTTCAGTGCCTGACACATCGCCTTCGCCAGCAAGCCGGCTCCCACAAAAAGGACGTTAAGCGTCCTCCTTAATACTCGATCCGCACATCCCCTTTCGGCACGCTGCAGCACGACAGGATGTAACCCTCTTCCACGTCGTCGTCGGTGATCCCGCCGTTGTGCTCCATCTCCACTTCCCCGCTCAGCTTCATCACCTTGCAGGTCCCGCAGATTCCCATACCGCAGGCTTTCGGAATCATCAGGCCAAGCTTGGCAGCGGCCGCGTGAACGGTTTCGCCCGGCGCCACGCGAATGCTCTTGCCGGTGTCGGTGAATTCCACCTGATGCAGTTCGGCAACGTCGATTTCCGGTGCGTCGGCGGCCTGTTCGGCATGTTCGACCGCATCGGCGCGGGCTTCCGGAGGCGTCGCTCCGAAAGACTCCTCATGGTACTGCGCCATGTTGAAACCGTTGGCTTCCAGCAGGCGTTTGACCGCGTTCATGTAAGGCGTCGGGCCGCAGCAGAACACTTCACGTTCCATGAAGTCCGGCGCCATCAGCTCCAGCATCTTCTGGTTCAGGTAGCCGCGATAACCGGCCCACGGCTCACCCAGGCCATGCTTCTCACACACGATGTGCAGCGAGAAGTTGTTGATGCGCGACGCCATCTGCTCCAGTTCGCGGTGGTAGATGATGTCCTTGGGCGAACGTGAGCTGTGGACAAACACCATGTCGACGTTGGCGTTGGTGTCGTAATACCAGCGCGCCATGGACATGACCGGCGTGATGCCGACGCCGCCGCTGAGGTAAAGAATCTTCGGATTCGGGAAGTCGATGGCATTGAACAAACCCACCGGGCCGTGCACCGCCAACTCCTGGCCTTCGTGCAGGGTGTCGTGCAGCCAGTTGGACACCTTGCCGCCCGGTACACGCTTGATGGTGATCGAGAAGCTGTATGGCACCGAGGGCGCGCTGGAGATGGTGTAGGAGCGCATGGTCGGCACGCCGTCGATTTCAAGCTCCAGGGTGACGAACTGGCCCGGCTTGAAAAAGAACAGGATCGGCTGGTCGGCCATGAAGCAAAAGGTGCGCACGTCCCAGGTTTCCTGGATCACTTTGACGACCCGCACAAGGTGGCGGCCATTGGCCCAGGTCTGCGTGTTGACCGGGCTGAGGAAACTCTGGGACATACTCACTCTCCACGGCCGACTGTCGGCCTCTTATGGTGGCGATTCTGCGTAAGCGCGGATGCGGCTATTTACCTATCAGCGACATTCACATACTTATGGCGACCAGGCCCGGTCTATAGGGGTTGCGTAGTCGTCAACTGATTCGGCCATGTCGCCCATGGATAAGGTTCGCGTCGCGCCCCAATCCACACTCGCGGCTAAATCGATACACATTTTTTACTCATAAGCCTGAGCGACAGAAAATACCGTCGCCTCGCGTGCCAGACACACAACACAACCGTAATTGGCCACATTCGTAGACCGCTGAAATCGCGGTCTGAGGACTTGAAAGATGGACGTCACCGCAACTCTGAGCCTGGGCGATCCGCTGGAACCCGCACGCAAGGCAACCGCCGAAATGCTGCAGACTCGTGAGCGTACTTATTCGCTGCCGCAGCCTTTCTACAGCGATGAGCGGCTGTTTGAAATCGACATGCAGGAAATCTTTCAAAAGGAATGGCTGATCGCGGGCATGACCTGCGAGATTCCGGCCAAGGGCAACTTCATGACCCTGCAGATCGGCAAGAACCCGATCCTGGTCGTGCGCGCGCCAGATGGCTCGGTCAACGCCTTCCACAACGTGTGCCGCCACCGCGGCTCGCGCCTGTGCACCAAGGAAAAAGGCAAGGTCGCCAAACTGGTGTGCCCGTACCACCAGTGGACCTATGAGCTCGACGGCCGCCTGCTGTACGCGGGCACCGAGATGGGCGCCGACTTCGACATGAAGGACTTCAGCCTCAAGCCTGTGCACTGCAAGGTGTCCGGCGGCTACATCTTCATCAGCCTGGCGACCAATCCGCCGGCCATCGACGAGTTCCTGCAGACCCTGAATCATTACATGGAACCGTACGACATGGAAAACACCAAGGTGGCGGTGCAAACCACCTTGATGGAAAAAGCCAACTGGAAGCTGGTGCTGGAAAACAACCGCGAGTGCTACCACTGCAACGGTTCGCACCCTGAACTGCTGAACACCCTGCTTGAGTGGGACGACACCAACGATCCGCGCGCCGACCAGAAATTCAAGGATCACGTCGCCCAATCGGCAGCCGCGTGGGAAGCCGAAAAGATTCCTTACCTGCACAAGAGCTTCGGCCTGCGTAACCGCATCGTGCGCATGCCACTGCTCCAGGGCACTGTGTCCATGACCATGGACGGCAAGGTGGGCAGCAAGAAGCTCATGGGCCGCATCCAGAACCCGGACCTGGGCTCGATGCGCATCCTGCACCTGCCGCACTCCTGGAACCACTGCATGGGCGACCACGTGATCGTGTTCACCGTGTGGCCGATCAGCGCCCAGGAAACCATGGTCACCACCAAGTGGCTGGTGCACAAGGACGCCGTCGAAGGCGTGGACTACGACGTCGCCCGCCTGCGCGAAGTCTGGGACGCCACCAACGACCAGGACCGTCGCCTGGCCGAAGAAAACCAGCGCGGCATCAACTCCATCGCCTACCAGCCAGGCCCGTATTCGAAAACCTACGAGTTCGGCGTGGTCAATTTCATCGACTGGTACAGCGCCAAGCTCCTGGAAAACATGGGCGCCGAGCCTGCGCCGTATCTGAAGGGCGTGGCTGTCAATCACGAGTGAGGTAGACCGCTGTAGCAGCACGGCTTGCCGGCGATGGCGATTTCAAATGCCCTTACGCCGGCAAGCCGGACTGCTACAGAACCTGCGTTGACTTGCAAACTCCAACCTGATCAAAAAACGTTCAACCCTGGTCCACACCATCCCCGCTGCCCCTCTCAAGCATCCACGAACAACTTATCCACAGCACAACCCACAGCAATTGTGGGGAAGTCGGATTTCGCCTGTGTAAAAAGTCACAAAAAACCGTGACTTATTTCTCCTGGCGTGGGCTTAAAATAGCTGATCAATATTTGATCAAACCTCTACAGGCCACTAATTTAAAGGCCTAGAGAAGAGCGCAAACACCTTATCCACAGAACCGCCAACAGAGATTGTGCGCAACTCTTCATGTTACGCCAAGGTCTGTGGAAAACCGCGAAACGTGTCGATATTAAGGCACGTCTGCCGGATATTCGTCAGAGAAACGTTGCATTGATCATAATTTGAACAAATCCTTGAAAGCCTTGTTTTGTGTGGCTCGCAGAGGATAGCGAACATCTTATCCACATAGCCGCGCACAGAGAATGTGGGCAAAAAGCCGGAGTCTGGAATGAGTGCTGTGGAGAAAAAGCCTTTAAAAACCGTTAGATAGACTGGTCATTTTCTGATCTATCGCCTGTAAGCCACGCGGTGCGTGGCTTACGCCAATAGCCGAACAGTTTATCCACAGGCGGATCAACAGCGATTGTGGGTATGTGGATTGATGGATGGGCAGAAGAATCGGAAGCGTCTGACATCGCAGCGGCTCCCAAGACCGTAAACTCACCGCCAGCACAACTCTCCTGACTGGAAGGATTCAATCATGAAAAGCAGAGCCCATTTCTCACGAGACGTCGTCTTGCGAGCCAATGCCCATCTGATCGAGCACGGAGGCCGCCCTGCAAAGCTTCCGCGAGAGCTGCTGGGCATCGTTACCTTCCGGCCCAGAACGATAGAAGAGATCAACAGCGCCTTTGCCTCTGCGTATGCAAAGCTGCGCGAGACTGAGTTTGCATGACCAAAGCAAGCTACAACCATATCTATAACGCATTGGTCGCAGACGATAACGACATCGTAGGCAAGCTCGCTTATTCGCAATATAAGCGTCAGAAAATCGAATACATCCTGGCATTCAAGGAAAAGCACGGCGAACTCCCGAATGACGCCGATCTTGCGGCGTTCCACGACATGAGTAACAACGTGTCAGTCCTCGAGAGGCGTCGCCAGCTAGCTAGCGAACTACTCCTTCCTCTACCAACAGTTTCAGAATCGCCGCAGCGCCTTCCTGAGGGCTCACTCCTTTAAGCACTTGCCCGCCGCCGCCACTGGCTTTGGCAGTAGCAGCCTTCATCCGATCGGCACCGCTTTTTGCCTTGATGACCTTCAAACGTTTCGGCCGAGGTTTGGCAGCGGTCAGTTCCGCCCCTGTGAATGACTCGTCGATGGTGACTTCGATCTGTTCCACATCCAGCGTACCGCGCTGTGCCGGACCGTAGGCGCTCTGGCGTGGTTTAGGGGCGGCGTTGTCCACAGTGGCGAGGAATGGCAGACGCACCTTGAGACGACGTCGTTGGCCGCGCGGCAGGGCCTGGAGGACCTGGGCGGATCCGCCGCTGATGGATTCGACTTCAGCCATGCCCACCACCAGCGGCCATCCGAGTTTCTCGGCCAGCAGGTAGGGCAGCATGCCGGAGCCTTCGCCGGTTTCGGCCTGCGTGCCGGCCAGCACCAGTTGTACGCCGGACTCACGAATGTAATCGGCCAGCCCCGGCAGCGCATCGGCGCCCTCCGGCTGGTCGAGCACGTGCAGTTCCTTCAGGCCCATGCCGAGGTAGGCACGCAGCGCCGGCTCCTCGGCATTGCCCGCGTGGAGCACATGCAAGTTATCCCCAGCCAGTTGCAGGCCCAGTTCGACTGCACGGGCGTCCTGTTCAGCACGACGCGGACGCCCGGAAGTCGGGTGCGCGCCTACAGATACGAGGCTGATGACGTGCAAGGCGGCTTTATCCACAGGCATTTTTTTGTCAGGCTGCATCGCGTTTTCCCTCGTTACGGTACGCTTCAACGGCCTCGATCAGTGCCTTGAGCACGTCTGCGCTTTCGCCAATCACCGACAAATCAGCACGTTTGATCATGTCGCACGTTGGATCAAGGTTAATCGCCACCACTTTGTCGCAGGCGCCGATGCCTTGTAAGTGCTGGATCGCCCCGGAGATACCCACAGCCACGTAGACCCGCGCCGTGACCCAGGTGCCCGAGGCGCCAACCTGGCGATCACGAGTCATGAAGCCATCGTCCACGGCCACGCGGGACGCACCCTCAGTCGCGCCCAGCGCTTCGGCTGTACGGTGGAATAGTTCCCAGTCCTTGACGCCGTTGCCGCCGGAGAAGATGAACTCCGCTTCAGCCATGGGGATAAGTGCCGGATCGACCGCCACTGCGCCCAGATCTTCGATACGCGCCAGGCTGCGCGCGATGCCTGTGGACAACTCCAGCGGCAGCGCCTCGTGACGGGTTTCGCTGACCGGCTCGGCACATTCGGCAGCTGCCAGGATCAGGCGTGAAACCGGACGCGAAACGTCATGCTGCCCTGCCCCCGCGCGGCCTGTGGCCTGTTCGTCTTTAATCTGCCAGACGCGCGTCGCCGGGCGCTCACCCATGCTCGCGGCGAAGCGGCGACCCAATTCGCCACCACCGGTACGGCTGTCAGGCAGCAGCCAGTGGCGTGGGTCGAACTGGTTATCCACAGCCCGCAGCCCTTGTACGCGCTGTTCAGGTGAGTAACCGCTGAACTCGCTGCCTTCCAGAACCAACAGCCGATCGACGCCCGCGGTATCGAATGCCGACTCCTTGTGCTCGCCGAACACGACGGCCAGGACTGCACCGTCTTTGCCCGCCAGCCCATGCGCCAGGCCCAGCAGATCGCGGTCGTGGCTGCTCAGGCGGCCGCCGACCATGTCCGGGACCACTGCGATGTAGAACGCAGGCTCTGCCACCTGATGCAGCGGTAATTGCACTTCAACCGAGGCGGTGCGTTTGACCGAGCCGCCCTGTTGCACGCCGCTGCGGTCGATGCGTTTGATGCCGTTGGGGCCGATGAAGCCGGCGCCGTGTACGTTCTTGCGGATGATGCCGTTAGGCCCCATCCAGCTGGCCTGTTGCGGTTGCATGGCAGCATGCAGCGGGTGCAGGCGGTTGCGGGCGATCCACTCGGCACGAGGGTCGCGGCGGATAATGTCGCTCATCAGTGCGCCTCCGCAGGTTCACGTTTGGCAGGAGCCGGCTTGGCCGGGGCCGCGTCTTCGAGCAATGCGTCAGCCACAAGCTCCGCGATGTCTTTGATCATTGGGCGCGGCTCAACCACACCTTCGAGCATCGCCGTGCACTGTGGACAACCCACGGCCACAAGCTCAGCGCCGGTTTCGCGGATGTCTTCCATGCGCATGTCGGGAATACGCTGCTTGCCCGGAATGTCAGTGATCGGCGCGCCGCCACCGCCACCGCAGCAACGGGAACGGAAACCGGAGCGCTGCATTTCCTTGACCTCGATCCCCAGCGCCTTGAGCACGTCGCGCGGCGCTTCATATTCGCCGTTGTAGCGGCCCAGGTAACACGGGTCGTGGTAGGTCACGCTGGAGCCTTTGTGCTGACCCAGGTTCAGGGCGCCATCACCGATCAGCTCGGCCATGTAGGTGCTGTGATGCTGCACCAGGTACTCGCCACCAAAGGCACCGTACTCGTTTTTCAGCACGTGGAAACTGTGTGGATCGCAGGTCACGATGCGCTTGAAGCTATATTTGGACAGTGTCTGGATGTTGCGCTTGGCGAGCATCTGGAAGGTTGCTTCATCGCCCAGACGACGGGCCACGTCGCCACTGTCACGCTCCTCCAGGCCCAGCACGGCGAAGTCCACTTTGGCAGCCTTCAGCACTTTAACGAAGGCACGCAGGGTGCGCTGGTTGCGCATGTCGAACGCGCCATCGCCTACCCAGAACAGCACGTCGGCAGTTTTCTTCTCGCTCAACAGGCTCAGGTTCAGGTCCGCAGCCCAGTTCAGACGGCCGCCCGGTGCGAAACCGCCCGGGTTGTCGGTTGCGATCAGGTTTTCCAGGACTTCGGCGCCCTTGTTCGGGGTCGCGCCTTTTTCCAGGGTCAGGTGACGGCGCATGTCGACGATGGCGTCCACGTGCTCGATCATCATCGGGCACTCTTCCACGCAGGCGCGGCAGGTGGTGCACGACCACAGGGTTTCGGCATCAACCAGACCATTGACGATCGGCTGATGCGGATTGCCGCCGTGTTCGCCCACAGGCTTGCCAGGATAGGGGCTGCCCGCGAATTTCGCGTCTGTGCCGCCGGCCAGGCCGACGACCATGTCCTGAATCAGTTTTTTCGGGTTCAGCGGCTGGCCCGCGGCGAACGCTGGGCACGCGGCCTCGCATTTACCGCATTGCACGCAGGCGTCGAAGCCCAGCAGCTGGTTCCAGGTGAAATCCTTGGGTTTTTCCACACCCAGCGGCGCGGTCGGATCAGCCAAGTCCAGCGGCTTGAGGCCGGTGGAGCGGCCGCCGCCAAAACGCTCGGCGCGACGATGCCAGGCCAGGTGCAGGGCGCCGGCGAAGGCGTGTTTCATCGGGCCGCCCCAGGTCATGCCGAAAAACAGCTCGGACACACCCCACAGCACGCCGATCCCCAGGATCACTGCCAGCAACCAGCCGCCGAAGTTTTCAGGAAGAATCCCGGCCACCGGCAGGGTCACCAGGAAAAACGAGGCCGAGAACGCCAGCAGGCTTTTCGGCAGGCGCATCCACGGGCCTTTGGACAGGCGGCTTGGCGGGTTGCGGCGGCGCAGATAGACGAAGATCGCACCGACGAACATCACCGCCGACATCAGCAGCAATGCATAGCCGAGGATGCGGTTATGCAGGCCGAAACCATGCACCAGAATCGCCAGGATGATGGACGCCACCGCGCCACCGGCCGTGGCCACGTGCGTGTTGGCGATGTATTTGTCCCGCGCGACCACATGGTGCAGGTCGACCATATAGCGCTTTGGCATGGCCAGCAGGCCGCCGAGCAGATCGACCTTGGAGGCGCGCCCGTTGCGCCACATGGCGACCCGCCGCAAGGCGCCCAGGACACCAAGGCCCAGGGCGGCGAACAGCAGGATTGGAAGAAGGGTGTTGAGCATGTGAAGCTCCCAAAGACCAGAGGGTCTTGCAGGTCGAAATGCCTTACTCGGTCCCTGTGGGAGTGAGCTTGCTCACGAAAGCATCCTGTCAGTCACCGCTTCGTTGACTGATCTACCGCCTTCGCGAGCAAGCTCGCTCCCACAGGGTTATGTGCAAGCCGTCAGAAGTCTTTACACAGTCTGAGTGCGTCGTAGATCGCGGCGTGGGTATTACGCTGGGCCACGCAGTCGCCGATGCGGAACAGCAGGTAGCCGTCACCCGACTGGCTCAACGACGGCTGAGGCTTGATCGCAAACAGGGCGTCGATGTCGATCTGGCCCTTGTTGCGCGAGTCTTCCTTGAGGCCGTAGTACAGCTCTTCGTCAGGACGCACGCCGTTCTCGATGACCACCTGGTCGATCACCCGCTCCTCTTTGGCGCCGGTGTATTCGTTCTCCAGCACCGCCACCAGCTTGTCGCCTTCGCGGTAGACCTTCTCCAGCATCATGTCGCCGGTCATGATGATTTCTTTCGGGTACATGCTGCGGTAGTAAGTCGGGAAGGACGTACCGCCCATGGCTACGCCCGGCTTGATGTCGTCGGTGACGATCTCGACCTGGCTGCCCTTGTCCGCCATGAAGTCGGCCACCGACATCCCGGTGAATTCGCAGATGGTGTCGTAGACCAGCACGTTCTTGGCTGGCGCAACCTTGCCGTCCAGCACGTCCCAGCTGCTGACCACCAGGCCTTCTGCCGCACCCCAGTGCTCGTTCTGCTCGATGAACGGATGACCGCCCACTGCCAGCACCACCACATCCGGACGCAGGTCCCTGATGGTTGCGATGTCGGCCGCCGTGCCCAAGCGCAGGTCGACCTTCAGGCGCGCCAGTTCCAGCTGATACCAGCGGGTAATACCGGCAATCTGATCGCGCTGCGGCGCTTTCGAGGCCGTGGTGATCTGGCCGCCAATGGCGTCCTTCTTCTCGAACAGCGTCACGTCGTGGCCGCGTTCAGCGGATACACGGGCAGCTTCCATCCCTGCGGGGCCGGCACCGACGATCACCACCTTGCGTTTGACGCCGGTGGTTTTCTCGATAATGTGCGGCACCCCCATGTATTCACGGGAAGTCGCGGCGTTCTGGATGCACAGCACGTCCAGGCCTTGATACTGGCGGTCGATGCAGTAGTTGGCACCGACGCACTGACGAATCTGGTCAACCTGGCCCATCTTGATCTTGGCGATCAGGTGCGGGTCGGCGATGTGGGCGCGAGTCATACCGACCATGTCGACATAACCCCCTTCCAGGATGCGGGTCGCCTGGTTCGGGTCCTTGATGTTCTGCGCGTGCAAAACCGGGGCCTTGACCACTTCCTTGATACCGGCGGCCAGGTGCAGGAACGGCTCCGGTGGATAACTCATGTTGGGGATAACGTTGGCCAGGGTGTTGTGCGTATCGCAACCCGAACCCACCACACCGATGAAGTCGATCATGCCGGTCTGGTCGTAATACTTGGCGATCTCTTTCATGTCTTCATGGCTGAGACCGTCCGGGTGGAATTCGTCACCGCAGATACGCAGACCCACGCAGAAGTCAGGACCGACTTCCTTGCGCACAGCCTTGATCACTTCCAGGCCGAAGCGCATGCGGTTCTCGAAGCTCCCGCCCCATTCGTCAGTACGCTTGTTGACGCGCGGGCTCCAGAACTGGTCGATCATGTGCTGGTGCACGGCCGACAGTTCCACGCCGTCCAGGCCACCGGCCTTGGCACGGGCGGCTGCGCTGGCATAGTTGCCGATGACGCGCCAGATCTCTTCCGGCTCGATGGTCTTGCAGGTGGCGCGGTGCACAGGTTCGCGGATGCCCGATGGGGACATCAGCGTCGGCCAATGGTCGCCGTCCCAGCGGGAGCGACGGCCCATGTGGGTAATCTGAATCATGATCTTGGCGCCGTGCTTGTGCATGGCGTCGGCCAGATTCTGGAAATGCGGGATGATGTTGTCGGTGGCCAGGTTGACCGACTTCCACCAGCTTTGCGGGCTGTCGATGGCCACGCTGGAGGAGCCGCCACAAATGGCCAGGCCGATGCCGCCTTTGGCTTTCTCCTCGTAATACTTCACATACCGGTCGGTGGTCATGCCACCGTCAGTGGCATAGACCTCGGCGTGTGCGGTACTGAGGACGCGGTTGCGGATTGTCAGTTTGCCGATTTGAATCGGCTGAAACATTGCTTCGAAAGCCATCTCACGGTCCTCGGCTTACAACGGTTTTACGACGAACAGGCCATCTTCGTGGCCCTCTTCCGATCCGCCGTAGACCTGCTCGGCCACCGTGCGAACGGAGCTGCCTTTGGCAGCGAGAATCTGGTCCATGGCACCGGCGAACCAGCCCGTGAACATGTAGTCGACCTTGCGACCGACCTTGCCGTACACATAAACGAAAGCCGAGTGCTCCAGCTTCACGCTGCAGGTGCCTTTATCCAGGTCGATTTCCTGGATCTTGAACAGACCCCAGCCACGCTGGGACAGGCGGTTCATGTAGTGCTCGAACACCGCGACGCCTTCCAGGCCGTGGCACTCCGCTTCCTTCTCGCACCAGTGCCAGGCGGACTTGTAACCGGCCTTGTAGAGAATCTCGGCGTAGGCGTCAGCCCCCAGAACTTCCTCGATGCCCATGTGGTTGTTGACGAAGAAATGACGCGGCACGTACAGCATCGGCAGGGCGTCGGAAGTCCAGACACCGGTCTCGCTGTCGACTTCGATAGGCAATTGCGGGGCGATCTTGGCCATGGAAACTCAACTCCAGAAAATTTTGTTGGATGCCCTCTCCACGGACGGGAGAGGGAGAATTTTGTAACCTAGGGCTTATTCGCCCCAGACATCCGAAAGGACTCGAACCCAGTTTTCGCCCATGATCTTGCGCACAACGCGCTCCGAATGGCCGCGTTTGAGCAGGGTTTCGGTCAGGTTCGGGAATTCGCCGACGGTGCGGATGCCCAGCGGGTTTATGATCTTGCCGAAGCTGGTCAGGCGGCGGGCGTAGCCCTTGTCGTGGGTCAGGTACTCGAAGAAGTCCTGGCCGTGGCCCTGGGTGAAGTCGGTGCCGATACCGATGGCGTCTTCGCCGACGATGTTCATCACGTATTCGATGGCTTCGGCGTAGTCGTCGATGGTCGAATCGATGCCCTTGGCCAGGAACGGCGCGAACATGGTCACGCCGACGAAACCGCCGTGGTCGGCGATGAATTTGAGTTCAGCGTCGGATTTGTTGCGTGGGTGTTCCTTCAGACCCGAAGGCAGGCAGTGCGAGTAGGTCACTGGCTTCTTGGATTCGAGGATCACTTCCTCGGATGTCTTGGAACCGACGTGGGACAGGTCGCACATCACGCCGACGCGGTTCATTTCCGCGACGATTTCACGACCGAAGCCCGACAGGCCGCCGTCGCGCTCGTAGCAGCCGGTACCGACCAGGTTCTGGGTGTTGTAGCACATCTGCACGATGCCCACGCCCAGCTGCTTGAAGATCTCGACGTAGCCGATCTGGTCTTCGTAGGCATGGGCGTTCTGGAAGCCGAAGAGGATGCCGGTCTTGCCCAGTTCCTTGGCCTTGCGGATGTCGGCGGTGTTGCGAACCTGCATGACCAGGTCGCTGTTTTCGCGAATCAGTTTCTGGCTCGAGGCGATGCTGTTGACGGTCTGCTGAAACCCTTCCCAAACCGACACGGTGCAGTTGGCCATGGTCAGGCCGCCTTTGCGCATGTCTTCGAACAGCTCACGGTTCCATTTGGCGATAATCAGACCGTCGATAACGATGCTGTCGGCGTGCAATTCGGCTGGGCTCATCAGGCTGTCCCCTATAGGTTGTGCGTGCGCCGAAACGTCTGCCGGCGCTTTGGGGCCAGCATATGCCTGCGGGTCGGATGAGCCGGATGCAAAAACGACAAGGGAATTGCCGAAAGCGTCAAGAAACGACAAACGACGACTGCGGGCGTCTGCCACCTGCGTTTGATAACTGTTCTTTGCCGCGCGCATGGGCGAGAATTCCCCGCATCACTGAATCGGGAAACCCCAATGAAGACGATTTTTCTGGCTCTGGCTCTATTCGCGACAGGCGCTCACGCAGCAGCCAACCCGGACGCGACCCCTTGCGACGGCGTGGACGAGGACAAACAGACCCTGGAATGTTCGGTGTACAGCCGCGACACCGCGGTCAAGCTGCTGGACGAGAACTTCCAGAACCTGCTGGAGCGGGTCAACGTGCAGTTCGGCGCGAACAAGGCGCAATCGGACGAATTCGCCGGCAAGCTCAAGACTGCCCAGGATGCCTGGAAGAAACTGCGCGACGCCGACTGCGCCGTGGAAGTCTTCCCGGCCAAGCCCGGCACCAAGGAATTCAACATCGGCCAGAACGATTGCCTGGCGCGCATGAGCGACGAGCGCTCCGAGTACCTGGAAAGCATCGCGCAGTCTGAATGAGATACCCTGACGCCTTTTACAGGCTCAAGGTCAGCACATGAATATCTGCGGCGTAGACATCAAAGGCAGCGAAGCCATCTTCGCTGTCGCCACTCGCGCATCCGGCGCGCTTGAATCGCTGCCATTGGCCATCAAGAAGATCGCCCTGGAAGACGATGACGAAGCGGATAACGTCAAGGCGTTCGCCCGGCAGATCGCGACCTTCGTACGCGAAAACGCCATCACCCACATCGCCATCAAGAAACGCAGCAAGAAAGGCGAGTTCGCCGGCGGCCCGACCACGTTCAAGATCGAAACGGTCTTTCAACTGCTGGAAGACTGCGAAGTGGTGCTGCTGTCGCCCCAGACCCTCACCGCCCAGGCCAAGAAACACAACATCGAACCACCCGCCTCGCTGAACAAGTATCAGCATGATGCGTACAAGGCGGCGTGCGCAGCCTTGATGAAAGGCGTGAAATAAACTTCCCGGCAAACGCCCTACCCCTGTGGGAGCGAATTTATTCGCGAATCAATTGATCAGCAGCCACATCTCCATTGGATGTACCGGCCATCGCGAATGAATTCGCTCCCACAGATCGGATAAGCACGCCTACCCTCTGCGCTGCCTCAGCCACTCGCCGAAGGCCTTGTCTTCCAGCGCATAGGCGCCGCGGCTGGATTTCCAGACCAGCTCTTTGTCACGCAACGAATCGATTGCCGCCTGAATGGTTTGCGTGCCGGGCACCACGTCGCTGCCCAACGTCTCCAGCGCCTTGCCCACCGCTAGCACCGTCGCATCGGCGAACGGCGCAAATGGCTGATTGTCATGGGCGCGATCAGCCATGACCTCCAGCACGCCGCGCTGTGGGGGCGTCAGCGCGTTATAGGCACTCTCGAACTCCTCCCAGACACCTGCGCGCAGAGATTGAGCGCTGTTACGCAACAACTCGCCGAGATTTTCCGCCTCCCCAAGTTCCAGGGCGACGTCACCGATAATCGAGCGCAGCATTTCCGGGCGGCGCCCGACCAGGTCGAACGCGGCATCGATATCGGCTGCAGAAAACTGGTTGTCTTGCGCCAGATGGCTGTTCAAATGAGCGGTGTAAGCCTTGGTGAAGTCTTTACCCAGCAAGGGAAACGGCGTGATGCTCGACCCGTAAAACGGCTGGTTCTTGTTCAACACCAGATGCGCCAGCTTGTCGCGGTTGGAACCCGTAAGGACCAGCCGCAATCCGCCAATGCCCCGCTCCACCCCTTGATTGAGCTCATCGCGTGCGGCCTTCAACGCGAACATCGCATTGACGCCCGCATCACTGGTCAGAGCGTGCTGAGCCTCGTCGATAATCAGCACGATCATTTTCTGCGCAGCACTGTGCAGCAACTCCAGCGCCTGTGTCAGGGTCGAGCCGACAGGCAACTGCGGCTTGCTGAAATCCCAGGACAAGGTGCGCAGGAAATTGAGCTTTTCGATACCCGCTGATTTGGCAAGCTTGCGAATACCTTTCTCGTAAGGCACCAGCGCGGCCGCAATCGCTGCGTTGATGAGGTCGGCGGGGTCTGTTTCCCGGTCAGCCCACAGGTCGACATACACCGGCAGCCAGTCCTGCTTCAGGCATTGGGGCACCAGGTCCTCGCGCAAAAACGTGCTTTTCCCGGTCCGCCGGGGCGCCGCGAGAAACAGCCCGGAGGAGTAATCGTGCAAGCCTTCGCCGATCAGCCCCTGCGCGATGGTGAGCGCGAGGCTGTCGCGTCTGAATACAAAGCCGGTCCGCTTTGCCATGATTTATACCCAATTATTGTCGCGACCATAATTTATAGTCGCGAGTATAATTGACCATAATCGGGAATCAAACCACCTTCGGCTCCCGCGCCACCCGTCCGCGATCTTCCCTGGGGCACACCACAAACCGCGCCTTGTAGCTGCGGGTGAAATACGACGGTGATTCGAAACCGCAGGCGATGCTGACTTCCAGCACACTCATGTCGCTCTGGCGCAGCAGCTGGCGGGCTTTTTCCAGGCGCAGGCCAAGGTAGAAGTTGCTTGGTGTGTCGTTCAGGTGCAAACGAAACAGCCGCTCCAGCTGACGGCGGGTCACCTGGATGCCTTCTGCCAGCTCAAGGGTGCTCAGGGGCGGCTCGGTGTGCTGCTCCATCACGCCGATCACCTGCACCAGCTTCTTGTTGTTGATGCCGTAGCGCGTGGCGATCTGCATGCGCTGGTGGTCTTTGCGCTGGCGGATGCGGCCGAGCACGAACTGTTCGGACACCTTGATCGCCAGGTCCGGGCCGTGGGCCTGGCCGATCAGGTCGAGCATCAGGTCGATGGACGCCGTGCCGCCCGCCGAGCTGATGCGTCGGCGGTCGATTTCGAACAGTTCCTGGGTCGCCTGCAGTGTCGGGTAGGTTTCCTTGAAAGCATCCAGCGCTTCCCAGTGCAGGGTCAGGCGGTAACCCTCCAGCAATCCGGCTTCGGCCAGCACGAAGCTGCCAGTGTCGATGGCACCCAAAGTCACGCCTTCAAGATCGAGCCTGCGCAGCCAGTGCTCAAGGGTCGAGGTGTAGAACTTGAGCGGGTCCACGCTGCCCATGACGCACAGCGTCGCGCCCTTTTTCAGCGGTTCCAGCGCCGCATCGGCGTTGACCGACATGCCGTTGCTGGCAATCACCGGCCCGCCATCGATGCTCAGCACATGCCAGCGATAAAGCTCGCCGCCGAAACGGTTGGCGACGCGCAACGGCTCCAGCGCCGAGACGAAGCCCATCATGGAGAAGCCGGGCATGAGCAGAAAGTAGAAATCCTGGGACATCGTTGGCGCGTTCCTTGGGGATTTGGCAGGGGCTGCGAAATATCTGGCAAACGACACATAACCTGTAGGCGTGAGCTTGCTCGCGATAGTGGCGTATCAGCCAACTGACATGTGTCGGGAGAATCGCTATCGCGAGCAAGCTCACTCCTACAGGGATCGTGTTCATACCAGATACGCCTGTTCAGACAACGAGGCAACAGCACAGGTCGCTACCGTGCAAGAGCTTGTCGCCGCTGTGCGTTTTGAGGGGCCTTGGGCTGCGTAGCTTTGCACCTCAAAAGCGGGTGGCAAAAACCCGCCTCTCACACGCCCTGGCCTGCAAGGAACCTCACACATGAATCACGACGTCATCATCACCTGCGCACTCACCGGTGCTGGCGACACGACCGGGAAAAGCCATCTGGTCCCGATCACCCCGAAACAGATCGCTGCCGCCGCCGTCGAGGCCGCCAAGGCTGGCGCCACCGTGGTGCATTGCCACGTGCGTGATCCGCAGACCGGCAAGTTCAGCCGTGACGTCGAGCTGTACCGCGAGACCATGGACCGCATCCGCGAGGCCGACATCGACATCATCGTCAACCTGACCGCAGGCATGGGTGGCGACCTTGAAATCGGTCCGGGCGAGCGTCCGACCGACTTCGGCCCGAACACTGACCTGGTGGGCCCGCTGGCTCGCCTGGCCCACGTCGAAGCGTTGCTGCCGGAAATCTGCACGCTGGACTGCGGCACGCTCAATTTCGGCGACGGCGACACTATTTACGTGTCGACCCCGGCGCAACTGCGTGCAGGCGCCAAACGCATTCAGGAGCTGGGCGTGAAGGCCGAGCTTGAGATCTTCGACACCGGCCACCTGTGGTTCGCCAAGCAGATGATGAAAGAAGGCCTGCTGGACAACCCGCTGTTCCAGCTGTGCCTGGGCATCCCGTGGGGCGCTCCGGCCGACACCACCACCATGAAGGCCATGGTCGACAACCTGCCGGCGGACGTGGTCTGGGCCGGTTTCGGCATCGGCCGCATGCAAATGCCGATGGCCGCGCAGGCGGTGCTGCTGGGCGGCAACGTGCGGGTCGGCCTGGAAGACAACATCTGGCTGGACAAAGGCGTGCTGGCGAGCAACGGCGCGCTGGTCGAACGCGCCAGCGAAATCCTCAGCCGCATGGGCGCACGGGTCATGACCCCGGCTGAAGGCCGCGTGAAGATGGGGCTGAAGAAGCGGTTCTGATCCCAGCCTTCACACATTCCCTGTGGGAGCGAGCTTGCTCGCGAAGAGGTCGGCATTTGCGACGCATCTGCGTGTCCGTGACGCCGCCTTCGCGAGCAAGCTCGCTCCCACAGTTGATCGCATTGACCACAGAATTCTTGTCAGGACATCACCATGACCTTCATCACCGATATCAAAACCTTCGCTGCGCTGGGCAGCGGTGTCATCGGCAGCGGCTGGGTTTCCCGTGCCCTGGCCAACGGGCTGGACGTGATCGCCTGGGACCCGGCGCCGGGTGCCGAAGCCGCGTTGCGTCAGCGCGTCGCCAAAGCGTGGCCAGCTCTTGAACAGAAAGGCCTGGCAGCGGGCGCTTCGCAGGATCGCCTGCGTTTCGTGGCGACCATCGAAGAATGCGTGCGCGACGCCGACTTCATCCAGGAAAGCGCGCCGGAGCGGCTGGAGCTCAAGCTCGAGCTGCACAGCAAGATCAGCGCTGCGGCCAAGCCAAACGCTCTCATCGGCTCCAGCACCTCAGGCCTGCTGCCTTCCGAATTCTACGAAAGCGCCACGCATCCCGAGCGCTGTGTGGTCGGCCATCCGTTCAACCCGGTGTACCTGCTGCCGCTGGTGGAAGTGGTCGGCGGCAAGAACACCGCCCCAGAAGCCGTTCAGGCGGCGATCAAGGTTTATGAATCGCTGGGCATGCGCGCCCTGCACGTGCGCAAGGAAGTGCCGGGGTTCATCGCCGACCGTCTGCTCGAAGCACTGTGGCGCGAGGCGCTGCACCTGGTTAACGATGGCGTGGCGACCACGGGCGAAATCGACGATGCGATCCGTTTCGGCGCAGGTCTGCGCTGGTCGTTCATGGGCACCTTCCTGACCTACACCCTGGCGGGCGGCGATGCGGGCATGCGTCACTTCATGGCGCAGTTCGGGCCGGCGCTGCAATTGCCCTGGACCTACCTGCCAGCACCTGAACTGACGGACAAGCTGATTGACGACGTGGTCGACGGCACCAGCGAACAGCTCGGCACCCACAGCATCGCGGCGCTGGAGCGTTATCGCGATGACTGCCTGCTGGCGGTGCTGGAGGCGGTGAAGAAGACCAAGGAGAAGCATGGGATGGCGTTCGAGGACTGATCAGAACTCGATCTAGCGACATATACCCTCTGTGGGAGCGAATTCATTCGCGATGCGTACGTACATTCGATGGAAATTTATCGGCTGTACCGGCCTCTCGCGAATGAATTCGCTCCCACAGAGGTCTGCATTCCAACTTCACTGGATCTCCGCCATGCCCGCTCTGATCACCTACAAAACCCCGATCCTCCAGGACTGGGTCGACTACAACGGCCATCTGCGCGATGCGTTCTACCTGCTGATCTTCAGCTACGCCACCGACGCCTTCATGGATCGCATTGGCCTGGCCAGCGACGACCGGGACGCCAGCGGCAACTCGCTGTTCACCCTGGAAGCGCACATCAATTACCTGCACGAGGTAAAGCTCGGCGAAGAAGTTGAAGTCCGCACGCAGATCGTCGCCCACGACCTCAAGCGCGTGCAGCTCTATCACAGCCTGTACAAGGCAGGCGGCGATGAAGAACTTGCAGCGAGCGATCAGATGTTGCTGCACGTTGACCTGGCGGCTGGCCCGAAATCCGCGCCATTCAGCGAGCAGTCGCTGGAGGCCTTGCGACTGCTCACCGAAGCGCAGCACGACCAGCCAGCCCCGGCCTATACCGGTCGCACCATCGGTTTGCCCAAAAAGTAGCAGCCACAAAAAAGCCCGCATCGCTGCGGGCTCTTTCTTGCCGATAAACCGATCAAATAATGATCAGTTGACCTTGGCGTTCAACTCGCCTTTGGCGTAACGCTCGAACATGCGCTCCAGGGAGATCGGCTTGATCTTCGAAGCGTTGCCCGCGGTGCCGAAGGCTTCGTAACGGGCGATGCAGACGTCGCGCATGGCCGAAACGGTTTTGGCCAGGTATTTACGCGGGTCGAACTCGCTCGGGTTCTTGGCCATGAACTCGCGGATGGCACCGGTGGACGCCAGACGCAGGTCGGTGTCGATGTTGACCTTGCGCACGCCGTGCTTGATGCCCTCGACGATTTCCTCGACCGGCACACCGTAGGTTTCCTTGATGTCGCCGCCGAACTCGTTGATGATTTTCAGCCATTCCTGAGGAACGGACGAAGAACCGTGCATCACCAGGTGGGTGTTCGGAATGCGTTTGTGGATTTCCTTGATGCGCTCGATCGCCAGGATGTCGCCGGTAGGCGGCTTGGTGAACTTGTACGCGCCGTGGCTGGTGCCGATGGCGATGGCCAGGGCGTCAACGTTGGTCTTCTTCACGAAGTCAGCGGCTTCTTCAGGGTCGGTCAGCATCTGGCTGTGGTCCAGGATGCCTTCGGCGCCAACGCCGTCTTCTTCGCCGGCCATGCCGGTTTCCAGCGAGCCCAGAACACCCAGCTCACCTTCCACCGAAACGCCGCAGGCGTGGGCCATGGCGACTACGCGCTGGGTCACGTCAACGTTGTATTCGTAGGTGGTCGGGGTCTTGCCGTCGACGCCCAGCGAGCCGTCCATCATCACCGAGCTGAAGCCCAGTTGCATGGAGCGCTGGCAGATGTCAGGGCTGGTGCCGTGGTCCTGGTGCATGACCACCGGGATGTGCGGGAATTCTTCGATTGCCGCCAGGATCAGGTGACGCAGGAACGGGGCGCCTGCGTATTTACGCGCACCGGCCGAAGCCTGAACGATCACCGGGGAATCGGTCTTGTCGGCCGCTTCCATAATGGCGCGCATCTGTTCCAGGTTGTTCACGTTGAATGCCGGAACGCCATAACCGAATTCGGCTGCGTGGTCCAACATCTGGCGCATGCTGATAAGTGCCATTGTCTGTCTCTCTCCCGGTAGGGTCGTTAATCGCGTGTGCCTGCCATAACGGCAGCTTTTCAAATTATAGGGGCGCACAGCAAAGGCGGCGCCCGGTGTTACATCGTTCGGACCGTCAGGTGCCTTATGGCGCCTTGCAGCCGCGACCGATCAAATCGTTGGTAGCGTCCCAGTAGACCAGGCCTTCGCTGCCTTTGTTGTCGAACGCCAGTACGCCGTTGCTGTACAACGCGCCGGAAGCACCGGGCGCCGCCTGCAAGCGGAACACCTGCTCGCTCTGGTTCAGGCGTACATCGACCTCTTTCTGCGCAGGGTCGGCGTAGCGCCAGTAAACCTCGGCCTTGCTGTCACAGACCCAGTGGGTCCACGCAGCGGCCGGTTCAGAAGCCTTCATGCTGGCGCAACCGCCCAGCAGCATCAGTGTCGCAAGGGCAATCAAGCCTTTCATTACCACTCCTGGATCCCCTGCCGGACGTGACCTGCGTCAACGCCCGGTAAGTCTGGGGCCGTTCTGTTTCAGATGCACCCTGGCGCCGTCAGTTCAGATTCAGCGACAGGCTACAGGTCCCACGGCGGGCATGAAATCGTACTTTTCCCAGACTTCAGGACCGCCACGCTTGTAAACGATCGGTACGGTTTCAGCCTGCCAGCCAGCCTGATAGCAGCTGACCTGAAGCTGTTCCGGCGCGCCGTTGAGCGCCGTCTGGGCTTCAGGCTTGCTTGCGCAGCCGACCAGCAAACCCGCCATGATTAACAGCGGTAATGGCTTGACCATGTCATTCCCCTTCACCACGGCCCGATATTCAGGCCTTGGCGCGTTGTTCCAGAACTTCCACGGCAGGCAATACCTTGCCCTCGACGAACTCGAGGAACGCGCCGCCACCGGTGGAGATGTAGGAGATTTTCTCGCCCACAGCGTATTTGTCGATGGCTGCCAGAGTATCGCCGCCACCGGCAATGGAGAATGCCGAGCTGGCTGCAATCGCCTGGGCCAGCACTTTGGTGCCATTGCCGAACTGGTCGAATTCAAACACGCCGACCGGGCCGTTCCACAGAATAGTCTTGGAAGATTTCAACAACTCGGCGAAGTGCTCGGCGGTTTTCGGACCGATGTCCAGAATCATGTCATCGTCGGCAACATCGGCGATCAGTTTGACAGTGGCTTCTGCGTCCTGGGCGAATGCCTTGGCCACCACCACGTCAACCGGCAGAGGCACGCTGACCTTTGCGGCGATGGCGCGAGCGGTGTCCAGCAGGTCAGGCTCGTACAGCGATTTGCCGACCTTGTGGCCAGCAGCGGCCAGGAAAGTGTTGGCGATGCCGCCACCGACGATCAACTGGTCGCACTTCTCGCTCAGGCTGTTGAGCACGTCCAGCTTGGTGGAGACCTTGGAACCGGCAACGATGGCGGCCATTGGCTTGGCCGGGTTGCCCAGGGCCTTGCCCAAGGCTTCCAGCTCGGCGGCCAGCAGCGGGCCTGCAGCAGCGACCTTGGCGAACTTGGCCACGCCGTGGGTCGAACCTTCAGCGCGGTGAGCGGTGCCGAAAGCGTCCATCACGAAGACGTCACACAGGGCTGCGTACTTCTGCGCCAGCTCGTCGGCGTTCTTCTTCTCGCCCTTGTTGAAGCGCACGTTTTCGAACAACACGATGTCGCCGGCCTTGACCTCGACGCCGTCCAGATAGTCGGCGATGAGCGGCACTTCGCGACCCAGCGCCTTGCTCAGGTAGTCGGCCACCGGCTTGAGGCTGTTCTCGGCCGAGAACTCGCCTTCGGTCGGGCGCCCCAGGTGCGAGCAGACCATGACAGCGGCGCCTTTCTCCAACGCCAGCTTGATGGTCGGAAGCGATGCCAGGATGCGTGCGTCGCTGGTGACGACACCATCCTTGACCGGAACGTTGAGGTCTTCGCGGATCAGTACGCGCTTACCTTGCAGATCGAGGTCGGTCATCTTCAACACGGTCATGAGGTGTTCCTGTGTTTATTACTGTTGTTTGTTGATGCTGCGCAGATAGTGATCGGCGACATCCAGCATTCGATTGGCAAAACCCCATTCGTTGTCGAACCACGCCAGCACGTTGACAAGCCTGGGGCCGGAAACCCGGGTCTGGCTGGCATCGATGATGGCCGAATGAGGGTCGTGGTTGAAATCACAACTGGCGTGCGGCAATTCGGTGTATGCCAGCAGGCCCTTGAGCGGGCCGCTTGTGGCAGCCTCGCGCAGAATCCGGTTGATCTCGACCGCGTCGGTATCACGCTTGACCTGCATCGTGATGTCCAGGCACGAGACGTTCACCGTCGGCACACGAACTGCTTTGGCCTGAATTCGGCTGGCAAGTTCCGGAAGCAGCCGCTCGATGCCGCGAGCCAGACCAGTGGACACCGGGATGATCGACTGGAAAGCCGAGCGCGTGCGTCGCAGATCCTCGTGATGATAGGCGTCAATCACGGGTTGGTCGTTCATCGCCGAGTGAATCGTGGTGATGGTGATGTAATCCAGGCCCAGCTCGCGGTTGAGCAAATCCAGCAACGGCACGCTGCAGTTGGTGGTGCAGGATGCAGCGGACACCAGCAGCTCGTCGCCGGTCAGGTTCTGCTGATTGATGCCATACACGATGGTGGCGTCGACATCCGCCTCGCTTGCCATCGGATGAGAGAACAGCACACGGGGTGCACGAGCCGCCAGAAAACGCTCGCCGTCGGCGCGGGTGTGATAGACACCCGAGCACTCGATCACCAGATCGACGTCCAGTTCGTTCCAGTCGATGCCTTCCGGCGTCTCGCTGCGGAACACTTTGATGACGTGATCGTTGATGTGCAGAAAATCGCCTTCGACCCGCACTTCACCGGGAAACCGGCCGTGTGTGGAGTCAAAGCGCGTCAGGTATTCGAGACTGGCCATGTCGGCCAGATCGTTGATGGCCACCACTTCAAAGCCCGCCTTCGCCCCTCGCTCGCACAGCGCGCGCAGCACGCAGCGGCCGATCCGACCGTAACCATTGAGGGCAACTTTGTAAGGGCGTGACTCTGGCATGGGGGTTCTCGGGTTTCGAACTACACAAAGAACCTGTGGGAGCGAGCTTGCTCGCGAATGGCATGAGGCGGTTCTCATGATTGAACCACAACACCCACGGCGTCTGTAAATACGCCTTCGCGAGCAAGCTCGCTCCCACAGTTATTACCAACGCTTAAAGGCGCTATCAGTCTTCCAGCAGCTCTTCAGCCGTGCTGATGACGTTCTCCAGCGTGAAGCCGAACTCTTCGAACAGCGCAGGCGCAGGGGCCGACTCGCCGAAGGTGGTCATGCCGATCACGCGGCCTTCCAGACCGACGTACTTGTACCAGTAGTCGGCGTGGGCAGCCTCGATGGCGATGCGCGCGCTGACTTCCAGCGGCAGGACCGACTGCTTGTACAGCGCATCCTGGCTTTCGAAGACGCTGGTGCACGGCATGGAAACCACACGTACGTTCTTGCCTTCGGCGGTCAGCTTGTCGAATGCCTGAACGGCCAGGCCGACTTCGGAACCGGTGGCGATCAAGATCAGGTCCGGCTCGCCGTTGCAGTCACGCAGCACGTAGCCACCACGGTTGATGTTTTCCAGTTGCAGCGCATCGCGTGCCTGGTGAGGCAGGTTCTGGCGGGAGAAGATCAGGGCCGAAGGGCCGTCGTTGCGCTCGATGGCGTGTTTCCAGGCCACTGCCGATTCCACGGCATCGGCCGGGCGCCAGGTGTCCAGGTTGGGCGTGGAACGCAGGCTGGTCAGCTGCTCGATCGGCTGGTGAGTCGGGCCGTCTTCGCCCAGGCCGATGGAGTCGTGGGTGAACACATAGATGACGCGCTTTTTCATCAGCGACGACATGCGCACCGCGTTGCGGGCGTATTCCATGAAGATCAGGAAGGTCGCGCCGTATGGCACGAAGCCGCCGTGCAGGGCGATACCGTTCATGATCGCGCCCATGCCGAACTCACGCACACCGTAGTGCAGGTAGTTGCCGCTGGCGTCTTCGCCGGTGATGGACTTGCAGCCTTTCCAGATGGTCAGGTTCGAACCTGCCAGGTCAGCCGAACCGCCGAGGAACTCAGGCAGCAGCGGGCCGAAAGCGCTCAGCGCGTTCTGGCTGGCTTTACGGCTGGCGATGGTTTCGCCCTTGGCGTTGACTTCGGCCACGTAGGCAGCGGACTTCTCGGCGAAATCAGCCGGCAGTTCGCCGCTCATGCGACGGACCAGTTCGTTGGCCAGCTCAGGGAAAGCAGCGGAGTAGGCAGCGAAACGCTGGTCCCACTCGGCCTCGGCCGCCAGGCCTTTTTCCTTGGCGTCCCACTCTTTGTAGATGTCGGCCGGGATTTCGAACGGGCCGTGGGTCCACTTCAGCGCAGCGCGGGTCAGGGCGATTTCGTCGTTGCCCAGCGGAGCGCCGTGGCACTCTTCCTTGCCCTGCTTGTTCGGCGAACCGAAACCGATGGTGGTCTTGCAGCAGATCAGGGTCGGCTTGTCGCTCTTGCGAGCGGTGTCGATGGCGGTCTTGATCTCGTCGGCGTCATGGCCGTCGACGTTGCGGATCACCAGCCAGCCGTAGGACTCGAAGCGCTTTGGCGTGTCATCGGTGAACCAGCCTTCGACTTCACCGTCGATGGAGATGCCGTTGTCGTCATAGAAAGCGATCAGCTTGTTCAGGCGCAGGGTACCGGCCAACGAAGCGACTTCGTGGGAAATACCTTCCATCATGCAGCCATCACCCATGAAAACGTAGGTGTGGTGGTCGACGATGTCGTGGCCCGGACGGTTGAACTGTGCGGCCAGCGTCTTCTCGGCGGCAGCGAAGCCCACTGCGTTGGCGAAACCCTGGCCCAGTGGACCGGTAGTGGTTTCAACGCCCGGGGTGTAGCCGTATTCAGGGTGGCCCGGGGTGCGGCTGTGCAGTTGACGGAAGTTCTTCAGGTCGTCGATCGACAGGTCGTAGCCGGTCAGGTGCAGCAGCGAGTAGATCAGCATCGAGCCGTGGCCGTTGGACAGGATGAACCGGTCACGGTCGGCGAACAGCGGGTTGCTCGGGTTGTGTTTCAGATAATCGCGCCACAGGACTTCAGCGATATCCGCCATGCCCATCGGGGCTCCTGGGTGGCCGCTGTTGGCCTTTTGCACGGCATCCATGCTGAGGGCACGAATGGCATTGGCACGCTCACGACGGCTGGGCATCGCTGATCTCCTGGGGCAAAGAAGTGGGATCTGAAAAAGGCGGCCATTTTCCCTCAGGCACTGCCTTGGGGGCAATGAAAGATATATCCCGAAGCACGATTTTCCTGCCTTGCAGGTGATATTTCTTTACTGGCGGGGGACTTGCGCCCGCAAACGGCACAACCACGGCGCCAGCCTGTCGCCACCCATCGACCAATATCAAAACTTTTTGATATTGCCCTTGCAGCAACCCGGATCGGTATCTAGACTGCCAGCCCTATGAGTATTCCTGCGTCTGCCATCAGCCCCGAGCAAAGTGATGAACTGGCCGCCCTGTGCAAGGCCGGCGGTGATCCGTTGCGGCTGAACGTGCTGCGCGCGCTGTCCAACGATTCGTTCGGCGTGCTGGAACTGGCGCAAATATTTGCCATTGGCCAGTCCGGCATGAGCCATCACCTCAAGGTGCTGGCCCAGGCGGATCTGGTGGCGACCCGCCGGGAAGGCAACGCGATCTTCTACCGCCGCGCCCTGCCCCATACCGGGTTGTTCGGCGGCAAGCTGCACGCGGCACTGCTCGAGGAGGTCGATGAGCTGACCCTGCCGGACGACGTCCAGGCCCGCATCGGCCTTGTCCATCGCCAGCGGGCCAACGCCAGCCAGGATTTTTTCGCACGGACCGCAGAAAAATTTCGTGCCCAGCAGGACCTGATCGCAGGACTGCCGCAATACCGCGACAGCCTGCTGTCGCTGCTGGACAAACTGAGTTTCGAGGCAGGCGCCACGGCCGTTGAAGTCGGGCCCGGTGACGGCGGCTTCCTGCCGGATCTGGCGCAGCGCTTCGAGCATGTCACGGGGCTGGACAACAGCCCGGCCATGCTCGAGCTGGCGCGAGACATCTGCACGCGCAAGGCGCTGGATAATGTCGAGCTGAAACTGGCCGATGCATTGACCGACGCTAATGTTTCGGCTGACTGCGTCGTCTTGAATATGGTGCTTCATCATTTTGCGGCGCCGGCCGAAGCACTCAAACAACTGGCCAACCTGTTGCGACCGGGCGCAAGCCTCTTGGTGACAGAGTTGTGCAGCCACGACCAGAGCTGGGCAAAGGAAGCCTGTGGCGATCTCTGGTTGGGTTTCGAACAGGAAGACCTGGCCCGCTGGGCCATCGCTGCGGGGCTGGTCCCCGGAGAAAGTCTGTACATAGGTTTACGTAATGGTTTCCAGATCCAGGTCCGCCACTTTCAGCGACCGGCTGGCGACACTCACCATCGGTAACACAGGAAAATTGTCGAGATGAGCGAATACTCCCTTTTCACCTCCGAGTCCGTGTCCGAAGGGCATCCGGACAAAATCGCCGACCAGATCTCCGATGCGGTGCTGGACGCCATCATTACCCAAGACAAACACGCCCGTGTGGCCGTGGAAACTCTGGTCAAGACCGGCGTTGCCATCGTGGCAGGCGAAGTCACCACCAGCGCCTGGGTTGATCTGGAGCAGATCGTTCGCGACGTGATCAGCGGCATCGGCTACACCAGCTCCGACGTCGGCTTCGACGGCGCGACATGCAGCGTGATGAACATCATCGGCAAGCAGTCCCCTGACATCAACCAGGGCGTTGACCGCGCCAAGCCTGAAGATCAGGGCGCTGGCGACCAGGGCCTGATGTTCGGCTACGCCAGCAACGAAACCCCTGAGCTGATGCCTGCGCCAATCGCGTTCTCGCACCAGCTGGTCAAGCGCCAGGCTGAAGCCCGTAAATCCGGCCTGCTGCCATGGCTGCGCCCGGACGCCAAATCCCAGGTCACCTGCCGCTATGAAAACGGCATCGTGGTCGGTATCGACGCCATCGTGCTGTCGACCCAGCACAACCCGGATGTGTCCTACAACGACCTGCGCGACGGCGTGATGGAACTGATCGTCAAACACGTGCTGCCAGCCGAGCTGCTGCACAAGGACACCCAGTTCCACATCAACCCGACTGGCCAGTTCATCATCGGTGGCCCGGTGGGCGACTGCGGCCTGACCGGTCGCAAGATCATCGTCGACAGCTACGGCGGCATGGCCCGTCACGGCGGCGGCGCGTTCTCCGGCAAGGACCCGTCCAAGGTTGACCGTTCGGCTGCCTATGCCGGTCGCTACGTGGCCAAGAACATCGTTGCTGCGGGCCTGGCCGAGCGTTGCGAGATTCAGGTTTCCTACGCCATCGGCGTCGCGCAACCGACTTCGATCTCGCTGAACACCTTCGGCACCGGCAAGATCAGCGACGACAAGATCGTCCAGCTGGTGCGCGAGCACTTCGACCTGCGTCCGTACGCGATCACCAAGATGCTCGACCTGCTGCACCCGATGTACCAGGAAACCGCAGCCTACGGCCACTTCGGCCGCACGCCGGAAACCAAGACCGTGGGCGAAGACACCTTCTCCACGTTCACCTGGGAGAAAACCGACCGCGCTGCCGCACTGCGCGCAGCAGCAGGCCTGTAATACGGCTTGGCAATTGCGGTAGGAAAAAGCCCCTGGCGATGAGCGTCGTCAGGGGCTTTTTTTTGTGGGAGCGAATTCATTCGCGATGCTATAGCTCATCAAAAGAAAGATGTTGGATGTACCGGCCCCTCGCGAATGAATTCGCTCCCACAGTTTGACCTCATGTACAGGTTAACCCCGACGTGCCACCAGCAGGAACGAGGCGGCACTGGCGAGCAAGCCTGCGCAGACCCGGTTGAACAGCCGCTTGCCGCTGGGCTTGGCAAACAGCCGCCGGGCGTACACACCCATGTAGCAGTACAGGGCGATGGCAACGCATTCCAATGCCAGAAACATCGCACCCAGCTGTGCGAACTGCGTGGTGATCACCCCTGAACGGTCGACGAACTGCGGCAAGAACGCGGTGAACAGAAGGATCGCCTTGGGATTGCCGATGGCCACCAGAAATTCCTGCCGCGCCAGGCGCCCTGCCCCGACCTGGCCCACCGCCTCATCCACAGGCGAATCGCCATTCGCGCGCCAGAGCTGCACCGCCAGATAGAACAGGTACGCAGCGCCGACGATCTTGATCGCGTGAAACAGCAGCTCGGAGGTGTGCAGCACGGCCGCCAGCCCCACTGCCGCCATCGCAATCATGATCGCGAATGCCAGTAGCCGCCCCAGGCCACCGCTGCACGCCCGCATGAAACCGTAGCGTGAGGCATTGCTGATCGACAGCAGATTGCTCGGGCCGGGCGCCATGTTCAGGGCGAAGCAGGCAGGGATAAAGACCAGGAGTGTCGACAGGTTCACGGAGAATCTCCTTGTTGTTTTCTGACACACATAAGAGACCTCATTCTGCACCCTCGCTGAATCGGCTCAAGGGACAGCCAGGCAATGAAATCGGCCCGAACTGTACCGGCAGCCGAAAAAGCCTGTAACCAGACTGCCGGGGCAAGCCTCGCGCCGAAGCCGTAGCCTGACTGCCCACTCGTTCAGGCAAGGATGCTTCGATGCTGCGTTACCTGTGCTTCATGGTCGGTGGGCTGATCGCCCTTTCAGTCAACTTCGCCAATGCCCAGCCCTGCCCCGACTGGCCTGGGGATCGGGCCGAGAGTGAAATCCACTCGCTGCAGCAACAGATCGAACGCTGGGATGATGCCTACCATCGCGAGGGCGTCTCGCTGGTGGCCGATGAGCTTTATGACCAGGCCGTGCAGCGGTTGGGCAGGCTGCGCAATTGCTTTGACCAACAGCCACCCAAGGACGAAAACCCGCTCAAGACCGCTGCCGGACCGACGCTTCACCCCATCCCCCACACGGGCTTGAACAAACTGCCCGACGAACGCGCCGTGCAGGCCTGGATGAGCGGCCGGAACGATCTGTGGATCCAGCCGAAAGTCGACGGGGTTGCCGTCACACTGGTGTACGAGAACGGCAAGCTGGCCAGGCTCATCAGCCGGGGTGACGGCGTCAGCGGGCAGGACTGGACCGGGCACGCTCATCAGATCCAGGCGATTCCTGCGTCATTGACGTGGGAGTCGACACTGGTGCTACAGGGCGAGCTGTACTGGAACCTGCCCGATCACAAACAGGCCGACGCCGGCAGCGCCAATGCCCGCAGCAAGGTCGCCGGCCTGCTCGCGCGCAAGGCGATCAGCGAAGAGGAAGGCGCTCAGATCGGGCTGTTCGTCTGGGACTGGCCAGAAGGCCCGGCGGGCATGCGCGAGCGTATGGCCGGGTTGCACGCCCTTGGCTTCACCGACAGCCAGCGCTTCAGCGAACCCGTATCAGACATCGCCCAGGCCAAACGGTGGCGTGAGTTCTGGTACACCCATCCCCTGCCTTTTGCCTCCGATGGCGTCGTGATTCGAGAGGGGCGGCGGCCGCCCGCGGACCGCTGGCGGGCCAAAGCGCCTTACTGGATTGCGGCGTGGAAGTATCCGCTTGCACAGGTCATGGCCCAAGTGCGCGACGTTCATTTCAACGTCGGACGCAGCGGGAAGATCACGCCGGTGCTTGAGCTCGAACCGCTGACACTGGATGACCGCAAGGTCAGCCGGGTCAGCGTCGGCTCGCTCAAGCGCTGGGAGGCTCTGGACATTCGTCCGGGCGATCAGGTGGCAATCAGCCTCGCCGGGCTGACCATCCCGCGCCTGGACGGCGTCGTCACCCGCAGCGTTGAGCGCACCCCGTTGACCGTCCCCAACACCGCCGACTATCACGCGCTCAGTTGCTGGCAGCCGGTCCCAGGCTGTGAAAGCCAGTTCCGAGAGCGGCTCAAGTGGCTGGGCGGCAAGCAGGGCCTGGCCATGGCTGGCGTAGGGCCTGGCACCTGGGACAAGCTGATCGACGCCGGAAAAATCACTGGCCTGCTGGACTGGATGCACCTCGACGGTGCGCAGCTTGCTAACATTCCCGGCCTGAGAGAGCGCAGCAGCGCTAGACTGTTGAAAAGTTTTCAGGCCGCAGGCGAACAATCGTTCGTAATCTGGCTCAAAGCGCTCGGTTTACCGCCGGTCGCGGGCGCGCGGCTGGGCGATTCGTGGTCTGAGCTATCTGCCCGCAGTGTTGCCCAATGGCAAACCGAACCCGGCATTGGCCCGGGACGTGCGACGCAGCTGCATGCTTTTTTTCAAGACCCGCAGGTGCAGGCCCTGAGTGGCAAGCTGCGCGAGCGGGGTATCAAAGGGTTCTAGTCATTTTCACCCCGGACTTCATGTTGTCTGTCCGGGCATCTTTTTCAAGGAGCGTTCATGAAATTCTTGTCATCACTGCTGATGGTTACCGTCTGCGGGATATGGGCGGCCCCGTCAATGGCGGCCGAGCCTTTGTGCGAAGCCAAGCGCGCGGACATTCAGGCGCAGATCGAACAGGCCAGGATCGCCGGGAACAGCGATCAAGAGGCGGGCCTGGAAAAAGCCCTTGGCGAGAACACCGAGCACTGCACCGACGCCAGCCTGATAAAGGCACAGGAAAAGAAAGTGCTGGAGGCCAAACAAGAAGTCGGCAAGCGTCAGTCGGACCTCGACAAGGCGATGAAGAAAGGCGACCCCGACAAGATCAACAAGCGTAAGGACAAACTGGCCGAATCGCGCAAGGAACTGCAGGACGAACAGCAGAAGCTGGAACAGATCCAGCCAGACGAAGACGACGAATGATTGTGTAGCAGCACGGCTTGCCGGCGGGGCGGTGTGTCAGCCAGCACATTTGTCATAGACCCACCGCTCCCGCCGGCAAGCCGTGCTGCTACGGATGCGTCAGTGGTCGCGAAATTCCTTGTGACAGGCATCACAGGCATCTTCGACGTTGTTCATCGGCGGGATCATGTTGACCGGGGTCAGTTGCAGGGTTTTGGTCGCTATGACCAATTCCCCGGTCCGGGCCTCAAGCGCCCGGGCCAGTTCCTGAAAGCGCGCCTGGCGCTCCCACACCGCATCCTTGGCGCTGGTGTGTTCTGCCTCGCGAACGGGGGGGAAGTGTTTCCATGGCTCATGAGCCAAGCGATCGAGTTTCACCGCACCCTCGGCGAACTTCGCGCCGTCGAATGGGAGGCGTCCGCGCAGCATGCCGCCGGTGTCTTCGCTGGTCTTGAGCATCTGTTTGAAGATGGCCTTGCGCTGCCCGAGCGGGGAGTTCGGGTCGACGCCTCCGCATGCACTCAAGGCAAACGCTGCGACCAACACAAGACCGTAATTTCTCAACGCGACGCTCTTTGACTTCATGGCGACTACTGGCGAAAAAGGTTCGCCAGTATCTGCGTGCACCTTGAAAAACCCAAGTGAATGTTCAGGCAGGCGTGCCGACGGAAACGCCAAACAAGGCGACCACCAGCGCCAGCCCGATGAACCACACCAGCGAGCGCAGTGCAGCGAGATCCGCCAGGTAGAAAATGATGTAGAGCAGGCGAGTGGTGACGAACAGCACCGCCAGCACATCGATGGTCACCAGTTGGGCGACCCCGGCGACGTGGGCAATGATGACCCCGGCGGCAAAACCGGGAATGGCTTCGAAGCTGTTCTGCTGCGCGGCATGGGCACGGCGCGGGAATCCTTCAAGGCTTTCGAGAAAATCCCGTGGGTCGTGATTGTCACGCATGCGGAATCCACCACCGCCGAACTTGGCAATGCCGGCACACATTATCGGCAGCAGAATCACGATCAACACGCACCAGAAGGCAACGGTCATGTTCACATCCTTAAAAAGTGAGCTTCATCAGAAGCATTCCAAGTAAAACCAGTGCACAGGCTAAGAGCCGAGGCCGGCCAAAAGGTTCTCTGAGATAACGCATCCCGAACAACACCACCAGCACCACGCTGACCTCGCGCAACGCTGCCGCCTCTGCCACTGAGCCTAGCTGCATTGCCCAGAGCACCAGGGCGTAACTTGCCAGAACGCAAAAACCGACAGCCAGACCCAGCTTCCACTGCTCGCGCCAGAACAGCATGAATGCCGGGCGTTTCTTGACCACCGCCAGCGACGGGAAGGGCCAGGCACTGATGAACGTCAGCCAGGCCAGATAATCCAGCGGGGCAACACCACGCTTGAGCGCCTGCCCGTCGATCCAGGTGTAACAACCGATGCACAGGCCGATCAGCCCCACCACCGGCAACATCGACCATGGCAGACGATCGCCGCCGCCACCCTGCCACAGCAAGCAGGCCATGCCGGCAGGGATCAGCAGAATGCCGAGGATCTGCTGGGTCGTCAGGTGCTCCCCGGCGAAGATCAACGTCAGCGCCAGCACCACCAGCGGCGACAACCCTCGCATCAGCGGGTAGACCAGTCCCAGATCACCCACCTGATAGGCGCGGATCAGCAAGGCGCGATAAACCAGCTCGAAAACCGCCGAGGCCACCAGCCAAGGCCAGATGTGCAGCGGCGGCGGGGTGACAAACCCCAGCGCGATCACCGCGAGGACAAAAGCGACGACGTCCATGCTGGCAATCACCAAAAGACGTTCACCGCTGAATTTGACGAGGGTATTCCAGGTGGCATGCAGCACCGCTGCGATCAGGACCAGGGTTGTCGCCAGCACGTACTCTCCTTATTCGCCTACACCAACCACAAGGCGACACTTCTTCGAGCATAAAGGTTGGCGATGACGGAATACACCAGGCGTGCCGATTGGCTAAGATGCCAGCCATCACAGCCGAGATCGGCCGTACACCGAACCGTTGTATCAGGAGCCTGAATGTCCAGCGAAGAAGACACCACCCTCAGTGGTGCAGCGCCCATGATTCCCGACCAGCGCCGGGAGCTGATGTTGCGCCAGTTGCGCAAGCACCAGGTGCTCAGCGTGCACCAACTGATGGAAATGTTCGACTGCTCGCACATGACCATCCGCCGCGACATCGCCTTGCTAGAACAGAGCGGGCGCGCATATTCGGTCACCGGCGGCGTGCGCATCGCAAGCCAGGTGCACAGCGAGCCCAGCCATCAGTCAAAGGCTGTGGTCGAACTTCCCCACAAACAGGCGATGGCCCGGCTGGCCGCAACCTTGCTGCACCCGGAAATGACCGTGTACCTGGACGCAGGCACCAGCACGCTGGAGCTGGTGCCTTATATCGTCGCGCTGTCAGGGATGACCGTGGTGACCAACGACTTTGGCGTGGTCAATGCGCTGGCCGACGCAACCGATGTGGATGTGATTCACACCGGCGGCCTGCTCGATCATCCGAACCGTTCCTGCGTCGGCGGCCTGGCAGCGGCGACCCTGCGCCAACTGGCGACGGACGTGGCCTTCATGTCGACCAGTTCGTGGGACCTGCAACGCGGCACCACCACGCCATCTGCGTTGAAGGTCGAGGTCAAACAGGCGGCGATGCAGGCCGCTTCCCGCAGCGTGCTGCTGACCACCAGTTCCAAGTACGGCACCTTCGGCATGTACAAAGTCGCAGGGCTTGAGCAGTTCGATACGATCGTCAGCGACGACGGGCTGGGCCAGGCGGCGGCAGACAGCATCCGTGCCCTTGGGGTGGATGTGTTGTTGGCGTCAGTGGACAAGATCTAAACGCCCGATATCCACCGCGCTCCTGTGGGAGCCGCCTTGGTGGCGAATGCGGTGGGTCATTCAAGGTTGCAGCGCCTGACACCCCGCTTTCGCCAGCAAGCCGGCTCCCACAATGCCAGAAGCTATTATTGCGTAACGCCCGAGAGCCCCAGCCTAAAGCCGGGGCTTTTTTGTTGCTCAAAAAATGATCTGTGTTAACTTTTGTTAATTCAAAATATTACTTCACATTATTCGGTCACAGGTTCACTATCTTTAACAGATTCGAACATACACCGTTCAAGTGCTGACGGCAGCGAAGGCACTCGACCCGAGGAGAGACTCATGAATAACAAGAACGTCGGCGTCATTGGCCTGGGTGCCATGGGCCTTGGCATCGCCCGCTCGCTGTTGCGCAGCGGCTTCAATGTTCATGCCTGTGACGTGCGCGCAGCCGTCACCGAGCAGTTCGCCAGCGAAGGTGGCGTTGCTTGTGATTCTCCAGCCGCGATGGCTGCTGCCTGCGACGTTATCATCACTGTCGTGGTCAACGCCGAGCAGACCGAAACCGTATTGTTCGGTGAAAACGGCGCCGTCGCCGCCCTGGCTCAAGGCAGCCTGGTCATCGGTTGCGCTACCGTCGCTCCGACCTTCGCTGTCGAACTGGGCCAGCGCCTGACTGAAAAAGGCCTGCTGTACCTCGATGCACCGATCTCCGGCGGCGCCGCCAAAGCCGCTGCCGGTCAGATGACCATGATGACCAGCGGCCCTGCCGACTCCTACGCCAAAGCCGACGCGGTGCTCAACGGCATGGCGGGCAAGGTCTATCGCCTGGGCGACGTTCATGGCCTGGGTTCGAAAGTCAAAATCATCAACCAGCTGCTGGCCGGGGTGCACATCGCCGCGAGCGCCGAAGCCATGGCCCTGGGCCTGCGCGAAGGTGTCGACGCTGACGCCCTGTACGAAGTCATCACCAACAGCGCCGGTAACTCGTGGATGTTCGAAAACCGCGTGCCGCACATCCTCAAGGCTGACTACACGCCACTGTCGGCCGTGGACATCTTCGTCAAGGACCTGGGCCTGGTACTGGATACCGCCCGCGCCAGCAAATTCCCGCTGCCGCTGTCGTCCACTGCGCACCAGATGTTCATGCAGGCCTCGACCGCAGGCTTCGGTCGTGAAGACGATTCGGCCGTGATCAAGATCTTCCCGGGCATCACCCTGCCGGGCGCCAAAGCCGCCAACGACTGAGGAATCGCACATGAGCAATACGACTGCGCGCCCTCTCTTGGGCTGCATTGCCGACGACTTCACCGGCGCCACCGACCTTGCCAACATGCTGGTGCGTGGCGGCATGCGCACCGTGCAAAGCATCGGTATTCCGAGCGCTAAAAGCCTGGCCGAACTGGACGCCGACGCCATCGTCATCGCCCTGAAATCCCGCACCACTCCGGCGGCCGAAGCGGTTGAAGAATCCCTGCAGGCCTTGCAATGGCTGCGCGATCGCGGCTGCGAGCAGATCTTCTTCAAGTACTGCTCCACCTTCGACTCGACCGCCAAAGGCAACATCGGACAGGTCAGTGAAGCCCTGCTGCAGGCACTGAACAGCGACTTCACCCTGGCCTGCCCGGCCTTCCCGGAAAACGGCCGGACGATCTTCCGTGGCCACCTGTTCGTACAGGATCAACTGCTCAACGAGTGCGGCATGCAGAACCACCCGCTGACGCCAATGAGCGACGCGAACCTGGTCCGCGTGCTGCAATCGCAAACCGAAAAGAAAGTCGGCCTGCTGCGCTACGACAGCATCGCCAAGGGCGTTGAAGGCGTGCGTGCGCGCATCGCCGAGCTGCGCGCCGATGGTGTGGTCATGGCGATCGCCGACGCACTGTCCGATGCCGACCTATACACCCTGGGCGAAGCCTGTGCCGACTTGCCGCTGCTGACTGGCGGTTCGGGTCTGGCGCTGGGCCTGCCGGGCAACTTCCGCAAGGCGGGCAAGCTGCGCGACATCGACGCGGCCAAGCTTGAACACGTCTACGGCGGCGAAGTGGTGCTGGCCGGTAGCGCGTCGGTCGCCACCAACGGTCAGGTCGCTGCCTGGCTGGAAGCCGGTCGCCCTGCCCTGCGCATCGATCCGCTGGCGCTGGCCGATGGCAAGCCTGTGGTCGAAGACGCGCTGGCGTTCGCCCGTGATGCCGATCAGACCGTTCTGATCTACGCCACCAGCAGCCCGGACGAAGTCAAGGCCGTGCAGCAGAAGCTGGGCGTCGAGCGCGCAGGCGCGATGATTGAAGAGGCATTGGGCAAGATCGCCAGCGGCCTTTTGAAAGCGGGCGTCAAACGCTTCGTCGTCGCCGGCGGCGAAACTTCGGGCGCAGTGGTTCAAGCGCTGGGTGTGAGCCTGCTGAAAATCGGCGCGCAGATCGATCCGGGCGTTCCGGCGACCATCAGCAGCGGCGACCAGCCTCTGGCACTGGCGCTCAAATCCGGCAACTTCGGTGGCCGTGACTTCTTCGACAAAGCCCTCAAGCAGCTGGCCGGAGGTGCTGCATGAGTGCCGAAAACAAACTGCGCGAAGAAATCTGTGACATCGGCCGCTTGCTATTCGGTCGCGGCTACACCGTCGGCAGCGCGGGCAACATCAGCGCACGCCTGGATGACGGCTGGCTGATTACCCCGACCGACGCCTGCCTGGGCCGTCTGGACCCTGCAGCCATCGCCAAGGTCAACCTGGCGGGCGAATGGGTGTCGGGCGACAAGCCCTCGAAAACCCTGATGCTGCACCGCGAGGTCTACGACCGTAACCCGAGCGTCGGCGGCGTGGTTCACACCCACTCCACGCACCTGGTGGCGCTGACCCTGGCCGGCGTCTGGCAGCAGAACGACATTCTTCCGCCCATCACGCCGTATCAGGTGATGAAGGTTGGCCACATCCCGCTCATCAACTACGAACGCCCAGGTTCGCCGAAAGTCGCCGAACAGGTGGCAAAACTGGCGAACAGCGTGCGGGGCGTGATGCTCGAGCGGCTGGGGCCGGTGGTCTGGGAAAGCTCGGTCGCCAAGGCAGCCTTTGCCCTGGAAGAGCTCGAAGAGACCGCGCGCCTGTGGCTGATGAGCAACCCCAAACCCGAGCCTCTGGACGCAGCGGCGCTGGAAGATCTGCGCCAGGCGTTCGGTGTGAACTGGTAACCCGCTGACAAAGCGTTTGATTGGGGACCGCTTCGGCGGTCTCCGGCTCCCGGCTCGCCGGACAAAAATAACAACAGGACACGACACTCAACATGACTCCTCTGATCCTAATGACCATCGCAGGTGCCGGCATCGCGCTGTTGCTGCTGCTGGTCCTCAAGTACAAATTCCAGCCGTTCGTGGCCCTGATGCTCGTCAGCATCATCGTCGCGCTGGTCGCTGGCGTTAAGCCGGCTGACCTGGTGGCGACCATCGAAGGCGGCATGGGCAAGACCCTGGGCCACATCGCGATCATCATCGCGCTGGGTGCCATGATCGGGCGCATCATCGAGTTGTCCGGCGGTGCCGAGGCACTGGCCAAGACCCTGATCAACCGCTTCGGCAACCGGCGCACTCCGCTGGCACTGACTGTCGCCGGTTTCATGGTCGGCATCCCGGTGTTCTTCGAAGTCGGCGTGATCATCCTCATGCCGCTGGCCTACGGCGTTGCTCGCGCTGCACGCAAACCGCTGCTGATCTTCGCTTTGCCGATGTGTGCCGCGCTTCTGTCGGTGCATGCGTTCCTGCCGCCGCATCCGGGCGCAGTTGCGGCAGCCGGGCAACTGGGCGCGGACCTTGGCCGTGTGTTGATGTTCGGTATCCCGATGGTGGCGGTGCTGTGCCTGATCGGCTACGTGATCGCCGGTCGCATGACCCGCAAGACCTACCCGATGACCGACGACATCCGCAGCGAAGTCTATGGTCCGCACATCACCAACGAAGACCTCGTGGCGTGGGCCAACAACGACTATTCGAACACCAAGGAAGCCACCCACACCAAAGAGCTGGGTCTGGAAGAAAGCGCCAGCAGCCTGGCGGCTCGCTTGCCAAAGGCACCAGCACCGGGTGCGGGTCTCATCGTTGCACTGATCCTGCTGCCTATCATCCTGATCCTGCTGGGCACGCTGGCCACCACCATGCTACCTGCCGACTCCGGCCTGCGCAGCGTGCTGACCGTGCTGGGTGCGCCACTGGTTGCCCTGCTGATCGACACCCTGCTGTGCGCCTGGATCCTGGGTTCGCGCCGTGGCTGGAGCCGCAGCCAGGTCTCTGACGTGATCGGCTCGGCGCTGCCGGGCGTAGCGATGGTGATCCTGATTGCCGGTGCTGGCGGCGTGTTCGGTAAAGTGCTGGTCGACACCGGTATCGGTGCGGTCGTGTCCGAAGCATTGCGCAGCACCGGCCTGCCGGTTCTGGCGCTGGGCTTTATCCTGACGCTGCTGTTGCGCGCCGTACAAGGCTCGACCACAGTGGCGCTGGTGACCACTGCCGGCATCCTCAGCCCGCTGATCGCCAGCATGAACCTCTCCGCCAACCACATGGCCCTGCTGTGCCTGGCCATGGGCGGTGGCGGCCTGGCGATGTCGCACATCAATGACGCCGGTTACTGGATGTTTACCAAACTGGCCGGCCTGAACGTAGGCGACGGCCTGCGCACGTGGACGCTCCTGGTCACCGTGCTCGGCACGCTGGGCTTTTTGATGACCCTGGTGATCTGGCCTTTCGTTTGATACCCCAGGCGGCGTGCAAATCCTGATTGCACGCCGCCTGTCTCTTTGAAGACAGGAGTAAGACATGCCTCGTTTCGCTGCCAATCTCAGCATGCTGTACCCGCAACACGAATTCCTCGACCGCTTCGCTGCTGCGGCGGCAGACGGTTTCGAGGCGGTTGAGTACCTGTTTCCGTACGACTTCACGGCAGCCGAGATCAAACAACGTCTGGTCGACAACAAGCTGACCCAGGCGCTGTTCAACGCACCGCCGGGTGACTGGGCCAAGGGCGAGCGCGGGATTGCCTCGCTGCCGGGCCGTGAAGAAGAGTTTCGCGCAGGCATTCAGAAGGCGCTGGAATACGCCGCCGTGCTGGGCAACGACCGCATTCACGTTATGGCGGGCCTGCTGCCAAGCGAAGACCTGCGCCAGAAGCATCACGCGGTGTACATCGAGAACCTGCGCTATGCAGCACAAGAAGCGGCCAAGGTCGGCGTGACCGTCCTCATCGAGCCGATCAACACCCGCGACATGCCAGGCTTCTTCCTCAACCGTCAGGATCAGGGCCAGGCCGTGTGCAAGGAAGTCGGCGCCGACAACCTGAAAGTGCAGTTCGACTTCTATCACTGCCAGATCGTCGAAGGCGATGTGATCAGCAAGTTGCGTCGTGATTTCGCAGGCGTCGGCCACATCCAGATCGCGGGCGTGCCGGATCGTCATGAGCCGAATCTGGGCGAAGTGAATTATCCGTGGCTGTTCGAAGAAATCGACCGCCTGGGCTACACCGGCTGGATCGGCTGCGAGTACCGCCCCAAGGGCGATACCAGCGAAGGCTTGCAGTGGTTGCGGGACTGGAAGGCGAAGAACCCTTCCTGACCACACCGCTCAACCCGGAGCAGTCCGGCTTGCCGGGAGCGACCTTGAGTACGCCCCCGCCGGCAAGCCGTGCTGCTACGGACCGGCTGGGTTACCGGACGATCACTCGCTCACCGCCTCATCCTTGAACTGGTCCTTCACGTACGTGATCTCGGTCTTGCCATGTGGCGCTGGCAAACCATCTTCACCCAGGTTCACGAATACCATCTTCTCCACCGTCAGAATGCTCTTGCGGGTGATCTTGTTGCGCACCTGGCAGGTCAGGGTGATTGAGGTCCGGCCAAACTCTGTCGCGGTGATACCCAGTTCGATGATGTCGCCCTGACGCGAGGCGCTGACGAAGTTGATCTCGGAAATGTACTTGGTCACCACCCGTTGGTTACCCAACTGAACGATGGCGTAAATCGCCGCTTCTTCGTCGATCCAGCGCAGCAGACTGCCACCAAACAGCGTGCCGTTGGGGTTGAGGTCTTCGGGTTTCACCCATTTGCGAGTGTGGAAGTTCATGTTCGCTCCTGATCGTCTGTCTATCGATAACGAGCATAGTGCCAGCCCATGGCGATTACCTCCATTGGGCATCGACTATGGTCTCGATTAGTCGCTCGTCATTTATCTGGCTCCGCCTCTTGGGCTAAACCCAAGACGCCGTTATAATCGTCCCGCTTCAAAAAACGGTCATCACGACTTGATACCGTTTTCCCGCCACCTGTCCGAGGGGCGCTGCAGCAGGTCAGACCTGTCAGGCTCGGATGGGGCGTTGTCTGTTCAAGGCTCATTGCAGCCGGACAGACCTTAAACGCACAACGGCGCCCATTCGCACACTACGAATGGAGACTCTTTATGAGCGCTGTACAGACGCCCGTCGATTTCAACGATTTCAAAGTTGCCGACATTTCCCTGGCTGCCTGGGGCCGTCGCGAAACCATCATCGCTGAGTCCGAAATGCCTGCCCTGATGGGTCTGCGTCGCAAGTATGCCGGTGAGCAACCGCTCAAGGGCGCGAAGATTCTCGGCTGCATCCACATGACCATCCAGACTGCCGTGCTGATCGAAACCCTGGTTGCCCTGGGTGCCGAAGTACGCTGGTCGTCGTGCAACATTTTCTCGACTCAGGACCAGGCCGCTGCCGCCATCGCCGCTGCCGGCATCCCTGTCTTCGCCTGGAAAGGCGAAACCGAAGCCGAGTACGAGTGGTGCCTGGAGCAGACCATCCTCAAGGACGGTCAGCCGTGGGACGCCAACATGATCCTCGACGACGGCGGCGACCTGACCGAGCTGCTGCACAAGAAATACCCGGCGATGCTGGACAAGATCCACGGCGTCACCGAAGAAACCACCACTGGCGTTCACCGCCTGCTGGACATGCTGGCCAAGGGCGAACTGAAGATCCCTGCGATCAACGTCAACGACTCGGTCACCAAGAGCAAGAACGACAACAAGTACGGCTGCCGTCACAGCCTGAACGACGCCATCAAGCGCGGCACCGACCACCTGCTGTCCGGCAAGCAAGCGCTGGTCATCGGTTACGGTGACGTGGGCAAGGGCTCGGCCCAGTCCCTGCGTCAGGAAGGCATGATCGTTAAAGTCACCGAAGTCGACCCGATCTGCGCCATGCAAGCCTGCATGGACGGTTTCGAACTGGTTTCGCCGTTCATCAACGGTGAAAGCGACGGTACCGAAGCGACCATCGACAAGGCTCTGCTGGGCAAGATCGACCTGATCGTGACCACCACCGGCAACGTCAACGTCTGCGACGCGAACATGCTCAAGGCGCTGAAAAAACGCGCTGTGGTCTGCAACATCGGTCACTTCGACAACGAAATCGACACCGCTTTCATGCGCAAGAACTGGGCATGGGAAGAAGTGAAGCCACAAGTGCACAAGATCCATCGCACAGGCAGCGGCGATTTCGACCCACAGAACGACGACTACCTGATCCTGCTGGCCGAAGGCCGTCTGGTGAACCTGGGCAACGCCACCGGTCACCCAAGCCGCATCATGGACGGCTCGTTCGCCAACCAGGTTCTGGCTCAGATCTTCCTGTTCGACCAGAAGTACGCTGACCTGAGCCCGGCTCAGAAAGCCGAACGCCTGACCGTTGAAGTTCTGCCGAAAAAGCTGGACGAAGAAGTGGCCCTGGAAATGGTGCGCGGCTTCGGCGGCGTGGTCACCAAACTGACCAAGACCCAGGCCGACTACATCGGCGTGAGCGTCGAAGGTCCGTTCAAGCCGCACGCTTACCGCTACTGATCAAGCGCTGAACGTTCGCTCTCCCTGTGGGAGCGGGCTTGCCCGCGAAGGCGGCGCATCATTCGACACAGGTGTTGACTGATCCGTCGCCTTCGCGAGCAAGCTCGCTCCCACAGGGGTTTGTGCAGCTTTCCCAGGCTTTTGAGTTTCCCAGGATACGACCATGTCCCAAGACCGTCGCTACAGCTTCGAGTTCTTCCCGACGAAGACCGACGCTGGTCATGAAAAACTGATGGCTGTCGCCCGCACGCTGGCCAGCTACAACCCACACTTCTTCTCCTGCACCTACGGTGCCGGTGGGTCCACTCGCGAGCGCACGATCAATACCGTGCTGCAGCTGGAAAAAGAAGTGAATATCCCGTCAGCGCCGCACTTGTCGTGCGTCGGTGACAGCAAAGCCGACCTGCGCGGTCTGCTGACGCAATATAAAGATGCGGGCATCAAACGCATTGTCGCCCTGCGCGGCGACCTGCCTTCGGGGATGGGCATTTCCGGAGGTGAGCTGCCCCACGCCAATGATCTGGTGACTTTCATCCGCGAAGAAACCGGCAGCCACTTTGAAATCGAAGTCGCCGCCTACCCTGAGATGCACCCTCAGGCACGCAACTTCGAAGACGATCTGAAGAACTTCGTGCGTAAAGCCAATGCCGGTGCCAACAGCGCAATCACCCAGTATTTCTTCAACGCCGACAGCTACTTCCACTTCGTCGAGCGCGTGCAGAAGATGGGCGTGAACATCCCGGTCGTGCCGGGCATCATGCCCATCACCAACTACAGCAAGCTGGCACGTTTCTCCGACGCCTGTGGCGCAGAGATCCCACGCTGGATCCGCAAGCAACTGGAAGCCTACGGCGATGATTCGGCGAGCATTCAGGCGTTTGGCGAAGAGGTCGTGACGCAAATGTGCGAGCAATTGTTGCAAGGCGGCGCACCCGGTCTGCACTTCTATACGATGAACCAGGCGGAACCCAGCCTGGCTATCTGGAACAATCTCAAACTGCCCCGCTGAGCGGTTTGAATCTGTCTCGAATATCCCGGTCACTATAGGGTAACGTTCGTGCGGCAGGCTGATAAAACAGCCTGCCGATGTTTTACCGAGACGGATACTTAGCTAGTTGATTTCAAACACCAAACTCACACCAAGGCCACAGCTGGTCTACCTTGTATTCGGTGCCGACACCTACCATCAGGAAGCGGTGTTCAGCATTGCGAGCGCCCTGGCGAAAGCCGGCGATACAGTCGACCGTCCTTTCGACATTCGGGTTTTCAGCGACAACCCCGAGCCCTATCGTCATCTGCCGGTGCGCGTACGCGCCATCGATGCCGACATGCGCCGCCAGTGGAGCGGGCCGCACCAGTATCACTTCCGTTGCAAGCACGTGGTTGCACGCATGGTGCTGGAAGAGTCGGAAAAAGCGATCCTGATCGACACCGACACGTTCTTCCACACAAGCCCCATGGAGCTGTTCGAGCGAGTCCAGCCAGGCACGCTGCTGTGCAATGCCTTTCAGCTTCGCTATGCCGATTGCAAGAACACCATCCTCTACAGCGCACTGGCCGAAACCCTGGCGCAGCGCGGTCTGGCCGATGATGAAATGTCGTTGGTGAATTCGGGGGTGATCGGGCTCACACGTCAGGATATCCCGGTGCTGGACACCTCCATCGCATTGATGGACGAGTTCTTCCCTATCACCCCCGGCGCCTACACGCTGGAGGAATTCTGCCTGGGCGTAGCGGCCTATCGCTCGCTGAAGCTTGAACAATGCCCCGATCTGATTCACCACTACTGGAGCCGCAAGCAGCTGTTTCGCGCCAAGGTACGCGCCTGGCTGGGCAAACACGGCCACGCGCCGCTCAGCGCCCAGGCCCTGCACGACACCGTCAATGTCTCGGCACACCTGCCGCGGCCCGGCACCTGGCAGCGGCTGATGTACAAGAGCGCGACGCTGGCGGTTCCACAGCCACAGCGCCAGTTCGTGCGGGAAGTGCTGTATGGCTGCTGCGAGTACCCGAACGAGTTCGACCGCGCGTGCTCGGCCGTCTGGTGGGAAAAAGCTTTCAGCAACGCTCAACGACGCATGCAGGGCCCCATCCCTCCAGCGCAGTTGCAACAGTGGCTGGAGCATTGGGCAGTGCGCCGACTGCTTGGCCGTCGGCGTACCGCCATCTATCAGCATTTGGTGAAGGCGCAGCGCTCCAACTGACCCACCGTACTGCGGGAGCCGGCTTGCTGGCGAATGCGCTGCAGCGTGAAGCGCCCCTTCTATTTGGCGGGCGAGCGTCGTACTCTCGCCCGATGCCCCTGACTCTGCGACTGCTATGCGCCGCTGTCCTCGCCTGCCTGAGCTTCACTGCTCTGGGCGAAAAGCTGCGCCTTGTCACCGAGCCCTGGGCGCCCTATGTAATGGTCGATGGCCAAGAGGCATCGGGGCTGGATTACGAGATGACCACCATCGTCTTCAAGCGCCTGGGAATCGAGGTGCAGTGGCAGTTCCTGCCGTGGAAGCGTTGCCTCTTGATGCTTGAGCAAGGCGAAGCAGACGGCGCGCTGGACATCTTCAAGGTTGCCGAACGCGACGACCTGCTGCTATATCCCAGCGAGCCGCTGTCTCAGATCAACTGGGTGCTGTTCCAGGCCAATGCCCGCCCCCACCCGTTCAACAGCCTGCAGGACCTGACCGGACTGACCATCGGGGTATCACCGGGCTACCTGTACAGCCCGGAATTCGACACCTCGACCCTGTTCATCCGTGAGCCGGCCCCCACCCATGAGGCCAACTTCGGCAAGCTGGCGCGTGGCCGTGTCGATCTGGTGGTGACCGAGCGCCTGGTGGGACAGCAGATGATCGACAAACTCAAACTTCGCGACGAGATCAGCGAAGTGCCCAACGTAATTGCCCGCCGCGACCTGTACCTGGCGGTACGGCGCAACGTCGGCATGGATCTGCTGGTGCAGCGCTTTGGCGCCGAACTCAAGCGCTTCAAGCAAGAGCCGGCCTACGCGCAGCTGGTAGCGCGCTATACCGGTGAGCTGCCGCCAGCCCTGCCCGCCACGCAAACGGCCGACGGGCACGATAAAACCGTTGAGCAGCATGAACGCAGCGAGATGTGATTGCTCTGTTATACTCCCGCGATCCCGCCAGGCTCACGCCCGGATGCTCGGTCTCACAGAAGACTTCTCGAACACGTCAGCAGCGCATTTTTCTTTCACGCGCGCCCTGCCCCGAGTTGAACTTACAGACCACGGGACTGCGCCCTTCGAACTCTTTTCGCGCCGAGCACCTCACTTCTATTCGGGCCCCTTGGCCCCAACTTAAGACAGGATTACTCATGTCCTTTGCTTCCCTCGGTCTCTCCGAGGCTTTAGTCAGCGCCATCGAGGCGGCTGGCTATACCCAGCCTACCCCGGTGCAACAGCGGGCCATTCCCGCCGTGTTGCAAGGCCGCGATCTGATGGTCGCCGCTCAGACAGGTACTGGTAAAACCGGTGGTTTCGCCCTCCCTATCCTGGAGCGCCTTTTCCCCAACGGTCACCCGGACAAATCCCAGCGTCACGGCCCGCGCCAACCGCGCGTACTGGTCCTGACCCCAACCCGTGAGCTTGCCGCGCAGGTTCACGACAGCTTCAAGATCTACGCCAAGAATCTGAAGTTCGTCAGCGCCTGCATTTTCGGCGGCGTCGGCATGAACCCGCAGGTTCAGGCCATGTCCCGCGGCGTCGACGTCCTGGTCGCCTGCCCCGGCCGCCTGCTTGACCTGGCAGGCCAGGGCAGCGTCGATCTGTCCCACGTTGAAATCCTGGTGCTGGACGAAGCCGACCGCATGCTCGACATGGGCTTTGTTCACGATGTGAAGAAAGTCCTCGCGCGCTTGCCAGCCAAGCGTCAGAACCTGCTGTTCTCGGCAACGTTCTCGGCCGACATCACCGCCCTTGCAGGCAAGCTGCTGCATAACCCGGAGCGCATCGAAGTCACGCCGCCGAACACCACGGTCGAGCGTATCGAACAGCGCGTTTTCCGCCTGCCTGCCAACCACAAGCGTTCGCTGCTGGCGCATCTCATCACCCAGGGTGCGTGGGAACAGGTGCTGGTGTTCACCCGCACCAAGCACGGCGCCAACCGCCTGGCCGAGTACCTGGACAAACACGGCCTGAGCGCCGTCGCCATCCACGGCAACAAGAGCCAGAACGCCCGCACCAAGGCCCTGGCCGACTTCAAGGCCGGGACCGTGCGCATCATGGTCGCGACCGATATCGCTGCCCGTGGCCTGGACATCGACCAGCTGCCTCACGTGGTCAACTTCGAACTGCCTAACGTCGACGAAGACTATGTGCACCGCATCGGTCGTACCGGCCGCGCTGGCCGTAGCGGCGAGGCCATCTCGCTGGTCGCGCCGGACGAAGAGAAGCTGCTCAAGAGCATCGAGCGCATGACCAGGCAGAAGATCGCCGACGGTGATCTGATGGGCTTCGACATCAATTCCGTTGAAGCTGAAAAGCCTGAAGTGCGCGAACGTCCGGACGTGCGCAACCCGCGCAATGCCCGTGGCCCCCGTGGTGACGGTCCTAACGGCGGCGGCGGTGGTGGCGGTCGCAAGGACAAAGGCAAAGACAAGGGCAAGGAGAAGGAAAAGCCGGCTGCCGCCGCGACTTCTTCCGAGGGAGACCGTTCTGGGCGCAACCAGCAGCGCCGGCAGAAGCCGCGTCAGGGCACGCCATCCGGCGAAGCCCGTCAGGCTCAGCCGCAACAGGCCCCACGCGCCAATCGCGATCCGGAAGAGTTTCTGGATGACGAAGTCGACAACTTCGGCAACCGCGCTGACTACGTAAGCCCTTACCAAGGCAAGAACCAGCAAGGCCGCGGCCGTCGTCCAGGTGCTCCGGCCACCGGCTCCGCTCCGGCACCTCGCGGTCAGGCGCCAGGCCGCAGCGCTCCGCAAAGGGGTTCAGGCGGCGGCGCCAGCACGGGTGCCGGTGCTGGCGCTCCAGCCAAGCGCAGCGGCCCGCGCAACGGTTCCGGGCGTGACGGCCAGGCCCGCCGTGAAGATCAACCGCGCAATCGCCGCCCGGCCCGTGACGAGCAGCCAGCCCGTCAAGAGCCAGCGGTTCGCGGACCTCGCGATGGCCAGCCTGGTCCGAAGATCATGCACAAAGAGTCCAAGGTTGACCGTTTCCCGTCCGCCGAACTGCTCGACCAGTTGCCAAGCCGCCCTCGCGGTGAAAAGCCGGCCTTGCTGACGCGTAACCGCGAAGGCTAATCCCCTCAGGCAGAAACGAAAACGCCCCGACTGGTTCGGGGCGTTTTTGTGTCTGCGGGCAAACGATGTTACTTGGCTTTGACGCCTTCGAACGAGATGTCGAAAGTAACGGTGTCCGACTGTGGACCCAGGTCCATCATCTTGCCGAAATCCGAACGCTTGATCGAAGTGGTGCCGTTGAAGCCAGCACGGTAGCCGCCCCATGGATCCTTGCCTTCGCCCAGGAAGGTCGCTTTAACGACGACTGGCTTGGTCACGCCGTGCAGGGTCAGGTCGCCGGTCACGTCAGCAGTGGTTTCCCCATCGGCGTTCTTGCCGACGTTGCTGACCTTGGTGGAAACGAACTTGGCGTCAGGATAGGTCGCGACGTCCAGGAAGTCCTTGCTGCTGATGTGCTTGTTGCGCTCGGCGTGGTTGGTGTCGACGCTGGCAGTCTTGATGTCGATGCTGATTTTGCTGTCTTCAGGCTTGGCAGCGTCAAAGCTGAAGGTACCACTCCAGTCCTTGAACGTACCGTGGATGAAGCTGTAGCCCAGGTGGCTGATCTTGAAATCGATGAAGGCGTGCTGGCCTTCCTTGTCGATGGTGTAGTCAGCGGCCATTGCCTGACCGGCCGACAACAGCGCGGTACCCAAAGCCAGTGCAGCCAGTGTCTTTTTCAACATACGTCGTCTTCCTGTGTAGTGAGTCGAATTCAGGCCTTGCGGCCAAGCATGCGAATGAGTGTGGCATCACGATCGATGAAGTGATGCTTGAAGGCGGCCAGGCCATGAAGTACAGCAAAGATCACCAGGGTCCAGGCCAGGTACAGGTGCACTTCGCCGGCAACGTCCGCCTGATCGGGCAGTCCGCTGATGAGCGCAGGCACTTCAAACAGTCCGAACACCGGAATACCGACACCTTCTGCGGTGGAAATCAGGTATCCGGCAAACATCACCAGGAACAGGTCCAGATACAGGAACGCGTGCCCAAGTGTTGCCGCGACCCGCACGAATCGGGTGTGATTGGCCGGCGGCGGCGGTGGCGGGCTGACGAAACGCCACACCACCCGGATCAGCATGAACAGAAACAGCGTGATCCCGATGCTCTTGTGCAGATCAGGACCGGCCTTGCGCCAGGTGTCATAGTAGCCGAGCCCGACCATCCACAAGCCAAGCGCGAACAACCCGAAAACCGTCAGCGCCACGCCCCAGTGCAGAACAATGCTGACCCAGCCATAGCGAGAAGAAGAGTTGCGTAACTGCATGGTAGAGATCCTGTAAAAGCAGCCTTTGAAGCTGCGAGAAAGACTAGCGGTTTACCTATCGAAAGAAAGCGCAAAATTTTGCTCTGAAATATCAGGAAATACGATGGGAATTTCCCGTCACATTTTTCCCCATGGCCGATTAACGCAACGTTATGGCTGCGGCCAACCTTACCTCGTAGCAGTCCGGCTTGCCGGCGTCGGCGCCCTCCAGATCGCCAACGCCGGCAAGCCGGACTGCTACGGGATCAAGAACTGCCACGAGCCTCTATCAAACAACACTCTAGACGCCGGGCTTATTCGCCAGGCGAAAAAAAAGGCGCGGTCTCAAACCGCGCCTCTCATTGCCCCAACTCAGCGATCAGTTCTTGCTGTCCGCTGCCGGAGCCGCCTTGTCGGTCGCCGTTTTGGCTGGCGCTTTTTTCGCGGCGTCAGTCTTGGCAGGTGCCTTGTGGGTCGTGGCAGGCTTGGCGGGGGCCTTTTTCACGGGCTCTTTCTTGGCCGGTTCTTTCTTGGCCGGTGCCTTTTTCGCAGGCTCAACGACCGCAGGCTTGGCAGGCTCGACCGCAGGCGCAGGCGGCGGTGTCACCGGTGCAGGCGCAGGGGCCGGTGCTGGAGCAGGCTCAGGCGCTTTCTCGGCAGGTTTGGCTTCAGGCTTGGAACCACCAAACATGTTCGAGAAGAAACCGCCGATACCACCGCCGCTTTCCTTCGTTGCCTCAGGCGCTTTCGGTGGCGCGGCTTTCACAGGCTCGAAAGACTTGCCTGCGGCCAGGTCCTGCACCTGACCGGCAGCGCGCTGACCAGTGCGCAATGCGCCCTCCAGGGTGCCTGGGTACAGGGCGTCGGTGTGCTCACCGGCGAACGCAATGCGCTGCAGCGGCTTTTCCCACAGGCGCCAGTATTTGCTGATCTGCCCCGGGCCAAACGCCAGGTAGGCACCGCCCGTGGAAGGATCGACGCTGGAACGACGGATTTCATAGCCGGTGAACGCGCCACGGGCCTGCGGGTAGAACGCATGCAGGCGAATCAGCACCTGGTCCACCATCTGCTTGTCGCCAAAAGCCTGCATGATGCGGGCGTTGTCGCCGGACAGGTTGATGACCGCGTTGGCACCGCCTTTCAGGGCAGGCTCGATCCACAGCATGCCAAGGCCAGTGTTGCTGTAGATTTCGCCAGACATGCGCGCCTTGCTGTCCCAGACCGGCGTCTTGAACTTGAGCATGATCTGGTCATGCCAGCCGTAGTTGGTGCTCTTGATCGCGCCCTGATGCTGGGCGTCCAGCGCCGGGGTCAGTTGAATCTTGCTCAGCGCGCGCAGTGGCACGGCCAGCACCACGTACTCGGCTTCATAGCCCACCGCGCCGACCTTGACGGTCACGCCGTCCTTGTCCTGGTTGATGGCCGACACCGGCGAGTTGGTCTTGATGACTTTCAGCTGTTTGACGAACTCTTCAGCCAGCACCGCACTGCCACCCGGCAGGCGTGCTGCACGACGATCGCGATCCTCGATATTGCGATTGACCCGCGACTGCTGTGCGAAATACAACAGCGACAGGCGCGAAGGTTCGTCGTAACGGGTACGAATTTGCTGGTTGATAAGCTGGCGCGCAGTCGGCGGCAGGTTCAGGCGATCCAGCCAGTTGGCGACGTTGATCTGGTCCAGCGCGAACAGCGTGCTGTTGGCGGCCGGGTTCTCGGGATCGGTGATCGAACGGGCCATGTCGTCCAGCGCAGTTTCGTAGCGCTTGATGGCTTCGGCAGTGGCCGGTTGCTTGGTCGCAAGATCAGCGGCGCTGAAGTACTCGCCTTCGATCAGGTAACCCGGTGTGCGCACGAACTCAGGCGCAGGGACGGGCTTCAACTTGAAGCGATCCAGATACTGGTTGAGTACCGGCTGCGCCTTGGCGTTGCCTATCCACTCGCTGCCAGCAAGGCCCGAACGACCGCCAACCGTCGGCTTGGCCTCCAGCAGGGTGACTTGCCAGCCCTTGTTCTGCAGCTCATAAGCCGCTGTAAGGCCCGCCAGGCCACCGCCGACGACAATCGCCGTATGCGGCTTATCCACAGCCTGCGCCTGCGCGCTGACCAGCCCAACCATCACCAGCGCACAGGCGCGCAGCCAACCAGAAAGCATTTAGCAAACTCCGGAATAAAACGAGGGAAGGGGCGGATTTTCTTGTTCGCGCCTTCAAAGAGCGCGAAGGATACGCCAGCCGTGAAAGGCCCGCCAGCACTGCGCGCAGAGCCGGTTTCTGGCGTCAGGCAAGCGTTTGAAAATACGCTAAAGGTTGTCCCTGCCCAGCGCATTGCATAGGCTTGCGCGATTGTTTGCCCTCGCGTCATGCGAGTCGTCACCGGGAGATTAAAGATGGGCCTCAACGATCAGTGGATGCAACGCGACTTGAAAGTCCTGTGGCACCCCTGCACCCAGATGAAAGACCACGAAAAGCTGCCGCTGATCCCGATCAAGCGCGGCGAAGGCGTGTGGCTCGAGGACTTCGAGGGCAAGCGTTACCTGGACGCCGTCAGTTCCTGGTGGGTCAACGTGTTCGGCCACGCCAACCCGCGCATCAACCAGCGCATCAAGGATCAGGTCGACCAGCTGGAGCACGTGATCCTGGCAGGCTTCAGCCATCAGCCGGTGATCGAGCTGTCGGAGCGCCTGGTGGCCATGACGCCGGAAGGGCTGACGCGATGCTTCTACGCCGATAACGGTTCGTCCTGCATCGAAGTCGCGCTTAAAATGAGCTTTCACTACTGGCTCAATCGCGGCAAGCCAGCCAAGAAGCGCTTCGTGACCCTGACCAACAGCTACCACGGCGAAACCGTCGCGGCGATGTCGGTGGGCGATGTGCCGCTGTTCACTGAAACCTACAAAGCGCTGCTGATGGACACCATCAAGGTGCCGAGCCCCGACTGCTATCACCGCCCCGAAGGCGTGAGTTGGGAGGAGCATACCCGCACGATGTTCGCGGTGATGGAGCAGACCCTGGCCGAGCATCACGACACCGTCGCTGCTGTCATCATCGAGCCGCTGATTCAGGGCGCCGGCGGCATGCGCATGTACGATCCGATCTACCTCAAGCTGCTGCGCGAGGCCTGCGATCGCTATGGCGTGCACCTGATCCACGACGAAATCGCGGTAGGCTTCGGTCGCACCGGCACCATGTTCGCCTGCGAGCAGGCCGGCATCCGTCCGGACTTCCTGTGCCTGTCCAAGGCGCTGACCGGCGGCTACCTGCCGCTGGCGGCGTGCATCACCACCGATGACGTCTACGACGCCTTCTACGACGAATACCCGACCCTGCGCGCCTTCCTGCACTCCCACAGCTACACCGGCAACCCGCTGGCCTGTGCGGCGGCGTTGGCGACACTGGATATCTTCGAGCAAGACAATGTCATCGAGAACAACAAAGCCTTGGCCCAGCGCATGAAGACCGCGACCGCGCACCTGGCCGATCACCCCAACGTCGCCGAAGTGCGACAGACCGGGATGGCCGTTGCCATCGAGATGGTTCAGGACAAGGCCAGCAAGACGGCTTACCCCTGGCAGGAGCGGCGCGGCCTGAAAGTGTTCGAACACGCCTTGAGCCGAGGCGCGCTGCTGCGCCCGCTGGGCAGCGTGGTGTACTTCCTGCCGCCCTACGTCATCACCCCGGAGCAGATCGACTTCCTGGCCGAAGTGGCCAGCGAAGGCATCGACATCGCGACACGCAGCAGCGTCAGCGTGGCGGTGCGGGAGAACTTCCACCCGGACTTCCGTGATCCGGGCTGATTGGAACCATCATGATCGCGTCGCATTCAACGAACACAGAGAAACAACCATGAGACTCTCCCGCTTTTTCATCGACGCCCCCCTGAGCATCGGCGAGCATGAACTGCCAGAAGCCCAGGCGCATTACATCGGCCGGGTGCTGCGCATGGCCGTCGGCGATGCCGTGCAACTGTTCGACGGCTCCGGGACGGAGTTTCGCGCAACGCTGAGCGAAGTCGGCAAGAAACAGGTGCGCGTGCAAGTGACCGAGGGCTTTGCGGGGATGGCCGAATCGCCCCTGCAGATTCACCTGGGCCAGGGCCTGTCTCGCGGCGAGCGCATGGACTGGGCGATCCAGAAGGCCACCGAGCTGGGCGTCACCCAGATCACCCCGATCATCAGCGAACGCTGCGAAGTCCGGCTGAAGGATGAGCGGGCCGAAAAGCGCCAGGCCCACTGGCAGCAGATTGCAGTCAGCGCTTGCGAGCAGTGCGGTCGCTCGGTGGTGCCGGTGGTCAACCCGCCGATGACCCTGGCGGACTGGCTCAAGGCTACCCAGGCCGACCTGAAACTGGTGCTGCACCCGGTGGCCGAGCCGCTGGTCAGCCATGCCAAGCCTGCGAGCCTGGCGTTTCTGATCGGCCCGGAAGGCGGCTTGAACGATGCCGAGGTGGCTCAGGCGCAAGACGCCGGCTTCCACGCCGCCCGCCTCGGCCCGCGCGTCCTGCGCACCGAAACCGCCCCGGTCGTGGCCCTGAGCGTTGCGCAGCAGTTGTGGGGGGATTTCTGAGGGAAAATTTCTTTCGGAACCCACCCAAAATTTCATGTTTTTTCCTCGCCCCGTAGCAGTCCGGCTTGCCGGCGACAGCGCAATTAAGATCGCTGTCGCCGGCAAGCCGGACTGCTACGGACGGTATTTACAGGAAGATTTCAGGTTTACAGCACATACCACGTAATCGCCACAAAATGCAGCAGACTCCCGGCGATCACGAACAGGTGCCAGATCCCGTGCCAGTGCCGGAATCGCTTGTCATACGCAAAGAAAATAATCCCCACCGTGTACAGCACCCCGCCCAGCGCCAGCCAGGTAAACCCTGCGGTGCCCAGCGCCGCTATCAGCGGCTTGACCGCCACCAGCACGATCCAGCCCATGACCGCGTAGATCACGATCGACATCACCCGCGCCTCCGAGCGCGGTTTGATCTCCTGCAGCATGCCGATCACTGCCAACCCCCAGACAATCCCGAACAGCGTCCAACCCCAGGGGCCGCGCAGAGTCACTAGGCAAAACGGTGTGTAGCTGCCGGCAATCAGCAGGTAAATCGACAAGTGATCGACCTTCTGCATGATGACCTTCGCCCGCCCGCGCACGCTGTGATACACCGTCGAGGCGCTATACAGCAGCACCAGCGCCACGCCGTACACCGCGACACTGACAATCTTCCACACATCACCGGCCAGGCTTGCGATCACCAACAGCCAGACCGCACCAATGAACGCCAGCACCGCACCGACCAAGTGGGTCCAGGCATTGAATTTTTCTCCGTAATACATCCGCAACGGACCTCTCTTGTGACGCATCAGATTCTCAAGGCTCAAGCTTATGACGCCAAAGTGCAACGTATGTGTCAGTCTCAATGAGAATTTAATGCAGCCGGGCGCCTGCGACTTCGGCACAATCGAACGCCTGAACAACAAGAAACGGCCGCGGAAGACACGATGCAGATCGACGAAGAGCTGACCCTCAAGAAGCTGGAAATCTTCCTGGCCTTCATGCGCACCGGCAATCTGGCGCGGGCAGCTTCCGAGTTGCAGACCAGCACCGTCAGCGTCCACCGCGCGATCCATTCGCTTGAGAGTGCCCTGCGCTGCCCGCTGTTCAAGCACGAAGGCCGCAACCTGACGCCGCTCGAGAGCGCCTATGTACTGGAGGAGCGCGCGCAGAAAATCGTTCAGGAGGTGCTCGCCACGGTCGAACAGACTCGCCAGGCAGCGGGCTTCTCTGCGGCGCGCTTCAAGCTGGGCGCGCTGTACTCGCTGACGGTCAAGACCGTGCCGCAGCTCATCATGGGCCTGAAAATCCGCCGCAGCGAACTCAATATCGACCTGATTCTGGGTTCGAACATCGACCTGTTTTACAAGCTGAAAAACATGGAGGTGGATGCAATCCTGGTGTCGCTCAACGAAAGCGTCAACGATCCGGACTGCGAGCACCTGCCGCTGTTTTCCGACGACATCTTCCTCGCCACCCCCGCCGACTCGCCGTTCGCCCAGCAAAGCGAAATCGACCTGAGCGACCTGCGCGAGGCCACGTTCATCACCCTCACTCAAGGCTTCGCCACCCACCGTGACGGCATGCGAGTGTTCCAGCAGGCGGGCTTTGAGCCCAAGGTCGCCATGCAGGTCAACGACATCTTCACCCTGCTGAGCATGGTCAGCTCAGGCGTAGGCTACGCGCTGCTCCCCGGTCGAATCGCCGCCGTCTACGAGAACCGCGTCCGCCTGATCCCGCTGCAAGCCCGTTACCACATGCAGCAACACATCGGCCTGGTCTTCCTCAAGGCCCGCGAGCGCGACCCGAACCTGCTGGCGTTGCTGGCGGAGTGCCGGATGTATTCGAATCGATTGGTTGAGGGCTAAAAACGCAACAACCCACCCGCCGACGAATGCTGTGGCTTCGTCAGCGGATGGGTTGTCGCGAAACTCAGTGCTCGTTCTTGTCCAGCGTGCGCAGCTTCTGCGGCAGGCCCCACAGCAGCAAGGCGGCAGCGATGACGGTGGTGACGCCGATCACGTACAACGCCGGGGTGGTGCTGCCGGTCATGTCTTTGATGCGGCCGACCATGACCGGGCTGACGATGCCGCCGAACTGGCCCAGGGTGTTAATAAGCGCAATGCCGCCTGCGGCACCTGCACCTGCGCCGGCCAGGAGTTTGGGCGGCAGGGTCCAGAAGGCCGGAATGGAGGCAACGATGCCGCCGCCGAGCAGGGCCAGGGAGACGATCAGCATGCTGGTGTGTTGGGCGAAGATGCCAGCACAGAAGAAGCCGACGGCGCCGAGTACTGTCAGACCGCAGACAAACTTGCGACGTTCGCCGCTGGCGTCGGACAGCCGGCCGATGACGACCATGCTGATGGCGCCGCAGATGTACGGGATGGCGGTCAGCAGGCCGATCATGACCGGGCTTTCGACACCAGCGCTGCGAATCAGCTGTGGCGCCCAGAAGTTCAAGCCGTAGGACGCCACCTGGATTAGGAAGTAGATCAGGCCGAGCATCAGGAAGCCTGGCATTTTCAGGGCGGTCAGCAACGAACCGTGCTTATTCGGCTCATGCTGGGCGATGCGGCTGGCGAGGTAAGTCTTCTCGGATTCGCTTAGCCAATGAGCGTCGCTGATGCGGTCCTTGAGGATGGTCAGCACGGCAAAACCCAGGGCGATACACGGCAGCCCGCCCAGCAGGAACAGCCAGTGCCACCCGCGCATCTGCATGACGCCATCCATATGCCCCAGTACCAGACCGGAGATCGGCGCACCCAGCAGGCCGGCGAACGCCGACGCGAGGAACAGGATCGAGGTGATGCGGCCGCGGTAGGTTTGCGGGAACCAGAGCGTCAGATAGAAGAGCACGCCCGGTGCGAAACCGGCTTCCATCGCGCCGATGATGAAGCGCAGGGCATAGAACTGCCATTCGGCGTTGACGAACACCATCAGGGCCGTCGCCACACCCCAGGAAATCATGATGCGGGCGATCCAGCGCCGGGCGCCGACCTTGTACAGCATGATGTTGCTGGGTACTTCGAACAGCACGTAGCCGATCACGAACAGGCTGGCGCCCAGTCCGTAGGCGGTGTCGCTCAGGCTCAGGTCGGTCTGCAACTGGAATTTGGCGAAGCTGATGTTGATGCGGTCAAAGAACGCAAACAGGTAGCAGACCATGATGAGCGGCATCAGTCGCCATGCGACCTTGCGGATCAATGCCTTTTCGGCGCTCACAACCTCGGCGAGGCTGCTGTTCGGGTTCAGAACAGAGATAGACATAACGGTGACTCCAGTTGGACTTCCCAAGGGGAGCCCGATTGTTTTTGTTGTCTGGACGAACACGCAGCAAGGCGTGTTCGTTCGTTTTTTTTGGAAAAACTAGCCCCGTAGCAGCACGGCTTGCCGGCGGGGCGGTGTGTCTGTGACATATGTTTCGACTGACACACCGCTCCCGCCGGCAAGCCGTGCTGCTACGGATTCAAACCGGCAGATTCGCGGGGGCTGGATGCAGGTCGCAGTTGCGCCCTGCCTTGGCCACTTGCCCCGGCATTTCATGGCCCAACAGCGCTGGCAGGCGCCGGGACATCTTCAACAGATGCGGCAAGTCGATGCCGGTCTCGATGCCCATTTCCTCGCACATGTTCACCAGATCCTCTGTGCAGATATTCCCCGAGGCACCCGGAGCGAACGGGCAGCCGCCCAGGCCACCCAGCGACGCATCGAAACGCCGCGCCCCGGCCTCATAAGCGGCCAGCACGTTGCTCAGCCCAAGGCCGCGAGTGTTGTGGAAATGCAGGGTCAGTGCCGAGGCCGGAATGCGCGTCAGTACGCGCTGCACCAGGCGATGGACCTGACGCGGGTTGGCCATGCCGGTGGTGTCGGCCAGGGAAATGCCCTGCATGCCCAGCTCCAGATACGCATCGACGATCTGCAGCACGCGGTCTTCGTCGATCTTGCCTTCGAACGGGCAGCCGAAGGTGGTGGCAATCGAGCCGTTGAGGCTGACCGAAGAGCCGGACGCAAAAGAAACCACGTCGGCAAAGGCCGCCAACGACTGCTCGCAACGCATGCGCATGTTGGCCAGGTTGTGAGTCTGGCTGGCCGACATCACCAGGTTCAGTTCGTCTGCAGCGGCCTCGATGGCCCGCTGCGCGCCGCGCAGGTTGGGGATCAATGCCACGTAGATCACACCCGGATGGCGGCGGATGCCACGAAACACCTCGTCACCATCACGCAGGGCCGGGATGGCCTTGGGCGAAACAAAAGAACCGGCCTCGATGCGGCTGAAACCGGCCAGAGAAAGCTCATCAATCAGCGCGATCTTGTCGGCGGTTTCGACCCAGGTCGGCTCGATCTGCAAGCCGTCCCTGGGTGAAACTTCCTGAACGATCAGGCGTTCGGAAAAGTCGGTAATCATTGCACCACCCCTTGGGATTTGAGTTGCGCGATATCGGCGCCGGTCAGGCCCAGATCGCCCAGTACGCTGTCGGTGTGCTGGCCCAGTGCAGGCCCCTGCCAGTTCACCGAACCCGGTGTCTCGGAAAGCTTGGGCACGATGCCCGGCATCTTGACGCTGGCGCCGCCCGGCAGCTGCGCATCCAGAATCATCTCGCGGGCCTGATAGTGCGGGTCCGCCACGATGTCGGCCACGTTATAGATCCGCCCGGACGGCACTTCGGCCTGCTCCAGCACTTGCAGCACTTCATCGATCGGCAGGCTGGACGACCAGGCGCTGATGGCGGCATCGAGCATGTCGCTCTGCGCGGCGCGGCCATCGTTCTGCGCAAATTCCGCTGCTTCGGCCAAGTCAGGGCGACCGATGGCGTGCATCAGCCGCTTGAAGATCGGGTCGCTGTTGCCGGCGATCACCACATAGGCGCCGTCGCCGGTCGGATAAGTGTTGGACGGCGCGATGCCCGGCAAAGCGCCGCCGGTGCGCTCGCGAACGTGGCCAAGCATGTCGTACTCCGGCACCAGGCTTTCCATGACGTTGAATACGCTTTCGACCAGCGACACATCGACGATCTGCCCGTCGCCCTGCCCGGTCTTCACCCGTAGCAGCGACATCAGCGCACCCATCACCGCATGCATCGACGCCAGCGAGTCGCCCAGGCTGACGCCCACTCGCGCCGGTGGCGAACCGGGGGTACCGGTGGTGTAACGAATACCGCCCATGGCCTCGCCGATGGCACCAAAGCCAGGACGGTCCCGATAAGGGCCGGACTGGCCGTAGCCGGAGATACGCACCAGCGTCAGTTTTGGATTCAGGGCATGCAGGACATCCCAGCCCAGGCCCAGCTTTTCAAGGGCGCCCGGACGCAGGTTTTCGATCAGCACGTCAGCGCTCTCGGCCAGGCGCTTGACGATGGCAATGCCTTCTTCGGATTTGAGATTCAGCGAAAGGGATTTCTTGTTGCGCGACTGCAGGTACCACCACAGCGAAGTGCCTCCATGCAGCTTTCGCCATTTACGAAGAGGATCGCCCTGCCCCATCGATTCGATCTTGATCACCTCGGCGCCGAACTCGCCCATCAGGCGGGCAGCGAAGGGCGCGGCGATCAGTGTGCCGATTTCAATCACGCGCACACCGTTCAGGGGGCCTGTCATAGCGGATACCTCAAGTGTTTCTTGGAATTTGAACCAAGACTAGAGGACCGGCGTTCGGCAAATCCAACCGTTTGTTGGCAAGTGTCGTTCGCGAAACGCGAACGCTAGGTCGCGTGGCGCTGCAGATGCTCGAACAGCAAGGTGCTGACCGGCGACAGTGCGTCCTTGTCGCGCACCACCAGAATCAACGTGCGTTGCGCCCACGAGTCGCTCAGGGATACGGCCGTCAGGCCCAGTGGCACGCCCAGCAATTCGAACGCCTTGCGGGGCAGCACGCCGATGCCCATGTTGGCCTGGACCATCCGGCACATGGCGTCGAACCCCGGCACATGGATGCGCACGCGCAACGGCCTGCCGTGGGATCTGGCGGCGGTATGGGTGCGCATGTTGATCGAGCTTGCGGCGTGCAGACCGATGTAGTCGCTGCCCAGGGTGTCTTCGAAGGCCACCTGTTTCAGGCTCGCCAGGGGATGGTCGGCACGCATCACCACGACCAGTTGGTCCCGGCGGTAAGGCACGCTGTACAGGCCCTGCACGTCGGTGTCTTCGGAGCAGATACCGATGTCGGCCACGCCGTCGATCAGGCCCTGAACCACGCCAGTGCTGGGCCGCTCTTCAAGGTCAACCTTGACCCGTTCGTGGTGGGCGGTGAAGTCGTGCAGGTCTTCGGGCAAAAACTGGATGATCGCCGAAAGATTCGCCAACATGCGCACATAACCGCGCATGCCTTGCAGGTGTTCATCTAGCTCAAGCCCCATTTTTTCGAGGTCCGAGAGCATGCGCCGGGCATGATGCAGCAACGTCTCGCCCGCCGCCGTCAACGTCATGCCCTTGGCATTGCGCAGGAACAGGCCGATGCCCAACACCTCTTCAAGCTCCATCAGGCGCTTGCTTGCCGCCGACACGGCAATGGCCTCGCGGGCTGCCGCGCGGGTAAGGGTGCCTTCTTCATACACCGCAACGAAGAGTTTCAGGGTAATCAGGTCGAGGCGGCGAATGAGGTTTTTGTGCAGCATGCAGGCACTCTCGGTAACGAAGCTGGCTGACAACGCGGGGGCAAGAATACACGCAAACCGTCGGGGAACCTTGCAAGGCACGCTTGTCTGAGTCTTCGACAGCCCGCATTGCCTGCGTTTGCAGCGATGCCGACAGATTGGGAGCCACGCCCCCTCCCCGATCATGTCACCATCGAGTAACGTATAGGCATGTCTGACGGGACTTCGCCACGTTGATCCGGCGATCCAACCCGCAACCCGTAACACCAGAGAAGGCCCAACCGTGCATAACGTCCGATTGATCAAATACGTCTGGACTCACCAGACCCCCGAGATCTCCTCCGAGTGGTCCAAGCTTCTGTATGAGGTCGAGTTGCCGTTCGTCCCTTTCCACGGCCTGAACATTCAACTGCCGGACCAGCGCGCCTGGCGCATCCGGGATGTGGAGTGGAACGTCGAGGAGCAGACGTTCCGCTGCCATATAGAAGATCAGTTCATGAACTTGCTTGATGTCGACGATTCCTACGAGGACTGGATCGACATGCTGCTTGAATGCGGCTGGGAAATGAGCGGGCGCTACACTAACGAACACAACAAAACCTGATATCACTTTGCTTGGCTGCCATGAAACGGATTTCCTGCTGTACCCGCGTCGCCATCCGGGCACTTTTGGCGTGGTCGTCGGTTGTATGTGCCGCGCCATCGATTGACTTCTACGTCCCGGAAGCCCCTCCGCTGACCATGCTGACCCTGGGCGAACAGCACGGGATTGTCGGCGATATCGCCTTAAAGGCCATGGCACTGGCGGGTTACTCAGCCAATGCGCTGTCACCTCCCTGGCCAAGGGCGCAGCGTGAAGTGAGCATTGGCAGGAACATGCTGATAGCGCCGCTGACGCGCACGCAAAGTCGAGAAGCAAACTACACCTGGATCGCACCGATTCTTACGATGGATCGAGCTTTCTTCAGCCTGGATCGTCGTGTGGACAGCTTCGACGAGGCCAAAAAAGCCTTCAAACTGATTGCGGTCGGAATCGGCACTGCGCAGGAAACCCGATTGCGTGAAGAAGGCTTTCCCGACTCACAGATCTACCCGTTGAAGATAGGCGACAACCCCGCGCAGATGCTGCTCAAGGGCCGCGTTGACGCCTGGTTCAATGGCGTGCCGGAAAGCCGGTATATCTGGCAACAATTGACGGATCGCCCGTTGGTCATGGGCCGCGTGCTGATGACCGCCAATCTGTATCTGGCATGCTCGAAAGAGTGCGATGCGCAGATGGTCGGCAGGTTAAGGGCGGCGATAGACACGCTGGAGAAAGACGGGACGATCGACAAAGTCGAAGCGCAGTACACGAAAGGATTGCCGGTGCGCTGAGCAGCGCACCCGGCCCTTTAGGATCGCCTCAAGGCAGCAGAATCACCTTGTCCGTGCTGCCCTGGTTTACCTCTTCATAACTCGCCAGCCCATGCTGCAGCGGCACTTCGACCAGGCCGGTCGGCAGCGGCAATGAACCCTCGTCGAACAGCCCGCCGAACTGTTCCAGCATACGTGCGCAAGCTTCGACGCTGTACAGCAGCGAGTTGATCCCCACCACCGAACCGCCTTTGCGATACAGCGCCAGCGCTGGCAACTGCACGTGGCCGTCCACGGGCGCGGCAATGATCGCGATCCGGCCGAAAGGCGCCAGCGCCTGCACCGATGGCGGCAGCCAGAAACCGGTGGTGTCGAAGATCACGTCCGCGCCGCCGGCAAACACCTCGTTGACCTGTGCCGACAGTTCTTCAGGCTTGCCCAGCAGAATGGCCTCGAAGCCCTGCTCCTGAAGCGCTGTAACCTGTTCGGGTCGGCGCACCGCCGCCAGCACCTTGGCGCCGCGCACTTTGGCCAAGGCGATGGCAGCGCTACCGACCGCGCCATTGGCACCGATGACCAGCAGCCGCGTGTCGGCATCCACCCCGCTGCGCTCCAGCGCATCCCAGGCCGTGGTGTAAGGCACGCCCAGGCTGGCCGCCTGCACGAAGCTCAGCGACTTGGGCTTGAGCGCCACGCCCTTGGCCGACAGCGTGATGTAACCGGCATGGGAGCCGTTGCGCGAGAAACCGATCTGGTTGCCCGTTCCCCAGACTTCCTGGCCGATCAGTTCCTGCGGACCGTCTACTACAACGCCAGCGAAATCCCGGCCGGGTACGCGGGGCAGCGTGGTGTAGGGGAAACGGCCGAGTACGTTCTTCACGTCGCTGGGGTTCAGGCCTGCTGCCTTGATCTGCACCAGCACCTCGCCTTCGGCGGGGATTGGCTTGGGCAGATCGACGACTTGCAACGCGGCCAGATCGCCAGTTCGGGAAAATTGCAGTGCTTTCATGGTGTTCACATCCGAAGAAAAAAAACCGTTCGCGTCAGGAAATCAGATTGGCAACCAGCTGGCGGCCCATGGGCCAGAGCTTTTCGCCCGCCTGCATGCCCAGCAGCCCCACCAGCGCAACCAGTGGCGGCGCGGGTGAACGGAAGTCCAGCGCGCCGTAGAGCAGCCCGACAGCGATGCCGATTGCGAGGGAAATGATGTAGCTCATGATGAACTCCGGTGCCAAAAGCGATGACCAGAGTGTATGCAGAGGCGTCGAACCCTACCGGCCAAGTGCTTCTGAATTTCGGACAGACTGCTACGGGGATATACACTTCCCAGGCACACCACTAACCCTGTGGGAGCGGGCTCGCCCGCGAATGCGTCAGACCTGACGCATCGAAGGAGACTGACCCCACCGCCTTCGCGGGCAAGCCCGCTCCCACGAACCTCATTGAACGACGATCGTCGTTATCTCACATCCCGTAGCAGTCCGGCTTGCCGGCGTCAGCGATTTCAAGGGCGCCGACGCCGGCAAGCGGAGCGCCGCCCGGCCGGACTGCTACGGGGTATCGAGCGTGACGGGATACTGCGACGGCGCCATCCCCAACTCACGGCGGAACATGTCGCTGAAGCTGCTGGGTGAATAGCCCATGGAGCGGGCGATGGTGCTGACCGGCACACCCTGGATGATCTCGGCCACGGCGGTGGCCAGTTGCACCTGTCGTCGCCACTCGGCGAAGCCCATGCCCAGCACACCCTGAAACAACCGCGACAAGGTCCGCACGCTGGCCCCGGCATTCTCGGCATGCTGCTCGAATGACAGATCAATGGACGGCTCGATCATCACGGCCTGGCAGACATTCATCAGCCGCCGGTCGCTCTCATCCGGCATCGGCACCTTGAGCAGCGAGCGCCGGGCGCGCGCAAGTTCCAGTAGCGCCAGGTTGACCAGCGCCTCGTAGTACGCCGAGTCCTTGTCCTCTTCAGCCACCAGATTGACGATCAACTCGCGCAGCAGACGCGCCACTTCGAACACCTGAACCGTCGGTTCCAGCGTCTGCGCAAGGACCGGGCGCAGGTAGATATTGCGCATCTCCAGGTCCGAAACCACACGAATCCCGTGAGGCACACCTGGCGGCAACCACACCGCACGTTGCGGCGGCACCACCAGCGCCTCATGGGGCGTTTCGACCCACATCACCCCCGACATCGCATACAACACCTGCCCCCAGTCATGCTCATGGGGCTCGATGTACAAGCCACGGGGGTAGGTGCGCGAGACGCGCTGCACAGGGACGGCGATGTCGGTGAGGTCGGGTGGGGCGGCAATGGCCATGGTCGTGACCGGAACGAATCGGAGAGGGGCAATGTTATCGCGGGCAACACCCTTGGCCCAAACAAAAACGCCCCGATCTCTCGACCGGGGCGCTTGTGCAATCTTCAGCTCAACAGCCGTTCAACATCAGAAAACGTTGATCGGGTAGTCGATGAAGATACGGGTTTCATTACCGCCAACGTTGTAGTTGGAAGCATTGTCCGAAACACGCAGCCACGAGTTGCGCAGGCGCAGGGACAGATCCTTGGCCGGGCCGCTCTGGACCACATAGGTCATCTGGCTGAACAGCTCGCGCTCGTCGCCGCTGCCACGGTTGGTGCCGTCATCGATATTGTCACCGCGCACGTAGGCGATCTTGTAACTCAGGCCCGGGGTTACGACCGTGGATAGGTTCACGCCATAACCCAGCTGCCAGGAGCGCTCGTCCTTGCCGTTGAAGTCGGACCAGTAGGAGTTGGCCAGATAGATGGTGTTGCCGCCATCGCTGAAACCACCGTTACTGCGAACGCCGCCGTAGTTGTAGCCGGTTTCGCCGGTGCTGCGCTGATGCGCGATGGTGAAGGAGTGAATGCCGGTGGCCCAGGTGGCCGCCAGGCTCCAGATCTTGTTGTCGCGTGCGTCGTCGTCAGCGATGTCTTTGTCCAGCTTGGTCTTGTAACCATTGAAGTCAAAGGTCAGCGACTGGTCTTGCGGCAAGGCGAAGACGTAGTTCAGGTTCACGTACTGCTTCTTGAGGGTGTCTTCGTCGTCAGAGGCGTAGAACGCACCGCTCAAGGCGTCGGTGAACTTGTAACTGGCGCCGTAGACATTGATGCTCTTCAGATCGCCACTGTCGCGGCCTTCGGCACTCTTGCGGGTCTGGGCAGTGAAGCGGCCAGCGACCAGGGTCAGGTCCTTGATCTCTTTGGAAGTGACCATGGTACCGGTGTAGCTTTCAGGCAGCAGGCGGGAGTTGTCGTAACTGAGCACTGGCAGTTCCGGCATCATGTCGCCGTACTTGAGCTCGGTCTTGGAGATGCGGAATTTGACCGCGCCGCCGAAGCGCTGCAGGTCGTCAGCCGCGTTGCCGCTGTCGCCCTGCTTGAAGAAGTCGATGCCACCGGCGCCGCTCTTGCCTTTGCCACCGTCCAGACGCACAGCGTACAGGCCGAACGCGTCGACACCGACACCCACGGTGCCCTGAGTGAAACCGGACGAATAGTTGGCCATGAACGCCTGGCCCCATTCAGCGCGGTCTTCAGGTCCGCCCTTATAGTCGCGGCTGATGTAGGCGTTACGCAGATTGACCTTCAGGCTGCTGTCTTCGACAAAGCCTTTGGAGTCCGCTTGCCCGTCTGCCATCGCGTGGGTGGCAGCCAGAATGCCCAGGGTGAGCAGGCCGATACGCTGTTTCATCTTGTTGTCCTTGTGTGCAGATTAATCGCGCGCTGTGGCAATACCCGGACAGGTGATCGCGTCTTTCGATACTAGTGACAGTCTCGAAAGCCCGCACGAAATCATCGCAGTGGACTACTGATGCACGTACATGGCGCTAGGCCACAGGCGGTGGAGGCGCGAATCCTATCCGCGGCATACGAGGGTGTCAATTTGATGAAATTCAAACTGACAAATGGGTTCGCCTCTTCCGCATGGGGAGAGGCGCCTCCATCAACTGACGAGAATGCCGACCAGCGCTTCCATTTCCGCGTCGTCGATCAATCCATAGGGGTAACGCTGGGTCAGCATTGTCCGGTATTCCTGTGCCTGACTCTGCGCCTTTGGAGCCTGGGTTATCCGTAACCAGTCCGCCATCATCTGCCGTGCTTCACTGCTCGCAGACAAACCTCGAGTCACGGATGACTCATGACCTGCGTTCATAGGGATAACCTCTTGTGTCTTGAGCCGCGAAATCTACGGTACTTTTGTTACAGACGAACGAAACAGGTAACCGTTTAAGTAACCTTCGGACACTTTTGCGTGGGCAAACGAGAAAACGCCACCCACAAAAAAGCCCGTCGTTCGACGGGCTGTTCTGTGAGCAAAAAGCGAGCCTGATCAGGCGCGATGCGGAGCCGGTTGTTGCTGGGTGAGGCAGTGGATATTGCCGCCACCGAGCAGCAATTCACGACCGGGCACCATCACTACCTCGTGTTCCGGGAACAGGCGTTGCAGGATCTGGCGCGCGGTTTCGTCCAGCGGATCGTCGAAACTTGGTGCAATGATGCCGCCATTGACGATCAGGAAGTTCACGTAAGAGCCGGCCAGACGCACCGAAGGGTCGCGCTCCTGGCTGCCATGCACCTGATCGACGCCAGCGCATTCTTCCTCGGTGGCGAACAGCGGGCCCGGAATCGGCATCTTGTGCACGATGAACGGGCGACCCTTGGCGTCCCGTGCGTTTTCCAAAACCGCCATGGCGGCCTGACAGCGCGGGTAGTTGGGGTCTTGCGGATCGTCGGTCCAGGCCAGCAGGACTTCACCCGGACGCACGTAGCAGCAGAAGTTATCCACATGGCCGTCGGTTTCGTCGTTGTACAGGCCATCGGGCAGCCAGATGACGGTCTCTATCGACAAGTGATCGCGCAGCACCGCCTCAATCTCTTCGCGGGACAGGTGCGGGTTGCGATTGCGGTTGAGCAGGCATTCTTCGGTGGTAATCAGGGTGCCTTCGCCGTCAACATGGATCGAGCCGCCTTCAAGCACGAAGCCTTCGGTGACGTAACGCGGGCAGCGTTCGATTTCCAGCACCTTGCTGGCCAGCGCCGAGTCCAGGTTCCATGGCGAATACAGGCCACCGTTGAAACCGCCCCAGGCGTTGAAATCCCAATCCACGCCGCGCACTTCGCCCTGATCGTTGATGACGAAGGTCGGGCCGGTGTCGCGCACCCAGGCGTCGTCGTTGCTGATTTCGACCACACGAATGTTCGGCACGTCCAGGCGGGCGCGAGCGTTATCGTATTGCGCAGCGGAAACGGCCACGGTCACAGGCTCGAAACGGGCAATGGCCTTGGCCACCGCGACGTGAGCGGACTGCACGGGCTTGCCACCCAGGCGCCAGTTGTCGGGACGCTCAGGCCAGACCATCCAGGTCTGGGTCTGCGCTGCCCATTCGGCGGGCATGTAGAAGCCATCGGCGCGCGGGGTGCTGTTGAGTGTGGTCATGTATTCAGGACTCCAGTTCGTCGGGGCCTGCGCTATGAACCAGCACGCCCGCTTCAGTTTGATCGCCAATCACCATAGCAGACACGCCATGACAATCTGGACGCCTTTATAGCCGATAAAAATCGGTTACAAAAGCCTTCGCGTGCAAAGCCCGGAAATAATCCCAACCATAAACCGATATAAATCGATATTAAATACACCCCACCCCGTAGCAGTCCGGCTTGCCGGCGTCGACGCATCCAGGATCGCCGACGCCGGCAAGCCGGACTGCTACGACTACCCCTCAAGCTCGCTCAACACCTTCGAAACGTTATCGACGAAGAAATCCACACTGCGTCGAGTGGTGACCATCGGCGGCTTGATCTTGAGGATGTTCAGGTAATCCCCGGTGGGCTGCATGAAGATGCCCAGCTCGCGCAGGCGGTCGCACAGGTAGGCGGTCTCTTCGGTGGCAGGTTCAAGGGTCTGGCGATTGCGCACCAGTTCCAGCCCCAGGTAGAAGCCTGAACCGTGGGCCGCGCCGACCAGTGGGTGTTTATCGATCAGCGCCAGCAGCCGCTCCTTGAAATGGCCGCCAACCTCTTGAGCGTTTTCCCACAGTTTTTCTTCTTCCATAACGTCCAGCACCGCCATGCCGATCCTGCAACTCACAGGGCTGCCGCCTGATGATGAGAAGAAATAGCCTTCGGCCTCCAGCGCCTCGGCGATTTCGCGGCGGGTAATCACCGCGCCCAGCGGGTGACCGTTGCCCATGCCCTTGGCCATGGTAATGATATCCGGCACCACGCCCTGCTCTTCGAAGCCCCAGAAGTAATGCCCCAGGCGGCCATAACCGACCTGCACTTCATCGGCGATGCACACCCCACCCTGGGCCCGAACCTTCTGGTACACCTGCTGCAAATAGCCCGGCGGCAACGATATCCCGCCCGCGTTGCCATACACCGGCTCGCAGATGAAACCGGCCAGTTGTCGACCCTGTTCGGCCAGCCGCGCCAGATGGGCATCGACGCTTTGCAGGTAGAAAGGCGTGCTGTCCGCTCCCCTCGCTTCACCCCGGTAGGTGTTCGGTGCGACCACCGGATGCACCCAGTCAGGCCGGGTGCTGAGGGCTTGCGGGTTATCGGCGATGGACGTCGAGATCGCGTCAGTGGCGACCGACCAGCCGTGATACGCCTCCAGCACACTCAGGACATCGCGCCCGCCGCTGTAGGCCCACGCCAGGCGAATCGCCAGATCATTCGCCTCGGTGCCGCTGTTGACCAGAAACACCCGATCCATGCCTTCAGGCGCAAGCTTGAGCAGACGCTCGGAAAACTCGGCAATGGCCGCGTAGTGAAAGCGCGAGTTGGTGTTGAGCAGCGACCACTGTCTGGCCGCCACCTGCACCATGCGCGGATGGCCGTGACCGAGCACCGCCACGTTGTTGAGCATGTCCAGATAGGACCGGCCCTGCATGTCGATCAGATGGTTGCGCCAGCCACGTTCGATCTGCGGTGGCGCCTGGTAGTAGTGCTTCTGGGAACGGGCGAAGCTGGCATCGCGGCGCGCCAGCAGGTCGGCGGCGTTTTCAGCGCCGGGGGCATCGCAATCAAAGCCCAGCAGCGCCCTCGGCGAAGGGCACAAGGCCCGCCATGCCGCGGCCCGCGAAGGGGTGGTGAACAAGGGCGGGCTAACGTCTGGTTCGCGGCACAGCTGCACGATCACTGAGCCACCGCCCTGCCCGATCACATCGCCGGCCGCGAACTGCACGCCTGAATCGAAATCCGAACGCACGCCCCACAGCCGCAGGTTCGTCTCGCTGCCGACCAGTACCAGAGCGCCATCGGCGGTATGTCGCAGTGCGCCGTGGAACGGTGCATGCACGGCGGTGCCGTGGGGAATGACCAATTCGACGTGCAGCGCGTAGGTGTCCGGTTCGCGGGCACTGTCGGGCAACGTCCGGGACAACCGGTACTCGCCGTAGCGACTGGCCGCCAGCCCGTGCGCCTGCGCCGCATCTTTGAGCAACTGCTCGTCGATGCCGCTCTGCTCCCAGTTGCCCGCCTCGAAATGCTCGCTGAGCACGCCCAGATCGACAGAGGTGAAAGTCTGCCCATCAAGGCCCGGCAGCAGAGGTGCGAACGACTGCTCGCCATCAGCGCTGTTCAACTGGCCCACCGCGTTGAAAATCGCCGCCTCCATCAATGCCATCGGCACGGAGGTCGCGACGTCGAAGATGTTCCACTCGCTGGCCAGGTTAGCCTGAATGTAGGCATTGTCCGGCTCGATACTGGCCTGCTGCTCGCTGCTGAGCACAAGTACCGCCGAGCGCGCGACGATCAGCGGCCACAGGGCCTGCAATTCCTGGGGCTGCAGCGGGTTGATCGCGTGATAGGCCTGAATCGCCGAGAGGATGTACAGCGGATCGCCCTGGGCATGGTGCAGCAGCGCGGCGCACGTCACCGACAGATCGGCGATGCGCCAGGTGCTGACCAGATCGCCAAAATCGATCAACCCACGTAACTGCCACATATGGTGGGCATCGCGGGCCCAGACCACGTTGTATTCGGTGATGTCCATGTGGATCGCCTGCGTCGGCAATCCCGCAACCAGAGGCACCAGGCGCGCATGGGCCTGATCCGCCGCCTCAGCGATGCAGGCACGCTTGTCGGCGTCCTCGATGACCGGCAGCAGATGCTTGACCAGCGCACTGGCGTGGCGTGGGTCCCACTGCAGGATGCGTTCAAGCCCCGGATGCCGGAAATCGGCCAGCGCGACATCGACCCGTGCGCACAACTGCGCCAGCCCCGCTACCACCGGCTGGCTCAAATGCTCGACGTGCGCCAGCGACTGCCCTTCGATGAACTCCAGCACACGTACATGCACCGCGTGCCCGCCCACCTCAATCGATAGCAGATCCTCACCGTTGAGGGCGTTTATCACCTGCGGCACTCGAATGCCCGGAACGTCGGCCAGATGCCGCAGGGCCGCATGCTGCGCCGCCAGTTCGGTGGTGGAATAGTCGCCGTGGCAGATTTTCAGAACGAAACGTCGCCCAGAGCCGCAATCGACCCGGAAGTTGCGATCCTGATGGCTGCCCAGCTCCTTCAATGTGCCCGCCAGCCCGAAATGCGTCGACAGCAACTGGGCCGCCTGGTCGGCGCTGATGTCCGGGCAAGGCAGGCTGGATCGGCGAATCAAGGTGGCGAGCGGCATGTGAAAGGTCCGTTGGGCAGGAGTGGACGACCAATATCGCCAGTTGAGGTGGATGGAAGCAAGCCTGTCCGAACGCGGCTGAAGAAAATTCTGACAAGGGTCGATATTTAGCCTAGCCGTTAAGCCAATGAAACAGTCGCGGCGGTTTTATGACGCTTATGGGTGTCGGCAATCAATTAATTTCATCGCCAGCCAGCCGTTTGCGCCTTGCGCGTGTCACCGCAGCACCACAAGCTATGCTCGTTATCTTGTCGTCCACCCAGGGAAGAAGGTTTGGCCATGCGAATACTTGTCACCGGTGGCGCCGGGTTTATCGGTTCGGCGCTGATTCGCCATTTGATCGACAACACCGATCATGACGTACTCAATCTCGACAAACTGACCTACGCAGGCAACCTCGAGTCGCTGCAAAGCATCGTCACCAACACACGTTACGAGTTCGTGCAACTGGACATCGTCGACCAGCCCGGCGTCAGCGCGGTCCTGGAACGCTTCAAGCCCGACGCAATCATGCATCTGGCCGCAGAATCCCACGTGGACCGTTCCATCGACGGTCCGTCGGCATTCATCCAGACCAACATCGTCGGCACCTACAGCCTGCTGGAAGCCACCCGCGCCTATTGGCAGGCCCTGCCGGAGGCCGATCGCGCAGCTTTTCGCTTCCACCACATCTCGACTGACGAGGTGTATGGCGACCTGCACGGTGTCGATGACCTGTTCACCGAAACCACGCCTTACGCGCCCAGCTCGCCCTACTCGGCCAGCAAGGCAGCGTCGGATCATCTGGTTCGCGCCTGGCAGCGCACCTACGGCCTGCCGGTGGTGGTCACCAATTGCTCGAACAACTACGGGCCGTTCCACTTCCCGGAAAAACTCATCCCACTGGTGATTCTCAACGCCTTGGCAGGCAAGCCGTTGCCGGTGTATGGCAATGGCCTGCAAGTGCGTGACTGGCTGTTCGTCGAAGACCACGCTCGCGCATTGTTCAAGGTCGTGACCGAGGGCAAGGTCGGCGAAACCTACAACATTGGCGGGCACAATGAGCAAAAGAACATCGACGTGGTGCGCGGCATCTGTGCGCTGCTCGAAGAGCTGGCCCCGGAGCAACGCAAGGGTGTGGCCAACTATGCCGACCTGATTACCTACGTGACCGACCGGCCTGGCCACGACATGCGTTACGCCATTGACGCCAGCAAGATCGAGCGCGAGCTTGGCTGGACGCCTGAAGAGACATTCGAGTCGGGCCTTCGCAAAACCGTGCAATGGTATCTGGATAATCTGGAGTGGTGCCGCAACGTACAGGACGGCAGCTATCAGGGCGAACGCCTGGGAACTCACATGAAGGATCTGATCGCATGACCAAAGGAATCGTACTCGCCGGTGGCTCCGGCACACGCCTGCACCCGATCACGCTTGGCGTCTCCAAGCAGCTCCTGCCGATCTACGACAAGCCGATGATCTACTACCCGATCTCGGTCTTGATGCTGGCCGGCATCCAGGAAATCCTCATCATCTCCACCCCGCAGGACTTGCCGCAATACCGTGCCCTGCTGGGTGACGGCAGCCAGTTCGGCGTGCATTTCCATTACGCCGAACAGCCCAAACCCGACGGCCTGGCGCAGGCGTTCCTGATCGGCGAAGAGTTCATCGGTGACGATTCGGTCTGCCTGATCCTGGGCGACAACATCTTCCACGGCCAGCACTTCAGCGACCAGCTCAAGCGCGCGGCTGACCACCAGTCCGGCGCCACGGTGTTCGGTTACTGGGTCAAGGACCCGGAGCGCTTTGGCGTGATCGACTTCGACGAAAACGGCCAGGCGCTGTCCATCGAAGAGAAACCCAAGACACCCAAATCCAGCTATGCCGTCACCGGCCTGTATTTCTACGACAACGAGGTGATCCAGATCGCCAAGGACGTCAAGCCGTCCCCTCGCGGCGAGCTTGAAATCACCGACGTGAACAATGCCTACCTCAAGCGCGGTACTCTGCGCGTCGAGCGCTTCGGTCGCGGCTTCGCCTGGCTCGACACCGGCACCCACGACAGCCTGCTGGATGCTTCGCAATACGTGCAGGTCGTCGAGCATCGCCAGGGCCTGAAGGTCGCTTGCCTGGAAGAGATCGCCTATCAGAACGGCTGGATCGACCGGGCCCACCTGCTTAAACGAGCGGATTATTTTGGTAAAACCGGGTACGGCCAGTACCTGTTCAAAATCGCAGGGGAAAGTCAGTGAATGTCATTGCGAGTGAGTTGCCAGATGTCCTCATCATCGAACCCAAGGTGTTCGGTGACGAGCGTGGATTCTTCTACGAAAGCTTCAATGCCGCAGCGTTTGCCCAGGCAACGGGTGTCAGCACCCAATTCGTGCAAGACAACCATTCGCGTTCGCAGAAAAACGTCTTGCGCGGGCTGCACTATCAAATCGAAAACGCGCAGGGCAAGCTGGTCCGGGTGACCGCTGGCCGCGTGCTGGATATCGCCGTCGATATCCGCCGCAGCTCGCCTCACTTCGGCAAGTGGGTTGCCCTTGAACTGTCGGCCCAAAACGCCCGGCAAATGTGGATTCCGCCGGGATTCGCCCACGGTTTCGTGGTTCTGAGCGACTATGCCGAATTTCTCTACAAGACCACCGACTACTACACCCCCTCGGCCGAGCGCTGCATTCGCTGGGACGATCCAGACCTTGCCATCGACTGGAAACTGACTGAAGCACCGACTCTGTCGGCCAAGGATCAGGTGGGCAAGTACCTGAAAGACGCGGACCTGTTCCCGTGAGCCGTGCCCTGCGAATCCTGATCGGCGGGCAACATGGCCAGGTGTCCCAGGCGTTGCAGCACAGCCTCAAGGACCTGGGGGAGCTGATCGTGCCGGGTCGCGAGCGCCTGGACCTGAGCCAGCCCGAGTCGATTCGTGCGCTCGTGCGTGACATCAAGCCGGACCTCATCATCAACGCAGCGGCGCACACTGCGGTGGACCAGGCCGAAAGCGAGCCCGACCTGGCCTTCGCGATCAACGCCACCTCCCCCGGCGTTTTTGCCGAAGAAGCCGCCGCGTTGGGCATTCCGTTCATCCACTACTCCACCGATTACGTGTTCGATGGCAGCAAGGACGGTGCGTGGACCGAGTCCGACGCGCCCAATCCGCTGGGCGTCTATGGCCGCAGCAAGCTGGCGGGCGAACGCGCCATCGAACAGGCAGGCGGCCAGTACCTGATTCTGCGCACCAGTTGGGTGTACTCCCTGACCGGGCGCAACTTCCTGTTGACCATGCAGCGGCTGCTGCAGGAACGCGAGAAGCTGACCGTCGTCGGCGACCAGATTGGCGCGCCCACCTGGGCCGGCACGATCGCGCAAAGTACCCGCGAACTCATCGAACGCTGGCGCGAGGGCAAGCCGGGCGCGTGGGGTGTCTACCACCTGACCAACAGCGGCGAAACCTCCTGGTTCGGCTTCGCCCAGGCCATCGGCCAACAACTGACGAAGGCCGGCAAACCCTGCGCGACGCTGGAGCCCATTCCCTCCAGTGCTTATCCGACCCCGGCGGTGCGACCGCTCAACTCACGCCTGGACTGCACCCGCCTGCAACAAGGGTGGGGCGTTACCCAGCCCGACTGGCATGACGCAATGCTGGAGTGCTTAGCACAGCAGCCGTAGGCATAATGCGAGTGATATCGAGCCTACACCGCGAGTAGTCATTGCGACCGCTGCGCGCTCGTTCGCGGATAAATCCGGTCCCACAGGCAAGACACGATTCGCTGTGGGAGCGGATTCATCCGCGAGACGTCAGTGCAGGCACCACATACACCAGCAGTGTACGCATACAATGACTCGCACCTCTCTCCCGCCCCGCCCGCGCTGGCGCAGCCTGGCGATACTGGCTCTGTTGCTGGCCCCGCTGCTGTGGCCGCTGGAACGGCTGGCCGAGCATTACTACCGCAACGAACTGCTGAGCCAGAATCGCCAGACCCTGGACCTGTACGTCGCCAACCTGCTCGGCACCCTGCATCGCTACGAAGTGTTGCCGCAGATCCTCGGTGACCTGCCGGGCCTGCGCGCCATGCTTTCCAACCCGCAGGATGCCGCGATCCAGGCCCAAGCCAACCAGCTATTGATGAACACCGCCAGCCAGACCGGCGCGGAGGTCATTTACCTCATGGCCCCCAATGGCGACACGCTGGCCGCCTCCAACTGGGACAAGCGCGACAGCTTCGTGGGCCGCAATTTCGCGTTCCGCCCCTATTTCAGCAATGCCATGGCGGGCAAGCTCGGACGCTTCTTCGGGCTGGGCACCACCTCGGCCAAACGCGGTTACTTCTTCGCCGCCGCCGTGCGAGATGGCAATACCGTCATCGGCGTGCTGGTGGTCAAGGTCGACCTGGACTTGACTGAAACACTCTGGGGCAAGACGCCAGAACAACTGTTGGTCACCGACCACAACGGCGTGGTGATCCTGACCTCCAATCCCAACTGGCGTTTCCGCGCGACCCGGCCCCTGAGCGAAGAGGAGAAGCAGGCCATCGTCGCCATTCAGCCCTACCCGACCCGCGATCCCCGGCCATTGCAGCTCGATGAAGATGGCTGGCTGACGCAAACCCAGCAGATCGACGAAACCGGCTGGAGCGTGAACATCCTGGCGCCCAAGGTGCTGGTGTCACGCCCGGTGCGCACGGTGGTGACCATCGGTGGCGGTACGCTGCTGGTGCTGATGCTGCTCTTGGGCATCATGATGCAGCGCCGTCGCCACTATCTGGACCGTATCAACATCGAAGGCAAGGCGCGCCGCGAGCTGGAGGTGCGGGTGACCGAGCGCACCGCCGACCTCGAAGGCCTCAACAGGCGCCTGCGCCAGGAAGTGCTGGAGCGCGAGCATGCGCAACAGGAGCTGTTTCGCGCCCAGGATGAGCTGGTGCAAGCCGGCAAGCTCTCGGCGCTGGGCACCATGTCGGCGAGCATCAGCCATGAGCTCAACCAGCCACTGGCGGCCATTCGCAGCTACGCGGAGAACGCCGAGGTGCTGCTCGATCATCAACGCACCGATGACGCCCGCGGCAACCTCAAGCTCATCAGCGAACTGACCGGGCGCATGGCCTCAATCATCGCGCACTTGCGTGCCTTCGCCCGCCGCGACCGCCATGCACCAGAAAGCGTGGCCCTGCAGCCGGCTCTGGACGATGCACTGTCCCTGCTCGCCAAACGTCGCCGGGCCATGGACGTCGAGCTGATCCGCGACCTGCCCGATGCGACCTTGTGGGTGCAGGCCGGCGAGACCCGCCTGCGTCAGGTGCTGGGCAATCTGCTGGCCAATGCGCTGGATGCACTGACCGAAAAAGGCCCGCCGCGCAAACTGTGGATCAGTGCCGAACACAGCGCCGAAGGCGTCAACCTGTACATTCGCGACAACGGGCCAGGGTTTTCCAGAGAAGCGCTGGAACACGCCCGCGAGCCTTTTTTTACCACCAAGACCAGCACCCAGGGCCTGGGCCTGGGCCTTGCGATCTGCGATACGCTGATGCGCGCGCTGGGCGGTGAGTTGCTGTTTGCCAACCACCCCGAGGGCGGCGCGCTGTTGACGCTGCGCATGCGCACGGCTGCATCGGGTGTCAGTCTTCAACCGCCGGAGGATCTATCTGCATGACCACGGACACCGCCATCGACAGCCGGATTCAGGTCGTGCTGATCGACGACGACCCGCACCTGCGCCAGGCCCTGAGCCAGACACTGGATCTGGCTGGCTTGAAAATCCTGCCGCTGAGCGACGCCAAGGGCTTGCAGGGGCGCATCGAGCGCGACTGGCCCGGAGTCATCGTCAGCGATATCCGCATGCCGGGCATCGACGGGCTCGAACTGCTGAACCAGTTGCATGCCCAGGATCCAGAGCTGCCGGTGCTGCTGATTACCGGCCACGGCGACGTCCCGCTGGCCGTACAGGCGATGCGCGCCGGTGCCTATGATTTCCTGGAAAAACCTTTCGCCAGCGATGCCCTGCTCGACAGCGTGCGCCGCGCCCTGGCATTGCGTCGGCTGGTGCTGGACAACCGCAGCCTGCGCCTGGAGCTGAGCGATCGCCAGCAACTGAGCACGCGCCTGGTGGGCCTGTCGGCACCGATGCAACGCCTTCGCGACCAGATCGGCGCGCTGGCGGCGACCAAGGCCGACGTGTTGATTCTGGGTGAAACCGGCGCGGGCAAGGAAGTCGTCGCCCGCGCCCTGCATGACTTGTCCAGCCGCCGCGCCGGGCCGTTCGTAGCGATCAACGCAGGTGCCCTGGCGGAATCGGTGGTGGAGAGCGAACTGTTCGGCCACGAGCCCGGCGCATTCACAGGGGCGCAGAAGCGGCGCATCGGCAAGTTCGAATTCGCCAACGGCGGCACGCTGTTTCTCGACGAGATCGAGAGCATGAGCATGGATGTGCAGGTCAAGCTGTTGCGTCTGTTGCAAGAGCGCGTGGTCGAGCGCCTGGGTGGCAACCAGCAGATCCCGCTGGACATCCGGGTCATCGCCGCCACCAAGGAAGACCTGCGCCACGCGGCCGATCAGGGCCGTTTCCGCGCCGACTTGTATTACCGCCTCAACGTCGCGCCGCTGCGCATTCCGCCCCTGCGCGAACGGGGTGAGGATCCGCTGGTGCTGTTCCAGCACTTCGCCGACGCCGCCAGCCTGCGCCACGGCATGCCGCGCCATGAACTGCAACCGGGTCACCGCTCGATGCTGTTGCGCCACAATTGGCCGGGCAACGTGCGCGAGCTGCAAAACGCCGCCGAACGCTTCGCTCTGGGGCTTGAGCTGGAACTGGAAGGCGCATCCGCCACCGCGCTGCCGTCGTCGAGCGGCGGATTGAGCGAGCAGGTCGAGGGCTTCGAGCGGGCACTGATCGCTGCCGAACTTGCCCGCCCGCACAGCTCGGTCCGCAGTCTGGCGGAAGCCTTGGGCGTGCCGCGCAAGACCCTGCACGACAAGCTGCGCAAGCATGGGCTGAACTTCAGCGGCGGAGGCTCCGATGACAACGAATGATCCGCTCGCTCAGTTGCTGCAGAGCGTGCTTCATCAGGACATCCCCCTGACCCGCGACATGGGCGTGAAAGTCATCAGTTGGCAAGACCATCAACTGCGCCTGCACCTGCCATTGGCGCAGAACATCAATCACAAGAGCACGCTGTTCGGCGGAAGCCTCTACTGCGGCGCTGTACTGGCGGGCTGGGGCTGGCTGTACCTCCGGCTCAAGGAAGCCGGGATCGACGACGGGCATATCGTGATTCAGGACGGGCAGATTCAGTATCCGCTGCCGGTCAAACGCGACGGCGTCGCCATCTGCGACGCCCCCGATGACGCCAGCTGGGACAGATTCCTGAAGATGTACCAACGCCGCGGCCTCGCGCGCCTGGCGCTCAATACCCGGATCGTTGCAGAGGGTTCGGCTGAGCCGGCGGTTGAGTTTCTCGGGCAATACGTGCTGCACAAGTAACCGCCGACCCGCTTCTGCCCGCAGGGCGTGGGAGCTGGCTTGCCTGCGATCTGGCGCGAAGCGGCGGTGAAATCATTTGATCCGGTTGTGTCAGGCAGACCGCATTCTCAGGGTTTACTGCCGGTTCCCGGC
>Ga0207713_1000080_pt1 | contig 168403 bp, 163 predicted proteins | sample KBSS64metaG_FD_184404 | JGI IMG/M metagenome (GOLD analysis project Ga0207713, IMG submission 184404) | Switchgrass rhizosphere microbial communities from Kellogg Biological Station, Michigan, USA - KBS S6-4 metaG (SPAdes) (version 2) | ecosystem: Host-associated > Plants > Roots > Rhizosphere... | reverse complement strand
GAACTCAGCAGTGAAACGATGCATCGCCGATGGTAGTGTGGGGTTTCCCCATGTGAGAGTAGGTCATCGTCAAGATTAAATTCCGAAACCCCCAGTTGCGAAAGCAGCTGGGGGTTTTGTCTTTCTGACGTTCGCCGATGCGGCTGACGGTAAGCGGACGCAGCGGGCCAGCGAGATCGAGCGACTGCTACCACATAGCTGGGCGCCTGCTTAGCTACCCGACAGCCAGGTTGCTAAGAGCAGTCTCTATTCAACACGCTATACCGTGGAGGGGCATTGTGTGTCTTTGCCTATTACTTGTAGATCACTAATCTGCGCTTCAAGGTCGCTAGACTTCGTCCAATAAATAGCGTTCCACCCTGACTCACGTGCGGCTTGAACATTAGCTTGAGTATCATCTATCAAGAGTAACTCTTCCGGTAGAAATCCGGACAGTCCGGTAATTTTTTTATAAAAATCAAGGCTTGGCTTTCGGCAAGACAGCGCCGCCGAGTAAAAGATGCCATCGCAGTAGTGCTCCAGACCAAGCGATTTCATTAAAAAATTTGCGCGTAGGTGTTCTTGATTAGACGCGAGAAATACTTTCACACCACGACGACGATGACGGGCCAGATCCGACAGCAACCCAAGGTTGAGCCGAGCATCGTTTTCAAACCAATAACTCAATAATCTATGCCGAGAAAGTTTCGGAGCAATGTCTGCCAGCACTGACTCAAGCCTCTCCTCTAGGCATAACTTGCCTGTAACTATAGCATCCCAGTAAGGCTCGAAGAGCGCCTTGTGGAGATCTGAGCTTGCTAGCCCGAGATCTTCCTCAAGAGATGAAGCCCAGCCCTCACCGTCGGAGGGGCGACCATCAACGACGACACCATCCACATCAACCATAAAAGCTTGAATCAACGTAGCCTCCGTCTGGCATTCCGTACTTCGCATTGCGAACAGATCCCAGCGCTTTCAGTTGGCATATTTCCCGAGTCGCAAGCATATGAGAACGGCTTGGATAGGTATAAGACTTGTTATGCATAACCTTAGGGCGCGCTCAGTTGCCAAGTGAGTTCGCCGAACGCTGACGGCTGACGCGCCTTGGCCGCGTCCCAGACGCCATGCGCTGTCAGGCAAACCGTTTGAAGCCCAGGCTCCGAGTTGTACCGGGAAAACCTCCAATGCACGATGTTATTCCCGCTGAACATGGATCAGCGCGGGCGCTATCGTGTGGATGCTTTAAACCACATCAGGAGAAATTGAAATGGTATTCACCGAGCATCCCGAATTCAGCTTCAACGCATTGATTCAGTGGCACCCGGACAGCAGCAGCAACACCACGATGGCCGTGATGGATGCATCATCGATTGCGCCGGGCCATCTTGTTGGATCAGGTAGCAGCAATGGGGCCAATAGCGCAATGGTCCGGCTCACCTGCGGATCTGCCGACGGGGATTACTACTATGAGATCACCGGGGATCAACGGGTTCAAAGGTTGCAAGACACAGCACTGGTAGCCGACGTCGACGGTTGGGTACGATTTGTTGACTTGGACACCGCGGTGCGGGGCCAGACGATATGGAGCCTCGGGGTAGACCCGAAAGCGTTCAAGAAAGGATCGCAGGTTGATATCGTATTGAAGGACGGTCGCGGACGGACTGTGAAAGGCGTAAAAGAGGGCGAGAAGGTTCACTTGAACCTGAACCGTGGCGAGCCAGTAAAGCTGTCGTTACTGCTCGATATGGATCATGAAGGCGAGTCGTTCTTTGATAAAATCAAGCTTGCTCCCTGACAAACACTAGTGTCAAAAGCGCCCCTTGAAGTAACCGAAAGGCTATTTCAAGGGGCGCCCTTTCACGCAGTTACTTCTTCAGCCTCATCATCTGCCACCACTGCCTTCACCACCTCATGACGACGGATGTACTTCCAGTCCGACTCATCAATGTAGATGCCGGCAGGCCCACTACCCCCTTCTAGGTCGATGGCCACATGCGCCGACACCTGCGGCTTCACGCTCGCCAGAATCGGTACGAAACCCAATTGCTGGCTGGTTTCCAGCAGCGCTGACTGGTTGCGTTCGTCGATGTCCGCCGCTTCGTCCAGGTAGTACGGCAGGCGAATACGCCCGGCCAGGTCACGGTCCATCAAGTGCAGCAACAAGTACATGTTGGTCAGCGCCTTGATGGTCATGGTAGTGCCGTTGGACGCCGCACCGTCGATGTCGGTGTGGATAATCGGCTGGCCATTGACCTTGGTGATCTCGAACGCCAGCTCGAACAGGTCCTTGAGGCCCAGCTGGTTATGGTTGGCGGCCACCAGGCGTGCCAGGTATTCCTTGGCCTCTTCGTTCTTGTTGTCTTGCTCGGCACTCTGGCTGAGGTCGAACACGGACAGGGTTTCGCCTTCTTCGTACTGGCCGGCACTGTGGATGATCTGGTCGATGTGCTTGAGCGCTTCCTTGTTCGGTGCCAGCACGATACGGAAGCTCTGCAGGTTGGAGACCTGACGCTTGTTGATCTCGCGGTTGAACAGCGCCAGCTGGTGTTCCAGGCTGTCGTAGTCGCTGCGGATATTGCGCAGGGTACGGGCGATGTCGGTGACCGCGGCACGGCGTGCCTTGGCCAGGGTCAGGGCTTCGTCGGTGCGGTGGTCGTAAGCGTTGATCAGCAGTTGCAGGCGGCGCTCCATGTCGTCTTCGCTGTCGAACTTGGCCACCCCCTTGAGGCGTACCTGGGCATACAGCGCATCGATCTGGCCGTCGACGCGCTGCAGGCCTTGCCAGCTGTCCTGGTAGTCGTTGAGCAGCGGCAGCAGGTTGTCCATGGAATCGTCCACCGCCTCCATGAACGGCGTGCCGAAGGGCAGGTCGGCGGGTAGCAGTTGGCGACGGCGCAGGGCGTCATCCAGGGTGCGTTGCTTGGCTTCCATGTCGGCGATCTGTCGGCCTACCAGTTGCAGCTTGGCCGACAGTTGCTGAACACGCTCGGTAAAGGCATCGCTGGAACGCTTGAGTTCATCCTGGGCGGCTTCCATTTGCGCAAGCTGGTCCAGCTTGTCGCCTTCCTCGGCGCTCAGGGTCTGGGTGCGGCGGAAGTCTTCCAGGGCTTTCTGGGCATCGAGCACCTGTTGGTACAGGGTTTCGGTCTGCTCTTTGCTGGCTGCGCGGTCGGAGGCCACGGCCTGTTGGGTCTTGAGCTGCTTGAGCTCTTTCTCCAGGCGCTCCTTCTGCTCGCGCAATGCGGCGCGGTCGGCCAGGGCCTGCAAGGCCGGCGGGTCGATGTGCGACAGGTCGATGGAAATGCCCGGTACCTCGAAGCGCTCGCCCTTGAAGCTATCCAGAATGGCCTCCAGGGATTTTACCCACGCATCGCTGTCATCCAGGGCAATGCCTTGCTCGCCCAAGGGCAAGCTGAACAATGCACTGTTGAACAGGCGCATCAGGCGTTCAACGTCCTGCTGCGAGAACTCTTCGCGCAGGCGGGCGTAGCTGTTGTTGTCGGCGTGGTCGAGTTGCTGCTTTACCGACTTGAGGCGTTTTTCCAGGTCGCGCAGGCGTTCTTCCAGGTCTTCGGCACTGAACTGGCGCGACTGAGCCAGGGCACCGGCGAGTTCATCGTGGGCATCCTTGGCGGCCAGCAATTGCTGTTCCAGGGTTTTCACGTCGTTGACCAGAGCAAAGCGATGCTTGAGCACCGACAGCTCGCCCAGCCAGCGTTGCACACCGGTAATCTCGCGCTCCAGGCGCATCAGCTCCTGGGTACCGCCGCGCTGGTTGTTCTGCAGGGCGTCCTGTTCCTTGCGATAGTGCTCGGCCTGGATCACCAGCTCTTCCTTGCGCGCGCCGGAATAGTCCTGCCAGGTGCCGAGCAACGAGTCGAGGACCGGCGAAATACGGTGCAGCTTGCCGCGCAGGATATCGCGCTGGCGAACGCCGTTGGCCAGGGCCTCCACCAAGGGGCCGGCCGATACCAGTGAGTTGTAGTCCTGTTCCATGCGGCGCACGTCGCGGAAGGCTTCTTCGCAGGCGGCGATGTAGTCGACGCTGCCCGAGCGCAGGCTGTGCTCGAAGGCATCGAGGAACAGTTGCTTGAGCTTGGCGGCGGTGATCTCGCGCATGTGCAGCAGGTTGATGAACAGGGCGCGGAAGGTCTTCAGGCTCTGCTCACTGGTGGAGCGGAGCGGAATCAGCGTCAGGTCCAGGGGCACCGACGTGTGGCCGCCAACCAGCAGGCGTCGCAGTTCATCAGGCTTGAGCTCGTAGGCTTTCAGGCCATTGCGCTCAAGGTTGGTGAACAGCTCTTTCTGCCGCAGGCAAGTATCGTTCTTCTGGTAGTGAGCCAGGTCCAGTTCGCCTTTGTAGGCGAAGAACTGGTGGCCGAAACCGCCGCCCGGGCCGCGGCCGACCACGCCGATGACGTGGGGGCCATGGGGCAGGGAGACTTCGCAGAGGATGTAGCTGGTGTCGCTGGCGAAGTAGAAGCGCCGCGATTGTTCCAGGCTGTACTTGCCGAAGCTCATGTCCGACATGCGGGCCAGAATCGGGAACTGCAGGGCGTTGATCGAGGCAGACTTGCCCAGGTTGTTGGCGCCGTACACCGATAGCGGGTTTTCCAGTGGGAACAGGCCCAGGCTGTAACCCGCGGTGTTCAGCAGGGCGAAGCGGCGGATGCCATAGCGTTCCTGGCTCATGCATCGATCTCCTGTTCTTCGGCAATGGCGCGTGCCAGGGCCTCTTCTTCCGACTCGTCGTTGTCTTCGATCACCACGATGTCGTCATCGTCCACCAGCACCGGGGTCGGCAACGGCAGGTCGCTGTGCAGGCTGGCCGCCAGGTTGCGGTCCTGCTGCACCGACAGGCACACGTCGAGGAAGCGGTGCATGGGCGGCAGGAAGCGGTACACGCCGTTCTCTTCGCCGGCGAAGCCCAACTGGGTCATGCGGCGCATGATTTTCTCTTCCAGCTCTTCGGGCGTCTGCACTTCGGCCTGCAGGAACAGGTCGCGGTATTTCTCCAGCAGCGAAGGCAGTTCGTCGCGGCCGATGCTGCCGCCGTCCAGCACGGCCATGGGGTCGCGCCCCTGGTCTGCCAGGTGTTCCACCAGGATGAAAGTGAACAGCGAGAGGCGCTGGGCAGTCTTGTTGACCTGGGCGGCAGCCTGCTCGGGCACGAAGTAGAAGAAGCCACGGGTGTCGCATACCAGGTCAAAGCCCAGCGCGCGGAACAGGCCGCGGTACTGGTCCTGCAGGTTGGACAGTTGCGCGTACAGCTCCGGGTCCCGACGGCTGATGTGGAAGCCCTTGAACAGCTCGCGGAAGATCGGCGCCAGCTGGGACATTTCGGACAGATCAATATTCATGTGCAGTGCTCGCAGAGGGTTCCAGCGGCGCGGCCTTGGCCGCGGCAGCGCTGGAAAGCAGGGCGAAGGAGCGCAGGCTCACGCGGTGCTCCAGGGTGTGGTACTCGCGGCGCTCCAGGCGCTCGCGGGCAAAGCGTTTGTCCCGGGACAGGCGCGAGAACCAGTACAGCAGTTCATCGGTAGCGCCATCGGGTTCCTGTTCCAGCAACCAGGTCATCAGGTCGGGCAGGGGCAGGGCGTCTTCGCAGCGGTCGAGCATTTCCTTGACCGTGCGGGGTGCCTTGGGAGCATCGCCCTGGCGGGTCTTGTGCGCCTTGGGGAACTGCGCCGGCTTGGCTTCGAAACGGGCCAGGGCGTAGACGTAGGCTTCCACCTGGCTGGCACTGCCCAGGAAAGTGCTCTGGGGGCGGGTAAACATCGGCATGGCTGCTTGCGGCACCGCGTCCAGGCCTTTTCGGCGAATGGCCGACAGGGCCAGCGCGGCGCCACGGGTCACGGCGTTGTGCCGGCGCGCTTCTTCGCGCAACGGCAGCAGCAGTTCGCGGGCATGGCGCAGGGTCAGTTGGGCGCGGGTCTGCATTTCGAGGATGCGTGCGTGGGTGCGCAGCAACATGTCGTCATCCACGATGTGGCCCAGGCGCTGCTGCTCGGTCAGCATGCGCAGCAGCACGTTTTCGACCTTGCGCACGCCTTGCTCGAACGCACCGTCGGCGTTCACCAGCTGGATCATGGGCTCGACATACTCGTCCCAGGTGGCCAGCACTTCAGCGTAGCGCTGGCGCAGGGGAATCTGCCGGTCGCTGGTCTTGGCGCGTTCCGCCACGGCCACCAGGGCCTGCTCGTCGTTGTCGAGTTTCTTCAGCACGTCGCGGATACGCATATCCAGCAAGCGCAGTTGGCGGGCCAGGTCGTTGCCGTCGCGAATGTCGAAGGCATCTTGAATGTGCCCGGCCAGACGTTCCAGGTGGCGCAGGTAGGCTTCGATCTCAAGGCACAGGCCCAGGCGGTGCTCGCGACGCAGGTAAGCGAGGAAATCGTGGATCTGGGCATTGAGCTCGAAGCGGTTCGGGCTCTTGGCCACCGGCACCAGGATGTCCAGGCGGATCCACACGTCGAGCACGGCAGTGATGTCCTGCGGCGTGCTGTCCAGTTGCTGGGCAGCGACCTGCTGGCGAAGTTCGCTCAGGCTCAGGGTGCCCTGGTCGAAATGGGCACACAGCGGTTCGAGCAATGCCCAGTGTTCGGCGAGTGCGCGCAAGACGCGCTTGGGTTCGATCATTGGATGGCCGACTCGTTGCCAGATAAAAGGGGCGATTGTACTGCATCAGCCACCCGATCATTGAGCCCCTGATCGACTTGGCAGCGGTTTGTCGCGATCAACTGCGGCACGGCGCACAGAACGGCGGTAGAATTGGCGTTTAACTTATCCACAGATGGCCGCGCTTTGTTAATCGAGTCCAGTCGCCGCGCTTACCTGGCAGCCATGCAAGTGGTGCAATGGCTGCCGCGTACCGAATTGCCGTTCGCCGCGCCCTCGCGCCCTGAACTGCTGGCCCCGCCGACCCCGGTGGAGCCGCCGCCACAGGCCGCCATCCAGCCAGCAGCCGGCGCCAGTGTCGCCGTGCCCGCGGCGCGCGCGCCAGAACGGCCGAAAATCGAAGTGCCACGGCCCACGCCCAAGGCAGCCGTCAAGCCGGCACCCGAACCCGAGGCGGCCCCCGTGGCGCCGAAAGTGGTACAGGCGCCGCCGCCGCGCTTTGCCTTGCAACTGCTGCGCGCCGGTAGCTGCCTGATTCTGGTCGAGCTGCCCACCGGCGAGCCGTTCCAGAGCCGTGACCCCGCCTACCTGCTGCTCAAGGACATGCTGCGTGCCGCCGGCCTGCCTGACGCCCCGCAGATCATCGGCGAGCCGGTGCGCTGGCCGTTGCTGGCGAGGGGAAACCTGGACCAGGGGCCGGAGGCCGCCCGCGATTTCGTCCAGGGCTTCGTCCTGGCGCGCCTGGAAGACGCTCCCTGCGCCTGTCTTTGGCTGGTGGGCCTGCCTGCCGTGCGTTTTGCCGGCGAGGCCAATGCCGAAGATTACAACCGTGAGTTGCAGGTCGAGGGCCTGGGCGACGCCTGGTGCCTGCCCGGCCTGGAATTGTTGATGGACGAGCCGCAACGCAAGGCGGACGTCTGGAAAGCCATGCGCCGATTGATGGCGCGCTGGAAACCGAAGAATGACTGATGCCGTGACCTTCCGCCGGATGACCGAGGCGGACCTTGAAGCCGTATTGAAAATCGAATACGCCGCCTACAGTCACCCTTGGACGAGGGGTATTTTCCTCGACGGGTTGAAGTCCTACGAGATCTGGTTGATGTTCGAAGGCGAGCAGCAGGTGGGCCATGGGGTGATCAACGTGATCATCGACGAAGCGCATCTGCTCAACATCACCGTCAAGCCGGAAAGCCAGGGGCGCGGGCTGGGGCTGCTGCTACTGGAGCGGCTGATGAGCCGTGCCTACGAAATGAATGGTCGTGAATGTTTTCTGGAAGTGCGCGATAGCAATCGCTCGGCTTACCGGTTGTACGAGCGCTTCGGCTTCAACGAAATTGGCCGACGCCGCGATTACTACCCGGTAGCGGGTGGGCGCGAAGATGCCCTGGTCATGGCCTGCACCTTGTTCGAATAGCCTGGCTGCCCCGTCGCAGGGCCGGGCGCTGTGGTGTTTCAGGCGCAACGCGGTGAAGCCTTCCCGAGCTTCGCCCGGTCCCACAGGAGAACCATCGCCACCGCATTCAACCCTGTGGGACCGGGCGCCAGCTCGGGAAGCAGTCGCTGCAGTGTATCAGGTGCAATGTCCCGGGTCCCGCAGGAGCAGCATTTTCAGCGGCGTTCGGGTTTACCGTCCAATGGGTCCAACTGCGCCAGTTCAGCCTCGTCCAGGCCATCGCCGCCGCCTATGTCATCCTCATCGACGATGCTCAGCGACAGGTCCGCCGGCTGGCCACTACCGACCTCGTGGGGCGAGCGCGCGCCATCTTCATCAATCAGCGTTTCGGGGCTCATGTCATCATCGGTGGGGTTGTGGTCGTCCATCGACGCACCGGTCATCCCAGCCTCGCGCACTCGGCTGGGCGGCTGGTCCTGATCGATCTCGGCCTGGGTGATCTCGTCACCAATCTTTGCCGTAGGCTCGTCCTCGTCCAGATGCAGCTCCTCCATGGAGCCCATGCGGTCTTCGTTGTCATCGATGGGCGCCGGTTGCGGAGCGTGCATCGGGCGGTGTGACTCGGTCATGGTAATTCCTCATGTTTGGGGCCTTAATAGGGTGGACCCATGGCCTTCATGAAGATTCCGCCTGTTTTGCACCGGCCATCGCGGCAAGCGCGTGACCTGCCAGGCGCGGCGCCAGTCATAGCTTGCGCACCAATATCGAGGCTAGAACATGAATGATCTACAGGAACTGATTGATAACAACGCCCGCTGGGCTGAAGGCATCAAGCAGAAGGATCCCGACTTCTTCGCCAAGCTGGCCCGCCAGCAGACCCCCGAGTATCTCTGGATCGGCTGCTCCGATGCCCGAGTACCTGCCAACGAAATCGTCGGAATGCTGCCCGGCGATCTGTTTGTACACCGCAACGTTGCCAACGTGGTGCTGCACACCGACCTCAACTGCCTGTCGGTGATCCAGTACGCCGTGGACGTGCTCAAGGTCAAACACATCCTGGTCACTGGCCACTATGGCTGCGGCGGCGTGCGAGCGTCCATGCAGGACCGCCAGTTCGGCCTGATCGACGGCTGGCTGCGTTCGATCCGCGACCTGTACTACGAGCACCGTTTGGCCTTGGCCGAACTGCCGACCGAGGAAGAGCAGGTCGACCGGCTGTGCGAACTGAACGTGATCCAGCAGGTGGCCAACGTTGCCCACACCAGCATCGTCCAGAACGCCTGGCACCGCGGCCAGAGCCTGTCGGTGCATGGCTGCATCTACGGCATCAAGGACGGCCGCTGGAAGAGCCTGGGCGCCAACATCAGCGGCTTTGAGCAGCTGCCGCCGCAATACCGTCTGCGCCCGCTTTGATCTGTAGCTCCCCCACAGACAGCTACAGGCTTGAGTCCGGCAGTGCCATTGGTGCTGCCAGGCTTTTCAACGCTCGGTTGGCCGGTGCCGTTGCGCACGCTTGCTTGGCCTTGTCCGGGGTATCGCCGCGCACGCTGGTGTAGAACAGCTCACAGGTCTGATCCTTCTGCGCCACCTGCCACTTCTGCGTGCAGGCACTCAAGGTCGCCTGGGCGTCCGCCTTCGGGTTGCTGCCCATTCCCGCCTGCCAACAGGCCGCGCTCAAGTCCTGCCCCATTACTTTCAAACCGGCTTCGTCGGCCTGCTGCTGATTGCCATCGTGGTTGGCAGGGTCTGCCGCGTACCAGATATAGCTCGGGTGGTTCGCGCCCAGTACCGGGACATTCTTGCCGGGGTTGGGGCTGATGGTCGCAAGCCCGAGCACGGCCACGTTCTGGCCGTACTGTGCCTTGATCCAGTTGCGCACCGGTGCGCCGAACGCAACCATCGGCAAGGTCTGCCCCGCCAGGTTCTGGCTGACTTCCTTGACCATGGTGGTCTGGTAGTCCTTGAAGTAATCGTAGACACCGGCCAGGTCGCTGCCCGCGGTGGCAGGTGCGGCGATCGGGGCGATGTCTATGATGGTCTGGTAGCCGGGCGTCTGTTCGGCGGGCACGCCGTTCTCGGTCAGCAAGGTGGCCCAACGGTCGGTGGTCTTGGAGTTCAGGTAGTCCTGGAACTGGGTCAGCGAATAGTCCGGCGGGAAGTGCAGCAGTTCGACGCTGCGGCGGTTCTCCAGGGCCATGCCCAGCGGCAGGAACAGCGACCAGTTGTAGGCCCACTTGTTGTCGGTATTGAGTTGGCTGGCACCCTTGTAGGCCAGGTCGCCGGCGTTGAGCAGTTGCGTCAGGGGCTGGTCGTAGTTGTCCGGCACACCGCTCAGGGTAGCGAATACCTGCTGGTTGTCGCGGGTCACGGTGACCTTGGCCTGGGCATAACCGTCGCGCTGCAGGCTTTGGGTCAGGTAGTGCTCCACGGTTTGCTCCAGCGTCCAGTTGCGGTAGCAGATGACGCTGCAGTTGTTGGGGTAGGCGAACAGCTGGGTCACGCGCTGGGCGCTGCCCAGGTCGATCTGGATATCGGCGTGGGCGGTGCCAGCCAGGGTCAGGGCGGCAAGGGCGGTGGCGAGCGCTGAGGCTTTTTGCATGCATAACTCCGTGTCAGTGTTGGCGCCCCGGTTGCGGGGTTGGCCGGTGCATAGTGCGCGAGTGCAGGTGGCCGGGGAATGGCTGGAGGGGAAAAATTTTGCATGCAATCATGAAAACGTTGTGGGTGGCGCTGGCACTCGGCAGCCCAACGGTTGGCGCCGCTGATGACCGCGATGAAGCGCAGTTCGTGCAGTGGTTTCGCCATCACGACACCGCCGCCTTCGAGCGATTTCTGGTGCAGCACAAGGTCGACGCTGTGGTGCCGCTTTATCAACTGTTGCGCAGCGCCAGCGACTGGCAATCTTGTCACGCCCAGCCCTTTGCGGTGCCTCCGCCCAGCCACTGGCCGGCAGTGGAGTCGACATTGCGGCTGCTGGATGCCTTGCGCCAACAGGGGGTACTGACAAGGTTCGAGGTGGTCTCCGCTTACCGCAATGCACGTTTGAATGCTTGTGCGGGCGGCGCTGCCCATAGCGCCCACACCCAGGCCTTCGCCGTGGACCTGGCGTTTCCTGATGCCAGCGCCCAGCCGCAGCGCCTGTGCGATTTCTGGAAGCAGCATGGCAGTGAGTGGAACCTTGGGCTGAGCCGTTACCCGTCCGGGCGCGTACATCTGGACACGACGGGCTACCGCACCTGGGGCGATGACTACCGCGCGGCGACGTCGTATTGCCTGGCGCCGGCCTCAGACCAGATGAGGCCTGAGCACACCGAGGACGTCCCGGGCCAGTGAGCCGCTGCGTTCATTCACCCGCGCACGAAATTGAACGCCAGGCAGCGCCGGCAGCTGCCAGTGAGCCGGAACCGGAACCACGCCGGGCGGGATCGACGACTCATTCAGGCAGGCCACGCCCAGCCCGGCGCTGAGGGCCGATTGCAGTCCAGCGACGCCCGATGCCGAATGCGCCACCAGGTAAGGCTGGCGGGCGCGCTCGAGGATATTCAAGGCCAACCCTTGCAGCGAGCAACTGGCTGGCAAAATCACCAGCGGCAGGGTGGCGGGGCGGTCTTGCAGCAAGTGCTCGGCCACCACCCATTGCAGTTTTTCGTTGCGTACAGGCTCAACACCCTCGGCTGGCGAGGGTGTGTCCTCCAGCACTATCTGCATGTACAGGCCGATGTCGAAGTCATCAGGTTGGGCCTCTATCAGCGCACTCTTGCGAATGGTCACGTGCAGGCGCAGGCCGGGGTAACGGTCGGACAAGCGCTTGAGCAGCGGCGCTATAGCGTTGGGTCGGAAATAGTCGGTAATCAGCAAGCGCAGGTCACCGCTCAGGCGTGTGCCGCGCATGTCGTGGAACGCCTGTTCATTGAGGTCCAGCAACTGCCGGGCATGGGTCAGCAAGCGTTCGCCCATCGGTGTCAGGCGGGTGCCACGCTTGCTGCGGCTGAACAACTGCTGCCCGCAGAACGCCTCCAGTTTCTGCAACTGTTCGCTGACGGCTGATTGGGAACGGTGCAGGCGTTCGGCGGCAGCCGACAGGGTGCCGACTTCGGCCACTACGGTGAGGGTATGCAGTAGGTCAAGATCGAAGCGAAGCATGGTTACCCAGCCTTTTGCCGATGGATGCCTTCTGAATATCCCGCTTTTCCGATGGCTGTACAAGGTTGAATATCGCCTTGCACACTACCCACGAAGGAGCGACATCATGCCTGGCCTGTCCCTGTTGATTTCCGGTGAACCGAAACCTGACCTGGTCCCCGTGCTAGCGCGGGAGCTGACCGAACTGACCTGTGCAGTACTCGACAAGCAGCAGCAGAGCACTACCGTGCTCGTCGATTTTCTGCCCCGGGCCCAGTGGTTTATCCACAACCGCAGCCTGGCCGAGCTAGGCAAGGACGCCTTCCGCCTGCAAGTGACGGTCACCGACGAGACCACCACCAAGGACCAGAAGGCGCGGTTCCAGCGCGAGGCCTATGCACTGCTGGCCGAACGCATCGGCAACCTGCACTCGCACTCCAACGTGCACCTGATCGATTGCCGGGCCGGAACCTACAGTTACGCCGGGGTGACCCAGGAGTACCGTTACCAGCACCCCCCAGGCCTGAGGCTCAGGGATAGGGAACGGGCGTGAGTACCGGCTGGCCGGCGAAAAAGGCCAGCATGTTCTGGTTCACCAGGCTCACGGTCGCTTCCGACGCCTGGGGCGAAAGCCCGGCCACATGCGGGGTCAAGACCACGTTATGCAGTGCCTTGAGGGCGTCCGGCACCTGTGGTTCGTCATCGAATACGTCAAGGGCGGCACCGGCGATGGTGCCCTGCTGCAAGGCATCGATCAGATCAGCGGTGGCGATCACGCTGGCGCGGGCAATGTTGATCACAAAACCGTGGGGCCCCAAGGCTCGCAAGGCGGTCTTGTCGATCACATGGCGTGTGCCGGCGCCGCCTGGCGTGGCGATGATCAGGTAATCGCAGCTGGCAGCCAGCTCCACCGGCGTGGCGCAGTAGTGGTAGTCCACGTCCGTGCGCGGGCGACGGTTGTGGTAGCTGATGGACATGTCGAAGCCTCCCGCCCCACGCTTGGCGATGGCCATGCCTACAGCACCAAGGCCGAGAATGCCCAGGCGCGTGCCCTCCAGCGTCGGCCGGCTGAGCTTGCGCCATTCGCCACGACGCACCGAAGCATCGGCCTGGGGAATATCGCGCACCAATGACAGCAGCAGGGCCATGGCGTGGTCGGCCACCGACGAGGCGTTGGCACCTGCGCCATTGGTCACGGTGATCCCGGCGGCGTGGGCGGCCGCCAGGTCAACCTGCTCGTAACCGGCACCGATCACGCAGATGATCTGCAAGTGCGGCAAGGCCGCCATCTCATCGGCGAAAAAGCCCAGCGGGCCCCGGGTCAGCACGGCGGTGATGCTATTGCCATGTTCCTGGATGGCGGCGGCGCGCAGTTCGCGGCTTGGCGCGCGGATCAGGGTGAAACCGCTGTCTTCAAGGATGTGCAGGTAGTCGTTGACGGCTTCGACCAGTACCAGGACCGTGGCGCTCATGAGTGCCCTCCGTGTGGGATATCATGGGTGATAAAGCGCCGGGTGAATCCTGGCGCGCGAGTGACGCCCCAAGGCTGTGAAAGCAAAGGAAGGCGCAGGCCAGTCAGTATCCCCGAAAAAGCGCGAACGCAGCCTACGGCTTTGGTTTAATGCCAGGTGTTCAGGGGAGGGGGCGATGTGCGGACTCTAGCAGCGGCCGCCAGGCCGCGTCTCAGTCCCCAGTATCACGCACAACGCATGGGGCAGACGCGGCTTTGCGGCAGTTGTGGCGCGGTTCAGAATTTCAGGGCATTGGTCAGGTCACCCATGGGTTTCTGCCCACGCGCCACCATGGCGTCGTCACGCTGCTTGAGGCCGTCCAGGGTCTCCAGCTTGAATACCCGGGTAATCAGCCGCAGGATCGATGCGGTGTCGTACACCGTGTGGTCTACCGTGCCCTTGCGGGCGAACGGCGATACCACCAGGGCAGGGATCCGCGTGCCAGGGCCCCAACGGTCGCCCTTGGGCGGCGCCACATGGTCCCACCAGCCGCCGTTCTCGTCCACGGTCACCACCACCACCATGTTCTTCCACTGCGGGCTGCTGCGCAGCACCTTGAGGGCCGTGGCGATGTGCCGGTCCCCGGCGGCCACATCGGCATACCCGGCGTGCATGTTCAGGTTGCCCTGGGGCTTGTAGAAGGTCACCGCCGGCAGCTTGCCCGCCGCGGCATCGGCGAAGAACCTGTTGGTGCCAGGTTCATCACCCAGGCCACCGTCGCGCAGTCGCTTCTGGCGCTCGGCCGGGTTTTCCGGGCCTTGCTGCTTGAAGTAGTTGAACGGCTGATGGTGGTACTGGAAGTTAGGAATCTTGGGAATGCCACCCGAGTCCTTGAACTCGTCCAGGGTGGCCTGCCAGGCGCCGGCATACCAGGCCCAGTCGATGTTCTTCTTGCTCAGCTTGTCGCCGATGTGTTCGTGGCCCTGGGGTACCAGTACGCTGGGCAGGTCCGGCTTGGAATAGTCCGGGCGCTCGGGGTCGCGGATCCAGGTGGGCCAGTAGGGCGGGGCCATGGTGTTCACGGCGAAACCGTCCGGGGTCAGGGCGCTGGGGCCGAACGCCGGGGCGCCGGTCATGGCGCTGGCCGGCGTCTTGTCCAGAGGCTTGAGGCGCGTGTCTAGCGGGTCATCGCTCTGCAGCGTGGCGATCTGCTCCTTGGCCGCCGAGGTGCTGGCGTTGGGGTAGAACGGCGCCGTCGCACTGATCAGGTACTGATGGTTCAGGAAGGAGCCGCCAAACGCACCCTGAAAGAAGTTGTCGCACAGCACGGATTCCCGGGCCACGTCCCACAGGCGCAGGGCATATTGCGTCTGGTCGTAGTAGCCCATGGTCAGGCCGCCGGAGTCGGCCCAGGCGACGAACTGGTCGTTCTTGCCGCCGTTGATCTGCATCTGGTTCTGATAGAACACGTGCCACAGGTCGCGGGTGATGACGCCCAGCGGCAGGTCTTCCTTGTTCGGGCCCTTCAGCGCGAACGGCGCGTTGGGCAGGTTTTCCTGGAACTGCACGCCTGCGGCGTAGGTCACCCCATCCACTGCCTGCGGACCGATCTGCAGGGTGCCGCCCCAGGCCGGTGGCAAGGTCTTGAGCAGGCTGCCGTCGCGGTCGCGCTGCTGGTAGTCCTCGGGTTTGAGCGACGACAGAGGCTTTTCCACCCCAGGGAAATTGCCGAACAGGTTGTTGAAGCTGCGGTTCTCGGCGTAGATCACCACCACGGTCTTCACATTGTCGGCCAGCGCCTTGTCCAGGTCGGTGGCCGACAGCGGGTGCTCGTCCGGTTTGCCGGGCTGGTCACTGGCGCTGCCGCAGCCGCTCAGCGCTGCGGCACCGACGCCCAGCACCGCCACGCCACCCAGGAAGCGGCGGCGGCTGGTGTCGGGAAGTTGGGGGGTATTGGCGTCTTTCATCTCGTCGGTCTTGTCGCTCATTACGGCATCCCTGGTCAGGTGCAACAAAATAATTCTGGCGGCGAGGCTAGCAGTGGATTGTGACGGTTTTGCGGCGGGTTGATGTCTGTGGCCCTGGGGCTCAATGAGCTGGGATCATTGAGGGCCGGGCGCGAGCACCATGCCTCACTGATGGAGGTTGCGCCATGGGGCCACGCCTGAAAGAAGGGTAGGAATTTTCCGAAAGCGCCTGGTGGCTTCGATTTTCGAGCCACAAAAAAAAAGAGCCTACCTTTCGGTAAGCTCTTTTTCGTACTTGGTGGCTACACAGGGACTTGAACCCCGGACCCCAGCATTATGAATGCTATGCTCTAACCAACTGAGCTATGTAGCCAAGATGGCGCGCATTATTCCCTCAGAACGAAGATGCGTCAAGCATCTTTTTGAAATTTTTTTACGCCTGATCAAAAGCTTAGCCCAAAACGCACAAATGGCCACCGCCGGAGTGCGTGCGACAGCGTGGCTTCACCCGCGGGGTCAGACATAATTTGTTTCAGTGTTAGCAATCGCGCACGGAAAAATGGCACATTAGGGATTCCTTGCGCTGGCCGTGCACCCGTATGCGGCACGCTGAACAGCGTTCCTCCCTGTTGTCCGGAAGACTGCTCCATGGCCCTCACCAACATTCAACCCAGCGCTACCGCGGCCACCGCAGCGCCTCCCCAGACCAGTCCGCTGGTGATGCGCATCATCGGCGCCTGCGCGTTGGCGCATCTGATCAATGACCTGATCCAGTCGGTGCTGCCGTCCATCTACCCGATGCTCAAGGCCAACTATGGTCTGAGCTTCACCCAGATTGGCCTGATTACCCTGACATTCCAGATCACTGCCTCGCTGTTGCAGCCGTGGGTGGGTTTTTACACCGACCGTCATCCCAAGCCCAACCTGTTGCCCCTTGGCACTATCTGCACCCTGGTGGGCATCGTCATGCTGGCGTTCGTTGGCAGCTTCCCGATGATCCTGCTGGCGTCGGCGCTGGTAGGCATCGGCTCTTCGACCTTCCACCCGGAAACCTCGCGTATCGCCCGCCTGGCCTCCGGTGGCCGTTATGGGCTGGCGCAATCCACCTTCCAGGTAGGCGGCAACGCCGGCTCGGCTTTCGGCCCGCTGCTGGCGGCGGCGTTGATCATTCCGTTCGGGCAGGGCAATGTGGCGCTGTTCGGCATCTTCGCGTTGTTCGCCCTGGGCGTGACCTGGGGGCTGAGCCGCTGGTACAAGGAACACCTGAACCTGTTCAAGGCCAAGAAGGGTGGCCAGGCCACTCATGGCCTGTCTCGGCGCCGGGTCACGTGGGCACTGGTGGTACTTGGCCTGCTCGTGTTCTCCAAGTACTTCTACATGGCCAGCTTCACCAGCTACTTCACCTTCTACCTGATCGAGAAATTCCACCTGTCGGTCGCCAGCTCCCAGATGCATCTGTTCCTGTTCCTGGGCGCAGTCGCGGCAGGCACGTTCTTCGGTGGCCCCATCGGCGACAAGATCGGCCGCAAGGCAGTGATCTGGTTCTCGATCCTGGGCGTGGCGCCGTTCACCCTGGCGCTGCCCTATGTGGACCTGTTCTGGACCACGGTGCTGAGCATCATCATCGGTTTCATCCTGGCGTCGGCGTTCTCGGCCATTGTCGTGTATGCCCAGGAGCTGGTGCCTGGCAACGTCGGCATGATCGCGGGTGTGTTCTTCGGGCTGATGTTCGGCTTTGGTGGTATCGGCGCGGCGCTGCTGGGGCATCTGGCCGACATTCGCGGTATCGAATACGTGTACGGGCTGTGTTCGTTCCTGCCGTTGTTCGGCATATTGACGATTCTGTTGCCCAATACTCGCAAGGTGTGAGCCAACAGCAAGCCCGCATGAAGCGGGCTTGCTGTCAGACAGCTTGCGCAGCTTTCCAGGCAGTGAATTCTGACAGACGCAACCCATAGCGTGCCAACACGCCTTCATGCAACCTGCGAAGCTCTTCGATGATCAAGGCTTGCACATTCGGTTGCTCTGGCGTCGGAACGCTGGCCATGACATGCCGCTCAATGATTGCCACAGCATCTTCGCCAGGGGCGACTACCACCTCTCGGATGGTTTGCTTGATCAAGTTGCGCCACGCCAACCGCAACGGATCCGGTGCTGCCAGTTCTTGGCGAATGGCCAGATACTCCTGCGTGGATCGTTCGTATGCCCATACATAGAGATCCCTGAGAAGCTCCACCCGCGTCAGTTCGTACAGTCCCAGGGTCGCCCTGCTATAGGCCTGTTCAGGTACGTCGAGAAAGGTCAGCGGACACAGATTGGCGCGAAACAGAGGCAGGTTGGCCGCCAGTCGCGAGGTGCGTTTGTTGATGTCTGCAAAGGGTTGCAGGTAGGGAATGTGGACCATGATGAAAAACGATTGCTCGAAGGGGTCTTCAATAGCGGCAGCCTTGGCCAGCACTTCATCCAATGCTTCATCGATCTGCTGTGGGGAGGCCAGTGGGCGGTACACGCTCTGGCCGATTTCCACCCCGTGTTGGCGCACGCGGCCTTCGTCGGCGCTGTTGGGCAGCAGGTTTTCCGAAAGCGCGCTGTGCAAGTTCAGCAATGTGTAGCGATTGAATCCAACACTATCGATATTCTCCACCAGCAACTCGATAGCCGATTTGTGATTCAGGATCATCTGCGTCTCGAGTGTCGCCTTGCCTTGCGCCACTCTGCCGAAGTCAATCAACTCCACCGTATCCAACCGGGTGTAGGTGTTGCCCTCCAGGTGACTGGATGCCCAGGACAAGTCGATCATCAGACGGTTGAGAATGGCGCGGCTATAGGTGCCGGCCGGGGCATGGGCATCAGGGGTTTTGCCAATGCTGTGCAACTGGCGCCGTTGGCTGGCCGACAGATAGAAAGTAGCGTTAGGCTGGTAAGCGTGCAGAAATTCCCGCTGGTAGCCCACTGGTTTACGCGCCTGGAGAGGTTGATCTACGTAAGCCAGGATGTCACGGCTGTCGACCGACAAGGGGATGAAGGTGGGAAAGCTGATTCCCTGCGGCGCAGGCCAGGCGGCTTTGGCACTGGCGTGATAACGGCGCGAGGGGCCATTGCCGGTAGGGATCACCTGGCCATTCCTGACTAGTTCGCTAGCCCATCGCTGCGCAGTGCGCCTCGGTACACCCGGGTGTTTTGCCAGCCAGTCGCTCAGCATCAGGCCCGCGGGTGAAGCGTGGATTTCATCGAGCAGGTCGGTCAGTGTACTCATGGCAGTGGCGCGATTTCAGTGAGGAGATGGCGCAATTGTGGCGCGATTATTGGAATCGCGCCACTCCAACGACCTATCGCGCCATAATCGCGCCACACTCCAGCCCTATCGCGCCACCAGCAATGGCGACCGCACTCGCGCAAACCACTGGCTCACCTGTTCGTAGGCGTGCGCCAACTGCAGCACCGCCATGTCCGCCTGGGGCCGGCCGATTATCTGGAGCCCCATGGGCAAGCCCTGTTGATTGAACCCCGCCTGTACGTTGGCTACCGGGCAACCGCTGAGCGAACCAGGTATCACGACTTCCATCCAGCGGTGATACGTGTCCATGGCATGGCCACCGATTTCAGTGGGCCAATGGACGCTTTTCTCGAACGGGAATACCTGGGCGCTGGGCAATAGAAGGTAGTCGTACCGCTCGAACAGCTTGCGGATGGCGCGGTACCAGTCGGTGCGGGTGACGGATGCCTGGGCGATATCGCTGGCGCTGAGACGCAGGCCATTTTCCACCTCCCAGCACGCCTCGGGTTTGAGCAGCTCGCGTTGGCCGGGTGTGTGGTAGTGCTTGCCCAATGACGCGGCCACCAGCCAGTTGCGAAGGGTGCGCCAGCAGTCCCATAAGCGTGCCGGGTCAAACCCCAGGAGGGCGTGCTCCACGTCGCAGCCCAGTGCCTGAAAATCGCCCAAAGCTTTTTCGCACAACGCCAGTACGCCATTCTCCATGGGCAGGTAACCATTCAGGTCACCCAGCCAGCCTACTCGTGCGCCCTTGAAGTCGCGGCCCAGGGGGGCGGTGAATTCGCTACCGTCGCCCGCCAGCGACAAAGGCGCGCGTGGATCGTGGCCTGCCTGTACCGAAAGCAGCAAGGCGGTGTCCTGAACAGTGCGACCCATGGGGCCTTCGTAGCCCAACTGGTCGAAGAACAGGTCGGCGGCATCATCGAATGGCACGCGGCCTTGGGACGGTCGAAAGCCGATAATGTTGTTGAACGCGGCGGGATTGCGCAGCGAGCCCATCATGTCGCTGCCGTCGGCCACCGGGACCAGGTGCATGGCCAGCGCTGCGGCCGCACCGCCGCTGCTGCCACCCGCGGTGCGGGTCGGGTCGAAGGCACAGCCGGTAGCCCCGAAGAGCGGGTTGTAGCTCTGTGAGCCCAGGCCGAACTCCGGCGTGTTGGTTTTGCCGATGATGATCGCACCGGCCGCCTTGATGCGCTCGGGCATGATTCCGTCGTGGTCGGGCACGAAGTCGCGGTAGAGGGGCGAGCCCAGGGTAGTGCGTATGCCGCGGGTGAGTGACAGGTCCTTGATGGCATGAGGCAGGCCGTGCATCCAGCCCAGGTAGTGCCCCCGTGCCAGTTGGCTGTCGCGCTCGTCGGCCTGGGCCAGTAGTTCGTCGGCCGGTTGCAGGCTGATCAGGGCATTTACCTGTGGGTTGAAACGCTCGATATGCGCCAGGTAGGCCTGCATCACTTCACGGCACGACAGTTCCCGCCCGTGGATCTTGCTCGCCAGTTCGTGGGCGGGTAGCAGCACTACTTCGTCGAGGGATTGAGTATTCATGGCTGACCCTTTTCGGCTGGGAAAACCCATCGGGCGATGGGCTATTGTTGTTGTGCACTGCCGGGATTATCAGCCGGGGATTGCCGGCGCGAAACTTCAATTTTAACATGGCAGCTGTCAGGAAATTTAATAGCCAGCGAGGCCCGGAACGTATGTCCAACCTGCGTTTGCCCCCTCTGAACGCCGTGCGTGCTTTCGACGCAGCCGCGCGCCTGGGCAGCTACGTGGAGGCCGCCAAGGCTTTGCACGTGACCCAGCCGGCGGTGGGCCGGCATGTGAAGTTGCTGGAGGACTGGCTAGGTGTGCAGTTGTTCGAGCGCACCCCACGTGGTGTTGTATTGACCCCCGCCGGGCGCAAATACCACCACAAGATTTCCCGCGCGTTGCAGCAGATCGCCGACGCCAGTGATGCGTTGCAGCCCCACGCCAGCGAACGCTGGCTGCGTATCATGGTGGTGCCCGGGTTGGCCAAGCGCTGGTTGACCCCGCACATCGAAGCGCTGCGCCAGTCGCGCCCCGGGCTGAAGGTGGCCATCGAGCCCAACTCCACGTTCACCGAAGTCGATGCTCGCACCGCGGACCTGGGTATTGCCTATGGCATGCCGGGGCAGTTCGCCCACAGCCGCGCCACTCTTATGTGCCCCAGGGTATTCCCGGTGTGCACGCCCAGGTATCTGGCGAGCATCAAGCCCATTCGCCGGCTGGAAGACCTGATGAAACTGGACCTGATCCACTTCGATGACGGTGAGTGGTGGAACATGTGGTTCAACGCCCTGGGCATTGATTCGAAGTTGTCCTGTGACGTGCTTTACGTCAGCAATGATCATGCGCTGGCGGTGGCCGAGAGCGGGCAGGGCATCGCCCTGGCCAACGAAGTACTGGTGAGGGACGAATTGAAGGCCGGCACGCTTGTGCGTGCCGTGCAGGTAGAGGTGGCGCTGGAGAGCTACCAGTTGCTGACACCCGACGGCCAGATGTCGGCGGATGTGCAATGGTTTTCGCAGTGGTTGAGTGATGCACTGCGCGCCGAGTTCCCGCAGGCATTCACTGTCGCCGGGCGCGGGCCGTTGTAGGCGCTGGCTTATTTCGAGCGCGCAGCGGCGCTGAAGATAGGGCGAATACCACGGCACTTGGGGTAGTCCGTACAACCCCAGAAGTCGCCACCAGCGTTGCGGCCGCTGCGGGCCACACGCACCACCATGGTCTTGCGACAGTGCGGGCAGGTCGGGGCGCTGGGCGCTTGTGAGGGCGCAGGCGTCTCCACCTGCGGCTTGGCGACCGGCGCCTGGGGGCTGGTGTCGGATGCCGGCTTCTTCGCCGCCGCGATCCAGCGGCGCAGGCGGGCACCATCGACCAGTTTCAGGTTGCGCCCACTGGCGAATTCCCGCGCAGGTTCCGTGAAGCGTCCACTGGTCACCACGAAACCACCCACCGCGCCTTCGGCGGCCATGGCACCGTACAGCTCACGCACCACCGGCACGCCCACCTGCAGCGCGCGCCAGTGCTTGCACTGCACCAGGTACTTCTCGCCGTCCTTGCGGGCAATCAGGTCAACCCCGCCATCGGCGCCGCTACCGCCGGTTTCCTGAATGCTGAAGCCCTGGCGGCGCAATGCTTCGCCTACCAGCAGTTCGAACTCCTGCCAGGTGAAATCGTTGACCGCGTGGCCCGTGTTCAGCAGTTCCTGGCGCTTGCGGCGGCCCAGCACGGAGGTAATGGCCCCGATGACAAACACCAGGGGGACCAGGTATTGGCCGATGGCGGCCAGCGTCTTGAACATGCTGTGCATCATCATGGACTGCAGGTGTTGCATGTCATTGGCCACCGCAACGGGGGCTGCGGCCACGCCATGCAGGTAGACACCGAAGGCCACCGCCAGAATCAGGCTGGACCACCAGGGCAGCTTGCTGGCGATGAAGATGAGATCATCGAAGGTGGAGGTTTTCTTGGCCATGTCCGTGGTCTGGTAGGTTATGAATGGATCTGGAATTCCGAGGCGTGCCCCGTGGTTGCCGGCCCTAACTCGCGTAGCAGCGGACCTGGCCGCGTCCAGAGCACCGAACCAGGCCAAGTGAGCCGCATCACGAAAAAGCCCCGGCTCATGCGAGACCGGGGCTTTTTGGCATTGCCGTAACGCGCTTACACGTTAAACCGGAAGTGCATCACATCGCCGTCTTTAACGATGTATTCCTTGCCTTCCAGGCGCCATTTGCCGGCTTCCTTGGTGCCCGCTTCCCCTTTGTACTGAATGAAGTCGTTGTAGGCGATCACTTCGGCACGGATGAAGCCTTTCTCGAAGTCGGTGTGGATCACACCCGCGGCCTGTGGCGCGGTGGCACCGACCTTCACGGTCCAGGCGCGTACTTCTTCGACGCCGGCGGTGAAGTAGGTCTGCAGGTTCAGCAGCTCGTAACCCGCGCGGATCACGCGGTTCAGGCCAGGTTCTTCCAGGCCCAGGGCCTCCAGAAACATGTCCTTCTCTTCGCCATCGTCCAGCTCGGCGATTTCGGCTTCGATCTTGTTGCACACCGGCACGACGATGGCGCCTTCTTCTTCGGCGATGGCGCGGACGACGTCCAGGTGCGGGTTGTTGTCGAAACCGTCTTCAGCCACGTTGGCGATGTACATCACCGGCTTGCTGGTCAGCAGGTGGAAGCCGCGGATGACCAGCTTCTCGTCGTCACCCATGTTCTTCATCAAGCTGCGTGCAGGCTTGCCGTCGGTGAAGTGGGCGATCAGTTTTTCCAGCAGGCCTTTCTGGACCACAGCGTCCTTGTCACCGCCCTTGGCGTTGCGCGCCACTTTCTGCAGTTGCTTCTCGCAGCTGTCCAGGTCGGCAAAGATCAGTTCCAGGTCGATGATCTCGATGTCGCGCTTGGGGTCGACGCTGTTGGAAACGTGAATCACGTTCTCGTCTTCGAAGCAGCGCACCACGTGGGCGATGGCGTCGGTCTCGCGGATGTTGGCCAGGAACTTGTTGCCCAGGCCCTCACCTTTCGACGCGCCGGCCACCAGGCCTGCGATGTCGACGAATTCCATGGTGGTCGGCAGGATGCGCTTGGGATTGACGATGGCTGCCAGGGCGGCCAGGCGTGGATCCGGCATCGGCACGATACCGCTATTGGGCTCGATGGTGCAGAAGGGGAAGTTCTCGGCCGCGATACCCGATTTGGTCAGGGCGTTGAACAGTGTGGACTTGCCGACGTTGGGCAGGCCGACGATACCGCAATTGAAACCCATGGTGATTCCCTCTTCGTGGAGTCAGGCCTTTTGGCTGTGCAGGTTTTTCATCGCGCGATTCCACTCGCCGGCGAAGATATCCGGCAACACGCCGAGGGCAAAATCGATACTGGCGTCCAGCTTGTCCTGTTCGGCGCGCGGCGCCCGGCCCAGAACGAAGTTGGATACCTGACTGGCCACACCCGGGTGGCCGATGCCAAGCCGCAGACGGTGAAAGCCGTTGTTGTTGCCCAGCTGCGCGATAATGTCGCGCAAGCCGTTGTGCCCGCCATGGCCGCCGCCGAGCTTGAGCTTGGCAACGCCGGGGGGCAGGTCGAGTTCGTCGTGGGCCACCAGAATGGCGTCTACCGGAATGCGGTAGAAATTCGCCAAGGCCGCGACGGCCTGGCCGCTACGGTTCATGTACGTAGTGGGGATCAGCAGACGAACATCATGGCCCTGATGGCTGAAACGCGCCGTCAGGCCGAAATACTTGCGATCGGCTACCAGGCTGACGCCGTGTTTGGCAGCAATGCGCTCAACGAAAAGAGCCCCTGCGTTATGCCGGGTCTGTTCGTATTCCTGGCCGGGGTTACCCAGGCCAACGATCAGTTGAATGGCGGTCACGACAGGGGCTCTTCCTTGGAATCGAATTGAACATCGCCACCGGCAGGGCCGGTGGCACGGGTTGGACGAGTCGGTTGTGTAAACTTCGCGATCTCGTCCGCTCATGCTACCGCGATGTCATTACAACTCCGGCGTACCGAGTGAATTACTCGGCAGCGCCTTCTTCAGCTTCTGGAGCTACACGTGGAGCGTGGACGTTGGCGACAGCCAGGTCGTTGCCGTGAGCCAGGGCTACGAACTCAACGCCTTTAGGGGCTTTGAGGTCGGACAGGTGAATGATCGAACCGATCTCGGCAGCAGCCAGGTCGACTTCGATGAACTCAGGCAGGTCCTTGGCTTCGCAGGAAACTTCGATCTCGTTGACAACGTGGGAGATCTCGCCGCCTTTCTTCACGGGTGCTTCTTCGTTGATGAAGTGCACAGGAACGATAGCGGTCAGTTTCTGGCCGGCAACAACGCGTACGAAGTCAGCGTGCAGGATGAACTGCTTGGCTGGGTGACGCTGCATGGCCTTGACCACGACGTTCTGCTTCTTGCCGTCGACGTTCAGTTCGATGATGTGGCTGTAGGCAGCCTCGTTTTCGAACAGCTTGGCGATTTCCTTGGCCAGGATGCTTACGGATTCAGCTTCCTTGTCGCCACCGTAGATAACGGCAGGAACTTGGGAGGCGAGACGACGCAGGCGGCGGCTCGCACCTTTCCCCAGGTCGGTACGCGCTTGGGCGTTCAGAATGAAATCAGTCATTTTACATCTCCAAAATAGCCATCCCCGAGTGACGTTTGCGACCAGCGTCAAAGCGGGGTGGGCAAAAAAGCCCCGCCCCAACGGTATTGTTGGGGCGGGGCGCTTTTCGTCAACGGGGTGTTCGCAGGGCAGTGCCCTTAGCGGAACATCGCGCTGATCGATTCTTCGTTGCTGATGCGGCGGACCGCTTCGGCGACGACCGGTGCGATATCCAGTTGACGGATACGTACACAGGCTTGTGCTGCAGCGGACAGCGGGATGGTGTTAGTGACCACCAGCTCGTCCAGCACGGAGTTTTCAATGTTCTCGATCGCCCGGCCAGACAGCACAGGGTGTGTGCAGTAGGCAAAGACCTTGGCAGCGCCATGCTCTTTCAGGGCTTTCGCCGCGTGGCACAGGGTGCCGGCGGTGTCGACCATGTCATCGACCAGAATACAGGTACGCCCTTCGACGTCGCCGATGATATGCATCACTTCAGAGTGATTGGCTTTCTCACGGCGCTTGTCGATGATACCCAGATCAACGCCCAGGGACTTGGCAACAGCACGTGCACGCACGACGCCGCCGATGTCCGGGGACACGATCATCAGGTTCTCGAAGCGTTGATCTTCGATGTCGTCCACCAGAACGGGGGAGCCGTAGATGTTATCTACTGGAATATCGAAGAAACCCTGGATTTGGTCAGCATGCAGATCCACCGTGAGAACACGGTCGATCCCCACCACGGTGAGCATGTCAGCGACGACTTTCGCGCTGATAGCCACACGCGCGGAACGCGGACGGCGATCCTGGCGGGCATAACCAAAGTAAGGAATCACCGCAGTGATTCGGGACGCTGAGGAGCGGCGGAAGGCATCGGCCATCACAACCAGTTCCATCAGGTTATCGTTCGTCGGAGCGCAAGTCGGCTGAATGATAAAGACGTCTTTACCGCGGACGTTTTCATTAATCTCAGTGCTGATTTCGCCGTCGGAGAACTTGCCGACAGAGACATCACCCAGTGGGATATGCAGCTGACGTACTACACGCCGAGCCAGATCGGGGTTAGCGTTCCCCGTAAAGACCATCATCTTGGACACGCGCAGTACCTGCCGGCTGAGGGTATACCTGGATGAGTATAAGGAAAATGGCAGGGGCGGCTGGATTCGAACCAACGCATGGCAGGATCAAAACCTGCTGCCTTACCGCTTGGCGACGCCCCTGTATCTGTTGCTACGAGTGCCTAGCACCCGTTTCCTGTGACAGACTCTGCAACTTTCGGTGCAACATGGAAATGTTGCTGCCTTTGGCTACAAACCCTGTAAGGGTATCTGCAAGAAGGTGCGAAACTTTATCAGCTTCCGCTTTGCTTGGGAAGGCCCCAAACACACAACTTCCAGTTCCGGTGAGTCTTGCTTCAGTGAATTTCTTCAATGAATTCAACGCGTTAAGTACTTCTGGATAACGCCTTGAGACTACCGCTTCGCAGTCATTTCTGCTGTTTCCCTTGGGAACGGGGCGCACTTTAATGGGAAGTGAATCGCGTGTCAACAACGGATCTGAAAAAATTTCTGCTGTACTTACAGAGACTTGCGGAACCAGCACCAGGTACCAGGGTTCTTCGGGCTCCACCGGGGTAAGGATTTCCCCCACGCCCTCGGCGAAAGCCGCGTGGCCGCGGACGAAAACCGGCACGTCGGCGCCCAGGCTCAGGCCCAGTGCGGCCAGGCGGTCGACGTCGATGCCCGCGTTCCACAGGTGGTTGAGCCCCAGCAGTGTGGTGGCGGCATCCGAGCTGCCGCCGCCAATGCCGCCGCCCATGGGCAGCACTTTGCGCAACCAGATGTCGGCCCCCAGGGCGGTGCCCGACAAGTCCTGCAGTTTGCGCGCCGCTTTCACGATCAGGTTGCTGTCGTGGGGCACGCCCTCCATTTCGGTGTGCAGGCGGATTTCGCCGTCCTGGCGCAGGGCGAAATCCAGTTCGTCACCGTGGTCCAGGAACTGAAACAGGGTCTGCAGTTCATGGTAGCCATCGGCGCGGCGGCCAAGAATATGCAGCATCAGGTTGAGCTTGGCCGGGGCGGGCAGGGTAAGGCGTGGCTGGGTCATGTCAGTGCCCCAGTTGGCGTGGTTGCCAGCTCTTGACCACCAGGGTCACGTCCAGGTCGCGACCGTGCAGCTTGATGCGGTCGGGCAGGGCGTAGCCGTTCTGCTCGGTATAGCTCAGGTATTCCACGCTCCAGCCGTCCTGTTCCAGGCTGGCCAGGCGGCTATCGCCGTCCAGGGTGAGCTTGCTCCTGGTGTCGGGAGCGGGCAGGCCGCGAACCCACCAGACCAGGTGCGACACGGGCAGGTCCCAGCCCAGTTGTTCGCCCAGCAGTTGCTCGGGGCTGGTAGCTTCGTAACGGCCCTGGTTGGCCACTTCGAGTACCACCTGGCCCGGGCGCCCTGTGAGGCGCGCGGCGCCACGGCCCAAGGGGCCCGAGAGGCGAATGTCGTAATAATCCTGGCGCTGCAGCCAGAACAGGGTGCCGCTGCCGGAGTCCTTCGGCGCACGAATACCGACCTTGCCGTCGATCTGCCAACCATCCAGTTGGGTAAGTTGCGCCTTGTGGGTGCTCCATTGTTGCGGGTTGCCCTGGCCCTGCAGGGCCTCGCGGGAACCAAAGCCGGTACAGCCGGCGAGCAGGGCGATCAGGGTGAACGTAACTACGTGGCGCAAAAACATAAGCTTATAGAGTCTCGGATCCGGTCAGGCGCAGCACGGTGTTGCGCAGGGTAGGGCTCTCGGGTTGTTCTTTCAGGTACTTGGCCCACACCTGACGGGCTTCGCGCTGCTTGCCGTTGGCCCACAGCACTTCGCCCAGGTGGGCAGCCACTTCCTGGTCGGGGAAGCTGTCCAGCGCTTTGCGCAGGTAGGTCTCGGCTTCGTTCAGGTGCCCCAGGCGGTAGTTGACCCAGCCCAGGCTGTCGAGCACGGCGGGGTCATCGGGGTTGATCTTGTGGGCCCGCTCGATCAGGTCCTTCGCTTCGCTGTAGCGCGTGGTACGGTCCGACAGGGTGTAGCCCAAGGCGTTGAGGGCCATGGCGTTGTCGGGTTCGCGCTTGATGATGGCACGCAGGTCGGCTTCCATCTGCGTCAGGTCATTGCGCTTTTCGGCCAGCATGGCGCGGGTGTACAGCAGGTTCAGGTCGTCCGGGTAGAGCGTCAGGGCCTTGGCCAGCAATTGCCACGCGGCTTCCTGTTGATCGTTGTTGGCCAGGGTTTCAGCTTCCACCAGATAAAGCTGGATGGTGTAGTCAGGCTGGGCTTCACGGGCGGCCGCCAGGCGCTTGCGGGCCTCGGCCACACGGCCGCTGGCCATGAGGATGTCGGCCTGGCGCAGTTGCGCGGGCAGGTAGTCGTTGCCGCCGCCCACTTGTTCGTATTCGGCCAGCGCGCCCTGCGGGTCGCCTTTTTCCTCGGCGATGCGGCCCAGGTTCAGGTGCGCCGAGTCGACGTGGGCGCCACGGTCCACCAGTTCCTGCAGGTAGCTGGCGGCTTCGTCCCAGGCCTTGGCTTCCAGGCACACGAGGGCCAGGGAGTAGCGCAGTTCGTCATCCTCGGGGTACTGCTGAACCAGGCTGGCGAACTGCACCTTGGCATCAGCCATGCGGTTCTGTTCCACCAGCATGCGCGCGTACGTCAGGCGCAGGCGTTTGTCGTCGGGGTTCTGGCGGATGCTTTTTTCCAGCAGGGGCAGGGCTTCCTTGCCACGGTCGAGCAATTGCAGCAGGCGCGCGTGCAGCAGGATAGGGGCGATCTCGCCATTTTGTGGCGGGTGGTCTTCCAGCAGTTTCAGCGAACCCTGGTTGTCGCCGTCCTGTTGCAGCAGCAGGGCCTTGCCGAAGATCAACTGGTTGTTGTCCGGGTATTTGGCCAGCAGGCGGTCAAAACTTTGCAACAAACCGTTGCGGGTGTCCTGGTCGGTGTCGGCCGCCGACAGGGCCAGGAAGTCGAAATGGGTGTCGCCCTGGCCCTGCAGGACTTTCTCCATGTACACCATGGACTCGTCGTAACGGCCATTGCGCGCCAGTTGAATAGCCGCGGCACGCTGGGCGTCGAGGTCCTTGGGCGCATTTTTCGCCCACACCAGCGACGTGTCGAGGGACGCCTGGTCGGCGCCCACGTACTCGGCGATGCGGAAGGCGCGCTCGGAGACGCCAGGGTCCTGGGTCTTGTTGGCCTGATCCACGTAATTGCCCAGCGCAATGTCGAAGCGATTGCGCTGGCCGGCCAGCTCCGCCGTCAACAGGCTGAACACCGTGTCTTCGGTGAACGAACCGTACACCTGCGGTTTTTCCGCGGGTTTGGGCGTGCTGTCCTGCACGGCAACGGTGTCTTGGTGCTTGCCGGGTGGCCAGGCCTGACAGCCGTTGAGCAAGACAAAAGCTAGGAGCAACGCGGAGGATCTATTCATAAGGACTTTTGGCGACTTACCTGCGGTCGGATCATCATGACACAAGCCTGTGGGCAAACCCATAAGCGATGGCATCTGCGGGGGTAGACTATTAGGACAATAGACTGCGGTAGTTGTTCTGGGGCGGACTAAGTAGGACAATTGTCGGCTTATCTACATCATCAGCGACCTTGAATGGCCTTCCTTGCCCTCGGTATCAACCATAAGACTGCCTCGGTGGACGTGCGCGAACGCGTGGCTTTCACCCCAGAACAGCTGGTTGAAGCCTTGCAGCAGCTCTGCCGCCTGACCGACAGTCGCGAAGCTGCGATCCTCTCTACCTGCAACCGTAGCGAGCTGTACATAGAACAGGACCACCTCGCCGCGGAGACCGTGCTGCGTTGGCTGGCCGACTATCACCAGCTCAGTTACGACGAATTGCGTGCCAGTGCCTACGTGCACGAGGACGACGCCGCCGTGCGCCACATGATGCGCGTGGCCTCGGGCCTCGACTCGCTGGTGCTGGGCGAGCCGCAGATCCTGGGCCAGATGAAGTCGGCCTACGCGGTGGCCCGCGAGGCCGGTACCATCGGCCCGTTGCTGGGGCGCCTGTTCCAGGCCACCTTCAGCGCTGCCAAGCAGGTGCGTACCGACACGGCCATCGGTGAGAACCCGGTGTCGGTGGCGTTCGCCGCCGTGAGCCTGGCCAAGCAGATCTTCAGCGACCTGCAGCGCAGCCAGGCCCTGCTGATCGGCGCTGGCGAGACCATCACCCTGGTCGCCCGCCACCTGCATGAGCAGGGCGTGAAGCGTATCGTGGTAGCCAACCGCACACTGGAACGGGCCAGTATCCTGGCCGAGCAGTTCGGTGCCCATGCCGTGCTGCTGGCCGACATTCCCCAGGAACTCGTCAACAGCGACATCGTCATCAGTTCCACCGCCAGCCAGTTGCCTATCCTGGGTAAAGGCGCGGTGGAAAGTGCGCTGAAGCTGCGCAAGCACAAGCCGATCTTCATGGTCGACATCGCCGTTCCCCGCGATATCGAGCCGGAAGTGGGCGAGCTGGATGATGTCTACCTGTACAGCGTCGATGACTTGCACGACGTGGTGGCCGAGAACCTCAAGAGCCGCCAGGGTGCCGCTCAGGCCGCGGAACAACTGGTCAGCGGTGGCGTCGACGACTTCATGGCCCGCTTGCGTGAGCTGGCGGCGGTGGACGTGCTCAAGGCGTACCGGCAGCAGAGCGAACGCCTGCGCGACGAGGAATTGCAGAAAGCCCAGCGTATGCTGGCCAACGGCAGCAGCGCCGAAGACGTGCTGGTGCAATTGGCTCGCGGCCTGACCAACAAATTGCTGCACGCCCCCAGCGTGCAGCTCAAGAAGCTGTCCGCCGAAGGCCGCGTCGATGCGCTGGCCATGGCCCAGGAACTCTTTGCCCTCAATGAGGGCTCCACGGATAAACCCCCGCAATGAAAGCGTCACTGCTCAATAAACTGGATACCATCCAGGACCGATTCGAGGAACTGACCGCCCTGTTGGGCGATGCCGAGATCATTTCCGATCAGGCCCGTTTCCGCGCCTTTTCCCGTGAATACGCCGAACTCGAGCCGGTCGTGGCTGGTTATAAAGAGTGGTTGAAGGTGCAAGCCGACCTGGAAGGTGCCCAGGCGCTGCTCAAGGACAGCGACCCGGACATGCGTGAAATGGCTGTCGAGGAAGTACGCGAGGCCAAGGAGCAGTTGGTGGTGCTGGAGGGCAACCTGCAGCGCATGCTGCTGCCCAAGGACCCTAACGATGGGCGCAACGTGTTCCTGGAAATTCGCGCCGGCACCGGCGGCGATGAAGCGGCGATTTTCTCCGGCGACCTGTTCCGCATGTACTCGCGCTATGCCGAACGCCGTGGCTGGCGGGTCGAGATCCTGTCGGAAAACGAAGGTGAACACGGTGGCTATAAAGAGGTGATCGCCCGGGTCGAGGGTGAAAACGTCTATGGCAAGCTGAAGTTCGAATCCGGCGCCCACCGTGTGCAGCGCGTGCCGGAAACCGAATCTCAGGGCCGTATCCACACCTCCGCGTGCACCGTGGCCGTGCTGCCTGAGCCCGACGAGCGCGTGGCGATCGAGATCAACCCCGCCGACCTGCGCATTGATACCTTCCGCTCGTCTGGGGCGGGCGGCCAGCACGTCAACACCACTGACTCGGCCATCCGTATCACCCACTTGCCCACCGGCACGGTGGTGGAATGCCAGGAAGAACGTTCGCAGCACAAGAACCGCGCACGGGCCATGTCCTGGCTGTCGGCCAAGCTCAACGACATGCAGACCAGCGCCGCGGCGAATGCCATCGCCAGTGAGCGCAAGTTGCTGGTAGGCTCGGGCGACCGTTCCGAGCGCATCCGCACCTATAACTTTCCTCAGGGCCGAGTGACGGACCACCGCGTCAACCTGACCCTGTATTCCCTGGACGACATTCTCGCCGGTGGCGTGGACGCGGTGATCGAACCGCTTCTTGCCGAGTACCAGGCAGACCAACTTGCGGCATTGGGTGAGTAAATGACGATCATTGCCAGCCTGCTCAGAAGCGCCGAACTGCCGGAGTCGCCGACGGCGCGTCTGGACATCGAATTGCTGTTGGCCGCGGCCCTGGGCAAGAACCGCAGCTACCTGCACACCTGGCCGGAGCGCATTGTCACCACCGAGGCGGCAGCGACCTTCGACGACTACCTGCAACGGCGCCGCCAGGGCGAGCCGGTGGCCTACATCCTGGGGCAGCAGGGTTTCTGGAAACTCGACCTGGAAGTGGCACCGCATACCCTTATCCCGCGCCCGGAAACCGAGCTGCTGGTGGAAACCGCGCTGGAGCTGTTGCCGGCCACGCCCGCCAAGGTGCTGGACCTGGGCACCGGCACCGGCGCCATCGCCCTGGCATTAGCCAGCGAGCGTGGTGGCTGGCAGGTAACGGCCGTTGACCGGGTGGCCGAAGCGGTGGCCCTGGCCGAACGCAACCGCGAGCGCCTGCGCCTGGGCAATGTGCGGGTGCTGGAAAGCCATTGGTACGGTGCCCTGGCGGGCGAGCGCTTCCAGATGATCATCAGCAACCCGCCCTACATCCGCGCCGCCGACCCGCACCTGGTGGCCGGTGACGTGCGCTTCGAGCCCACCAGTGCCCTGGTGGCCGGTGCCGACGGCCTTGACGACCTGCGTACCATCATCGCTCAGGCGCCCGCGCACCTGGCGGCTGGCGGCTGGTTGCTGCTGGAGCATGGTTACGACCAGGCCGCCGCGGTGCGCGAGTTGCTGGCCAAGCATGACTTCGAACAGATCGAAAGCCGCGAAGACCTGGGCGGCCACGAGCGCATCACCCTGGGGCGCCTGGTATGCTGAGCGACGAGGAGCTGCTGCGCTATAGCCGGCAGGTGCTCTTGTCGCAGGTCGATATCGACGGCCAACTGAAACTCAAGGCCGGCCGCGCGTTGATCGTCGGCCTCGGCGGCCTGGGTTCGCCGGTGGCGTTGTACCTGGCGGCAGCCGGGGTGGGCGAACTGCACCTGGCCGATTTCGACACCGTGGACCTCACCAACCTCCAGCGCCAGGTGTTGCACGACACCGCCAGCGTTGGCATGAGCAAGGTCGACTCGGCGTTGCAGCGGCTGGCGGCGATCAACCCCCAGGTCAAGCTGGTGGCGCACCGCCAGGCGCTGGATGAAGATTCCCTGGCAGCCGCGGTAGCTGCGGTAGACCTGGTGCTCGACTGTTCCGACAACTTCGGCACCCGCGAGGCGGTCAATGCCGCTTGCGTGGCGGCCGGCAAGCCGCTGGTCAGTGGCGCGGCCATTCGCCTGGAAGGCCAGTTGTCGGTGTTCGACCCGCGACGCCCGGAAAGCCCTTGCTACCACTGCCTGTATGGCCATGGCAGCGAAGCCGAGCTGACCTGCAGCGAGGCCGGCGTGGTCGGCCCGCTGGTAGGGCTGGTCGGTAGCCTGCAAGCCTTGGAAGCGCTGAAACTGCTGGCCGGTTTTGGCGAACCGCTGGTGGGCCGCCTGCTGCTGGTGGATGCCTTGGGCACGCGCTTTCGCGAACTGCGCGTGAAGCGTGACCCAGGCTGCAGCGTGTGTGGGCCGGCCCATGGCTGAGGCACCGGTCGGCGTCTTTGACTCCGGCGTCGGTGGGCTGTCGGTGCTGGGCGAGATTCATGCCCTGCTGCCTCAAGAGTCCCTGCTGTATGTGGCCGACTGCGGGCACATTCCCTACGGCGAGAAATCCCCGGCATTCATTCGTGATCGGTGTGTGGCAGTCGCCGAGTTCTTTCGCGAGCAAGGCGCCAAGGCTCTGGTGCTGGCCTGCAACACCGCGACCGTGGCCGCCGTGGCCGACTTGCGCGAGCGTTACCCTGACTGGCCAATCGTGGGCATGGAGCCGGCGGTAAAGCCGGCGGCGGCCGCTACCCGCAGCGGCGTGGTGGGCGTGCTGGCCACCACCGGCACCCTGCAGAGCGCCAAGTTCGCCGCCTTGCTGGACCGCTTCGCCAATGACGTGAAAGTAGTGACCCAGCCCTGCCCAGGTCTGGTCGAGCTGATCGAGACCGGGCAACTGCACAGCGAAGCATTGCGTGCGCTGCTGCGCCGGTACGTGGACCCGTTACTGGCCGCCGGCTGCGATACCCTGATTCTGGGTTGCACCCACTATCCCTTCCTCAAACCCCTGCTCAGGGGCATGATCCCGGCCAACGTTATCCTGATCGATACGGGCGCCGCGGTGGCCCGGCAACTTCAGCGACTGCTGGCCCAACGCGACCTGCTGGCCAGCGGGCCGGCGCGGCCAGCGCAGTTCTGGACAAGTGCCGATCCGCAACACTTTCGTGAAATCCTACCTATGCTTTGGAAAAATTCTGACATTGTCAGTAGCTTTGTACGATAAATAATCGTAAAAAAACCGTAGGTGGCAATGAACCATCATCGATGTCCGGATTTCTATAGCGTGTCTTTTCCAGACGTATAAAACCAAAAACGGTATTACAGACATAGGATGTTCCCTGATGAAGAAACTGGTCGGCTTGGCTGCGCTTGCAGCCTTTACGTTTGGGCAGAGCATGGCCGCGCATGCACTGGATGGGTCGGTGTCGGTGGGGACCACGGGTGATGGGGGGATGGTGTACCGGCTGGGCTTGCAGTCGGACTGGGACAAAAGCTGGCTGCAGTCCAGCACGGGTCGGCTGACCGGCTACTGGGATGGTGGTTATACCTACTGGGGCTCGTCCAGCCACGGGCCGTCGAACAACACATTGTCGTTCGCGCCTGTATTTCGCTATGAATTCGATGGCGGTACGGTGAAGCCATTCGTCGAGGCCGGCATCGGCGTGGCGTTCTTCTCCAAGCTGGAAGTGGGTGACAACAAACTCGGTACTTCCTTCAACTTCGAAGACCGTGTTGGCTTCGGCCTGCGTTTTGCCGGCAATCAGGAAGTGTCGATTCGTGCGATCCACTACTCCAACGGTGGAATCAGGGAGCCGAACGACGGTATCGAGGCCTACTCGCTGAACTACCGGATGCCGCTGAACTTCTGACCCCCAGGTATACCCTGTGGGCCTGACCCCACGGGGTAAACCGATGGCCAGCAGCAGCGGACCTGGCCGCGTCCCAGGCGCTGCGCGGTATCAGGCACACCATAAGTGCCCTTGACGCGGCCAGGTCCGCTGCTACAGGGGTTGCTCAGTATGGCTCGCCAGGGCCATTGCTCGCCAATGCAAGCACACGAACACCACGGCCCAGATCAGCGCCAATACCCCCACTGTGACCCCCGTGCCAAGGGGAAACCCCACTCCCGCCAACCGTCCGCCGGCGTAATACGACATTGGCCCCGCCACGGCCCCAAGCCCGGCCGCCAGCCACCACGGCCGTGCCGTCCAGGCCAGGCAATGGCGCAAGGTGGTTGCCAGCAACGGCCACAGCAATGCCAGCCACAGGGGGACCAGCCAGCCGTTGGGGTTGAAGTCGAACAGGTTCAGCCACATCAGTGCGCTGTCCAGCAACAGGCCTAACGCAAAGGCTTCTGCCATCAGGCGCCCGTCACCCTGCCACGCCCAGTGCACCGCCAGGATGACCAGCGGCACCAGCAGCCAAGCCGTGTTGCCCCCCAGTACACAGGCAAACCAGCCTATCTGGAACAGCACCGCGTTGGTGGCCTTTTCAAGCATCAAAGCGCCCGAGCAAGGGTTGGGGCTGCGCCGCGGGCTTGGCCAGCAACAGTTGGGCGGTGCCGATGGTGCGCTCCAGGAAACCGCCCTCGCAGTAGCACAGGTAAAACTCCCACAGGCGCAGGAAGTAATCGTCGTAGCCCAGCTCTCGCAGACGGTTGTGGGCGCGGCGGAAGTTGTCGTGCCATAGCCGCAAGGTGCGGGCGTAGTGCAGGCCGAAATCCTCCATGTGCAGCAGGTTCATGTCGGTGTCGCGCCCCACGATCTGCAGCATCGCCTGTACCGAGGGCAAGGCGCCGCCGGGGAAGATATACCGCTGGATGAAGTCGACGCTGCGGCGCGCCTGCTCGTAGCGCTGCTCCCGAATGGTGATGGCTTGCAGCAGCATCACACCGTCGGGCTTGAGCAGGTCCGCGCACTTCTGGAAGTAGGTGGGCAAAAAGCGGTGGCCCACCGCCTCGATCATTTCAATGGACACCAGCTTGTCATAGCTGCCGGTGAGGTCCCGGTAGTCGGACAGCAACAGCGTTACACGGTCTTGCAGGCCCTGGGCCTCGATGCGCTGGCGGGTGTACTCGTACTGCTCGCGCGACAGCGTTGTGGTGGTTACTCGGCAACCGTAGTGGCTGGCCGCATACAGCGCCATGCTACCCCAGCCGGTGCCGATTTCCAGCAGGTGGTCGCCTGGCACCAGGGCGAGTTTCTGGCAGATACGCTCCAGCTTGTTCAGTTGCGCCTGCTCCAGGCTGTCCTCGGGGCCGGCGAACTGAGCGGCCGAGTACATCATGGTAGGGTCGAGGAACTGCTCGAACAGCTCGTTGCCCAGGTCGTAGTGGGCGGCGATGTTTTTCTGCGAGCCTTTGCGCGTATTGCGGTTCAACCAATGCAGGGCACGCACCAACGGCCGGTTAAGGCGCGCCAGACCGCGCTCCATGCCATCGAGCACATCAAGGTTGCTGACGAACACGCGGATCACCGCCGTGAGGTCCGGGCTGGTCCAGTAACCGTGAATAAACGCTTCGCCCGCGCCGATCGAGCCGCCGCTGGCCACCAGGCCCCAGGCCGCCGAGTCATGCACATGGATCTCGCCCACCAGTGGGGACATGCTGTTGCCAAACACCAGGCGGTCATCGCCTTCAACCACCAGCAACTGCCCATGGCGCAGTGAGTTCAATTGGTTCAGCACCCCGCGGCGCAGTAGCGAGCTGGTCAGCCCGTGGGTGCTGAACGGGAGGGCCTTGGCCGGGAGACTATTCATGGCGTCGTTCCTTTGCTTGAGCTGTGGCTGCGCGAAATGAACCGTCCGCCGCGCGATGGTCGAAAAGGGGTATTCGTTTCAGGGCCAGGCGCAACGCCTGCCAGTAGATGGCCAGGCAGGTCTTGGCGGTCATCCAGGGAAAATTCGCCAGTTGCCGGTGCAGGCTGGCGCGGGTCATGGGCTGGCGTTGCAGGTTCAGGGTGGCGTCGAACACTTTGGTTTCGCCCTGCCAGTCGGCCATGTGCACGCCCAGGCGTTCGGCGGGCGGGCTGAAGCTCATGCGGTATTCCAGGTCGCGGGGCAGGAAGGGCGAAACGTGAAAGCCCTTGGCCACGGCGAAATGCTCAAAGCCGTCGCCCTGGGCGGGCAGCACATAGTGGTAGCGCTCGCGCCATGGCGTGTTGGTGACCTCGCAGAGAATGGCCACCAGGCGCTCGCTGGCATCGAAACAGTAGAAAAAACTCACCGGGTTGAACGCCAGGCCAAAGCTGCGCGCCTGGGTCAGCAGGCGGATGGCGCCCTGGGGTTCAAAGCCCAGGGCGCTGGCCACGCACTGGCGCACCGCGTCGGTCAGGGGTATTCCCTGACGGGTGTGCTCGCGCAGATAGTCCGTTTCCCGGAAGGCGAAGGGCGCCCAGCGGCCTTTGCCAGCCAGCGGCGACAGGCCCAGCACCTGCTGTTGTTCCGCCAGGTCCAGGTACAGCAGCCCTATGCGGTAGCGGAACTGGTGGCCACGGGGCAGAAAGCGCCGATGGCTGACCCAGCCGCTGTACAGGGCGCTGTTCACAGGGCTTCCCCGAAAGCGTGGGCCACGCGCAGGGCGCTGGTGACGCCGTCTTCGTGAAAGCCATTGGCCCAGTAGGCGCCGCAATAGTAGCTGTGCTGCGCCCCCAGCAATTCCTCCCAGCGTGCCTGGGCGGCGATGCCTGCCAGGCTGTACTGCGGGTGCGCGTAGGTGTAGCGCGCCAGGATACTGGCCGGGTCGATGTGCGCGGTCTGGTTGAGGCTGACGCAGAAAGTGGTGTCACTGCGCAGGCCCTGCAGGATATTCATGTCGTAGGTGACCGCGGCCGCCTGGCCCTCAGCCAACCGGTAGTTCCAGCTGGCCCAGGCCAGTGGGCGTTGTGGCAGCCGGCCAATGTCGGTGTGCAGCACCACGTCGTTGTCGGCATAGGGCAGGGCGCCGAGAATTCCGGTTTCGGCGGCGCTGGGTTCGGCCAGCAACTTCAGGGCCTGGTCGCTATGGCAGGCAAACACTACCTTGTCGAAACGCTCCGCCCCGCGGGGGCTGTGCAAGGTCACGCCATCGGCGTCACGGTCAACCCGGCTGACCGGGCATTGCAGGTGGATGCGCTCGGCGAAGCCTGCGGTCAGCGGTGCGATGTAACGGCTGGACCCACCTTCGACCACGTACCATTGGGGGCGATGGGTGACCGAGAGCAGGCCATGATTCTTGAAGAAACGCACGAAGAACTGCAGCGGGAAACCGAGCATGTCCTGCAGCGACATCGACCAGATGGCAGCGCCCATGGGCACGATGTAGTGGTCCACGAAGCGTTGGCCGTAGCCTTTTACCCGCAAGTACTGGCCGAGCGTGGTCTGGGCGGTGATGCGGTGGCTGGCCAGGTCGCTGACGGCTTCGCGGTTGAAGCGCAATATGTCCTTGAGCATGCCCCAGAACCCCGCGGACAACAGGTTTCGGCGCTGGGCGAACAGGCTGTTGAGGTTGTTGCCGTTGTACTCCAGGCCACTGGCCGGGTCGCATACCGAGAAGCTCATTTCGGTGGGTTTGAACGCCACGCCCAATTGGTTGAGCAGGGCGATGAAATTCGGGTAGGTCCACTCATTGAACACGATGAAGCCCGTGTCGATGGCGTGGCGCTCGCCCTTGTGCTCGATGTCCAGGGTGTGGGTATGGCCGCCGATCCAGGCGCCGGCTTCGAATACCTGAACCTCGTGCTGGCGGTTCAGCAGGTACGCACAGGTCAAACCGGCGATGCCGCTGCCGACGATGGCGATTTTCATCAGGCGTCTCCTTCCGTGGTGGCCTGGCGGACCATGCGCTTGCCGATCCATACGCGTAGCCAGGCGGGCAGCCAGGCCAACAGGCGCAGCACGCCGATGAACAGGGTGGGAAAGGCGATTTCCAATGGGCGCTGCTCCAGCCGGGCGGCGATATAGGCCGCCGCCTGACGGGCACTGACCCGCATGGGCATGGGAAAGTCGTTCTTGCGCGTCAGTGGCGTGTCGATGAAGCCAGGGCTCACTACCGTGACGTCGATGTGTTCGTGAGCCAGGTCCAGGCGCAGTGATTCGAACAGGTACCGCAGGCCGGCCTTTGACGCGCCGTAGGCCTCCGACCGCGGCAATGGCAGGTAGGTAACGCTGCTGGATACCCCGACCAGGTGCGGGCGCTCGCCTTTGCGCAGCAGGGGCAGGGCGGTTTCGATACAGTAACTGGTGGCGAACAGGTTTGTGCGGATCACCCGCTCAAACAGTTCGGCGTCGAAGTGCCGGGTGTCCACGTACTCGCAGGTGCCTGCGTTGAGTATCACCGTGTCCAGGGCACCCCAGTGTTGCTCGATAGCGGCGCCCATGGCATGGACCTGTTGCTGTTCGGTCAGGTCGCCGGCCACCACCAGTACCTGGCCGGGAAAACGCAGGGCCAGTTGTGCCAGCGGCCCTTCGCTGCGCGCGCTCAGGGCCAGGTGGGCACCGCTGTGCAGCAGCGCCTCGGCCAGGGCTTCGCCCAGGCCGCTGCTGGCGCCCGTCAGCCAGATGCGCCGCGGGGTCTCAGCCATGATGGCCACCGCTGACCTGCCGATGAGGCAGGTTCTTGAAGGCGCTCAGTGCCCGTGCGCGGCTTTCGCCCAGGTCGACGATGGGCTGCGGGTAACCTGCGGGGCCGAACAACCCGCCTGCCTTGGCCGGGTTATGGATGTCCTTGCTGCCCAGGTCATTGAGCTCCGGGAGCCATTGCTTGAGAAACACGCCGTGGGTATCGAAGCGTTCGGACTGGCTGTGGGGGTTGAAGATGCGGAAGTACGGCACTGAATCGGTGCCGGTGGACGAGCTCCACTGCCAGCCGCCATTGTTCGCTGCCAGGTCGCCATCGATCAAATGCCGCATGAAGAACCGCTCGCCTTCACGCCAGTCGATCAGCAGGTTCTTGGTCAGAAACATCGCCACTACCATCCGCAGCCGGTTGTGCATCCAGCCGGTTTCGAGCAGTTGGCGCATGGCCGCATCGATGATCGGAATGCCTGTGCGGCCCCGTTGCCAGGCTTCCAGCTCCCGCGGGGCATGGCGCCACGCCAGGGCCTCGGTCTCGCTGCGAAACGCGCGGTGCATGGACACCTGGGGGTAGCCCACCAGAATGTGCTTGTAGAACTCGCGCCACAGCAGTTCGTTGACCCAGGTGGTGACGCCGACATTACCGCTGTCGAATTCGCCGTGGTTGTGGCTCAGCGCGGCGTGCAGGCATTGGCGCGGGGAAATGACCCCGGCCGCGAGGTAGGCGGATAGTTGGCTGGTACCCGGCCGCGCGGGCAGGTCGCGCTCGACGTGGTAGTCCTCGATGGGCTGGTCGACGAAGTGCGTCAGCCGGCGCCGCGCCTCATCCTCGCCGGCCGGCCACAACGCTTGCAGCGCCGCGCTGGGCGTAGGAAAACCATTGATGTGCCCCGGTACCTTGTCGGCACCAACGTGCACCGGCGCCTGGGCCTGGGGGGCGCGGACAATGCCGGGAACGCCCTGGTGCAGGCGCTCATGGCACACCTTGCGGAATTGGCTGAACACCTGGAAGTAGTTGCCGCTCTTGGTCAGGATGCTGCCGGGCTGGAACAGCAGTTGATCCAGATAACTGTGCAAACCGATGCCAGCCTTGTCCAGGGCTGAAGCCACCGCCTGGTCGCGCCGGGTTTCGTTGACGCCGTATTCCTGGTTGCAGTGCACGGCCTCGATGCTGTGCTCCTGGCATAACTTCAACAAGACGTCGGCCGCCTGGTCCCAGGTGTCGGCCTCGCGGATCAGCAGGGGAATGTGCTTGCTGGCCAACGCTTGGCTGAGCTCGGCCAGGTTGCGCAGCCAGAAATCGACCTTGCACGCGGCGTCATCGTGGCGCTGCCATTGCGTGGGGCTCACCAGCCACACGGCAAGGGTCGGCCCCTTGGCGCAGGCAGCGGCCAGGGCGGTGTTGTCATGCAAGCGCAGGTCGCTGCGCAGCCAGATCAGTTGCATGGGGCTTCCCGTGTGGTTCATGTCACAGAACCCCCAGTTGCTGCAGGCGTTGATGCGCTGCCAGGGGGGTGTCGAGCAAGTGCAGGTGCTCGGTCTCATGTTGATGTACGGCCCAGTCGGCGCGGTGGATGCATACCGTTGGTCCGACAATCAATGTGGGCTCAGTGATGCCCGCCAACAGGCGTGGCAAGTGCGGCAGGTTCAGCGGCTTGCGCGAATACAGCAGCACGGCGCGGGCCTTGAGGCGCTCGGCGGCCAGGGCCAGCTCGCCCGCTGGCAGGGGCCAGTCGAAGACTTCCACGGGGCAGTCGGCGCTGCTGGCCAGCCAGGCACACAGCCACAGGTAGGGTTCCAGTACCAGGTCGCTCTGGTTGACCAGCAACAGCGGCGCGCCGTTGAGTTGGCGGTTGTTGTGGTAGATGCGCGCGCCCAGTTTGCTGCGCAGCCAGGACAGGAAAAACACCCGCTCCATCTGCGCGCCGAACTGGCCTTGCCACCGTTGTTCAAGGTCGGCCAGCAACGGCAGCAACAGGTGTTCACACAGGGTGGTGGGTGGGTACAGCGCCATGGCCTGGTTGAACGTATCGTCCACCCGCCTTTCCGCCAGTTCGCCGATGGCCTGCATCAGGCTGGCACGCAGCGGCTGCCAGTCACCGCCGCCGGGGTTGGCGGCCAGTGGTGCCTGCGCATCGTCGAGCAAGGCCTTGACCTGGCTCACCGCCACGCCACGGCCCAGCCAGGTCAGGATGTGCTGGATACGCTGCACATGCGCGGCACCATACAGGCGGTGGCCCTTGGCGGTGCGGTGCGGCACGATCAGCCCATACCGGCGCTCCCAGGCGCGCAGGGTCACGGGGTTGACGCCCGTCTGGCGCGCCACTTCGCGAATGGGCAGCCAGCCATCGTTCATGGCTTCGATGGCGTCGTCGTGGGCAGAAGGGATGTGCATGGTGTCAGATCGCATTTCGAAGGCTGAGGTTTTCCGGGTGTGGTTGCAGGTATACCTGTTGGCTCACATACGGGTCGGGGTGCAGGCGAAAGTGGTGTTTGAGCAATGTCAGCGGTACCACCAGGGGCACGATGCCCTCGCGGTACTGTTCGATCAGGTGCTGCATCTCCTGCTTGTCAGCACTGCTCAAGGACTGTTTCAGGTAGCCGCTCAGGTGTTGCAGCACGTTGCTGTGGGTGCCGCGGGTGGCGCAGCGCTTCAGCGCGGCCATCAGCTGGCTGAAGTAGCGCGGGCCTATTTCAGTGGCATCGCCACGGCCCATGGTGCCCAACAGGTGGCCGATCACCTTGTACTGCAGCGGGTTGTTGGCCATCAGTTGGTATTTGTAGCGTGAGTGGAAGCGCATCAGCCCACCGCGGCTCAGGCCTTCGGCCAGCAGCGCCTGCCAGTCGGCGTAGGCGTACACCCGCACCATGAAGTTTTCCCGCAGCACTGCATCGCACAGGCGGCCGTCTTCTTCCACGGGCAGGTCGGGGTGGGCTGCGCAGAATGCCTGGGCGTAGATGCCGCGGCCGCCCTCATGCTGGGGGGCGCCGTTATCACGGTATACCTTCACGCGCTCCAGGCCACAGGAAGGCGACTTGTGCATGAAGATGTAACCGCTCAGGTCCTTGAGTTCTTCAGCCATCTGCTGGCCATAGGCAGCCAGGGGGGCGGTGACATTCAGGGTCGGGTCCACAGTGCCCAGTGCTTGCGGCTGGGTGGCTTCACCCACCAGGCGGATGGGTTGGCGCGGGATGCCCAGGCCGATGGCGACTTCCGGGCACACCGGCACGAACTCGAAGTGCTCGGCCAGGCTGTGGGTGCACAGCCGCGACTCCTTGTGGCCGCCGTTGTAGCGCACTTCAGCGCCCAGCAGACAGGCGCTGATACCGATGCGGGGTTTGGGCAGGTTGGACATTGGGCGGGCCCTTGTACGTGTAGAAATATTTGTACAGCTTTACTCCATGGTAGGAGTTAAGTTGTACAAGTCAAACTATTTGTACAATTGTTGCCGTCGGTCAACGCCAGCCTAGCAACCAGGTCTCGGCATCTTGCAGGCGCTGCCAGGCCAGGCGTTCAGTGCGCTGGGTGAGCACCGCCTGCAATTCGATATCGATGACGGTGCCTTCTTCATCACGAAACAAAGCCGTGACCAGAAAGTGCTTCTCGCGGTTCACAGGGTGGGCTGCCGTCCATTTGGACAGCAGCAGTTTGCGCGGGTTGAGGCGGTGGGGCGCGGTGGTCATTCCAGGTGTTCAAGCAGTCGGCGCGAGGCTTCCAGGCCGCTCAGCCAGGCACCCTCCACGCGGCCCGAAAGGCACCAGTCGCCGCAGGCGTACAAGCCCAGGTCGGCATCGGCCAGGGCGCCCCATTGGTGGGACGAGGCGGGTCGCGCATAAAGCCAGCGGTGCGCGATGCTGAACACCGGCGGGGGCATGGCGCAGTTGGCCAACTCGGCGAAGGCACCATGCAACTGTTCGATCACGTCCTCCTTGGGCAAGTCGATATGCTGCTTGCTCCAACTGCTGGTAGCGTGCAGCACCCAGGTGTCCAATGCCGTATCTCGTCCCGGTTTGCTACGGTTGCAAGCCAGCCAGTCCAGCGGGCTGTCTTGAACGAAGCAGCCTTGCATGGCGGTCTCCAGCGGCTTGTCGAAGGCCAGGGCAATGGCCCAGGTGGGCTCCATCTGCACGCTGGCAGCGACACCCGCCAGCTTCGGTGCAGCGGCCAGCAACGCCGTCGCCTGCGGGGCGGGCAGGGCAATGATCACGTGGCTGAAAGGTCCGTGGCTGCAACCCTCGGCATCCAGCAGATGCCAGTGGTGCTTGCCACGGAACACTTCAGTGATGCGACAGCCGAACACCGCGTTCATGTCACCGAGCATGGCCTTGGCGATGGAACCCATGCGCGGTGTACCCACCCAGCGCGTCTGCTCGTCGGGGGAAGGGCTGAGTTGCCCGCCGTGTGAGTTGAACAGTTGTGGCTTCCACTCCTCGACGCAGCCGCTGGCTTGCCAGCGCTGAACCTGGTCGACGAAGCGCCGGTCACGGGCGGTGAAGTACTGCGCGCCAAGGTCCAGGGAGCCGGCGTCGCTGCGTTTGCTCGACGCACGGCCACCCGGGCCGCGGCTTTTATCGAAGACATGGGGGGTGTGCCCGGCCTTGAGGAGCGCCTGGGCGGCAGAGAGTCCGGCGATGCCGGCACCGATGATGGCAATAGGTACGGTCATGGTGGCCTCGTTACTTCTTTGCACAGACTACGCTGAAGGACAAACCTGTACAATAATCATTATTGGTATAAGTTGTTGCTGTCCTTTTTCGTTCGCTCTGTATCTGATCTGAGAGCTGTCCGTTGGCAAAAGTGCCTCTCTCATAAAAATAGACTAGCGATTTGCTGTCAACGCCACACGAGGAACCTGTCATGCACATTTTGCTGACCGGCGGTACGGGCCTGATCGGCCGCAAGCTGTGCCAGCACTGGCTGGCGCAGGGGCATCAGCTCACGGTATGGAGCCGACAGCCGGCAAGCGTCGCGCGCCTGTGCGGGCGAGCGGTGCGCGGCATCGGCCGGCTGGAAGACCTGGGCGACGAGCCTCTGGATGCCGTCATCAACCTGGCCGGTGCACCGATCGCCGACCGTCCCTGGAGCGACAAGCGCCGCCAGTTGCTCTGGAAGAGCCGCATCGGCCTGACCGAGCAACTGCTGGCCTGGCTGGAGCAGCGCCAGCAACGCCCCGGCGTGCTGGTCTCCGGGTCGGCCGTGGGTTACTACGGCGATGGGGGTGAGCGTGAACTCACCGAGCAGTCACAACCGGTGCGCAAGGATTTCGCCAGCGACCTGTGCATCGCCTGGGAAGAAACCGCCCAGCGCGCCGAGGCCCTGGGCATTCGCGTGGTGCTGGTGCGCACGGGGCTGGTGCTGGCTGTCGAAGGCGGCATGCTCAAGCGTCTCAAGCTGCCGTTCAAACTGGGCCTGGGCGGGCCCATCGGCAATGGCCGGCAGTTCATGCCGTGGGTACACATCGACGATCAAATCGCCCTGATTGATTTTCTTGTGCACAAGGCCGACGCCAGCGGTCCTTATAATGCCTGTGCACCAGAGCCGGTGCGCAATCGCGAGTTTGCCCGGCGCCTGGGCCGGGCATTGCATCGCCCGGCCTTCATGCCGTTACCTGGCCTGGTGCTGCGCGCCACCTTGGGCGAAATGTCCGATTTATTGCTGGGCGGCCAACGTGCACGCCCGGTGCGTTTACTGGCGGAAGGCTTTGGCTTCCGTTTCAATGACCTGCAAACGGCGCTGGACGACCTTGCCCGGCGCCTCTGAAATTAGGATGTTGCATGACCGATCACGCTTTGCTGCTGGTCAACCTGGGCTCCCCGGCTTCCACCTCGGTGGCCGATGTACGCAGCTACCTCAACCAGTTCCTGATGGACCCCTACGTCATCGACCTGCCGTGGCCGGTACGCCGGCTGCTGGTGTCGCTGATCCTCATCAAGCGCCCGGAACAGTCGGCCCACGCCTACGCCAGCATCTGGTGGGACGAAGGCTCGCCGCTGGTGGTGCTCACCCGCCGCCTGCAAGCGGTGATGCGTGAACAATGGACCCACGGCCCGGTGGAAATCGCCATGCGCTACGGCGAGCCCTCGCTGGACACGGTACTCACGCGTTTGTCTTCTCAAGGCGTGCGCAACATCACGCTTGCGCCGCTATACCCGCAATTCGCCGACAGCACCGTGACCACGGTGATCGAAGAAGCGAAGAAAGTGGTGCAGGCGAAAAAACTGCCGGTGCAATTCAAGCTGTTGCCGCCGTTCTATGACCAGCCCGAGTACATCGATGCGCTGGTGGCCAGTACGTCCGCTTACCTGGAGCAATCGTTCGACCACCTGCTGCTCAGCTTTCATGGCCTGCCCGAGCGCCACCTCACCAAGCTCGATCCCACCGGCAGCCACTGTTTCAAGGACGCCAACTGCTGCCGCAACGCCTCGCCGGCGGTGCTTGCCACTTGCTACCGGGCGCAATGCATGCGCACCGCTGCAGCCTTCGCCGAGAAAATGGGGCTGCCGGAGGGCAAGTGGTCGGTGTCGTTCCAATCGCGGCTGGGGCGTGCCAAATGGATCGAACCCTACACAGAGGCGCGCCTGGACGAGTTGGCCAAGCAGGGGGTCAAGCGCCTGCTGGTCATGTGCCCGGCGTTCGTCGCGGACTGCATCGAGACGCTGGAAGAGATTGGCGATCGCGGCAGGGAGCAATTTGTCGAAGCAGGGGGCGAGGAACTGGTCCTAGTGCCATGCCTGAACGACAACCGGCAATGGGGTGAAGCCCTGAACCTACTGTGCGAACGCGCACCCGCCATGGCCTGAGGCCGAACGCCCTGGCATTCAGGCAGGCGCGGGCGAAGGTTGAGAGTCAGGTAGCGCGGTCTGCCTGACCTCACGCTCCACCTCGTTCTCGGCGCGGCCAGCGCTCACGTCATGTCGGTTGAGTTTCTGTCGGCGTGGGAAGTAGCTGACATTGTAGGAAACTTCAACAGATATAGTTAAGTGGTTCCTACGTCCTACTCGGATTAGACCCTCTTCCGTATCGGAGTCGTCGCGCATACAAATGGTTTAATCAAGACCATTATTATTCCAGGAGTGTCAGTGCTGCAGCGCTATACATGAGTGGAAGAAGGTGCCGGGCCGTCCGAAGTATGGTAGGCCTGCTGAACAGGCACGTCGACAACTCAAGGCTTTGGCGGAAAAAAGAGGGCTGGTCAAATGACGGTTTCCATAATTGATTATATTAATGGGCTGGGGAAGCGATGGGGCGTGCTTGCAGAAAAAGGCACCTTGACTAATCAGCGTCCCGTTGGGCTTTATCCAGGCGCACAGGTGCTTTGCCTCTTTCCTGTTACCGGCGTGGCGCTGGAATTCGACCTCGAGGATGATATTCTTCAACGGGTTCATGTGATTACGCAGGCGTCTGAATTAAGAGGGCCTTCCTATCAAGGAGCGCTCCCAAGTGACCTGGACGGTGTTTGTAATAAAGCCGAGGTCAGGGCCAGTTTGGGAAAGCCTGTGAAGGCGGTAGGCCCGGTGCAACTTCCAAAGCCGGTAGGCATGGTGGGTGGATGGGACGGGTTTCATTACGTAATGAAAGACGGTGAAGTGATATCCCTGATGGTGCGATACACATTGAGTGATTGTGTTGAGTCCATCACCTTTGAGAAGGGGCGTGCCTTACAGTACTAACTACTGTGCGTGTTCGGGGCTTTTGGTTTTATGAGCATTCCAATGGCCACATCTTGCAATGAGGTGGCTGGCCCCATAGTGCCAAATAGCTAGTTAGCGGCAAGCGCTCAGACGTGACTTGCGGCACTAACGGTGCATGTCTGGTGCTTTAAAGTACGAGTATTGCGAGAGTCGCTTTTGCCTGTCAAGCGTCCAGCAGTTGCCGAAGGAAAAACAAAAGGGGTACGAATGATGAATTTCAAGGCAATTGTGGATGGCTTGTCGCCTGAGGAAGTCGTTAGATTTTTGGCGGGTTTGAAAACTGGGATGGACTACCCGCATATTGATCGGATGCTGACGTGGCATCGTAGTCCAAAGTTAGGTAATGTCGAAGTCTTGAGATTAGTGAAGGGGTTAGTAGACCGAGGTGTGATACAGCACGATTCGACTGGTGCTCGATATGTTAAAGGTTTGAATTGGACTCCCGTGGATATCTCTCGGTTCAGCGAATCTGGCGATGCGGGGTCGGCGCCAAATCTCATTGACTAGCGCTTTGATGCAATAACTTAGTTCAAGGTTGGTCGAGGTTTGGTTCCGCCATCTTGATGGATTAGTCAATCCTCCTCGCCCCCTGACTCACTTTTGTGCGGACTTGGGGGTTTTAGTTTCATTGCCACAGAAGTTGATGGTGCGTACACCTGCCTCGATGCTGACGTCTGTCGGGGTGTCCTGTGTGCGCAGCCGAGGAAGAACTTTTTAGTAACGTCAGGTTGGGCCACTGCCGCGTCCGGTTGAAGGCGGTATAAACTGCAAGAAATTGATCGCCGAGTGCCTGCGCCACTTTGGGTGCGTCTGCCACCCAATGAAAACGCCGCTATCCCGTCACTTGCGGATAGCGGCGTCGAATGCAGCAAAGCATCAGGTCAGAAGATCACTCCCCCACCTTCTCCTTCCACTCCCCATTCCCTGGCAGCAGCAGGTTCAACGCAATCGCTACAACCGCGCACAGCGCGATCCCTTTCAGCCCGAAGTCGTGCGGGCCGGTGCCGGTGCCGATCAGCACCCCACCAATACCAAACACCAGTGTCACCGAGATGATCACCAGGTTACGGGCTTCGCTGAGGTCGATCTTGTGGCGGATCAGGGTGTTCATCCCCACGGCGGCGATGGAGCCGAACAGCAGGCACAGGATGCCGCCCATCACCGGCACCGGGATGCTTTGCAGCAGGGCGCCGAACTTGCCGATGAACGCCAGGGTGATGGCGAAGACCGCTGCCCAGGTCATGATTTTCGGGTTGTAGGCTTTGGTCAGCATCACCGCGCCAGTGACTTCGGCGTAGGTGGTGTTGGGCGGGCCGCCGAACAGGCCGGCGGCGGTGGTGGCGATGCCATCACCCAGCAGGGTGCGGTGCAGCCCTGGGGTTTTCAGGTAGTCGCGGCCGGTCACGGTGCCCACGGCGATGACACCGCCGATGTGCTCGATGGCCGGTGCCAGTGCCACGGGCACGATGAACAGGATGGCTTGCCAGTTGAACGCCGGCGCAGTGAAGTGTGGCAGTGCCAGCCACGGGGCGGCGGCGATCTTGACGGTGTCGACCACGCCGAAGGCGAATGACAGGGCGAAGCCCACCAGCACGCCAGCGATGATCGGCACCAGGCGGAAGATGCCCTTGCCGAATACCGCGACGATCAAGGTGGTGAGCAGCGCTGGCATGGAGATGAACATGGCGGTGCTGTACGGCAGCAGTTCGGTGCCGTCACCGGCCTTGCCCATGGCCATGTTGGCCGCGATCGGCGCCATGGCCAGGCCGATGGAGATCACCACCGGGCCGATCACCACGGGAGGCAGCAGCTTGTCGATGAAACCGGTGCCCTTGATCTTCACGGCCAGGCCCAGGAACGTATAGACGAACCCGGCGGCCATCACCCCGCCCATGGTCTCGGCCAGGCCGAACTGGCCCTTGGCGAGGATGATGGGAGTGATGAAGGCGAAGCTCGATGCCAGGAACACCGGTACCTTGCGGCCGGTGACGATCTGGAACAGCAGGGTGCCCAGGCCGGCAGTGAACAGCGCGACGTTGGGGTCCAGGCCGGTGATCAGCGGCATCAGCACCAGGGCGCCGAAGGCCACGAAGAGCATTTGCGCGCCGGACAGTACCTGGCGCCAGAGCGGGTCGTTGAACTCGTCGACCATGCTCAGGCGTCCTTCTGCTTGGTGCCGAAGATCTTGTCGCCGGCATCGCCCAGGCCAGGGATGATGTAGCCGTGTTCGTTCAGGCGCTCATCGACCGAGGCGGTGTAGATCTGTACATCCGGGTGGGCCTTCTCGACCACGGCAATGCCTTCGGGGGCAGCGACCAGGACCATGGCGCGAATGTCCTTGCAGCCGGCTTTCTTCAGCAGGTCGATAGTGGCGACCATGGAACCGCCGGTGGCCAGCATCGGGTCGATGATCATGGCCAGGCGCTCGTCGATCTCGGGCACCAGTTTTTCCAGGTAGGTGTGGGCTTCCAGGGTTTCCTCGTTGCGGGCCACGCCCACGGCGCTGACCTTGGCACCCGGGATCAGGCTGAGCACGCCGTCGAGCATGCCGATACCGGCGCGCAGGATCGGCACCACGGTGATCTTTTTACCGGCGATTTTCTCGACCTGGACGGTACCGCACCAGCCTTCGATGTCGTAGGTTTCCAGCGGCAGGTCCTTGGTGGCTTCATAGGTCAACAACGCGCCGACTTCCTGGGCGAGCTCGCGAAAGTTCTTGGTGCTGATGTCGGCACGGCGCATCAGGCCGAGCTTGTGGCGGATCAGCGGGTGGCGAATCTCGAGGATTGGCATGGGGAAAGACTCCGGGCGGGCAAAAAAATCGCGCTAGATTAATCTATTCAGGTGGCACTGTCGTGCAGACATACTGGACGTTAGTCCAGAAAAGCTTGATCTGTACCGAGCGGATGCGTACCTTTGCCCGCTTTTCTCAGACCACCCCCCCTTTGGAGAGCGTCATGTCCGCTGATCTCGAGCATATCCGTCAAGTCATGGACGAAGCCGACTGCCTGTACACCGAAGCAGAAGTCGAGGCGGCCATCGTCCGTGTGGGCGCACAGATCACGGCCGAGATGGCCGACAGCAACCCGGTGGTCTTCTGCGTGATGAACGGTGGCCTGATCTTCGCTGGCAAACTGCTCACCCAGTTGCGTTTCCCGCTGGAAGCCAGCTACCTGCACGCCACCCGTTACCGCAATGAAACCAGCGGCGGCGACCTGTTCTGGAAAGCCAAGCCGGAAGTGTCGTTCATAGACCGCGACGTGCTGATCATCGATGACATCCTCGACGAAGGCCACACCCTGAGCGCCATCATCGACTTCTGCAAGCATGCCGGCGCCCGTGCCGTGCACACCGCCGTGCTGATCGACAAGGAACACGACCGCAAGGCCAGCCCGGGCCTTAAGGCCACCTATTCGGGCCTGCCGTGCATCGACCGCTACATCTTCGGTTATGGCATGGATTACAAAGGTTACTGGCGCAATGCGGCCGGGATCTATGCCGTGAAAGGCATGTAATACCGCATCGGCCGGTTTCTTCTAGCGGCGGCTGCCACGCCGAGTCCGACGCCCTCCGGCGGCTGGGACGCGGCTTGGCGGCCACTGCTACACAGAGAGGTGGCTCCCGGATGTATCTGCTAGAGTGCTGAGCTGCCCTTCAGGAGCTCGCCCATGCGTTTGATGATCGCCGCACTTGTCCTGCTTTCCAGCCTTCCCCTGGCCGCCGCGCCGCTGCATTCCCAGTTCCTGCCGCCCGATGACCTGGGCCTGCGCAAGGAGCAACCCGAGCAACAGCAACTGCTGCAAGTGACTGACTATTCGGTGGTGGTGGGCAACCAGCGCCAGTCCAATCAGCAACCCATTCCGGTGACGTCCTCGCTGCTGGTGCGCCTCAAGGGCAAGCCGCTGAACAAGGGCGCGACCATCGCCCAGGTGTTGCTGACCTTCGATGCCGAGAGCAAAAGCCTGAAGAAGCCCGCGTTCGACGAGGCCAGCAAGACCCTGACCCTCAACTACCCGTTGGGCCAGTACCGCACCATTGTCGACCTGTTGCGCAATGACACGGTGTATGTGCAATTCCTCAGCTACCCCAACGGCCACATCTGGGCCGACCTGCACACCGGCGCCGAACGCGCGCGTTGAGCCGTCAGGCCGGCGGGGGTAAACTCGCGCTCTTTGTGGGAGCTGGCCGGCGGGCGCTCCCACCCCCATAGCAGCGAAGTTGGAGTGGGCAATGCGTAAAGACAAGAAGCAGCTGATTGGTGATGAAATCGGCGACGAGCAGGTCAAGTTGTTCCTGGAGTTCGAACCGGTCGACGCTACTTCGCCGTCGCTGCACAAGCTGATCAAGGCCTACCGTGGGCTGCGCGTCGATGACTTCGAGCGTTTCGTGGGCTTCTTCGTCGAGGCCGGCTATGACCTGAACGGCAAGGACGAGCACGGCAATGACTTCATCGCCCTGATCCGTGACCAGCGCAACGCGCCGGAATACATCGAGATCATCGAGAAAGCCCGCGGCTGATTTGCCCCCGGCCATGAAAAAACGCCCCGAGGGGCGTTTTTTCATGGCCAGCGCCTACACGATCAAGCGTAGTGTTCGGCGGCGGTGTTGGCGGGCGCCAATTCCAGCGCTGCGTCACTCTGCGCGCTCACCCGGCGGTACAGTGCCGCGTCGGTTTCCAGGGCCTTTTCACGGGCCGGGAAGATTTCCTTGAGCTTGGTGGTCCAGGCTTCGGAGCGATACTGCTCGGGGAAGCAGCGCTCGATCAGGTCCAGCATGATCGACACGGTGACCGAGGCGCCAGGGGATGCGCCCAGCAGGGCCGCCAGCGAACCATCGGCCGCCGATACCAGCTCGGTGCCGAACTGCAGCACGCCGCCTTTTTTCGGGTCTTTCTTGATGATCTGCACCCGTTGGCCGGCCACTTCCAGGCGCCAGTCTTCGGCCTTGGCTTCGGGGTAGAAGCGGCGCAGGGATTCCAGGCGCTGCTCCATGGACTGCATCACTTCGCTCATCAGGTACTTGGTGAGGTCCATGTTGTCCCGCGCCACGGCCAGCATCGGGCCGATGTTGCCGGCACGCACGGACTTGGGCAGGTCCAGGAACGAACCGTGCTTGAGGAACTTGGTGGTGAAGCCGGCGTAGGGGCCGAACAGCAGGGAAGTCTTGCCGTCTACCACGCGGGTGTCCAGGTGCGGCACGGACATGGGCGGCGAACCCACGGCGGCCTGGCTGTAGACCTTGGCCTGGTGGTGCTTGACCACTTCCGGGTTGTCGCAGCGCAGCCACTGGCCGCTGACCGGGAAGCCGCCGAAGCCCTTGCCTTCCTCGATACCCGACTGCTGCAGCAGCGGCAAGGCGGCGCCACCGGCGCCCAGGAAGACGAACCTGGCGTCGACTTTACGGCTGTTGCCGCTGTTGACGTCCTTGATGGTCACGGTCCAGCCACTGCCGTTGCGGGTCAGGTCGGTGACGCGCTTGCAGTACTTGACCTGGGCGTCGGCGCCACTGGCCAGGTGCTTGAGCAGCTTGTTGGTCAGGGCACCGAAATTGACGTCGGTACCGTGCATGACGCGGGTGGCGGCGATGTGCTGGTCGGCGGGGCGGCCGGGCATCATCAACGGCATCCACTCGTTCATCTTCGCCTTGTCTTCGGTGTACTCCATGGTTTCGAAGGCATGGTGCTGCTTGAGCATCTCATAGCGCTTCTTCAGGAAGTCGATACCCTTGTCGCCTTCGACGTAGCTCAGGTGCGGCACCGGGTTGATGAAGGCACGAGCCGAGCCGAAAGTGCCTTTCTTCGCCAGGTAGGCCCAGAACTGCTTGGACACCTCGAACTGGGCGTTGATGTGCACGGCTTTCTTGATGTCGACCGAACCGTCCTTGGCCTGCGGCGTGTAGTTCAGCTCGCAGAGGCCGGCGTGGCCGGTACCGGCGTTGTTCCACGGGTTGGAGCTTTCCGCGGCACCGGAGTCCATCAGCTCGACGACTTCCAGCTTGATCGTGGGGTCCAGCTCTTTGAGCAGTACTGCCAGGGTGGCACTCATGATGCCGGCCCCTACCAATACCACGTCGACTGCTTCGTTATGCGCCATTAACGCGTCTCCAAAATCTTCAGCACCAAATTGACAGCACGGCTCCCGGTACACCATCAGCAGGCCAGGAATGCCATGTCCGACTTTTCGCAAAATTCGCAAGCTCGCGCGGACGCTACCAACCGGTCCAACAAGTCCCTATGAACTCATTTCAAGGGCCGGCAGGCAATTCGACTTAGGTCAAGGCGCCCGCGTTGCAGTTCAATCGACCTCAGGCTCCTGACTGGCAGGCGCGGCAGTGCCGACCGTACGGTGCTGAACCGGACGTTGTTGATGCATGTACAGATGCAAAACTGTTCATTTGCTCGCCACACTCTTGTGAAGTTGTGAAAACCGTTTTTTTTCACGCTCTTTTGGAGTCGTGAACCTCAAAAAGGCTGCCATGAAGACGCGGGCAGCGGCAGGTCCAGCGAAGGGCGAAGTGCCGAAAACGCGGGCACACCGGCTTCGAATGGCCTGTGTGGGCGGCTCTCTGTGGGCATTGGGTGGGCTGGATGCAGGGCATCAGCGGCGTTGCGGGGCCCGATCAGGAGACGTCCTTATAATCGGGGGGAGATTATAACGATGAAACGCGCAGAAAAGATCCTTATTCCTGGAGTTTTCTTGCCATGGGCGTCAAGCGGCACCGCCGTGACCGATTATCGCACCCTTCCTGCCGTTTCAGGCCGCGCTTGAACGCTGGTTCCCGGCATGCGCCGCCCGTTATACTGCCGCACTATCAATGCCTATTCTGGAGAGATGAGCATGTTGCAACGCCTGTTGTTCGGTTTGATCGCTGTGACCACCCTGACGTTGGCCGGTTGTGCCAACAGTCCGCAGCAACTCAGCCCGCAACCCGTGCTGACTTCGCAATTGGCTCCTGTCGGCCAGGGCCAGCAAGTGGTGGTGCGTGTGGTGGACGGCCGTCCGTCGCCGGTGCTGGGCACCCGTGGCGGCCTGTACCCTGAAACCAGCTCGGTGACTGTCCAGGCCAACGACATCATTCCCAAGCTGCAAGCCCAGGCTGAAGCCGCCGTGCGCCTGCTGGGCTATACGCCTTCGGCCAATGCGGGCGGTGCGCCAGTGCTGACCGTGACCCTGGCCAGCCTGAGCTACCAGTCGCCCAAGGAAGGCATGTACGTGACCGAGGCCACCATTGGCGCCAACTTCAAGGCTGACGTGAACAACAACGGCCGCCACTACGCGGGTGCCTACGGTGCTTCGCTGAACCAGCGTTTCGGCATGGCGCCGAACGTCGACACCAACACCAAGCTGGTCAGCGACGTGCTGAGCGACGCGCTGACCCGGGTATTCAAGGACCCGAGCATCGGCCGTACCCTGAGCAACTGATCCCTGAGCAAAAAGCCCGCGCTCCCTCATGGGGGGCGCGGGCTTTTTCATGGCCGCGGTTCAGGCGGCTTCCACATAGAACTCCAGGAAACTGATGCCGGTGTCGGCATCCAGTTCGGGCCCGTCATCGTGGGCGCAGCCGGCCAGGGCGCAGTACACCAGCCAGTGGCGGTCGTGAACGTTGAAAGACAAGCCATTGATCAGAGCTTCCTGCTCGTCACTCGGGGGGATCAGGTAAAGGCGGTCCTGGTTCTGTGCATGCAACATGACAAGCTCCATGTCGTGGGCGAGGGTGCACAGAGTGACCGGTTCTGATGACGGCCGTATGACGCCCACAGCTGTCGCGAGGGGCCGTGGCCGCGGCATTCATGACACGGCCAGGACCGCTGCTTGTCAGAGTGGTAGGCCGGCCTTCACGCGGTATTGGTTGCGCACAGGCGTGGCGTACTGCAGCACCAGGTAGGGCCGCTGCTCCACCGGGCAGGCTTCCAGGCGGCGCGCCCATTCGGCGCGGGCCTTTTCCAGCTCCTCGGCGCCGAATACTTCGCTGGCGGCAGGTACCGCCAGGCTCGCATCGGCATCAGCCCACTGCGCGTAGGCCAGGTAATGCGCCGGGAACAGGCGGTAGCCGGCCAGGATCTGCCGGTCGATCTCGGCCGCCAGTTGCTTGGTGTCCTCGAACGCCTGGCTCACCGGCGGGGCGAAGTTGATGTGCACCCGGCCTTTATAGCCAGTGATGCCCTGGGCGATGCTGATGTCGTCCTCGCCGGGGGCCTTGGTGTAGCTGCCCGTGGTGGCGCGGGTGTACAGCTCGCGAGCCTTGGCCAGGTCGCAGGGGTCGTACTCGTAGCTGATCGACACCGGGGTCAGGTTCAGTGACTGGATCACCTCGCCGAACGCCTCGTCCTTGCGGCTCATGTGGAACATCTTGAGGATGGCCGAGTCGGTGCGGTCATCACCGTCCTTGGCGCGGCCTTCGGCCTGGGCGATCCAGATCGACTGGCAGTCGTTGCGGATCGAGTGGTTGATGTAGGCCGACAGCAATTGATAGGCGGCCAGCTTCTCGCGCCGACCACTGAGCGAACGGTGCACGATGAAGCTTTTGTTCAGGCGCATCAGGTCGCTGACGAAGGGCTTCTGCAGCAGGTTGTCGCCAATGGCGATGCGCGGCGTGGGCAACCCGGCGTGGTACACGGCGTAGTTGACGAAGGCCGGGTCCATCACGATGTCGCGGTGGTTGGCCAGGAACAGGTAGGCGCTGCCGGACTTGAACTGCTCGACGCCCGTGTAGGTCACACCGTCGGTGGCACGGTCGATGGTGTGGTCGACGTAGACTTCGACCTTGTCCTGCAGCGTGGCCACGCTCTGGATGCCGGCGAACTCTTTGCGCAGCCGATGAGCTATAAGTGGTTTGAGCAGCCAGCCGAATGCACCGGCCATGCGCGGAAAGCGGAAGTGGGTGAGGATATCGAGGAACGCCGGGTCGCTCAGCAGGCGTGCCAGAACGGCAGGGACCTCGGCGTCGTCGTACGGTCGGATGGCATCGAATTCGCCCATCATGCTCTCTTGTTGGAAACGGCTAGGGTAATAAGGTAAGGGTCTAGCGATAGCCCTTCAAATAGACCGGCGATTATACGCACAAGTCACCACGGGGAGACGGCCATGCTGTTTCAGGAAAGTGAAGACATCGAATGCCCATACTGTGGTGAAACGATTCCGGTGTTATTGGACCTGTCCGGCGGCGATCAGGAGTACATTGAAGATTGTTCGGTATGCTGCAAGCCGATCCGTTTCGTCTTGCAGGTGCACGACGATGAATGGATGCTGGATGTGAAAGGCGAGAACGATTGATGCAGAGAATCTACGACCCGGAGAGCCTGCTGGAAGCCGAAATGCTCATTGGCATGCTGGACAGCGAAGGCGTGGCGGCTCACCTGGTGGGGCGCGATCTGGTGGGCGGCATCGGTGACCTGCCAGCCATCGGCCTGCTGGGCCTGACCGTGGCCAATGACCAGGCCGATTACGCACGCCAGCTCATCGCCGCGTACAATGCCGCCTTGCCGCTGCCGGGCGAAGAACCGGAAAGTTTCCAGGGCGTGCTGGTCTGTTGAGCCGTGCGCCCGTCATCTGAAGAGCTTTTGCCCCATGTGTGGACGTTATGCGCTTTTTCGCTGGTCGCCGTCTTTTGCCGCGCTGCCAGGCTTTCCTGCCGGCCAGCAGGCGCAATGGAATATCTCCCCCGGTGACTCGGTGCTGATCCAGCGTCACCTGGAGGGCCGCTTGCAGCTCGATCGCGCGCGCTGGGGGCTGACCCCACCGTGGTTGACCGACCTGTCGCGTACCCCTGCCCATGCCCGTGCCGAGACGGTGGCCGAACAGCCGATGTTTCGCGAGGCCCTGCGGTTGCGGCGTTGCCTGCTGCCGGCGAATGGTTTCTATGAATGGCGGGGCAATGTGCGCAAGCGGCCGTTCTGGCTGACGCCGGGGGAGGGTAGTTCGCTGTTCTTCGCGGCGGTATGGGAAGCCTACCCGGTGCAGGAGCAGGTGTGGCTGAGCACCGCGGTGGTCACCCAGCCGGCCATGAATCAGCGTCGCCCGCTGATCCTCGATGCGGCCGGCCAGCAAGCCTGGCTGGACCCTGAGACACCGTTGCCGGTGTTGCAGTCCTTGCTGGCCAGCAACCCTGTCGCGTTGCGCGAAAGGCCGCTGGCCAACCTGGTCAATGACCCGAAGCTCAATGCTCCGGAATGCCTGACCCCGGCATGACCCAACGCCCGTAGCCGCGGACCCGGCCGCGTCGAGTGCGCCGCGCAGTAACAGGCACAGCGCAGGTGTCCCGACGCGGCCAGGTCCGCTGCTACGGCGCGGTCAGCCTACCCAGCCGCTGACCTGCATGGCCTTGTAAACGGCCACCACCGCCAGCACGAAGAACGCCGTGGCCGCCAGGCGACGAATCAGGGTCAACGGCAGTTTCTCGGCGGCGAAGTTGCCCGCCAGTACCACCGGCACGTTGGCCAGCAGCATGCCCAGGGTGGTACCCAGGATCACCAGCAGCAGGTGCGGGTATTGCGCCGCCAGCATCACCGTGGCCACTTGGGTCTTGTCACCGATTTCCGCCAGGAAAAAGGCGATCAGGGTGGTCAGGAACGGGCCGAACTTGCGCTTGGTGCTGGCTTCGTCGTCATCCATCTTGTCGGGCACCAGGGTCCACAATGCCGTCGCCGTGAAGCTTGCGGCCAGGATCCAGTGCAACGTCGCATCCGAAAAGAAACTGCCAAACCAGGCCCCCACCGCACCAGCGGCAGCGTGGTTGGCGAGCGTGGCGGCGATGATACCGGCGATGATTGGCCAGGGCTTGCGGAAGCGAGCGGCGAGGATCAGCGCGAGCAGTTGGGTCTTGTCGCCGATTTCCGCCAGGGCAACGATCGCGGTAGGGACAAGAAGTGATTCCAGCATCAGGGTTTCCTATGGGGGCGGGTCGACACGGCTATGACACGTACAGCCTCCCCGCCCCGGGTAAGGTGTGCGTGTCATAGGTCTTGTCAAACCCTGAGCCCGTCTGATGCGGACTGTGGGTCGCATGCGCCATGGTCTGTGGACCAAGTATGTTGACGCATGCCATGCGAGCAAGTGGCTCGGCGGGAGACTACTCCCCTAGGACGGAGCGGATTCTGCCTAGGGTTTTTCGTTTGGGCAAGCGAAGTTTTTCAGCCACGTTTGGCTCGGTAGATTCTGAAACCCTGCCCCTCGGCGCGTACCGCGCACACGCCCAGATGCTCTTCGATCAATGGCTGGTAGCGCAGGAAGCTGTTGGCGACGATTCGTAGTTCGCCACCTTTTCTCAGGTGCTTCGCCGCTTTTCGCAGCAGGTTTTCCGAAGCCTGATAGTTGGTGTGCACCCCCGTATGGAAGGGTGGGTTGCTGACAATGGCATCCAGATGAAGGGGCGCGGCGTCAATCCCGTCGCCGGTGATGACGTCGGCTTCCAGACCATTCGCCTCAAGGGTCATGCGACTGCTTGCCGCGGCAAAAGCGTCCACGTCAAGCAATGTCAGCTGGCTTTGAGGGTAGCGGCGCTTGAGGCTGGCACCCACTACCCCAGCACCGCAACCGAAGTCCAGGACCTGGCCGCCGGGCAGGCCGTCCAGGTGTTCCAGCAGCAATGCGGTGCCACGGTCCAGGCGGCCATGGCTGAACACGCCCGGCAGGCTGATGACGGTCAACGGGCCGTCGGCCAGGGCCAGTTCGTAGCGCTGGGCCAGGCTCGCCAGGGGCACGGCGGCAGGGGCGGAATCGACCGTGACCTGCCACAGCTGGCAATGGCGGGCGCTATCGAGTTTGCGCGGCTTGCCCAGGGTGTGCAGTTGCTTGGCCGCGCCCTCGATGCCGCCGCGTTTTTCGCCTACCAGGTACAGGTTCTTGCCCGCCAAGCGCGAGGCCAGGGCATTGAGCAGGTAGTTGGCCAGCTCTCGGGACTTCGGCAGGAAGATCACCGCGGCGTCGAAATCCGCCTGTGGCGCTTCGGTGCCGAAGTGGCTGCGTTCACCAAAACGAGCCGCCAGGGCCTGCTGGTCCCCCGCATGCCAGCACCAACCCTGGGCTTCGGGCAATGTGCCCAGCAGGTCGTCGGCGGGCAGGCCTGCCAGCAGCAGGCGGCCCTGGAACAAGTCGGCCTGGCGAAGCAGCACTTCACTGCGCGGGTCCATGGTGGGGGCTCCTGGTCAAAAAAGCGCCCATTCTACCAGAGCCTCCGGCCCTCAGTTGACCTGGCGTACCGGCGTGCCGTTGAAATGCCCCTGGGCGTTCTCGGCCACCTGGGCGACGATGCGCTGGCGCGCCTCGCGGCTGCCCCAGGCACTGTGGGGCGTGACGATCAGGCGCGGAATGTCGCCGGCCAGCAGCGGGTTACCGTTCACGGGGGGCTCGACGCTGAGCACATCGGTGGCTGCGCCGCCCAGGTGCCCGGCCCGCAGCGCGTCGGCCAATGCCTGCTCATCCACCATGCCGCCGCGGGCGGTGTTGACCAGGAAGGCACCTGGTTTGAGCAACGCCAGTTCAGCGGCGCCGATCATGTTGCGGGTGCTGTCATTGAGCGGGCAGTGCAGGGTCAGGGCATCGACCTGGGGTAGCAACTGCGCCAGCGGGATACGATCTTCTCGCGGCGGCCTGCCGGGGACCTGGCCCAGCAGCACGCGCATGCCGAAGGCTTCGGCAAGGCGCGCCACCGCGCCGCCCAGCTCGCCATGGCCCAGCAGGCCCAGGGTCTTGCCTTCCAGCTCGACGATGGGAAAATCCAGCAGGCAGAACTGGCTGGAGCGCTGCCATTGGCCGGCGGCGATAGCTTTCTGGTAATCCGCCAGGCGCGTGGCCAGGGCCAGCAACAGCATCAAGGTGTGCTGGGCCACCGAAGGTGTGCCGTAACCCTGGCAATTGCACACGGCGATACCGCGGGCGCGGGCGGCGGCCAGGTCGACGTTATTGGTGCCGGTGGCGGTGATCAGAATCAGTTGCAGCTGCGGGCAGGCGGCGATGGTTTCGGCGTCGACCACCACCTTGTTGGTGATGATGACCTGGGTATCGCGGCAGCGCTCGATCACTTGCTGCGCGGTGGTGGAGGCGTGCAGGTCCAGGGGGCTGAAGGCCTGGTGCAGCGGGCCAAGGTCCAGGTCACCCAGGTCCAGTGAGCTGTAATCGAGAAACACGGCGCGGCGCGGATCGGTCATCGGGGCAGACTCCTTGTGATTGGCGAAAAAGCCTACATGAAATTTGGGCGTGTGGGCGTCCTTCCGGCTTTCCTGGCCCGCCTCCATGCCCTGCACCAGGTGCGTGGGGTCCCCAGTTTCACTGCCGGTGCTACATTGGGTGCACCGGGCCGTGGTCCGTCAGTTGGCGCGCGCGCTTTGTCGTCTTTCAGGATTACACCATGAACAAGCAGTCTTCGAACTCCCCGGCCTACCCCGACCTGTTGAGTGAGGTCCGCGCCTTTCGCGCCGCCCACCCGCAGGTGCGTTACGTCGACCTGATCGCCCTGGACATCCCTGGGCACTTCTACGGCAAGCGGTACCCGGTGGAGATGCTGGAGAAAGTGGCCGCTGGCAGCCCCCTCAAACTGCCGCAGAACTGCGTCTTGCTCGGCGCCCAGGGTGGGCTGCACCCCATTGGCGACTACTGCTTCAACGATGGCGACCCGGACGCGCCACGGCGCTTGATACCTGGCACGCTCAAACCCGTGCGCTGGGAAGGCCAGCCGCTGGGGCAAATGCTGATCAGTTCGGACGGTACCGCCGCGCCTATCGAATTCGAGCCGCGTGAAGTGCTGGCGCGGGTGCTGGAGCGGCTGGCGCGGCGCGGCATCCGGCCGGTGGTGGCCTTCGAACTGGAGTTCTACCTGTTCGACCGCGCGCTGGACAAAGGCCTGCCGCAGTTTCCCCGGGATGGTCTGAGCGGCGATGAAGATGACCAGCCCAACATGCACATCGAGCGCTTGTCACGTTTTTCCCCGGTGCTGCACGAAATGGTCGAGGCCGCCAATGAGCAGGGCGTGGAAGCCAACGTGATCACCGCGGAATTGGGCCCTGGCCAGTTCGAGATCAATTTTGCCCATTGCGACGACGGCCTGCGCGCTGCCGACTGGGCAGCACTGTTCTGCCGCAGTACCCGCGGCGTGGCGCTCAAGCACGGCCACCGCGCCAGTTTCATGAGCAAGCCCTACCTGAATGCCCCGGGCAGCGGCATGCATGTGCATGTCAGCCTGTACAACGAAGCCGGCCACAACGTTCTGGCCGCCGACGATCAGCGGCCGCTGCGCCACGCCGTCGCGGGCTGCCTGGCGTTGCTGCCCCACTGCATGCCGATCTTTGCCCCCAACCACAACGCGTTTCGCCGCTACGGGGCGATGGTCAACGCGGCCAGCCGTGCCAGCTGGGGGTTCGAGGACCGTGACGCCTGCATCCGAATTCCCGAGTCCGACCCGCGCAATTTGCGCATCGAACACCGCCTGGCCGGAGCCGATGCCAATCCTTACCTGGTGCTGGCGGCTATCCTGAGCGGTATGGAGCACGGCCTGGACACTGGCCTTGAGCCCATCGCCCCGCTCAATGAAAACCGCCACAGTGGCATCGACTTCCCCAAGGACATGCTCGACGCCGTGCGGCACATGCAGGGCCACCCCGCGGTGCGCCAGGGGTTGGGTAGCGAGTTCGTGATGGTCTATTGCGAGAACAAGCGCCATGACCACCTGGCGTTCCTGGATGAAATCAGCGCCCGGGAGTATCGCTGGTTCCTCTGAGCCTGAGCCTGCCGGGCTGGGCAAGCAGAAGCACCCCACACACCCCGCGCAGCTTTGGTAAGGTAAGTGTTTTGTAACTGCCAATGACAATGCCCTGGGAGGCGCCCATGTACTGGACGGAGTTCTTGACCGTTGCCCTGATTCACCTGCTCGCCGTGGCCAGCCCCGGCCCCGACTTTGCCGTGGTAGTGCGCGAAAGCGTGGCCCATGGCCGTCGCGCCGGCACATGGACCGCCTTGGGCGTGGGCACGGCCATTTTCCTGCATGTAGGGTATTCGCTGCTGGGCATCGGCCTGATCGTTTCCCAGTCCATCGTGCTGTTCAACGCCCTGAAATGGCTGGCCGCAGCTTACCTGCTGTACATCGGCTTCAAGGCCATTCGCGCCAGGCCAGCGGCGGCCGGCGCTGAAACCTTGAAGGCTGAACCGGTTGAGCGCACCGCCAAGGGTGCCTATGTGGCCGGTTTCATGACCAATGGCCTCAACCCCAAGGCCACGCTGTTCTTCCTGTCGCTGTTCACCGTGGTCATCAACCCCCACACGCCGCTGTGGGTACAGGCCAGTTATGGCTTATATCTGGCGTTCGCCACCGCCGCCTGGTTCTGCCTGGTGGCCATGCTGTTCAGCCAACACCGCGTGCGCGCGGGCTTTGCGCGCATGGGGCACTGGTTCGACCGCACCATGGGCGCCGTGCTGATCGCGTTGGGCGTAAAGATCGCTTTCACGGAAATGCATTGAGGATCAAAGGGTAACGGGGCCTGGCAACATCGCAAATCATTTGTCCGATGAATGCTCTGCGCCAGAGGGTCTAAAGTGTGAAAGTATTTGCCATGCTTTTGCACTCATTAAAGGGATCCTCATGATGCAGACTCGCGTTATTCCGCCGGCCGAAGGTGCGTATCAATACCCTCTGTTGATCAAGCGGCTGCTGCTGTCGGGCAGCCGTTACGAGAAAACCCGCGAGATCGTCTACCGGGATCAGCTGCGCTACACCTATCCCACCCTGTCCGAGCGCATCGCGCGCCTGGCCAATGTGCTGACCGAGGCCGGGGTCAAGGCGGGAGATACCGTGGCAGTGATGGACTGGGACAGCCATCGCTACCTGGAAGCGATGTTTGCCATTCCAATGATTGGCGCGGTGGTGCACACGGTCAACGTGAGGCTTTCCCCGGAGCAGATCCTGTTCACCATGAACCATGCGGACGACAAGCTGGTGCTGGTCAACAGCGATTTCGTCGGCCTGTACCAGGCCATCGCCCCGCACCTGACCACCGTCGAGAAGACCCTGCTGCTGACTGACGGGCCGCAGAAAACCGCGGAACTGCCCAACCTGGTGGGCGAGTATGAGCAATTGCTGGCCGCCGCCAGCCCTGCCTATGATTTCCCTGATTTCGACGAAAACTCCGTCGCCACCACTTTCTACACCACCGGTACCACCGGCAACCCCAAGGGCGTGTATTTCACCCACCGCCAACTGGTGCTGCACACCCTGAGCCTGGCCACTGTCACCGGCAGTGTCGACAGCACCCGCTTCATGGGCACCAATGACGTCTACATGCCCATCACCCCCATGTTCCATGTGCATGCCTGGGGTGTGCCCTATGTCGCCACCATGCTGGGCATCAAGCAGGTCTACCCAGGGCGCTACGAGCCGGACATGCTGGTGCAACTGTGGAAAACCGAGAAGGTTTCGTTCTCCCACTGCGTGCCGACCATCCTGCAGATGCTGCTCAACTGCAAGAACTCCCAAGGGGTGGATTTCAAGGGCTGGAAGATCATCATTGGCGGCAGTTCGCTGAACCGCGCCCTGTATGAGGCGGCCAAGGGTCACGGCATCCAGCTGACAGCCGCCTACGGCATGTCCGAGACCTGCCCGCTGATTTCCGCCGCCCACATCAACGAAGAGCTGCTGGCAGGCCTGGAGGACGACCGCACCACCTACCGCATCAAGGCCGGCGTGCCTGTGCCGCTGGTGGAGCCTGCGATCATCGACGCCGAGGGCAACTTCCTGCCCGCCGACGGTGAAACCCAGGGCGAACTGGTACTGCGCGCCCCGTGGTTGACCATGGGTTATTACCGCGAACCGGAGAAGGGCGCGGAACTGTGGAAGGGCGGTTGGTTGCACACCGGCGACGTGGCGACGCTGGACGGCAATGGCGCGATCGATATCCGCGACCGCATCAAGGACGTGATCAAGACCGGGGGCGAGTGGGTGTCATCACTGGAGCTGGAAGACCTGGTCAGCCGCCATGCGGCCGTGCGTGAAGTGGCAGTGGTGGGCATCCCCGATGCCCAGTGGGGCGAGCGGCCTTTTGCCCTGCTGGTGGCACGCGAAGGGCAGAGCGTCGACGCACGGGGTATCAAGGCGCACCTGCAGCCATTTGTCGAGTTGGGCCATATCAACAAGTGGGCCATTCCGAGCCAGATCGCCGTCGTGAGCGAGATTCCCAAGACCAGCGTCGGCAAGCTCGACAAAAAGAAAATCCGCCTCGACATTGCCCAATGGCAGGCCGAGAACAGCAGCGTGCTGTCCAGCTTGTGACGCTCGGCTACAGCCTTCGCCCCTGAGGCCTACAGGGCAGGGGCGCGAGGCTGACATACGGCCGGGGGCGGCCAACCCTAGAGTGCATTTCTTTGCCAAGCAAAGGAATGCACATGACTCTTCAAACCACTCATCCCGCTCAGGCATTGCGCATTGGGCTGTTCTTCGACGGTACCGGCAACAATGCCGCCAACGCCCCCTTCGACGACGTCGCGGCGATGGAAAAAGGTGGCAGCCATGCATCGGCACTGACCAACGTCTACAAGTTGTATCAGCTCTATGGGGAGGGGCCGGGTAACGGCACGCTGGCCATTTATGTCCCAGGCATCGGCACCGAGGCGGGTGCAACCGATAGCCTGGTGGGCAGTGCCCTGGGCCGTGGGCGCACCGGAGTGCTCGCGCGGGTCGACTACGCGATTGCACGGGTACGCGAAGCCTTGATGGCCAACGGCGGGCAAGCCCCGATGACGGTCGACCTGTTCGGCTTCAGCCGCGGCGCGGCGGCGGCGCGGCATTGCGCGAACCAGCTGCTGCGCCTGCCGGGCGTGCAGGTGGGCTTCATCGGTCTGTTCGACACCGTGGCTGCCGTGGCGGGCGCGGTCAAGCTGGATCTGGCCCTGGACCCCGCGCACTTCCCGCAGGTTGTGCACCTGGTGGCCCGGGATGAGCGACGGCGCAATTTTGCCTTGGCCCAGGTTCACCCCTCCCACACCGAAATCGAGTTGCCTGGAGCGCATGCGGACATAGGCGGCGGCTACCTGGGCCAGATGCGCGAGCAGGTGCTGGTCTGGCCGATGCAGGCCCTGACGGTGGCCAAGGGCGCCAAGGTGGAGACCACCTCCATCTACCAGCACGCCGAACAGGAACGGCAACTGTGGTTGGCCAGAGGCTGGCCTGGGGCGTGGCTGAAGATCGTGACCCCGGCCCCGACCCTGGTGGTGGAGCGCACGCCGGTTCCACAGCAGCAGGTGTACGCCGCCCTGCAACTGGAACGGGACGTTCGCGGCGAGCTGTCGCGGGTCTACCTGCAGGTCATGCACGGATTGGCGCTGGCCCGAGGGGTACCGATGCTGCCGGTACCCGCCACGGGGGATTGCGCCCTGCCGGCCGAGCTTGAGCCACTGTGCCAACGGTTCCTGCAAGGCGATTACCGCGTCAGCCCCGAGGAGGACAGCCGTCTGCGGCTGGGATACATCCATGTGTCGGCCCACTGGACACCGCCTGAAGGGCTGCAGGGCAGCCAGCCACGGCTCGGCAGCCGGGTGCTGTACATCAACGCGCCAGCTGCCGATGGCGTGCGGGAACGCTATCGTTGCTGAGGCGCTTGCCATGGCACCGGCCGAGGCTCGAGAGTCGGCATCGCACAGCCACCCAGCGCGCGCGGTATTCCTTCCCCGAGCTTTGCCCGGTCCCGTAGCGGGCGCGCCTGCGTTTGCACGGGTCGCATTGGCGTGCCATTCGCACGACAATGGTGCCATTCATGATTGTTCAGGAGCTGATTCGATGACGGCCACCCCCACCCTCATCCGTGAAACCTTCCCCGTCGGCCCGCTGCAGTGCAACTGCACCATCATCGGCGACCCGGTCAGCAAGAAGGCCATCGTGGTCGACCCTGGCGGCAACCCCGAGCAGATTCTGGCGCGCCTGGAGGCCCATGGTCTCAAGGTGGTGAGCATCATCCATACCCATGCCCACCTCGACCACTTCCTGGCCTCTGGCAAGCTCAAGGAACTGACCGGTGCGACCCTGCACTTGCACAAGGAAGACCAGTTCCTGTGGGACAACCTGGAAATGCAGTGCCAGATGTTCGGCGTGCCTTACACGCCAGTGCCGCCGCCGGACCGCTGGCTGGCCGACGATGAAGAGCTGGCCTGTGGCTGTGGCGTGGCGCTGCACACGCCAGGGCACACCCCAGGGTCGATGAGTTTCTGGTTCGCCGAGGTCAAGTTGCTGGTGGCAGGCGACACGCTGTTTCGGCGGGGCATTGGCCGCACGGATTTGTGGGGTGGCGATCAGCGGACTATCGTTCGTTCTATCAAGGAACGGTTGTACCGCCTGGATGAAGACGCCACGGTGGTGACCGGCCATGGTCCGGACACTCGCCTGGGTGATGAGATGCGTGAAAATCCATTCGTTCGTAACTGAATGTATCTTCACTGAATTTCTGGCCGCGACGAGGTCTAATCGTCGCAGCAGTCCGTTCGCCAACAGCCGCTGCTTCACAACTGTAAGTACAGGAGTTTCCTGAATGTCGCGTCGTCTGATTATCGCCGCCACTGCCGTTGCCCTGCTGGCCGGCTGTGCGTCACAAAACCCCTATGACAACCAGGGCCAGGGCTCTGGTGTGAACAAGACCGCCACCTACGGTGGCCTGGGCGCCCTGGCGGGTGCCGTGGCTGGTGCCGCCATCGACCACAACAACCGTGGCAAGGGCGCGCTGATCGGCGCGGCGCTGGGCGGTGCCGGCGGTGCCGGTTATGGCTACTACGCCGACAAGCAGGAAAAGGCCCTGCGTGCGTCGATGGCCAACACCGGTGTGCAGGTGCAGCGCGAGGGTGACCAGATCAAGCTGATCATGCCGGGCAACATCACCTTCGCTACCGACTCGTCAGCCATCGCACCCAGCTTCTACAGCCCGCTGAACAACCTGGCCGGCTCGTTCAAGCAGTACAACCAGAACCTGATCGAGATCGTCGGCTACACCGACAGCACCGGTAGCCGCCAGCACAACATGGACCTGTCCCAGGCCCGTGCGCAGAGCGTGGCCACCTACCTGACTTCCCAGGGCGTGGACCCGTCCCATGTATCGGTACGCGGTGCCGGTCCTGACCAGCCGATCGCCTCGAACGCCGACGCCAATGGCCGGGCCCAGAACCGCCGCGTGGAGGTGAACCTCAAGCCGTTGCCGGGTGCCACCTACCAGCAACAGCAGTAAGCACCCCGGCTCTGCAGCGGCCACGGCCGCTGCAGGTCAGCCTTTCATGTGGTCGAGCAGGCTATCCTTGGCCACCCACAGCTCGTTGACCCACTGCTGAAACTGCGCCCGATACTGCACGTCCTGGTCATAGCTGCGGCCAATGAACGCCGCCGGTATGGCAACCTCTTCGAACTGCACCACCACCTTGCGCACGCGCCCGCACAGCAAGTCCCAGAACCCTGGGCGGCCGTCGGGATAGTTGAGCGTCACGTTGACGATCGACTCCAGTTGCTCGCCCATGGCATCCAGCACAAAGGCAATGCCGCCTGCCTTGGGCTTGAGCAGGTGGCGGAAAGGCGACTGCTGCTGCGCGTGCTTGGCCGGGGTGAAGCGCGTGCCCTCGGCGAAGTTGAAGATGGCCGTGGGTTTGCCAGCGAACTTCGCGCAGGTGCGGCGGGTGGTTTCCAGGTCCTTGCCCTGTTTTTCGGGGTGCTTGGCCAGGTAGGCCTTGGAGTAGCGCTTCATGAAAGGGAACCCCAGGGCCCACCACGCCAGGCCGATCACCGGTACCCAGATCAGCTCCTGCTTGAGGAAGAATTTCAGCGGGCGGATGCGGCGGTTGAGCACGTACTGCAAGGCCAGGATATCGACCCAGCTCTGATGGTTGCTGGTCACCAGGTACGAGTGCTGGTAATCCAGGCCCTCGAGCCCCGAGACCTGCCAACGGGTACCCGTGAGCAGCTTCATCCAGCCTTTGTTCAATGTGATCCAGAGCTCGTGAATATGCCGCAGCAGCTCGTCACAGACCTTCTGCGCGGCGGGGAAGGGCAGGCACAGCTTGAACAGGCTGACGATGAACAGCGGGGTGCAACACAGTACGGTATTGCACGCCAACAGCAGCGAAGCGGTCACGCCTCGCAGTGGCGGTAAAAAGTCCTTCATGGGGTTTCCTGGTTGGCCACGCTTCGGTGAGCCTGAATGGCGGTGAGGGCGATGGTGTAGACGATATCGTCGACCTGGGCGCCACGGGGCAGGTCATTGACCGGTTTGCGCAGACCCTGCAGCATCGGGCCCAGGCTGACGCAGTCGGCGCTGCGCTGCACGGCCTTGTGGGTAGTGTTGCCGGTGTTGAGGTCGGGGAACACGAACACCGTGGCACGGCCGGCCACTTCACTGTCGGGCGCCAGTTGCCGGGCGATGTTTTCGTTGGCGGCGGCATCATACTGCAGCGGCCCGTCGATCAGCAGGCCCCGTTGGCTTTCGCGGGCCAGCTGGGTTGCCTCGCGCACCTTCTCCACGTCTTCGCCGCTGGCCGAATTACCGCTGGAATAGCTGATCATCGCCACCCGCGCCGGTATGCCGAACGCCTCGGCGGAGTCAGCGCTCTGGAGGGCGATTTCCGCCAGTTCCTCGGCGCTGGGGTGCGGGTTCATCACGCAGTCGCCGTATACCAGCACCTGGTCGGGAAACAGCATGAAGAACACCGACGACACCAGGCTGCAACCCGGTGCGGTCTTGATCAGTTGCAGGGCCGGGCGAATGGTATTGGCGGTGGAGTGCACCAGCCCCGAGACCAGGCCGTCGACCTCGTCCAGGGCCAGCATCACGGTACCGATCACTACCGGGTCTTCCAGTTGCTGCTCGGCCATGGGGGCGTTCAGGCTCTTGCTCTTGCGCAAGGCCACCATGGGTTCCACGTAGCGCTCGCGGATGACCTCCGGGTCCAGGATTTCCAGGCCTTCGGGCAACACGATGCCCTGGGCGCTGGCTACCGCATGGACGTCCTCGGGCTTGGCCAGCAATACGCAGCGGGCGATACCCCGCGCCTGGCAGATGGCTGCGGCCTGCACGGTCATGGGCTCGGCGCCTTCGGGCAGCACGATACGCTTGTTGGCTTGCTGGGCGCGCTGAATCAGCTGGTAGCGGAACACCGCTGGCGACAGGCGTAATTCGCGCGGTGAGCCACAGCGCTGGTGCAGCCAGTGCGCGTCCAGGTGGCTGGCGACGAAGTCAGTGATGATTTCCGCGCGCTCGCGGTCATCAATGGGAATTTCATTGTTCAGCTGGTTCAAGCGCGTGGCGGTGTCATAGGAACCGGTGCTCACCGACAGCACTGGCAGCCCGGCCTGCAGGGCGCCACGGCACAGCTCCATCAGGCGCGGGTCGGGCACCGTGTCGCTGGTCAGCAGCAGGCCGGCCAAGGGCACGCCGTTCAGGGCCGCCAGGCTCACGGCCAGAATGATGTCGTCGCGGTCGCCCGGGGTCACCACCAGCACGCCCGGCTTGAGCAGTTGCAGGGTGTTGAGCACGGTACGCGCGCAGATGATGATCTTCGACATGCGCCGGGTTTCGTAGTCCCCGGCGTTGATGACCTGCGCGCCCAGCAACTCGGCCACGTCACGGGTGCGCGGCGCGTTGAGGTCGGCCTGGTAGGGAATGCAGCCCAGCAGGCGGAAGTCGCCGCCACGCAGCAGCGGGGAGTGTTCCTTCAAGCGCGCGGCGAAGGTTTCCAGGCTCTCGTCGGTACGCACCTTGTTGAGGATCACGCCCAGCACCTTGGGGTCGCGCGGGCCGCCGAACAACTGTGCCTGCAACTCCACGCGGCCGGACAGCTCGGCCAGCACTTCGGTCTCGCTGGCCGCCGACACCAGGATCACATCGGCGTCCATGCTCTTGGCCAGGTGCTGGTTGACCCGCGCGGCGTAGCTGGCGTGGCGGGTGGGCACCATGCCTTCGACGATCAGCACGTCCTTGCCCACCGCAGCCTGCTGGTACAGGGTGATGATCTCTTCCAGCAACTCGTCGAGCTGGCCGTCGCCGAGCATGCGCTCCACGTGTGCCAGGCCCAGCGGCTTGGGCGGGTTGAGGCCGTGGGTACGGGCCATCAGTTCAGTGGAGCGTTCCGGCCCGGTGTCGCCGGGGTGCGGCTGGGCAATGGGCTTGAAGAAACCCACGGTCAGGCCGGCACGCTCCAGGGTGCGCACCAGGCCCAGGCTGATGGAGGTAAGGCCGACGCCGAAATCAGTTGGCGCGATAAAAAATGTCTGCATGCGAGCTTCCCGAAGTGAGCACTGCAAGGGCCTCGGCCTATGGCTGGCCGATGACGAAATCAAGCGCCAAGGGTATCGTTAACCGCCCCTTGTGCGCACCAGCCACAGTGAAAGGTTTTGCCCACCATGGCGGCACGCCTGGCCGGGTCCAGCACCCAGGGGCGTGACTGCCAGGGCGGCTGATGGCGCAGGTGCTGGGTATGCCCGCACGCCAGCACGGCCACCCAGTGGCCGTGCTCGTCGCGGATGAAATCCTGGATGAAGGTGTTTGCCATCGGGTCCGTTTGTCCGGGTTGCGTTCGCTTTCGGGCGGCGCGTTGGTTACACTTGTTCGTTCTACATACTTATGCAAAAAGGTGTCGCCCCATGCCGATCGCTGCCAACAAGGCTGTCTCCATCGACTATACCCTGACCAACGACGCTGGTGAGGTCATCGACAGCTCCGCCGGCGGCGCGCCGCTGGTGTACCTGCAAGGCGCAGGTAACATCATTCCTGGCCTGGAAAAGGCCCTGGAAGGCAAGGACGTCGGTGAAGAACTGACCGTTGCCATCGAACCTGAAGAAGCCTATGGCGAGTACTCGGCTGAGCTGGTCAGCACCCTCAGCCGCAGCATGTTCGAAGGCGTCGACGAGCTGGAAGTGGGCATGCAGTTCCACGCTTCCGCGCCGGACGGCCAGATGCAAATCGTCACCATCCGTGACCTGGACGGCGACGACGTCACCGTCGACGGCAACCACCCGCTGGCCGGCCAGCGCCTGAACTTCCAGGTCAAGATCGTTGCCATCCGTGATGCCAGCCAGGAAGAAATCGCCCACGGCCACGTGCACGGCGAAGGTGGTCACCACCACTGATCGGAGCGCTTGAGCCCGGTTAGCCAAGGGGCGCCCGTTCAAGCAGGATGAAATCTCCACACGGGGATCATCTGGCTTGGACGGGCGCCTTTTTTGTCTGCTAGTGTTCCACTCGCAGAGCGCTTTCGCGCCACAGGGATATGGATAGGGGAGTCCGTCATGAGTATTTTCCACGACCTTAAACTGCAGGCGCTCGATGGCCAGGAATTGCCCCTGGCGCCCTTCAAGGGCAAGGTGGTGCTGGTGGTCAACGTGGCGTCCAAGTGCGGCCTGACGCCGCAATATGCCGCGCTGGAGAACCTGTATAACACCTACAAGGACAAGGGCTTCAGCGTGCTGGGCCTGCCTTGCAACCAGTTCGCCGGGCAGGAGCCTGGCAGCGAACAGGACATCCAGCAGTTCTGCAGCCTGAACTACGGGGTGACCTTTCCCTTGAGCAGCAAGCTTGAGGTCAACGGTCACGGCCGTCACCGCCTGTATCAATTGCTGGCGGGCGAGGGCGCCGAGTTCCCCGGCGATATCACCTGGAACTTTGAAAAGTTCCTGGTGGGCAAGGACGGCCGCGTACTGGCACGTTTCTCGCCGCGTACTGCCCCTGACGACCCCACTGTGGTGCACGCCATCGAAAAAGCCCTGGCCTGATCCAGGCTTCGCCGGGCCCTGCGCCCGGCATCACGCAAATCAATAGTGCTGGGCCGCGCCCTGCCGGCGTTTTATGCTGCGGATCTTTGAGCCAACCCTTCAGAGGATCTGCACATGTCGGTCAACGCTCTGTTCAAGCCATTTCAGTTGGGTGCCCTGCGGCTGCCGAGCCGCGTGGTCATGGCGCCCATGACCCGCTCGTTTTCTCCCGGTGGCATTCCTGCCGCCAAGGTCATCGAGTACTACCGCCGCCGTGCGGCCGCGGGTGTCGGCCTGATCATCACTGAGGGCACCACCGTGGGCCACAAGGCTGCCAATGGTTACCCCCATGTACCGCGTTTCTACGGCGTCGATGCCCTGGCCGGCTGGAAGAAGGTAGTGGACGCCGTGCATGCCGAGGGCGGCAGGATCGTCCCGCAGCTGTGGCACGTAGGCAATGTACGCCGCCTGGGCACCGAGCCCGATGGCAACGTCCCCGGCTATGGCCCGATGGCCAAGGTCAAGGATGGCAAGGAACTGGTCCATGGCATGAGCCATGAGGACATCGCCGAAGTGATCCAGGCGTTTGCCCAGGCGGCTGCCGACGCCAAGGCCATTGGCATGGACGGCGTGGAAATTCATGGCGCCCACGGCTACCTGGTCGACCAGTTTTTCTGGGAAGGCACCAACCAGCGTGATGACGAATACGGTGGCAGCCTGGCCAAGCGCTCGCGTTTTGCCATCGAGCTTATCCAGGCAGTGCGAGCGGCAGTGGGCGAGGGTTTCCCGATCATTTTCCGCTTCTCCCAGTGGAAACAGCAGGACTACAGCGCCCGCCTGGTGCAAACCCCCGAAGCGCTCGGGGAGTTCCTGCAACCGCTGGCCGATGCCGGCGTGGACATTTTCCACTGCTCCACCCGGCGCTTCTGGGAGCCGGAGTTCGAAGGCTCCGACCTTAACCTGGCCGGTTGGACCCGCGAGCTGACCGGCAAGCCGACCATTACCGTGGGCAGCGTGGGCCTGGATGGCGAATTCCTGCAGTTCATGGTCGATACCGACAAAGTCGCGCAGCCGGCCAGCCTGGAAAACCTGCTCACGCGCCTGGAGAACGACGAGTTCGACCTGGTGGCTGTGGGCCGTGCGCTCCTGGTGGACCCGGACTGGGCCGCCAAGGTGCGTGACGGCCATGAGCAGGATATTCTGCCTTTCAGCCGGGAAGCGTTGACGACCCTGGTTTGAGACCAAAACCCCCCATGCGCTGTGCGGCGGCCTGGCAGGCGCCGCGCAGCTGGGTCTCGAACTGCTCGATGATCGCGCCCCAACCCTGGCGGCTGGCGTGCTGGCGGGCATTGAGGCGGATGCGGCGCAAGGTTTCGCTGTCCTCCAGCAGCCAGCCGGCGGCGTCGATGAACGCTTCTTCGTCGCCAGGCATGGCCAGTGCGCCGTTGTGGCCGTGGCGAATGTGCTGGCCGGCGGCAGCCTCGTCATAGGCCACAACCCCAAGCCCCGAAGCCAGGGCTTCGAGTACCACGTTGCCGAAGGTCTCGCTCAGGCTGGGAAACAGGAAGATATCGCCACTGGCGTAGTGCGCCGCCAGTTCCTCGCCGCGCCTGGCACCGCAGAAAATCGCCTCCGGCATCGATTGCTCCAGTTGCAGGCGCTGGGGCCCGTCACCGACGACAATCAACTTCAAGCGTTGCAGGGGATAGTGCAGTTGCAGGGTGGCCAGGGTCTGCTTGAGCAAACCGAGGTTTTTTTCCGGGGCCAGCCGGCCCACATGGATCAGGGCGATATCGTCGGGGTCCAGGCCCCAGCTGTCGCGCAGCGCCTGGTTGCGGCGGGCGGGGTGGAACAGTTGGCTGTCCACGCCCCGGGACAGCAGCGCCAAGCGCTCGAAGCCACGCCGCTCCAGACTGTGCCGCTGGGTCGCGCTGGGCACCAGTGTCAGTTGCGTGCGGTTGTGGAACCAGCGCAGGTAACCGGTCAGCACGCGCGTCAACAGGCCCAGGCCGTAGTCGCGGGTGTATTGCTGGAAGTTGGTGTGGAAACCGCTGACCACGGCGATTTTCAGGCGCCTTGCCGCGCGCAGGGCATTGAGCCCCAGCGGGCCTTCGGTCGCTATGTACAGCACGTCGGGCCGGGCCCGGCGCCAGCGCCGCAACAGCTTGTGCATCGACGCCTGGCCCCATTGCAGCCCCGGGTAGCCCGGCAGTGGCCAGCCGCGGCACAGCAGCAGTTGGTCGTCTGCCGCGCCGCGTTCGTCGGCGCTTTGCCGTGGGCGCACAATTTCTACCTGATGGCCTCGGGCGCGCAGGCCTTCGCTCAGGCGGCCAAGGGTATTGGCCACGCCGTTGATTTCGGATGGGAAGGTTTCGGTAACCAGGGTGATGCGTAGCGAGGGCTCTGTCATGGAACCAGTGTCGGATCAACCGATTGCGACTATGTGTCATAGCAATGACGAATTAATGACGCGCTCCGGGCCGCTGGAAATCGCCTACCGTAAAAGGACCACCTGCGCGCCTGGGTAATGGCCATGTCCGATAACCTCTACGCACCGCCTCAGGCGGACCTGCGTATGCCAGCGGTCAGGGAGCCCGCGTTCTACACCGTTTCAGAAGGAAAGTTCTTCACCTTGTTTTTCGCCAGTCTGGGCCTGTACCTGGTGTATTGGTCGTGGAAGCACTGGCGCCGTTACCGACAGTTCACCGGGGCGGATGTGTCGCCCCTGGCGCGGGGTTTGTTGCCGGTGTTCTTCACCCATGCCCTGTTGTTCTGTGCCCAGGACCTGCTGCACCAGCGCGGCCTGCATTACAGCGAGCCGCCCCAGCGCTGGGCGAACCGGTTCGTGCTGTCCACGGTGTTGGGGCTGGTGTTCAATGCCATGGCCCGCAACGACATTGGCTACCCACTGACCGACCTGGGTTGCCTGGCGATGCTGGTGGTGCAGGGGCTGGCGGCGTGCAAGGGCCAGCAGTTGCTCAACTTCGCCGCCGACGACCCGCTGGGGGAAAGCAATGCCCGGTTGGGCTGGGTGGACTACCTGTGCCTGGTACCAGGGTTGCTGGTGTGGGTATTCATCCTGCTGGTGTACTGGGCCGACGCGGCCTGACGGCCGCTGTCACCGGCCCCGCGCTCAACCCCGCTCACGCACCCAGAACAGCGTGGCGCCGGCCACGGCGGCGGGCATCATCAGCAGGTTGACCACCGGAATCAGCAGTACCAGGTAAACGATGCCGCCAAAGCCCAGGCTCTGCCAGCGCTTCTGCCGCAGCCAGGCCAGCATGTCGGGCCAGCTCATCTTGTGGTTGTCGGCCGGGTAGTCGATATACTGGATGGCCATCATCCAGACGCCGAACAGCAGCCATAACGGCGCGGCAATAACGTTGACCACGGGGATCAACGACAGCACGAACAACGCCAGCGTGCGCGGCAGGAAATACCCCAGCTTGCGCATCTCGCGGTTCAAGGTGCGTGGCACTTCGCGGCTCAGCTCGCTCCACTTGAACGGTGGGAAATCGTCCTTGCCGCGCACCACCACTTCCACTTTTTCGGCCAGGAAACTGTTGAACGGCGCCGAGACGATGTTGGCCACCAGGGTGAAGCAGAAGAACACCATCAGCACCACCAGCGCCACGAACAGCGGCCAGAGGATGTAGCTGAGGAAGCTCAGCCACGACGGCAGCGTGGGCATCAGGTGGTTCACCCATTGGCTGAACGCGTGGCCGGCGAAGTAGATCAGCGCGGTGAACAACACCAGGTTGATCGCCAGCGGCAGCAGGACAAATAGCCGCAGGCCAGGGCTAAGGACCAGTTTGAGGCCTTCGCGCAGGTATTGCGGGCCGGACAGGACAGGGGCTTGCATGGTGTGCTCCGTGTAGAAAACCCGCCGACATTAGCGCCTTTGCCGCCTGCGGGAAAGTGAACCCTGCACGCCGAAATGCACTGTAACAAAGCCACTGATCGACACCGTGCATAGGGATAGAGGTGGCCTATGAGGTGGATTGTGAAACGATATTTCCTTACCCTTGGCCACCTCGCTACAGTGCGCACATCAAATTTCAAACCCTTCCCAAGTCTTCAGCTTCAAGGAGTTCCCCATGAGCATTCTGGTCAACAAGCAGGCCCCCGACTTCGACGCCCCGGCTGTGCTGGGTGATGGTTCGATCGTCGACAGCTTCAAGCTGTCCTCGCTGCATGGCAAATACGTGGTGCTGTTCTTCTGGCCACTGGACTTCACCTTCGTGTGCCCGTCCGAGATCATTGCCCACAACAACCGCATCGCCAAATTCCGCGAGCTGGGCGTTGAGGTCGTCGGCGTTTCCGTCGACTCGCAGTTCACTCACTACGCCTGGCGCAGCACGCCGGTGGAGAAGGGCGGTATCGGCGAGGTCGAATTCACCATGGTGGCCGACGTCAAGCACGAGATCACCCGTGCCTATGGCATCGAACATGAAGACGGCGTAGCCCTGCGTGCCTCGTTCCTGATCGACCAGAAAGGCGTTGTGCAGCACCAGGTGGTCAACAACCTGCCACTGGGCCGTGAAGTCGACGAGATGGTACGCCTGGTCGAGGCGCTACAATTCACCGAGCAGTATGGCGAAGTCTGCCCGGCGGGCTGGCGCCCAGGCCAGAAAGGCATGAAGGCCGACGCCAAGGGCGTGGCTGACTACCTGGCCGAGAACGCCACCAGCCTGTAACGGTTTCCAGGACGGGTGAGCAATAGCCTTCCCCAAGGTTTCAGCCGTCCTTTTTTAATTCCAGCCGGTTCGCCGGCACTGCGACCCTGGCGCTACAATGGCCGGTCCAAAGGAGTCAGCCATGTCTGAAGCACGTCATTCCCGAGTGATCATCCTCGGTTCCGGCCCTGCCGGTTACAGCGCAGCCGTCTACGCGGCCCGCGCCAACCTCAAGCCACTGCTGATCACCGGCATGCAGGCCGGCGGTCAACTGACCACCACCACCGAAGTCGACAACTGGCCGGGCGACGTCCATGGCCTGACGGGCCCGGTGCTGATGGAGCGCATGCGCGAGCACGCCGAGCGTTTCGAGACCGAGATTGTCTTCGACCACATCAACTCGGTTGATCTGGCCGGCAAACCGTTCTCGCTGACTGGCGACAGCGGCACCTACACGTGCGACGCGCTGATCATCGCCACAGGCGCCAGCGCCCGCTACCTGGGCTTGCCGTCGGAAGAAACCTTCATGGGCAAAGGCGTTTCGGCCTGCGCTACCTGCGACGGTTTCTTCTACCGCAACAAGCCGGTAGCCGTGGTGGGCGGTGGCAACACCGCCGTGGAAGAAGCACTGTACCTGGCCAACATCGCCAGCAAGGTGACCCTGGTGCACCGCCGCGAGACGTTCCGCGCCGAGAAGATCCTGATCGACAAGCTGCACGCCCGTGTCGCCGAAGGCAAGATCGAACTCAAGCTCAACGCCACCCTGGACGAAGTGCTGGGTGACAACATGGGCGTCACCGGTGCCCGCCTGAAGAACAACGATGGCAGCTTCGACGAACTGAAAGTCGACGGCGTGTTCATCGCCATCGGCCACACGCCGAACACCGCTTTGTTCGAAGGCCAACTGGCACTGAAGGACGGCTACATGGTGGTCAGCGGCGGCCGTGAAGGCAACGCCACCGCCACCAGCGTGGAAGGTGTGTTCGCCGCCGGCGACGTGGCCGACCATGTTTACCGCCAGGCCATTACCTCGGCGGGCGCTGGCTGCATGGCGGCGCTGGACGTGGAACGCTACCTGGATGGCCTGCAGAACGCTTCGTTCTGATAGGCCTGGCATGGGCCCGGTCCTGCGAAGGGCCGCGCCAGGCACAAAAAAACCGGCTACTCAGGCCGGTTTTTTTGTGCCTGGGTTTCAGGCCTTGCGGGTCAGTGGTTGCCCGGCAAACTTTACCCCGGCCAGGCCGTGGGCGATCAGGTTGCGGATGTTGCCGTGGTCAGTGCCCTCGGGGGTGGCCACCACCGAGCGGTAGTGCTCGCCGAACGCCAACAGCACGTGCTGGTCGCTCAGGCCTTCCAGCACGGCCAGGCCGATGGTCTTGCAAGAGCCTTCGTTCTGGCCGGCGGCGTTTTCCACGTCACCGTTGGTGAAAGCCTGGGGCTGGTAGTCATAGTGCGCCGCCACGAACGCCAGGGTATCGGCGAACGCGTGTTCGCCGCTGTCGAGGCTGGCGCGCAGGGTGTTCAAGTCAGTCATGCTGTTTTCCTTTGGCGAACGCCGCTTGCTGGTCGGCGCTGGCTTCTTTCTGATAGAGATTTTTCCACTCGCTGTACGGCATGCCGTACACCACTTCGCGGGCGTCATCGAGGCTGACCTCGATCTGGCGCTCATCGGCCTCGGCCTTGTACCACTTGGACAGGCAGTTGCGGCAGAAGCCGGCCAGGTTCATCAGGTCGATGTTCTGCACGTCGGTGCGTTTGCCCAGGTGCTCCACCAGGCGGCGGAAGGCCGCGGCTTCGAGTTCCAGGCGTTGTTGCTCGTTCATGTTCATTCCTGTCAGCGGCGCCCGGCGAGGGTGATCGACACCGACTCGGCAAAGCGCAGGGCATGGGGTTTGTCGACTTCGACCTCGGCGTAGCGCACGGCTTCGTTGGCCATGACCAGGTCCAGCAACTCCTGGGTCAGGCGTTCGAGCAGGGCGAAGCGGTTGCCCTCGACATGCTGGATCACCGCCTTGGTGATGGTGCGGTAGTTCAGCGCGTGGTCGATGTCGTTGTCACGCACCGCTTCCTGGGCCGCATAGAGGATGGTGAGGTTGATCAGCACATCCTGCTTGTTGAGGATCTCTTCCTCGTTGATTCCGATAAACGTGCGCAGGCGCAGGTCCTTGACCCGGATGCGCGCGGTTCCTGGCTCCAGTTGTGGCATTGCTACTTGCTCCGTCCAATCAATTGCAGGAATTCCTGGCGGGTAGTGCTCGAATCGCGGAAGGCGCCGAGCATGACCGAGGTGTTCATCACCGAGTTCTGTTTTTCCACGCCGCGCATCATCATGCACATGTGCTGGGCCTCGATCACCACGGCCACACCGGCGGCCTGGGTCACGTCACGCACTGCCTCGGCGATCTGGCGTGTCAGGTTCTCCTGAATCTGCAGGCGACGGGCGAACATGTCGACGATGCGCGCGATCTTCGACAGCCCCAGCACTTTGCCGGTGGGGATATAGGCCACCTGGGCCTTGCCGATGAAGGGCAGCAGGTGGTGCTCGCACAGGGAGTACAGTTCGATGTCCTTGACGATCACCATTTCGTCGTTGTCCGAGGCGAACAGGGCGCCGTTGACGATTTGTTCCAGTGTCTGGTCATAACCATGACACAGGTACTGCATGGCCTTGGCGGCACGCTTGGGCGTGTCCACCAGGCCTTCGCGGTCCGGGTCTTCACCCAGGTCCTTGAGGATTTCGCGGTAATGCTGCGGCAGGCTTGAACTCATGAAGGCTACTTCCTCGCGCCAAGCGCTTATTTTACGTGCCGGCCGCCGTTGACGGTCAAGGTAGTGCCGGTGACATAGGGGTTGTCCATGAGGTAACGCAGGCTCTGGTAGACCACCTGCGGTCCGGGCTCGATGCCCATGGCCGATTTGGCCAGGGTCTTGGCGCGGTACGCCGCGTCGTCGTCTTCGTTGAACATCAGCAGCGCCGGGGCGATGCCGTTGACCTTGATGCGCGGCGCGTATTTGGCTGCGAACGACAGCGTGAGGCTGTCCAGCCCTGCCTTGGTCGCGCAATAGGCGATGTGCTTGCTGCTGCCCTTGCGTGCCACGTCGTCGCTGATATGCACGATATCGGCCTGCGGGCTTGCGTGCAGCAGGTCGGCGCAATGGAGGTTGATCAGGTACGGCGCCAGCATGTGCACGCTGACCATCTGCGCGAATGCCTGGGCCTCTTGCCCGGGCGTGTCGGCCTGCCAACTGGAAGCATTATGAACGATGGCGCGCAAGGCGTCGGTGTGTTTCTTCAGTACGGCGATGAACGCCAGAATGCCGGCCTCGTCGCTGAAGTCGGCGAACAGGGTCAGCGCGCCCCGTTCCCGCAGGCGCTCAAGGCCTTCGCGTTCGCTGCGGTAGCTGATGATCACCGGGTGGCCGTCCTCCAGCAGGCGTTCGGCACAATGCAGGCCGACGCGCTGGCTGGCGCCGGTGATCAGAATGGGGGCTGTAGGCATGCGAAAGCTCGTGGCAGGGGGCTACCGGGAACTTATACCAGTGGGCCCTCAAGCACAACGCATCACCGGTGTGGGAGCTGGCTTGCCCGGAGCTGTCGCGGACCGCCAAGCGCCGAGTTCAGCGTGGCTGCGCGGCGAACGGGCGCTGAGGTGTCGCATGCAGCCACGGGTGCAACAGGCGCGTGGACAACGGAATGAAGAAATACACCATGATCGGCGTCAGGGCCAGGGTGCTGACAAAGATGCGCGGTAACAGGCTCAACTCGTTCAGAAGTGGCCCCAGCAGGAAGTTGAACAGCAATGAGACCGGGAAAAATGCGACCCAGATCGCCACTGCCTGCTTCCAGCGTGGCGGGCGAGCGTGGCTGGTGTCGCCGAACCAGCCGTCGATGCCGCTGACCCGATGCTCGTGGGGTTGGGCGAACAGGCCGCTGCCACGGGCAAGCCAGGCGCTGCGCGAGGCCGAGTGTTCCCAGGCGTGCAGAGTGGTTTCGTCGGCGAAGCGGAAGATGATCTGAAACTCATCATCATCGGGGGGCGGGGCCAGCACGCCCGAGCCCAGGTAACCGGGAAAGTCGGTGGCCAATTGTTCACCTTCACGCAGCCAGGCGATCAGGTCATGGTAGCGGCCGTGGGCGACGCGGCGCGCAACCATCAGGGTGACGGGAGCAGACATTGTATATCTCCGTGCAAAAACGGCTTCCCGGGTAGGGCATGCCTCTGAGATGCAGGCCGGGGTGTTGGCCTGCATGGAAGAACAAGCAAGGATTATTCCTGTTCGGCGAAATTACGCCAGCGTTGTTTTCGTGGCGCCATTTTTTCAACGCCTTGGGTGCTTGCCATCATGCGCGGTACACTATCGGGATATTCCCCAAGCCCCGGCAACCAACGATGTCAGATACCGTTCCAGCTTCCACCGCTGCCAGCGAGTTTTCGCGCCAGGAGCTGTTTCCCATTCGTGAAGTGGCGCGATTGACTGGCATCAACCCGGTAACGTTGCGTGCCTGGGAGCGCCGTTATGGGCTGGTCCAGCCCACGCGCACTGAAAGTGGGCACCGGCTCTATTCCCAGGCTGACATCGATGAGGTGCGCAGCATCCTTGGGTGGATCGAGCGCGGCGTGGCCGTCAGCAAGGTCGGCAAGATTCTGGCGCGCAGCCAGGCGTTGAAGGTGCAGGACGCGCCGGTGCAACGCCAGCCGGTCAGCAGTGAATGGGGAGAGTGGCAACAACAGGTACGGCGCGCCGTGAATGCGTTCGATGAGCGCCGGCTGGAACAGATCTACGGGCAGGTGTTCTCCAGCTACCCGATGGTGGTGGTGTTTCAGGACATATTGATGCCGGTGTGGCACGAGCTGCTGGTGCGCCAGGAGGCGTTCGGCCAGACCAGCGAATGGCTGCTGCTGGACAACTTCCTGCGGGCCCGCACGCTGCAGCGCCTGCAATTGGTGCAAGGTCAGGCGCAGGATTGCACGGTGTTGCTGGCGGCGGTGCCGGGGCAGTGCCGTGAGCTGGAGTTGCTGGTGGCGGGGTTGCTGATGGCCAGCAACGACATTGCCGTTCAGGTACTGGCTCTGGGGCAGCCGCTGGATGAATTGAGCCTGGTGGTCGAGAAGCGTGCGCCGCAAGCCGTGGTGCTCTATTCCAACCATCCGCCGGCCGTGGACATGCCCAGGCGCCTGCGCAAACTGGGCTTGGGCCTGGATTGCCCCTTGATGGTGGCCGGTGACGCCAGCGACCTGATCCAGGACGCCCTGGCCGGTACTGAAATAGCCTGCCTGGGTAGCGAGGGGCGGCTCATGCAGCGCCGGTTGCAACAATACCTGGCCGGGCACCTGGACACCTGAGCAGGGTCAGGCGTGCATTTGCGGGTGCGTGCGGCGGTGCTGGGCGAGGATGTACTGGCGCAGCCGTTCGGTTTCCTGCAGGTTGTCCTGGCTCAACTGGTAGGCGTAGTGGCCTTGCTCGGTCTTGCGGCGCAGGGTGCCACGCAACGGCATGGGCTCATGGCCTGCCGGGCTGAACCACAGTGAAAAGCGCCGTGGCGGCCGCTGCCCGTTGCGCATTTCCAGCAGCACGCCTTCGAACGAGATTTCCCGCACCCAATAGTTGCTGATCTGGCCCTTGTCGTTTTCCAGCACCACCGGCTCATTGAGCGTCAAGCGCCAGGGGCGAACCATGGGGCCGTCTTCATAGATGCTCGGCGCACCGAGCTGCAAGTGCAGCGCGTGAAATTCGTCTTCCACCAATTGCAACGGGAAGCTCATCTGCTGATTCTCGAACTGAGCTTGGAGGGTGACCTGTTCATTGGCCGCCAGGCGAGTCAGCAGGTCGCGAACCTGGGTGCCGCCATTGACCAGCAGGCTCGCGGTAGTGTCGCGAACATTGAGCTGCGGGTTGTGCTGCATCGTTCGAATGAAGTCCAGCTCATCCTGGGTCAGGAGGGCATCAACTGGCATGATCGGGCTCGAGGTTTAAAAAAAACGGTTGTTCGGAAGGTAGACCACGCAAAGCCGCTTTAGTTACCGCCGTTGGTCGTTTTCCAGAGCAAGAATACGCGCCCGTGCTTCACCCAACTGCCGTTGCAACTCGGCCACGCGTTCCTGGGCTTCAACCTGCTCGGTGACATCCTTCTGGATGCCGATGAAATAGGTGAGCTTGTCCGTATCGTTGTACACCGGAGTGATCGACAGTTCGTTCCAGAACGGCGTGCCGTCCTTGCGGTAATTGCGCAGGCGTTGGCGGCACGGCTGGCCACTGGCGATGGCCTGGCGGATCAGTCGCAGCGCCGGCTCGTCACGATCGCCATTTTGCAGAAAACGGCAGTCCTGGTAGAGAATTTCATTGGAGCTGTAGCCCGTCAGGCGTTCAAACGCACTGTTGACGTAGATGAGGATGGTGTCATCGCCTTCCTGTTCGGCCACGACGATTCCGTCGTCTGAAGCGTCCACCATCCGTTGCAGCAGCTTGGCGTTGATCATTACTAGGTATTCCACGGCAGTCCAACTGCCATTCTAGAGCATCGCCAACCGTTGGCACATCCCTCTCAGTGGCAGTTTGCCATTGGGTGGCGCGACTGCGTGGTCGGCGCTTGCCTGATATCATCGGCCTTTCAAGCCATGCTCAGGATTCTCTCGATGAAAGTTGCCTTGCTATCAGGCTCCGTATACGGCACCGCCGAAGAAGTTGCTCGCCATGCCAGGCAACTGCTTGAGGACGAAGGTTTCGAGACCTTCTACAACCCCCGCGCCAGCCTTGATGAGCTGCTGAAGGCAGCGCCGCAGGCGTTGTTGGCGGTGACCTCGACCACCGGCATGGGCGAGTTGCCCGATAACCTCATGCCGCTGTATTCGCAGTTGCGTGACCAGCTGCCGGCGGCACTGCGCGGCCTGCCAGGCGCCGTCATCGGCCTGGGCGACGCCAGCTATGGGGATACGTTCTGCGGTGGCGGCGAGCAGGTACGCGAGTTGTTCGCGGAGTTGGGCGTCGACGAGGTGCAGGACATGCTGCGCCTGGATGCCAGCGAATCGGTCACGCCTGAAAAGGACGCCGAACCCTGGCTGGCCGAATTCAGCGGCCGCTTGCAGAAGCGTTGATTGCGGCGGGGTTGCGTATGGCGGGCTGATTGTTCATGCGTCTGACTCGCAAGGCCAATAAGCTGGCTGCCAATGCAATTACTCCCGAGCGAGGGGCTGGTTAGACTGCTCCCCAGAGAGCACGAGACAGTGCCGAGGGAATTACCGTGACCATAGCCCCTGTTCCGTCCACCGCCGTTGGCCTTGACCGGGTACAGCGTACCGCCTGCGTGGCGCAGGTCGCGGACCCGGCGCTGGCACCTCGCCCAGCCACCTCGCTGAGTGAAATACCCCTGAGTGTGTGGCGCAGTCGTGGCCAGACCTTCGACTTCAAAGGCCATGCCATTCGCTACTGGGTGGCCGGGCAGGGCGAACCCTTGTTGCTGGTGCATGGTTTCCCCACTGCCAGTTGGGACTGGCATTACCTGTGGCAGCCCCTGGCGCGCCACTACCGGCTGATCGCCTGTGACATGCTCGGCTTCGGCGACTCCAGCAAACCGGTGCACCATACCTACAGTCTGCTGGAGCAGGCAGACCTGCAACAGGCGTTACTGGCGCACCTGCGGGTCGAGACCCCCGTGCATGTGCTGGCGCATGATTATGGCGACAGCGTAGCCCAGGAGCTGCTGGCGCGGCATCGCGACGGCCAGGCACGTATCGCCAGTTGTGTATTCCTCAACGGTGGCCTCTTCCCGGAGGCGCACCATGCAGTGCTGATCCAGAAGCTGTTGATCAGCCCCTTGGGCTGGCTAGCCGCCCGCACGTTCACTCGCGATACCCTGGTCAACAGCGTGGCCCTCATCTACGGGCCGGCCACCCGCCCCAGTGAAAGTGCGCTGGACGACTGCTGGAGCCTGATCCAGAGCAACCAGGGCACACGGGTGCTGCACCGGCTGGCTACGTACCTGATCGAGCGTCGCCTGCGGCGCGACCGCTGGGTGACCGCCATGCAGCATGCCGGCGTGCCCATGCGGTTCATCAATGGCGGGCTCGATCCCGTTTGCGGGAAGCCCATGCTGGTCCGCTACCGCGAACTCATCTACCGGGCCGACACGGTATTGCTGGCGGACATAGGCCATTACCCGCACACCGAGGCGCCGGTACAGGTGCTGCGCCATTACCTGGCCTTTCGTGCGGGGCTGCAGCCTGCGGCGATCTCGCACGCAGGTTGACGTACCGCCGGGTCATCATCCCAGGGCCTTATCACCCCTTATTCATCATCCAGCCCATGATTGTTCCCGGCAACGGCGTACCGGAAACTGCCCCCATGACCTAACCTGGCCGGGAGTTGCAGCATGAGCGATGCCATCCGTTTCGAAGATAAAGTGGTGATTGTCACGGGCGCCGGTGGCGGTCTGGGGCGGGCCCACGCGCTGTTGTTCGCCCGCCACGGCGCACGGGTGGTGGTCAATGACCTGGGCGGCGCGGCCAATGGCCAAGGTGCCAGTGCCTCGGCCGCCGATCAGGTGGTGGCGCAGATTCGCGAGGCCGGCGGTACGGCCGTGGCCAGCCATGACTCGGTGACTGCCGGCGACAAGATCGTCCAGCAGGCCCTCGACACCTTCGGCCGTGTCGACGTGCTGGTCAACAACGCCGGTATCCTGCGCGACAAGACCTTCCACAAGATGGATGACCATGACTGGGAGCAGGTCTATCAAGTGCACGTGCAGGGCGCTTACAAACTCACCCATGCGGCTTGGCCGCATTTGCGTGAACAGAACTTCGGCAGGGTGATCTTCACGTCGTCCACCTCTGGCATCTATGGCAACTTCGGCCAGTCCAACTATGCGATGGCCAAATTGGGCCTTTACGGGCTGACCCGCACGCTGGCCCTGGAAGGGCGCCGCCATGACATCCTGGTCAACGCCATTGCACCCACGGGGGGCACACGCATGACCGAAGGCCTGATGCCGCCCGAAGTCTTCGCGCTGCTCAAACCGGAACTGGTCAGCCCCTTGGTGGTGTACCTGGGCAGTGAACAGTGCCAGGACACTGGCGGCCTCTACGAAGTGGGCGGTGGCTGGGTGGGCAAAGTGCGTTGGGAGCGCAGCCTGGGCGTGGGGTTCGACCCGCACCAGGGCATGAGCGTCGAAGCAATTGCCAAAGAGTGGGCGAATATCGGCAACTTTGATGATGCAGTGCACCCGCGCGATAACGTGGAAGCCCTGGAGCAAATGATGGTTAACCTGAAGAAATATTAAGATAATCGCTTCAACTGTCCAGGCAACTGTCTTGCGTGGCAGCTGGGGGCGCCGAGCGCCTACAGTACCTGTAGCCGTCCCGGCCGCCGCAGTAGGCTTGAGCCCCACGCGGCCGGCCCGTTGAGCAGGCATAAAAAAGGCCGCTGTAACACAGCGGCCAAATAAGACGTTAGATCAAGGAGCTTCAAATCAACGTCGGTGAACAGGGTGTCGCCAGGCCAGGCAGGCCGGGGATATGCAACGGACAGTACACAGTGAAGATTAACTCAACATTAACCTTTGGGGTTCAGGTTAGTTCCCTGGGCGACTGAATAAATAATAAGCGCCAGGTGTGGATTGAAAAATAGCAGTTTGCGACAATGACTATTACCGTCACTGTAATAGTCCTGACATGTTGCCTAATCGACCGCCGTTCAGTCCCCGCGTTCTCGCACTCATCGTGGCCGCTACCGTTGCCCTGCCCGGGGCGGCGTACGCGCTGCCCTTCAACGTAGGGGACGTGGAAGGGCAGATCGATACCTCGCTGACCTTCACCACCCAGTGGGGGACCGCCAAGCGTGATTCGCACCTGGTGGCCGCCGCCAACGGCGGCCGCGGCCAGTCCAGCCTGGGGGATGATGGGCGGCTGAATTTTGATCGGGGCCAGGCGTTCACCAAGCGGCTGCAGGGCGAGCATGCCCTGACCCTCACCTATGGTGACAGCGGCGCTTATGTACGTGGCCGCTACTGGTATGACTTCGCCGAGCAGGACGGCAGCCAGCATTTCAAGTCGATCAGCGACGATGGCCGTGACGAGGGCGCCCGCGCCGCTGGCGGTGAGTGGCTGGACGCCTACGTTTATCACCATTACGACGTCGGCGGGCAGCCCGGTACCGTGCGGGTCGGGCGCCAGGTGGTCAACTGGGGTGAAAGCCTGTTCATCGGCAACTCCATCAACAGCATCAACCCGGTGGACCTTTCCACGCTGAACCAGCCCGCGCAAAAGGTCAGTGACAGCCTGCTGCCGACCAACCTTGTGTATGTGTCACAGGCGCTGGGCGACACCCTGACCCTGGACGCTTTCTACCAGTTGCAGTGGGATGCCTCCCAGGCGGAAAACTGCGGTACGTACTTCGCCGATGACGTTACCGCCCGAGGCTGCAGTGCCGGTTTCACGGTGGCGTCGCCGCTGTCGCCGCAGGCAGGGCAAGGCTACCAGGTCACTTCCGAGGGGGTAGTGGTTCCCCGTGGCCATGATCAGCGCGCCCGGGACGGTGGGCAATGGGGCACGGCATTGCACTGGCTGGCCGGGGATGTGGATTACGGGCTGTACTTCATGAATTACCACAGCCGCCAGGCCTTCCTGCAAACCCACGCGGCCAGTGCCGCGACCGTGGGCAGCCTGGCCGTCATCCCCGACCGTGCCGTGGCCGATGCCACCCTGCTGGGCGGGAGCAGTTACAACCTGCAGTACCCGCAGGACATCCAACTGTACGGGGCCAGCTTCTCTACCACGCTGGCGGGCGGCGCCCAGTGGCGGGGGGAGGTCAGCTACCGGCCCAATGCCCCGGTGCAACGCAACCTGGCAGAGTTGACCCAGGCGTTGCTGGCACCTGCGGCCGGTCAGGTTGAAAACGGCTACGAGCGCAAGGCCATCAGCCAGTTGCAAAGCAGCCTGGCATGGAACTTCGACCAGGTGCTGGGCGCTGAGCGCCTGACCCTGGCCGGTGAGGCGGCGTGGGTGCATGTAGATAGCGTTTCAGCCAACGACCGCCTGGGGCGCGACGCGGTGTATGGCACCACTGGCAACAAGGGTTATGTGACCCCGAACGCCTGGGGCTACCGCGCGAAGGCTGAGTTGAATTACCCCGATGTCTACGCCGGTGTGACGCTCAAACCCAGTGTGGCCTGGGCGCAGGACGTCAGCGGCTACGGGCCCAATGGCGAGTTCAACCAAGGGGCAAAAGCCGTGACCGTGGGACTGGGCGCGGACATGCAGGGTTTGTACAAAGTAACGTTGGCCTACACCGATTTTTTTGGGGGTGGCTATAACGTGATGACAGATCGGGATTACCTGAGCCTGGCGTTGGGTGTGCAGTTTTGACCGCCGGCAGCGCCTGTACGCATGAATGCGTATCCTGACATTTCCTTATAAATAATTATCGTGTTCCAACGGCCTGTAACTTGTCTGATGGCGTTCCTCTCTGCTGTAGCTGCAGAGTTGTTTTCGTTTAATTAGACAAGGATGCCTTTATGCGTGCACATCATGTTTCTCCAGCAGGTGCAGAGCTGGATCTGATCCAAAGTTTCACTTCTTTTACGGCGTTGATATTATCAATGCCCGCCCCGTCGGAGCACCCACCGGGGGAATACGACGCTACCTTGAAATCATTCTGGGCAGAGGACTGCCCGGCCATTGGGTCATTGCACACCGGTACGGCGCGCGAAGTATTTGCGAAGTTGCTGCGCGATAGCGTATTGGCCGAAGTGCAAGTATTGCGAAGCAACCGTGAAATGTCATGGGAGCAAGCCAGCGCGCTGGACACGCTGTTGGAAGACCGCCCCGATAGTCCTGCGTATGGGATTGCCTCACAGGTTGGCCAACAATATGTTTATTGGCCGTTTGATGTGCTGGTCACGGCGGCTGAGCGGCCGAGCGACCCGGCGCATGGGTACTGGGTGCTGTCCGCGGACAATGTCCTGCAACGGTTCGGCACGGACCGGGATGTGGTTCGGTCCATGCACTTGGCTTTTGCAGACCCCGATAAGCGGCAGGCCATCATCCGTCTGCTTCCTGACCCCCAACAAGCGCTGGTAAATACCTGGGTGCAGGGGGGCGCTGCACCTGAATTCGAACTGAGGGCCACCCCTGGAAACCTCTTTACCCGTCAGGTAAACCGCTTGCTGGAGGCGCAGGAACGCGAAGCGGCCAATCTGGCGCAGGGCAGCGGCGAGGCGAGCATTGCCACGCTTGGAGGGTTCACGGTCGCGCGCTCCATGAAGCTGGAGCAATGGCTGGGGCGCTTGCGCCGTTCACGTACGCCGGACTGGTTGAAGGAGGCGGATGAGCAGACCCGGCAGGATTTCGCCGCGCGCGGTACCTCCCTGGCGCAGTGCATCGGTTCGCTGGATAACCTGCTCAGTCCCTTGGGCACTTACCAGGCATTTGCCCAGGCCCATCTCAGTGAGGCATTGCGCTCACGCGGTATCGACCTTGACCCGGCCGAGATCGAAGTGACGCGTGATGGCAGCTTCAGGTTACAGGACAAATCGTTTTCGCACCTTGAGCGCCTGCCTTTGATCCAGCTTGCGTTTACTGGGCTGTTCGAGGGCCGGGATGGGCTTGGCGTCGAGCTCAGCGTGGATGAAACGACTAGCGCCGCGGGGCTGACGCCCCAATTGGTTGCGCAACTGCTCGGCAGCGCTGATCTGCGGGTCAGCTACACCCGGCAGTTGCGTGACCGGTATTTCAGCGCTCCGGTTTTGCAGGCCGTTGTCGATCTAGAGAGTGCGCGACTCGGCACCAGCCTGTTCGCCGCCAGCCATCAGGGTGTGCTCACTGCTTCCTTGCTGGCTGACCTGGACGGCTTGCGAAACGCCATGGACCGGCCCAATACCGCTGGGGTGAAGGCTTACAGTGTGACGTTGGACAATGGCCGGTTCGTGCTGACCGATGTCCTGGTGTTGAGTTACCCGGATGACGGCAGTGAAAGTCTTCTGCTGTACGCACCCCAATCCCCCACGGGCAGCGACTGGCTGAAGTGCGCAGGCAGCCGCCAGGTTCGCCATGAAATCGGCGGCTGGATCGCCAGCGAGCAAGGCCGCCATTATTTAATGGATCAGGTCTCGCCGTCTCAACGTGAACCTCTGCGGCTGCTACTGGAACACCTGCGCAACAAAGCTCACCTTATCACCGAGCAAATGCTCGCCATCGAGGAGGAGCCCAGCACAACCTGGCGTGAAATGGTCAACGCCGTGGCGCTTCGACAGGTGGAGCGGCGGGTGGAAGCCAGCTATATGCTCACCCCCAACTGGTACGCGGCCGCCAGCGACGCCGACCGCTGGCAGTTGTCTCGCCTGGATATCGAGATCGCCGCCATGACACGGGAGTACCGGAAAATCACGGACATTCCGGGATTTGCAGCCTATGCTCGCAATCGTTTGCAAGCTTGGTTCGACAGTGCCCGGCCGCACGACCGTTCCCGGCGCAACGTGGACGATTACATGATCACGCTGGACGGCCAGCCGCGGAGTCTTGTCTGGCTGGCGATGCAGGGGGTGGAGCGCGGCACCGACATCAGCACGCTTCCCGTCCGGGCTGGCCGGGCGCTGTCCCAGGAGGAGGGCGAAATCGTTTCCGACCTCACGGCCCGTTTTCTCGAAACCCACGATATCCCGACCGAGTTCACCCAGGCGTTGCAGGCATCGTTCCTGGCGCCGTCGAGCGATCAGAAAGCATGGCGCGAAACCCTGCATTTGCGTATCACCCAGTTGGAGATGCGGCGCGCCTGCCTGCAGCTGAAGCTCGACCCGGTGGCCAGGAAGGCCGCCGATGGCGAGATGCTAGCCGTACTGGAGCTTATCGCCGACAACCTGAGCCTGCCCTACGGCGGCAACCGCACCTATGAGGGCTTCAACCAGAAAGGCCTCTACCACCTGCAGATCAAGGGCGAGAAACTACGAGGTGTGTACGTGTGCCGCAACATCGACAAGGGCAAGCCTGTCGACATGCTCTATACCCCCCAGGCGCCCGATGGCATCTGGTACCGGCCTATCGAGCAGATTGGCGCAGCCATGCGGGACGGTGGCCTTGGCCCCTACCTGCGCGACCGCACCCCCTACAGTCACCTGCCCCGTTTCGACCGGTTTGTCGAGAAGCTCGAGGGCGCAGGGTATTCTGCGCAGTTCACGTCGAGCCGCGTGGGTGCCCACTCCCTGGTCAAGCATTTTTCGAAGGAACATGACGCACTCGTGCATGCCATCCTGGAGGATGTAGACGCCAGCACGGTAAGCAAGGCCGAGCGTTTGTCAGCCCTGATGATCGAACGTGGCCTGCAAGGGCTGAGCGTATTGACGTTGCTGTTCCCCCCTGCACGCCCTGTGGTGGGGGCACTTCAGGTATTCAAATCTCTGTATGAGGCCGCCGTATCCTATCGCGCCGGTGACAGCGCCCAGGCCGCCTGGCATTTCCTGGATGCCGCGCTAAAGGTCGCTTCGCTGACGGGTGTCGCCAGCAAACCGCAGGATGCGTTGCTCGCCAGCATTTTCAAGGGCCCACCGCCGAAGCTGGCGGAAAAGATGATCGACAAGTTTTCAGACCGCTTGACGGGTGAGCTGGACAGTTACCTGCGCTCGGTGACGATTCCCGAGAAGGGCGACATGCCCAGCCATGGCTGGTTGAAGGGCTGATACCCGGTCATGGGCGTGCATTGATCATCATTGCTCGTAGCCCATGCGCCAGCTTATTGCCTTGCTGGTAGCCAACAGCTGCCTGGCCGCTGGCCCGTGCGCGTCGGCGTGAAACATCGAGGTGGGGCCGACCACGGTCAACACCGCCACGATGCGGCCCAACGCGTCAAAGATGGGCGCCGACAACGCGTCGACGCCGGGCAGTAGCAGGCCGTGGACATGATGCAGGCCATTTTCGCGAATTTGCGCGAAGGTGGCCTGTACCTCATCGATGCGGGTCCGGCCTTTCTCGGCAATTTCCTCGTCTATCAGATCAAGGCATTCGCGCTCGGGCAGGTAAGCGCCGAATACCAGGCCGGTGGATGAGCTGAGCACAGGCAATACCGAACCCACCTGCGTGACCACCGTGACCGCACGCACGGCTGTTTCGATCTGCACGACCGTTGCCCCACGGTTGCCCCACACCGCCAGAAAGCACGTCTCGTTGAGTGCGTCGCGCAACTCCGACAGCGGCATGGCCGCCAGTTTCAGTACGTCCATGCTGCCGAGCGCCGCCAGGCCCACCCGCAATGCTTCGCGCCCCAACCCATAATGGTTGGTGGCCGGGTTCTGTTCGGCGAAGCCACTGGCGATCAGCGCCTGCAGGTAGCGGTGCACCTTGCTGGCGGGCATTTGCACATGGTCGGCCAGGCGCGACAGCGACGTGGAGGGCGAGAGCTCGGCCAGTGCCTTGAGAATGTCGGTGCCGACCTCGGCCGAGCGGACTTTCTGCTTGTTGGTGCCTTCGGCGGGCGGGGTGGGGGCTCGCATGGTCGCGGGATCTCGGAAACAGGTGGGCGCCTTTATAGCTTGACGGCCTGGGGCAATCAAATTACGTTATTCGTAATTGGATTACGATAAAAATAATAGCAGCCTATTCTTTGATAAGGGCTGCGCAACTCGGAGGTTTCATGGACGTTGATCCTGGCACCGTCGCGCCCCGCTACCAGAGCGGCTTTGGCAACCAGTTCAGCAGCGAGGCGTTGCCTGGCGCGCTGCCGGTGGGGCAGAACTCCCCGCAGAAGGCCCCTTACGGGCTGTACGCCGAGCAATTTTCCGGTACTGCGTTCACCGTTCCGCGCCATGAGGCCCGGCGTACCTGGGTGTACCGAATCCGCCCATCGGCCTTGCATCCGCGCTTCGAACCCTTGGGGCGTCAGCTGCAAGGCGGTCCGCTGGGGGAGCCAACGCCCAATCGCCTGCGCTGGGACCCGCAACCCTTGCCTGCGACCCCCACCGACTTCATCGACGGCTGGGTGGCCATGGCGGCGAATGCCGCCCCCGACCAGCCGGCTGGCTGCAGCCTTTACCATTACGCCGCCAACCGTGATATGGCCCGGGTGTTCTACAACGCCGACGGCGAACTGCTGCTGGTGCCGGAACTGGGACGTTTGCGCCTGGTGACCGAGCTGGGGGTACTGGAGGTCGAACCGCTGGAAATCGCGGTAATCCCCCGCGGGCTGAAATTCAGTGTGCACCTGCCCGACGGTCAGGCCCGCGGTTACCTGGCGGAAAACCACGGCGTGGCGCTGCGCCTGCCCGACCTCGGGCCCATCGGCAGCAATGGCCTGGCCAACCCCCGGGACTTCCTGACGCCCGTGGCGCAGTACCAGGACAGCAGCGTGAGCACGGTTCTTGTGCAGAAATTCCTGGGCCGCCTGTGGGCCTGCGAGCTCGGGCATTCGCCCCTGGACGTGGTGGCCTGGCATGGCAACAACGTGCCGTACAAGTACGACCTGCGCCTGTTCAATACCCTGGGTACCGTCAGCTACGACCACCCGGACCCGTCGATCTTCACCGTGTTGACCTCACCTGGCGCCGTGCCCGGCATGGCCAACATGGATTTCGTGATCTTCCCGCCGCGCTGGATGGTGGCGGACAACACCTTCCGCCCGCCCTGGTTCCACCGCAACCTGATGAACGAATACATGGGGCTGATCCAGGGTGCCTATGATGCCAAGGCCGAAGGCTTCGTGCCTGGCGGCGCGTCACTGCACAGTTGCATGAGTGCCCATGGCCCCGACGCCGAGACCTGCGCCAAGGCGGTGGCGGCGAACCTGGCCCCCAGCCGTATCGAACAGAGCATGGCCTTCATGTTCGAGACCAGCCAGGTGCTTCGCCCCAGCCGCCACGCCCTGGAGTGCGCGCAATTGCAACCCCGCTATGACGCCTGCTGGGCGTCGCTGCCCAGCACCTTCGACCCGAACCGGAGAACACCATGAACGAGCAGCACAGCTGGGTTGCCAGCGCCAACGGACATGCCGATTTCCCCTTGCAGAACCTGCCACTGGGTATCTTCAGCCCACCCGGTGGCCGGGCGCGTGCCGGGGTGGCCATTGGTGACGCAATCCTCGACCTGGAGGCGCTGCTGGCCACCGGCCTGTTGCAAGGCGACGCTGCTACCGCGGCGCTGGCCTGCGAGGGCGGCCAGCTCAATGGTTTCTTCGCCCTTGGCCGCCAGCCCCGCCTGGCCCTGCGCGAGCGGCTGACGGTGTTGTTGAAAGACGGTAGCGATGCCCATGCCGTGGTGCGTGACTGCCTGCACCTGGCCAGTGACTGCGAGATGGCGTTGCCAGCGAAAGTGGGGGATTACACCGACTTCTACGTGGGCATCGAGCACGCGAAAAACGTCGGCAAATTGTTCCGGCCTGACAACCCCTTGCTGCCCAACTACAAGTACGTGCCCATCGGCTACCACGGCCGTGCGTCGACCCTGCGCCCTTCCGGCACCCCGGTGCGGCGCCCCAAGGGCCAGACCGCACCGAAGGCGCAGGGGGCAGGACCGGATTTCGGGCCCTGCGCACGTTTGGACTTCGAACTGGAACTGGGTATCTGGATCGGCCGCGGCAATACCCTGGGTGAATCCATCCCCATCGACCACGCCGACGAACACGTGGCGGGCTATTGCCTGCTCAATGACTGGTCGGCGCGCGACATGCAGGCCTGGGAATACCAGCCGCTAGGGCCGTTTCTATCCAAAAGCTTCATCACCAGCCTGTCCCCCTGGGTGGTCACGGCCGAAGCGCTGGAGCCGTTCCGCTGCGCCCAGGCGCCGCGCCCCGAAGGTGACCCGCAGCCGCTGCCCTACCTGTGGAGCGCGGCCGACCAGGCCGAAGGCGCGCTGGATATCCAACTGGAAGTGCTGCTGCAGACGCCGCGCATGCGTGAGCAGGGCCTGGAAGCCGAGCGCATTACCCTGAGCAATACGCGCAGCATGTACTGGACCGTGGCCCAACTGGTTGCCCACCACAGCGTCAATGGGTGCCAGTTGCAGCCAGGTGACCTGTTTGGCTCCGGCACGCTCTCGGGGGCGGCGCCTGGGCAGTTTGGCAGCCTGCTGGAGATCACCGAGGGTGGCAAGCAGCCACTTGTGCTGGCCTCTGGCGAAAGCCGGCGTTTCCTTGAAGATGGCGACGAGGTGGTGCTGCGCGCCCGGTGCGTGGCACCCGGCCAGGTTTCCATTGGCTTCGGCGAGTGCCGTGGCCGAGTCGTCGCCGCGCCGTGAGGGCCATACGATGCAGTTGTACACCTATTACCGCTCCACATCGTCCTACCGGGTACGCATTGCCCTGGCGCTGAAGGGGTTGGCGTATGACGCGGTGCCGGTCAACCTGCTGGCGGGCGAGCAGCGCCAGCCTCCTTACCTGGCATTTGCCCCGCAGGGCCGGGTACCTGCGCTGCGTGTCGATGGCGGACCGGTGCTGACCCAGTCCGGCGCCATTCTCGAGTACCTGGAAGAACGCTACCCGCAGGTGCCCTTGCTGCCTGCCGAACCCCTGGCACGGGCACGTGTGCGTGGGGTAGCGGCGCTGATAGGCTGTGATATTCACCCCTTGCACAATGTCAGTGTGCTGAACCACCTGCGTGGCCTGGGGCATGACGAGGGTGACATACAAGCCTGGATAGCCACCTGGATCGATCAGGGGCTGGCGGCGGTGGAAGCCTTGATCGGTGACGAGGGCTTCTGTTTTGGTCCGGAGCCGGGGTTGGCCGATGTCTACCTGATCGCGCAGGTCTACGCGGCCGAGCGTTTCGGGGTGTCGTTGCAGGCCTGGCCTCGCATCCAGCGGGTCGTTGCCCTGGCGACGGCGCACCCGGCGTTTGCCCAGGCTCACCCCTCCTGCCAGGTCGATACCCCCTGAGTTCAATGCAGCGATGACGGCGGCAGCGGCAGTTCCTGCAGGCGGGTGGTCAGGCGCAGGCGCTGGACGGGGTCTTCACTGAGCAGCAAGGCATGCTCCAGGTCGAAGCGCTCACCGCGGGGGCATTCAAGGCGTTGGTAGATACCGGCGCGGGCCACATGGTCGGCGGCGCTGGGGGTGCCAGTTGCAGCACCCGCTCGGCGTCCTTGAGGGCGGCGATGTCATCCTGATGGCTGCTGTGCAGTTGGCGCAGGTTGCGCGAAAGGCGTTGCAGCATGTCCCTCGGGCTGGCCTGTGCCAGGTGCTCGGCGAGCAAAGGCACCTGAGGGCCGAACTGGCGGCCCAGCAGTTCACGGCAGTCGGCGGGGTACAGGCGCCTGCCGCCGCAAGGGTCCAGTTGGTGGTCTGCCCCTGGCACGCGCAACAGGAAATGGCCGGGGAAGTTCACCCCCACCAGGGGAATATCCAGGCGCCGGGCCATCTCCAACGCCAGCAGCGCCAGGGCCAGAGGTTGCCCGCGCTTGCGCTCCAGCACCTTGTTCAGCAGCGCGGCCTGAGGGCGCAGTGGGTGAAAGTCATCAGCTTGGTAGCCCAGTGAATTGATACGCCGCAGCAGCGGTTGCGCCAGTTCGTTGACCGGCAGCATCGGCAGGCCGACGCTGATCTGCAGTTGCAGCTCGCGCAGGGCCTCATCGCACTGCTGGGGGTGGAAACTGCTTTCGTGTTCGGCAGCGATCCACAACGCGGCGTCGAACGTCGCGGGCGGGCTTTGCTCAAGGCACCCCAGGCAGGCCTGGCGCGCAGCTTCGAAGGTGGGCTTCATAGCTTCTCTTGTAGCCCTGACGCGCCGATCCGTCCAGTAAAGCCGAGCGGCCACAGCCGTCTGCCTGCACGGCCATCGACTACACTGGTTGAAATAACAAGATCGGGAGCCTGCCGATGTTCGCTCTCATGCAAAGCACCCGCACCCACGCCCTGCACCTGGCCGTCGACCCGGTGACCGGCCTGCGTGCGGTGGTGGCCATTCACGACTGCCGCGCCGGGCCGGCGCTGGGCGGGTGCCGTTACCTGGCCTACCCAGACGACGAAAGCGCCATGGTCGACGCCATTCGCCTGGCCCAGGGCATGAGTTTCAAGGCCGCGTTGGCCGGGTTGCCGTTCGGCGGGGGCAAGGCCGTGATCATCCGAAGCCCCCACGTGGAGAACCGCGCCGGCCTGTTCGAAGCCTTCGGTCGTTTCATCGAAAGCCTGGACGGCCGCTACATCACGGCGGTGGACAGCGGCACCTCTACTACCGACATGGACTGCGTGGCCCAGCAGACGCGCCATGTCACCAGCACCACTGCCGCCGGCGACCCCGCTCCCCATGCGGCCATGGGCGTGTTCGCCGGCATTCGCGCCACCGCCATGGCGCGTCTGGGCACCGACAACCTGGAGGGCCTGCGCATCGCCGTGCAGGGCCTGGGCAACGTCGGTTATGGGGTGGCTGAGCAACTGCATGCCGCCGGGGCCGAACTGCTGGTCAGTGACCTGGACCAGGGCAAGGTGCAACTGGCCATGGAACAGTTGGGCGCTCACCCGATAGAACCCAACGCCCTGCCCAGTACCCCGTGCGATATCTTCGCGCCCTGTGGCCTGGGCTCGATTCTCAATGGCCAGAGCGTATCGCAACTGCGCTGCGCGGCCGTGGCCGGCTCCGCCAACAACCAGCTCACCAGCCTGCAAGTGGCCGACCAGCTGGAAAAGCGCGGCATTCTCTACGCGCCGGATTACGTCATCAACTCTGGCGGCCTGATTTATGTGGCGCTCAAGCATCAGGGCGAAGCGGTGGGCACCATCACCGCGCACCTGGCGCGCATCGGCACCCGGCTCACCGAAGTGTATGCCCATGCCCAGGCCGAGAAGCGCTCACCCGCGCGCGTGGCCGAAGCCCTCGCGGAGAAACTGATTTACGCCTGATAGCGAGCCGGCGCCTGACCGGCGCCAGCTCCGAAAAAAGCCTGCGGCCACAAGCGGCAGGTCAATGAAGCCACACCCACCCGGTGTGTTCAGGAGTTGTGCAATGACCTCAAACAAGATTGAGCTTGCCTACACGCGTTATTTGTCACCCGATGGCCGCCTTCTCGGCCCGTTGCCCGACTGGGCCGACGACTTCAACCTGCTGACCCGCCTGTATCGCCAAATGGTGCTGACCCGGCTGTTCGACCAGAAGGCCGTGGCCTTGCAACGCACCGGCCGCATCGGTACCTACGCGCCTACGCTGGGCCAGGAGGCCATCGGCGTGGCCATTGGCAGCCTGATGCAGCCACAGGACGTGCTGATCCCCTATTACCGTGACACCGCCGTGCAACTGATGCGTGGGGTGCGCATGGAAGAAATTCTGCTGTACTGGGGCGGCGACGAGCGTGGCAGCGATTACGCCGAGCCTGCCGTGGCCCAGGACTTTCCCTTGTGCGTGCCCATCGCCACCCAGGCCCTGCATGCCTGCGGTGTGGCCAGCGCCTTCAAGATTCGCGGCGAACACCGGGTAGCGGTGACCACCTGCGGTGATGGCGCCACCAGCAAGGGTGATTTCCTCGAAGCCTTGAATGTCGCCGGTGCCTGGCAGTTGCCGGTGGTCTTCGTGATCAACAACAACCAATGGGCCATCTCGGTGCCGCGGCGTATCCAGTGCGGCGCGCCGACCTTGGCGCAGAAGGCCATCGGTGCCGGCTTCCACGGTGAACAAGTGGACGGCAACGATATCCTCGCCGTCTACGACCGCATGGGCGTGGCCATCGAACGTGCCCGCCAGGGCAAGGGGCCCGTGCTGCTGGAATGCCTGAGCTACCGCCTGGGCGACCACACCACCGCCGACGACGCCACGCGCTACCGCAGTGCCGAAGAGGTCAAGCAGGCCTGGCAGGAGGAGCCGATCAAGCGCCTGCAGTCGTTCATGGCCGGGCAAGGCGTATGGGACGAGGGCCGCGAACAGGCACTGATCGGCGAATGCCAGGCGCTGGTGCAGCAATCGGTGGACAACTTCGAGGCCGCTGGCACCCAGGCGCCGGAGTCGGTGATGGACCATGTCTACGCCAAATGGCCTGCGGTGCTGGCCGATCAGCGTGAAGACTTTCTCGAACGGGTGGCACGCCGCGAGGGAGGGCAGGCCCATGAATAATGAAAAAGTCAGCCTGCTGGAAGCGGTGAACCTGGCCATGCACCGGGCCATGGCCGAAGATGACAACGTGGTGGTGCTGGGCGAGGACGTGGGCGTCAATGGTGGTGTATTTCGCGCCACTCAGGGCTTGCGCGACAGCTTCGGTTTCAAGCGCGTGATCGACTCGCCACTGGCCGAAACCATGCTGGGTGGGCTGGTGGTCGGGATGGCTGCCCAGGGCCTCAAGCCTGTCGTCGAAATCCAGTTCATGGGCTTTATCTACGCCACCATGGAACATCTGGTGTCCCACGCCAGCCGCCTGCGCAACCGAACTCGTGGCCGGCTCAGTTGCCCCATGGTCCTGCGCACGCCCATGGGCGCCGGCATCCGTGCCCCCGAGCACCACAGCGAAAGTACCGAGGCGTTGTTCGCTCACATTCCTGGCCTGCGGGTCGTCATTCCTTCTTCCCCGGCGCGCGCCTATGGGTTGTTGCTGGCGGCCATCGACGACCCGGACCCGGTGCTGTTCCTGGAGCCGACGCGCCTGTACCGAATGAACCCGCAGCCGCTGGTGGATGATGGCAAGCGCCTGCCCCTGGACACCTGCTTCACTCTGCGTGAAGGCAGTGACCTGACCCTGATCAGTTGGGGGGCCAGTGTCCATGAAACCCTGCAAGCGGCCGATGCCCTCGCCGAGCGCGGAGTGTCGGCGGAAGTCATCGATGTTGCCTGCGTAAAACCGCTGGACCTGGACACCCTGGAAGCGTCGGTGCGCAAGACCGGCCGCTGCGTCATCGTCCATGAAGCGCCGCGCTCCTGCGGCGTCGGCGCCGAAATCGCCGCAAGCTTGTATGAGCGGACACTGCTGGATTTGCAGGCGCCCATTCAGCGCGTCACCGCCCCGGACATCCCGCCACCGCTGTACAAGCTTGAACAGCTCTATATTCCGGCTGTGACCGACATTCTCCACGCCTGCGACACCGTGCTGACATTCGCCTGAGGAGGCTGCGATGAAATATTTCAAACTGCCCGACCTGGGCGAAGGTTTGCAAGAAGCTGAAATCGTGCAATGGCACGTCAAGGCCGGCGACACGGTCAAGGCCGACCAACTGCTGGTGTCGGTGGAAACCGCCAAGGCCCTGGTGGACATTCCGGCGCCTTACGACGGCGTGGTCGCCAAGACCTTCGGCGGCGAAGGGGACCTGCTGCACGTGGGCGAACCTTTGCTGGGGTATGAAGGCGAGGCCGATGCGGGCACCGTGGTAGGCCGCCTGGAAGGTGGGGGCACTGCCAGCGCCGACCAATTCTTCGTCGGTGCGGCCCCTTCTACCCGCGAACACTTGGCCACCCGCGCCACCCCGGCGGTACGCCAATTGGCTCGGCAGGTGGGTGTGGACCTGACGGCGTTGTCCGGTTCAGGCAGCGACGGCCTGATCACCCGCGCTGACGTCGAGGCCGCCGCCCAGGGCGCCCAGGACCGTTTCGGCGGCGAGAAGCTGCGCGGCGTGCGCCGCAGCATGGCGTTGAACATGGCCAAGTCCCATGCCGAAGTGGTACCGGTAACCATTTTCGGCGACGCCGACCTGCACCGCTGGGGCCAAGCCCGCGACCCTTTGATCCGGCTAGGCAAAGCCATGGCGGCGGCGTGCAAGGTTGAGCCGGTGCTGAACAGTTGGTTCGATGGCCGCAGCCTGTCGATCCGCACCCATGAAACCCTGGACCTGGGCATCGCCGTCGATACCCCGGATGGCTTGTTCGTCCCGGTATTGCGCGACGTCGGCAACCGCAGCGCCGACGACCTCAGGGAGGGCATGAGCCGGCTGCGCGCCGACGTCAAGGCGCGCTCCATACCGCCACGGGAAATGATGGGGGCCACGATTACCTTGTCCAACTTCGGCACCTTGTTCGGGCGCTATGCCAACCCTGTGGTGGTACCGCCACAGGTGGCGATCATTGGCGCAGGGGGCATCCGTGAAGAACCGGTGGCGGTGGAAGGGAAGGTCGTGGTGCACCCGATACTGCCGCTGTCGCTGACCTTCGACCATCGGGCGGTGACAGGTGGGGAAGCGGCACGGTTCATGCGGGCGCTGGTGGAGGCATTGCAAGAGCCCGAGTGATGTGTAGCGGTGGACCTGGCCGTGTCACAAACGCCGCACGGCATCAGGCACACCGCATGCACCGCCGATGCGGCCAGGGCGGCTGTTACAGGCTCTGGCCGTTATTCGGCGCCTTCGCCGCTGATCAGCTCGTTCAATGCATCTGGCTGGCTCTTGAAGGCCTTGGCGAACACATCACGGTTCTTGGCCATGTAGATGCCCGCGTCTTCAACCTGCTGCTCACTCAGGGAAGGGACGGCCTTTTTCAGGACTTCTGCGAGCAGTTCAGCCAGCTCGAGCATTTTGTCATGACGGTCAGCTTCGGCTTTATCCATGAACAAACGCTCCAGATCTCGGCTGCTGCGGTATACCACTTCGACGGCCATTCACCACCTCACATGCCTTTACGATAGTTGTCGGTTACGACTACTGTGTGTTTATACAGTGAAAGGATAAGGGATTTCCTTGCCGCTGGATAGTGGCAATTTACCCAAGCCTTGTGACAGGGTGAGACAAATTGCCGTCAGTGCAAGGTCAGGTGGCTGATGCACAATGACCTGGCCTTTTACCTGCATGCTCTGGCCTGTAGATGAAAGCATCCGTTACCCACGAGTCAAGGAACCTGCACCGTGAAAAACAATTGGGCTGATGCCATGCGCAAGAATGTCCACCACCTGGCCGGGTCGCTGGGCAACCTGCTGGTCGAGAGCTTTCACTACCTGGCGTTGTTCGCCATTGGTGCCATCACGGCGTGGGCGGCGGTGATGGCGTTTCTGGGCATGATGGAGAAGGGCAACATCACGGTCGATGACATCCTGCTGCTGTTCATCTACCTGGAGCTGGGTGCCATGGTGGGCATCTATTTCAAGACCAACCACATGCCCGTGCGCTTCCTGATCTACGTGGCGATTACCGCCCTGACGCGCTTGCTGATCTCCGACGTGTCCCACCACGGGCCCGCCGACCTGGGCGTGGTGTACCTGTCCGGCGCGATCCTGCTGCTGGCGTTCGCCATTCTGGTGGTGCGCTTTGCCTCTTCACGCTTCCCCTCGGCCAAGGTTCCGGACCCGGACGCCACGGTGAAGGGCGCCCTGACCGAAGAGAAGGGTGAGACCTAAGGCAACTGGACCTTGAGGCCCCGCGCTATCTGATCGGCGATATAGAACGCATCCTTGAGCGCTTCGCACAGTTCGGGGTCGGTCTCCTCGAACTCCTTGACGGCAATGGCGCCCAGGGTGAGGTCATGCAAACGTGCCTTGTCCGTTTCACGCTTTTCCAGGATGGCCTTGATGAAATAGAGTTGGTTGAGGACCGATGTGTATACCTCGAAAGCCGGGATTCGGCGGTACCGGTCCTGGGCGATGGCGATGGCTTTGTCGATGAAGTCTAGTGCGGTCATGGGGCTCCTGGGTTGAACAGGGTTTTCTGATTGGAGAACAGTTGCTGGGCGCCACCCTCGGCTGGGAAGGGCTGCCCCTTCACGGACCAGGTGTCGATCACTTTGGCCGAGGTACTGCGCAGCACCTGTATCTTGTCGGCGGTCTGGTAGCTGTTGAGCACCTTGGGCTCGATGACGTTCAGGGCGCGGTTGGTACCCATGGGGTTGATGCCCAGTTGCGTGGGTTGCACCGTGGGGCTCAGGGTGTACCAGTTGCCTTGCGGGGCGCCCGGTGACTGATATTGCCACAGGTTCTTGCTGCTGTTGATCGTCTGCACCTGCACGGGGTAGTTGAAGTCCAGGCCGTTCATGTACGCGGCGGCATCCTTCGCGTCATAGCCCTGCTCCTTGAAGAAGTTGGCCGCTACCTCGCGGTTGGCGCGAATGTTGATGTCGCGGTTTACATCCCCGGTGCGCTTGTAGCGCTGGTTCAGGTATTCACGGCGTGACAACGTCGGTTTCGTCGGCTCGGCTGGCGGTCGCGTCGGTTCCACGGCCTTGGCCGGCTCGGGTTTGGGTTGCAGGCGGATCGGCTCTTCGGCCTGCTTCACCGGGGCACTGGTGCGCGGTTGCAGCGAACGCTCTGCCAGCAGTTGCTGTTCATTGCGTGCCAGCCAATCGGCCAGGCGGCGCTCGCTGATCTGCTGTTGCAGCAGCGCCGAACGGGCAGCGATGCCTTCGGCGCTGCTGGTCAGGGCGCCTTTGACCTGCCCGCGGGTCAGGTAGGTGACGATCGCGGTCAGCAGCAGCATCACCAACTGCTCCTGGCCGCGGGCCAACTCACGGGCAGCCTGATCGATGCGCGCCTGGCGCGTGCTGGCGTGGCCACCGCCGGGTTCCAGCCGGCTACCGCTGGCCTTGTTGTCCACCCGCCATGCAGTGACGATACCGTTCTGCAGCGTTTCCAGGCAGGCGGGCAGGCCTTTGTAGAAGTATTCGGCAATGGCCGACAACCCTAGCCCCACCAGAATCAGATTGCCGATTTCCAGACCAATCCCCGCCCCGGCCACCGCGCCCGGCGCCGCGCCGACGCCGGCACCCAGGACACCGCCGGCCACCCCGCCGGCGATGCTGCCCAAGGTCACGCTGCCACCCAGAATAAGGGCAACGCTCTTTACCAGGTCGAGCAGCACATCGAGAATGTCCTCGATATGAATGCTGGCCCAGCGCTGGCTGAGGTCGTGGCGAATCAAGGGGTAGGATTGCTGCAATGCCTGGCGCACTGCGTCGATGCGCTGGCCGCCCAGTTCGGCGTAGATATGGCCAGCGCCCTGTTCCAGGCGCTGGCTGACGCCGTTCCAGCTAGCCTGCAGCCCGCTGCGGGCGCTGCTCAGGCCGTGGTCGAGGGTGTGGTGGAAATCGCTGAACTTGTGGTTCAGGTTGCGCTCGATCTCCGCCCAGCCGGGGATGTGGGTGGGTAAATCCATTGCCGTCGTGCTGTCCATGATGAGTTCGCAGGCCGAACCTCATCATGAACTGTTGTACGTTGCAACGCCTGCCAACAAAAAAACGGGTTCAGATACCCACTTGCAGCCCCGGTTTGTCGGTGAGCCAACCCTTGGTAGGCGGGGTAGGCAAATCGCCGTCGGTCATGGCAGCGAGAATCTCCATGGCACTGTGGCCCTGCTCGATGGCGATGCCGAACTTGATGCTGTCGATCAGGCGCTTGACCCGCTTGGGGTCATTGCGCTGAGCTGCGCTGATCATGCGTTTGGCCACGACCCCGGTTTCATTGGACAGGGTCAGCATGATGCTGCCGTCCAGACGCTCGATGCTGAGGTTGACCCGGTACTCGGGCTGGAAGGCATCACTGATCACTTGAAAGGGGTTTTCCATGGTGCGTCACCTGAAAATATAAGACCTGCATCAATTGACTGGGCTGGAACGTGTTAGTTCGACAACCCGGGCCACATGGATCAGTGCAAGCGCCATGCCGTAGTCTGCGAGGCTTGGCGTGCGCGGGCGTGTTTGCGGACGGGGTGGGGGCGAGCTGGGAGGGCGCGCGGTGTCTGGGACGCGGCCAGATCCGCGGCTACGGGAGGTTTGGGCATGAAAAAGGCGAGCCCGTGGCTCGCCTTCTTTTGTTACAGCGTATGTTCAGCTGTTCAAGACCTGCTCGTTTTCCAGGAATTCTTCCTGTAACAGGGCATCGGCCTCGCCCGTCGCACCATTCTGGCTATTGACTGCGCGCTTGCTGCGCAGCTTGCCGAACAAGTGCTCAAGGGCGTTGTGCAACTTGGTGGCGGCGCCATCCACTGCCTGATCCAGCGTGGCGGCCTTGTGGGTCACGGAAATCGGTTGGTGGCCTTTTGGCCGCGCTTCCATCTGGCAGCGTTTGTCATGGGGGCCGGGCTTGTCGCCGTTTTCATCGGCCAGGTGAACCTCGATGCGGGTGAGGTCTTCTTCATAGCGGTCGAGCGTGCTTTCTACGGTACTGCGTACCCACTCCTCCAGTCGGATGCTGCTTTGAATATGGTTGTCGCTATTGACTTGGATTTGCATAGTTCATCCCTTATTCAGCTAGCTCGCAAGAGATGCGCCGAGGGTGGAAATCAGCGCCTCTTGATTACAAGGTCGGGCAGTTGGGCGAACAATTCAACCCCTCGGCGAAGATAAATATTTTGCAACTACTTCCCGCGCTGCCTGCAAGGCCGTTTACATCGCGCATCTGGGCCTGCAGGACCGGGCGGTGGGCCGTCAGAATGCGACAGACGTCTGCAGGTAAACCGTGCGCGGCTCGCCCACGTATTTGCCCTTGTTGTTGTCATCGTAGGAGCGGGTGAAATACTCGTGGTTGAAGATATTTTTCACCCCTACCGCCACGTTCAGGTTCGACAGCTGTGGGCCGAAATCATACGCGGCGCGAGAATTGAACAGCACGTATCCCGGTATGCGTCCGGTGCTGCCGTCGGCGCTTTCGGCACGGGTGTTTTCGTTGTCGGCGAACTGGCTGCTCTGGTAGCTGCTGTCCAGGTTCAGCTTCCAGGGTCCCTCGGTATAACCCATACCCAGCGTGCCCTTGTGCCTGGATGAGAACGGCACCTGGTTGCCCTTGTTGGGGCCGTCTTCGCGGATGGTCGCGTCCACATAGGCGTAGGTGGCGTACACGTCAAAACCGGCCAGGGCGGGAGTCAAGCCGTCCAGGGCATAGTGCACGCTGGTCTCGACGCCCTGGTGGCGGGTCTTGCCACGGGCGATCACGGTGTCGTTGGTCTGGTTGCTGTCGTACTGGTTGTTGAAATTGATCAGGAACAGACCCAGCTCCGCGCGCAGGTTGCCGTTGTCATAGCGTGTACCCACTTCCCAGGTGCGGGCCTTTTCCGGTTTCACTTCGCCACCGGCCACGCGGTTGGGCATCTGGCTGTACTGCACGGCGCCAAACGAGCCTTCGGTGTTGGCGTACAGGTTCCAGTTCTCGGTGGCGTGGTACAGCACGTTCAACGCCGGCAGTGCCGTGTTGTAGTCGCCCTGGTATTTGACGTGGCTGAGGTTGTTGTTCTGCTGCGAATCAATCATTTCGTAGCGGATGCCCGGGGTGAAGGTCCACTTGCCTATGTCGATACGGTCGTCCAGCGAGAACGCATTGGCCGTGGTGCCGCCCCGGGTGTCGCGGTCATTGGTGCTGTCGGTGGTGGGCAATTGGCCGGCGCTGACGGGCACGCGGTAGCGCAGTTCGTGGCTGGCCTCGTTGATGTACCGGTACCCCAGGCCCACCTCGTGCCAGCTGTCGCCCAGCGCGAAGCCTTGGGAAAGGTGCGTTTCCAGCCCGCGAACCCAATACTCGCGTGGCGACAGTGACAGGAAGCTGCCCTGGTCCAGGTAACCACTGCGCAGGGTCTTGGTGAAGAAGGTATTGGCGGTGAACTCGCGGGCATCCTGCTGGTAACGGTAGCCAACGTTGAACATGCTACGCCGGCCCCAGAATTTGTCGCTGGGGCGTGTGGACTGGTAGGGGTTGGCGTCGTAGGCGGCACTGCTCAGGCCGCCGGGCATGTCCGCTTCGCCGTCGTAGTACTGGGCTTCGGCGTTCAGGCTGTTGGCCTCGTCGATCTGGTAGTTGCCCTTGAGGATCAGGTCGTCGATCCGGGTGTCGCTGTGCTCGCGCCAGTCACCGCCACGGGTACCGGAGTAGAGCAGGGCGCCGCCCAGGCCGTTGTCACTGGTGCCACCGGCCAGCAGGTTGGCGCTGGTCTTGAAGCCGTCATGGCTGGAGCGCGGGCTGGTCTCGGTCTGGAAGCCGCCCTTGACGCTGGCTTCCTGGGGAATGGCGCGGGTCACGAAGTTGACGATGCCGCCCACGTTCTGCGGGCCGTAGCGCACGGCACCGCCGCCACGCACCACGTCCACTGCGTCCATGTTGCCCATGCTGATCGGGGCGAATGACAGTTGCGGCTGGCCATAGGGGGCGAAGGGCACGGGAATGCCGTCCATCAGCACTGTGGAGCGGGTGGCCAGCCGCGGGTTGAGGCCACGGATACCGAAGTTCATGGCCATGTCATGGCTGCCGGTGCCGTTGTTGTCGGGGGCGTTCACGCCGGGAATGCGGTTGAGCACCTCACGGGCGCTGGTGGCGCCGGCACGCTCGAATTCCTCGCGGCGTACCACGTCCCGGCCGCCCGGGTGTTCGAAAACATTGCTGGCGTCAGCGGTGCCCAACCAGTCGCCGACCACGGCCGAGGTGCCAAGCTCCACGGTGCCTACCGGCGTGGCGGCCTCCAGGCTGTAGGCATTGTTGCCTTGCGCCTTGGCGCGCAGGCCAGTGCCTTGCAGCAGTGCCGCCAGGCCTTGTTCAACGCTGTAGCTGCCTTCAAGGCCGCGGCTGGTCAGGCCCTGGGTCACCTGTGAGCCGAACGAAACGAGGATTCCGGCTTCACGGCCAAACTGGTTCAGGGCGCTTTCCAGCGACTCTGGAGCGATGTGGTAGGTGCGCGCGGCTTGCGCGGCCATCGCCTCGGGCAAGGTGGCCAGGGTCAGGCTGGCGCCCAGCAGCAATTGGCGCAAGGTACGAGCCATGGGCGTGAGGTGCGAGGGCATGCGGGATCCTTCAGAGAGTCGGCAAGGGGGATTTACCCTCTCTGTCACGCGAGATCGGAAAACGGCTCATGTATTTTTCAACGGGGCGCAAATCACCATCAGGCCCGTGCCTGCACCGTCACCCAGAAGCGTGTGAAGCGCCTTACCCGCACTGGCAGGGCCACTTCCAGCAAGTCGAGGATCCGTTCGCTGTCGGCCAGTGGGTAGCTGCCGGAAATCAGCAGGTCGGCGACCTCGTCTGCGCAGCTCAGCTCGCCCCGTCGGTACCGGGACAACTCGCCGAGGAAATCGGCCAGGCGCATGTGCGATGCCACCAGCATGCCGTCGGCCCAGGCACTGCTGTTGGCATCCATGGCCATGGGGGGGCGCCAATGGTGGTCGTCGAATTCCACCTGCTGGCCTTGCTCAAGGCTCAGTGGGTAACCCACCGACCGGCTGGGGGCAACTTGCGCGTTACCGCTGAGTACTGCTACCCGGGTACGGTGCTTGAGCTGGCGCACGTTCACCCGCCCGCCGTGTGCGGTGATCAGGCCCTGCGCTGTTTGCACCAGCAGGGGGCGGTGGCCTGGAGGGCTATCGAGTTGCAGCTCGCCTTCGAGCAGGCGCACCCGGCGTTGCCGCTCGTCGAAACTCAGGTTGACGGCGCTGGCTGTGTTGAGTTGCAACTGGCTGCCGTCGCTCAGGGACAGGTGCCGCCGCTCGCCCACCGGGCTGCGCAGGTCGGCCACCAACGGTGGCAGCATGTCCTGGCGGTCGAGTGCCAGCGCGACCGTGCCGCCCATGGCCACCACCAACAGGTATTTCAACGCCTGCCGCCGGCCTGCCAGGTGCGGCGCGTTCAGGGCCGCATGGGCCAGGGGCGCGTCGACACCGCGCAGGCGGCGGTTGACGCCCTGGATATGTTCCCATGCCCGTCGATGCTCGCCATCGCTCGCCAGCCACCGTTCGAAGCGCTGCTGGCCCTCGGCTGCCAGAGGCGCCTCGTGCATCGCCAGCAGCCATTGCACCGCCTGTTCGGCGACTTGAGGGTTGAACTGGCTCACAGGGCGAAGTAGCAGCGCATGGCTGCTCTGTTCAAGTGGCGTTTGACCGTGGCGATCGAGAGGCCTAGCTGTTCGCCGATCTCGGCGTAGCTCAGGCCGTCGACCTGTGCCAACAGGAATGCGCGGCGCACGGGGGAGGGTAGGCCATCGAGCAGGCGGTCCAGTTCCAACAGGGTCTCAAGGATGATTGCCTTGTGTTCTTCGCACGGCGCCACGGCCTCGGGCAATTGTGCGATTGCTTGCAGGTACGCCCGTTCAACGTCCTGGCGGCGGTAATGGTTGAACAGCACGCGCTTGGCAACGGTGGTCAGAAACGCCCGCGGCTCCTTGATGGCCAGTGTTTCACGCGCGGCGAGCAGGCGCAGGAAGGTGTCCTGGGCCAGGTCGGCGGCGCTGTCCGGGCAGCCCAGGCGACGGCGCAACCACTGGGTCAGCCAGCCCTGGTGGCTCAGATACAGGCCCTCGATCAGGGGCAGTGAAGGGGGATTGGCGCGCGACACCGTGGGCTCTCCGGCGCTACAGGGTGCGCTACAGAATAAGAATTGTTCGCATTGTATGGTTGATGACACATAATGGGCAATCATTGCCGACACGATCAGTGCTTGCTTTGCGCATGAGAATATTTATCATTAAAAGTCGGATCCTGTCTTCCTCACTGTCGAGCCTGCCATCTTCATGAAAAGCGCCACCGTCGGTCTGCCGGTCGTCTACCGCCTCGGGGTCTGCTCGCGTATCGTCGCAGCCGCCCTGGGGGGCTATGTGCTTGCCTCGCTGACGGGGATCAGCCTGGCTGCGCTGGTGCCCCTGGCACGCGGGGAGGCCATGATCAGCGGCATGATGCTGTCGTTCCTGGTGTATGTGGTCGCGGTGCTGTGGTGCTTTGCCTGCCATTCGGCGTGGCGCGCCTGGTTGGGGCTGCTGGTGCCGAGCCTGGTGCTGGCGGCGGTCAACGGCGTGCTGCTGTGGGGGCACTCATGAAAGAGGGTTTTCGCCAGGCCATGGCCTGGTTGCACACCTGGGCCGGGCTGGTGTTTGGCTGGTTGCTGTTCGCCATTTTTCTCACGGGCACGCTCAGTTACTTCAAGGACGAGGTCAACCACTGGACCCACCCGGAGATCGCCAGCCACCCGCTCGACGACGCGGCTGCCCTGGACAAGGCCCAGCGTTACCTGGAACAGCACGCCGCAGGCATGAAGACGTGGTACATCAACCTGCCGGATGAGCGCCAGCCCTATATCCAGGTGATGTACCCCGGGCCTTCCGGGCGCTTTGCCAACCAGATCCTGGACGCCGGGAGTGGTCAGCTTGCAGCGGCACGAGAGTCCATGGGCGGCGAGTTCTTTTACCAGTTCCACTATCAGCTGCAGCTTCCCTACCCGTGGGGCCGCTGGCTGGCCAGCCTGTGCGCGCTGGTGATGCTGGTGACCCTCATCAGCGGCATCATCACCCACAAGAAGATCTTCAAGGAGTTCTTCACCTTCCGCCCGCGCAAGGGCCAGCGTTCGTGGCTCGACGGCCATAACGCCGTGGGGGTACTGGTATTGCCGTTCCATTTGATGATCACCTACAGCAGCCTGGTGATTTTCATGACCATGCTGCTGCCGGGCAACATTCTGGCCCAGTACGGCAAGCAGACCACCGCCATCTACGATGACCTGATGCCGAGCAGGGGCGTGCCGGCCGCCGCCAACCAGCCGGCACCGCTGGTATCCCTGTCGGAGCTGTACCGGGACTTCCAGCAACAGGCTCCCGGTAGCCGTCTGGGGCTGATCGAAGTGGACCACCCCGGCGACGCCAATGCCTCGGTCGTGTTCGGCCGTCACGGTGGCGACCGCATCGTTCACCAGATCGGCTATGGGCGCGTGTACGACGGCGTTTCGGGGGCATTGCGTTTCGATCGTCAGGTCAGCTCGGTACCCATGATGATCGCCGGTGGTTTGTACGGTATGCACATGGGCCACTTCGCCGGGCCGGGGCTGCGCTGGCTGTATTTCCTGGCGGGTATCGGTGGTACCGCCATGATCGGTACCGGCCTGGTGATGTGGCTGGGCAAGCGCCAGCTCAAACATGCCAAGAGCGCCCGCCAGCCGTTCCACTTGTGCCTGGTGGCAGTGCTCAATGTGATGAGCATGGGCGGCCTGATGCTGGCGGTCATCGGTTTCTTCTACGCCAACCGCTTGCTGCCGTTTGAGCTGGCCGGGCGCAGCGGCCTGGAGGTACGGGTGTTTTTCTGGGTGTGGGCGTTGTCGGCGCTGCATGCGGCCCTGCGCCCCGCGCGCCAGGCCTGGCTCGAACAACTGGGGCTGGCGGCGCTGTTGTATGCCGGGCTGCCACTGCTCAACGCGGTGACCACAGGCCAGGGTCTGAACCGCTCCCTGGCCCAGGGTGACTGGGCCATGGCGGGGGTCGACCTCACCGCGCTGGCCTGGGGCCTGCTGCTGGCCTGGGCGGTGCGCAAGCTGTGGCGCAACGTGCCTGTGGTCAAGGCCCGTAAAGTAGCCATGAGCGCGGAGGGCGAACCCACATGATGCTGGTCGTTGGGTTGTTGTGCTATGCCGGCTTCGCCGGTTTGTGCCTGGGTATGGAGCGGCATTACCGCGACCTGGTCGGCCGGCCGCCACAGGCGCGAGTCAGCCTGGGGTTGCGCCTGGCCGGTAGCCTGTTGCTGGCGGCGGGCCTGTGGCTGGCGGTGGTGGTCGACGGGGGCTGGAGCATGGGGCTCGTGCACTGGTTCGCGGCGTTGATGGGCAGTGCGATGTTGCTGGTGTTCCTGATGCCGTATCGCCCGCGGTGGGCGGTTGGCCTGGCAGGCGCCGCCGGCGTGCTTGGCCCGGCGCTCGGGCTCGTCCTGTAGAAGGCTGGGCACCAGGGCGGCGCCCAGCCAGTCAGCCAGTCAGCCTTTGAACGACTGCGGGTTCACCAGGTCCTGAGGGCGCTGGCCTTTCAAGGCCGCAGTCAGGTTGCTGATGGCGCGGTTGGCCATGGCTTCGCGGGTTTCAGAGGTGGCTGAGCCGATATGCGGCAGGGTCACCGCGTTTTTCAGCTGGAACAGCGGCGATTCGGCCAGGGGTTCCTTCTCGTAGACGTCCAGGCCGGCACCGCGGATGGTGCCGTTCTGGAGCGCTTCGATCAGCGCCGGTTCGTCCACGATCGGCCCGCGGGCGATGTTCACCAGGATGGCCGACGGCTTCATCAGCGCCAGCTCGCGGCGGCTGATCAGGTGCTTGGTCTTCTCGCTCAATGGCACCACCAGGCAGACGAAGTCAGCCTCGGCCAGCAATTCGTCCAGGCTGCGGAACTGCGCGCCCAGCTCCTGTTCCAGGGCCGGCTTGCGGCTGTTGCCGCTGTACAGGATCGGCATGTTGAAGCCCAGGCGACCACGGCGGGCGATAGCCGCGCCAATATTGCCCATGCCGACGATACCCAGGGTTTTACCATGCACGTCGGTGCCGAAATGGTTCGGGCCGATGCTGGCTTTCCATTCCCCGGCCTTGGTCCAGGCATCCAGTTCGGCCACCCGACGGGCGCTGCTCATGATCAACGAGAATCCCAGGTCGGCAGTGCTCTCGGTGAGTACATCGGGGGTATTGGTGAGCATGATGCCGCGCTCGGTGAAGTAGGCCACGTCATAGTTGTCGTAACCCACCGAGACACTGGACACCACTTCCAGGTTGGCCGCGCTGGCCAATTGCTTGGCGCCCAGCGGGCGACCGGCGCCGATCAGGCCATGGGCCCGGGGAAGGGCTTCGTCGAACTGGACAGCGATGTCGCCCTTTTTCGGATCGGGCACGATCACTTCGAAGTCCTGTTCCAGGCGCTCGATCATGGGCATGGTGATGCGGCTGAAGGCCAGTACGGTCTTTTTCATTGGACTTGTTCTCCTGAGGGCAGCTTTTAAGCGACAGGCTGCAAGCTACAAGCTTCAAGTGGCGAGTCGCAAGACCCCACCTGCAATGCAATCAGCGTGAAGCTCGAAACCTGACGCTTATGGTTGCCTCACAGGGCCATGTTCAGCTCATGGGTCTTCAGGTCCGCCTCATGGGCCGCCAGAATGTCCGGCAACGACCCACGCAGGTATTCCACCCACGTCTTGATCTTGGCATCCAGGTACTGGCGCGACGGGTAGATGGCGTAAAGGTTCAGTTCCTGCAACCGGTAGTCGGGCAGCATGCGCACCAGGGTGCCGTTACGCAGGCCATCGATGGCCGCGTAGATCGGCAATACGCCCACGCCCATGCCGCTGATGATCGCGCTTTTCATCGCGTCGGCGGAATTGACCTGGAAGGGTGCATTGCTGATGTTGACCATCTCCTGGCCTTCGGGCCCGTCGAACAGCCATTTTTCCAGCTGCACAACCGGGCTGATCAAGCGCAGGCAGGCATGGGCCATCAGGTCGCTGGGCTTGCGCGCGGCGCCGTGGGCCTTCACGTACTCGGGTGAGGCGCAGACGATGCTGTAGGTGATGCCCAGCCGCTGGGACACGAAACCCGAGTCCGGCAGCTCGCTGGCCAGCACGATGGACACGTCATAGCCTTCATCCAGCAGGTCGGGCACGCGGTTTGCCAGTGTAAGGTCGAAGGTCACGTCCGGGTGCGTCTTGCGGTAGCGGGCGATGGCGTCGATGACGAAGTGCATGCCGATACCGGTCATGGTGTGCACTTTCAACTGCCCGGCCGGGCGGGCGTGAGCGTCGCTGGCCTCGGCCTCGGCTTCTTCGACGTAGGCCAGGATCTGCTCGCAGCGCATCAGGTAGCGCTTGCCCGCTTCGGTCAGGGCAATGCGCCGGGTGGTGCGGTTGAGCAGGCGGGTTTGCAGGTGCGCTTCAAGGTTGGAAACCGCCCGCGAGACGTTCGCGGTGGTGGTATCGAGCTGCACGGCGGCGGCAGTGAAACTGCCCGCTTCGGCCACGCAACTGAAAGCACGCATGTTTTGCAGGGTGTCCATGGGTCACTCTCTAAATAGACGGCAAATTGTCGCATGAAGTAACAATTGTCGTCTCGCAGCTTTACACCGATTATCGCTTTTTACGTAACAAAGAATCGCACGAATACCCGCTTATCGGCACCCGTTTCACCCCCTAGAATCGGCGCCTCAAGGTAATCCCCTCTCTTTCAGTCAGGAATTAGCAGCTGTGCCGCGTCGCCTATTTGCAAAGCTGAATGCTTTCAGCGTTTTGGCCTTAACTTTGACCATCAGCGGCTGCATCGGCACCGGAGGCATTGCCCCACAGGGCAAGACCCTGTCTGCCAACACCCTGGCCACCGACGAAGCCATCCAGGCCGCCGCCAAGGACGCCCACTGGCCTGCCAGCCAATGGTGGCGCGCCTATGGCGACGCGCAATTGAACCAGTGGGTGGACCTGGCGCTGCAAGGCAGCCCAACCCTTGCCATGGCTGCCGCCCGCGTGCGCCAGGCCAAGGCCGCCGCTGGCGTGGCGGAATCGGCCGAAGCGGTGCAAATCAACGGCAAGGGCTCCATGACCCGGCATAAATGGCCGACCGACAATTTCTACGGGCCGGGCGAACTGAGCGGCGTGACCGACTGGGACAACACCGCCGGGCTGGGCCTGAGCTATTCCCTGGACCTGTGGGGCCGCGAAAGCAACGCCACCGAACAGGCCGTGGACATGGCCCACATGAGTGTGGCCCAGGCGCGGCAGGCCCAACTGGAACTGACCAACAACATCGTCAAGGTGTACATCCAGTTATCCCTGCATTTCGCCCAGCGCGACATCGCCGAGGCCACCCTTGCCCAACAGGAGCAGATCCTGCAACTGGCCGAGAAACGCCTGGCCCATGGCATCGGTACCCAGTTCGAGGTCAGCCAGGCGCAGACGCCGCTGCCCGAAACCCACCGGCAGATCGACTCGCTGGATGAGGAGATAGCCCTGAGCCGCAACCAACTGGCCGCCCTGGCCGGCAAAGGCCCCGGTGAGGGGGCGCACCTGCAACGGCCGACGCTGGCCCTGGGGGCGGCGTTGAAGCTGCCGTCGGCCCTGCCAGCCGAACTGCTGGGGCAGCGCCCGGACGTGGTCGCCAGCCGTTGGCAGGTGGCTGCCCAGGCCCGTGGCATCGACGTGGCGCATGCCGGCTTCTACCCCAATGTCGACCTCACCGCCAGCCTTGGCTACATGGCTACCGGGGGGACCATGCTCGGCTTCCTCAACGCCTCCAAGCTCAGTTACACCGTGGGCCCGGCCGTCAGCCTGCCGATTTTCGACGGTGGCCGCCTGCGCAGCCAATTGGGTGAAGCTTCGGCCGGCTACGACATCGCCGTGGCGCATTACAATCAGACCCTGGTCGAGGCGCTGAAAAGCATTTCCGATCAGTTGATCCGTCGCGAGTCCATGGACAAGCAACAGGTGTTCGCTGCCCAGTCCGTGGCCTCGGCGCAGAAAACCTATGACATTGCCCAAGTGGCATTCCAGCGTGGCCTGACCGACTTCCTCAATGTGCTCAACGCCCAGACTCAGCTGTTCCACCAGCAGGAAATCCAGCAGCAGGTGCAGGCTGCGCGCCTGGCTGCTCAAGCTGAACTGGTGACCGCCCTGGGCGGCGGCCTTGGGGCCGGCAACGACGTGCCGACCGAGCAGCAGACCGTGGCGCCGAAAACCCCGGCGGCCCTGGCCATCCTCAACCACTGACGGAACGATCATGACTTCTCTGTCCGCACCGCTGCGCCGCCTCGGTGAACTGCAGTGGCGCCGTGGCTTCTTCGAATGGGCGCGCAGCGACGGCGTCACCTGGGTCTACATCTTCAAGACCCTGTTGGCCGCGTTCGTGACCCTGTGGCTGGCCATGCGCCTGGAATTGCCGCAGCCGCGCACCGCGATGATCACCGTGTTCATCGTCATGCAACTGCAAAGCGGCCACGTGTTCGCCAAAAGTTTCTACCGGTTCCTGGGCACCATCGCCGGGTCGGTGGTGACCGTGGCGCTGATTGCTCTGTTCGCCCAGAACACCGTGCTGTTCCTGCCCAGCCTGATGATCTGGTTCGGCATCTGCTCGGCCGGTGCGGTACGCCATCGCAACTTCAAGGGCTACGGTTTCGTGCTGGCCGGCTACACCGCGGCCTTCATCGGCCTGCCGGCCCTGGCGCACCCGGAAGGGGCGTTCATGGCCGCCATGTGGCGGGTGCTGGAAATTTCCCTGGGCCTGATCGTCTCCACGGCGGTGAGCGCCGCGATCCTGCCGCAGTCGGCCAGTACCTCCATGCGCAATGCGCTGTACCAGCGCTTCGGCGTGTTTGCCGGCTTTGTCGCCCATGGCCTGCGGGGCAATAGTCAGCGTGACGCCTTTGAAAGCACCAACGTGCGCTTCATTTCCGAGGCCGTGGGCCTGGAAAGCCTGCGCGGCGTGGTGGCCTTCGAAGACCCGCACATGCGTCGGCGCAGCGGACGGGTCAGCCGCCTGAACAGCGAGTTCATGGCCATCACCACGCGCTTCAATGCCCTGCACCAGTTGCTCGAACGCATCCGTGCCCGCGGCCACGCCGAGGTGGTCACTGCCATCGAGCCCGGCCTGCAAGCCCTGGCCACGTTGCTGGACCGCTATGCCGGCCGAGCCCTTACCGATGCCGACGCCCACCAGTTGGCCGAGCAAATGGCACTGTACAAGGAGGAGCTGCCCTCCCATGTGCGCCGGTTGCGGGCGATCTTCGTGGAGAGCAACCCCAGTGAAGACGACCTGCTGGACTTTCACACCGCGTACGAGCTGTTGTACCGCTTCGTCGACGAGTTGCTCAGCTATGCCCAGACCCACGCCTCGTTGGCTGACCACAGCCATGCCCGGGAAAAGTGGGACGAGCCGTTCATGCCCCAGACCAGCTGGTGGGTGTCAGCGGCCGCTGCCTTGCGGGCCATGTCGGTGTTGGGACTGCTGGGCAGCTACTGGATAGCCACCGCCTGGCCCAGTGGCGCCACCATGACCCTGGTGGCCGCGGCCACGGTGGGTCTGTCGGCGGCCGCGCCGAACCCCAAGCGCATGTCGTTCCAGATGGCCTGCGGGACAATGCTGGGCGCGGTGGTGGGGTTTGCCGAAACCTTTTTCGTGTTCCCGTGGATCGACGGCTTCCCGCTGCTGTGCATGGTGCTGGCACCGGTGATCGTCTTCGGTGCTTTCCTGGCCTCGCGGCCCCAGTGGGCGGGTTACGGCCTGGGCCTGCTGATTTTCTTCAGCATCGGTTCGGTGCCTGACAACGTCACGGTGTACAACGCCTACGCCTTTATCAACGACTACATCGGCATGGTAATCGGCATGCTCGCCTGCGCTGCGGCGGGCGCCATCATCCTGCCGCCCAACAGCCGTTGGCTGTGGAGCCGCCTGGAGCACAACCTGCGTGAGCAGGTGGTGTTCGCCATCAGCGGCAAGTTGCGAGGCCTGGGCTCGGCATTCGAAAGCCGCACCCGCGACGTCCTCAACCAGGCCTATGGCCTGGCCGCGGGCAAGCCCGAAGTGCAGCGCAATTTGCTGCGCTGGATGTTCGTGGTGCTGGAAGTGGGCCACGCCATCATCGAGCTGCGCCGCGAACAGGCCATCCTGCCCGTGCACCCGGCCTATGCCGAATCGCAGTCATGGCGCCAGGCCATCCGGGTGATGGGCCGTTCGTTGATCCGCCTGTTCATCCAGCCCAGCCGCGCCAACCTCGAGCGCAGCCTGGCAGCGGTAGATCAGGCCATTTATTGCGTGCGCGACACCGACGAGCCGTTCGCCCGTCACTTCGATACCTCGGCGCTGCGCCGGGTGCAGAGCTACCTGCACTTCATCCGCAGCAGCCTGCTGGACCCGCAATCACCGCTCGCCGAGCTGGCGCCGCCGCGCCCGCCGAAGGACTGACCCATGCCTCGCGAAATAGCCTTTCATGGCGTGTACATGCCGACCATGACCCTGATGTTTCTTGTCGCCCTTGGGGTGGGCTGGGCCCTGGACCGCTTTATCAGTGGCCTGGACCTGTACCGCTTCTTCTGGCACCCGGCGCTGCTGCGCCTGAGCCTGTTCGTTTGCCTGTTCGGCGCCATGGCGCTGACCGTTTACCGTTGAGACTGACTTGATGAAAAAGTTTTTCAGCCTGATCGCCACCTTGCTGATCCTGGCCCTGGCCGTGTTCATCGGCCGCGAGCTGTGGGTGCACTACATGGAAACACCCTGGACCCGCGACGGCCGGGTGCGCGCCGACATCATCAACGTCGCCCCCGACGTGACCGGTTACGTGGTGGCTGTGCCGGTGCGTGACAACCAGTTGGTGAAAAAGGGCGACGTGCTGTTGCAGATCGACCCCGAGCACTACCAGATCGCCGTCAAACAGGCCCAGGCCCTGGTTGCTTCGCGCAAGGCCACGTGGGAGATGCGCAAGGTCAACGCCAGCCGCCGGGCCGACATGGATAACCTGGTGGTGTCCAAGGAAAGCCGCGAAGACGCGGGCAACATCGCCAGCAGCGCCGAGGCCGACTACCAGCAGGCCCTGGCTGCTCTGGATGCCGCGCAGTTGAACCTGTCGCGCACCAAGGTACTGGCCACGGTCGACGGCTACGTCACCAACCTCAACGTTCACGTAGGCGATTACGCCCGCACGGGTGAGGCGAAGATGGCCGTGGTGGACAAGAACTCGTTCTGGGTTTATGGGTTCTTCGAAGAGACCAAGCTGCCGAATGTGCACCTGGGCGACAAGGCTGATCTGCAGATGATGAGTGGTGAGGTCTTGAAGGGGCACGTCGAGAGTATTTCTCGTGGTATCTACGACCGGGACAACCCTGAAAGCCGTGAGCTGGTGGCGGACGTGAACCCGACGTTCAATTGGGTGAGACTGGCGCAGCGGGTGCCGGTGCGTATCCATATTGATGAGGTGCCGGACGGGTTTTTGCTGGCGGCGGGGACAACTTGCACGGTGGTGGTCAAGCAGGGGACGGCTGGGGCTCTGTAAGATTTCTCGGCCTGGCAGCAGGTTGTGGGATGACTACCCGCTGCCAGGTGAAGATGTTGTGGCGCCCTCGAGATCAGGCGTTCTCAAAATGCTTCAACTCATCGAGAAGCGCGCTTCGCGCCTCAGCACATCTGCTACCCACTGGTTGATGCTCTTGTGGGCCAATTCGGCTTCGACCGCCACGCTTGCATGGAGACCAGGCTCCAGGCGCAAGCTCAATTTTCCGGAATAGGCCTTCTGGGGAGCGCGGCCCAGTTTTTTGCAGGTATCGAGATAGTCGATCACGGCCTCCTCAAAGGCAGCGCGTAACTCGCTGACGGATTCGCCATGGAACCCTACGACATCCTTGATTCCTGCCAGGTGGCCGATCAACAGGCCATCTTCGTCGCTGTACTCGATACGGGCCGTATAGCCCATGAAGTTCATCACATTCATGGTGTGACTCCTATCGGAGGAAGGTGATCGCTGCTGTGGGAAAAATCTGAGATTTCCCCCTGTCCTCCACAAGCGTCAACAAGGCCTCTGGAGCGTCTAGAGCACCCGATCCAACCCGAACCTGCGCTTCAACACTCCCTCCAGAACCCCCGCGGGTACCCACCGCGCCAGCCACGGCAACGCCCGGCTGCCATTGCCAATGCGCACCACCCGCGCTGGCAGCGGCTTTTCCACCGCCGCCAGCAACGCCTGGGCAAACTCCAGCGCCGGTGTCGGCCGGTTCTGCGAGGCCTTGGCTCGCGCGCGGATCTGCGCTGCCAGCGGCCACCACGGCGAGCCCTCGGCGATGACCTGTTCGGCCTCGCGGCTGGCGTTGTTGGCAAATTGGGTGTCGATGGCCCCCGGCTGCACTTCCATCACCCGCACGCCAAACGGCGCCAGTTCCATGCGCAGCGCTTCGCTCAGGCCATGCACCGCGGCCTTGGAGGCGCAGTAGGCACCGGCGAACGGGGTGACCAGCACGCCGGAAACGCTGCCGATGTTCACCACCAGGCCGCGGCTGGCGCGCAGGTGCGGGAACAGGGCGCGGGTGACGCCGACGATGGAGAACACATTGGTTTCAAACTGCTGGCGAATGCTGGCCACGCCGCCGTCCAGCAGCGGGCCCATGGCGCCGTAGCCGGCGTTGTTGATCAGGATGTCCAGGTTCGGCAACTCGGTCGCCAGCGCGGCCACGGCGGTTTCATCGTTGACGTCGAGCTGACGCGCCTGAAAGCCCTCGGCCGCCAGGCGGTCTACGTCCTGGGGCCGCCTGGCGGTTGCCCATACGCTGTGGCCTGCCTGCTTGAACGTGCGGGCAACGGCCAGGCCGATGCCGCTTGAGCAACCGGTGATGAGGGTGACAGGCATGTTGGTTCCCTTTCAGTCAGGTGGAATAGCGTTCCGGTTGCGCCACTCAGTTGGCGAAACTACCCTGCAACCGCTCCGCCCTGAACTCCAGCGTCTGCGCCCGGTACCCCGGCCGCAACGGCGGTAGTGGCAGGCAGTCGGCCCACTCGGCACCCGGCTGCAATTGCCCCGGCCCCCGATAGCGCGGGGCGTCGTAGTCGTCCTGCACCAGATTCACGCTATCGCCCGGGGCGAAGGCGGCCAGGCGCCATTGCAGCTCTACCATCGGCACGCTGTTGCCATTTTTCATGCTCACCCGCACCGGCCGGTCGGCCGGGCATTGTTCGGTGTCGTACTTGAAGTGCAAGCCCATGCGCGCCAGCTGCGCCAGTTCGCGGTTGTCTTGCCACAGCACGCTGAGGCCGACCATGGCCAGGCCCGCCAAGGCGACCAGGGAAATGGGCAGGGCTTTTTTCGGGTAGCGCACCAGCAGGAACAGCCAGGCGATGATGAGGAGGGTGCCGATGAGCATGGCTTTGATCGCACGTGATAGACAAGCTTGTCATCCTATCGCGAATAGGCAACGTGAGCCACGCACCCGGCGGTGCTCAAACGCTCATTGGACCTCACCGAACCAGGAGGACTGCCGATCACCTGCGGGCAGTGGTTTACGAGTGAGTTAGGCGATCATTGGGGCCGGGAAACAGCGACAATGAAAAAGCGCCCGTGAAATCGATTCGTTCCGTCGGCACCCTGAATATGAACTGGCCTTCGAACCTGTTCTTTGCGGTGTCAATGTTGACGGTGACCTCGCCGCTGGCGTCGTAAATTTGAACCAGCGGAATATCGCTCCCTGGCGGTAGCGAACGCAGCAAATGCATATCGAGTATCGGATTCCCAGACTGTAATGTGTCATGCAGTACCAGGTTGTAGGTGTTCGATTGAATACGGAAGATTATGGAAAATAACGTGTTGTCGAAAATGTTTCCCAGGCTTCCGGCCATTTGCCAATACGATTGTGTCGGTGTGGCTTCCTCACTGTAAGCCGTAGCGGCACGTGCCGAGGTGTAGTCGGTTTCGCTGTCCTTCCAACGAAAGACACCGCTGTTATTGGGCGAGGGGGCAGGAGACAACGCGAGCAAGGTAATGGGATCAAAGAGTTTGAAAACGACGGCATCGGATTGTTTGATCATGGCAACTTCCTCCGGGATGAACTCGAAGTGTTTTCTTCATGGGCAATGCGGTCAACTGTCAAAACTAACAGTGCGTGTTCATTTCAACTTTCGAGTAGCTGTAAGCCATGTTTCACCGGTTCCCTGAGCAAAAAAGCCCCTGCCTCACTGGCTGCGGATAGGGGACGCAGCGAATGAGGCAGGGGCTTTCATGCCAACGGTGAAACCTTACTGCGCGATGGTTTTCACCGACACGCCGCGCTCGATCGGAGTGGAACGACCGTAGATGTCCTCGAAGCGCTCGATGTCGTCTTCACCCAGGTAGCTGCCCGACTGCACTTCGATGATTTCCAGCGGGATCTTGCCCGGGTTGCGCAGGCGGTGCACCGAGGCGATCGGGATGTAGGTGGACTGGTTTTCGGTGAGCAGGAACACGTTCTCGTCACAGGTGACTTCGGCGGTGCCCGATACCACGATCCAGTGTTCGGCGCGGTGGTGGTGCATCTGCAGGCTCAGGCAGGCGCCCGGCTTGACCGAGATGTGCTTGACCTGGAAGCGGCCACCCATGTCCACCGAGTCGTACGAACCCCACGGGCGGTACACTTCGCAGTGGTTCTGGGTTTCGCTGCGGCCCTGTTCGTTGAGGGTGGCGACCATCTGCTTCACGCCCTGGACCTTGTCCTTGTGGGCAATCATCATGGCGTCCTTGGTTTCCACCACCACGATGTTTTCCAGGCCGATCACCGACACCAGTTTGCCGTTGCCGTGGATCATGCAGTTGCGGCTGTCCTGTACCACCACATCGCCCTTGGTGACGTTGCCGTTGCTGTCTTTCTCGTGCACGTCCCACAGCGACGACCAGCAGCCCACGTCGCTCCAGCCGGCAGTCAGCGGCACCACGCAGGCGCGCTGGGTTTTTTCCATCACCGCGTAGTCGATGGAGTTGTCCGGGCAGCAGGCGAAGGTGGCTTCGTCGATCTCGATGTTGTCGCCGTCTTTCACGCTGCGCTCAAGGGTCAGCATGCAGGTGTCGTAGATGTCCGGGTCGTGCTTTTTCAGCTCTTCCAGGAAGCGGCTGGCGCGGAACAGGAACATGCCGCTGTTCCAGAAGTAGCCCCCGGCCTGGACGAATTCGGTGGCGCGTTTTTCGTCCGGTTTCTCGACGAAGTGCGACACGCGGCTGACGCCTTCAGGCAGCAGGGCATCGTTGCTGGACTTGATGTAGCCATAGCCGGTTTCCGGCTTGGTAGCCGGCACGCCGAACAGCACCATCTCGCCACGTTCGGCAGCCACGGTGGCCAGGGCCAGGGCGCGTTGCAGGGCTTTCTGGTCGTCGATGACGTGGTCGGCCGGTAGCACCAGCATCAGTTCGTCGCGGCCTTCGTTGACCAGCTTCATGGCGGTCAGGGCCACCGCTGGCGCGGTGTTGCGGCCGAAGGGTTCCATGAGGATGCCCTGGGTTTCCAGCTTCAGGTTGCTCAGCTGTTCATTGACGATGAAACGGTGGTCTTTGTTGCAGACCACGATAGGGGTGTCCATGCCTTCGAACACCAGGCGCTCCAGGGTTTGCTGGAACAGGGTGTGCTCGCCGGTCAGGGCCAGGAATTGCTTGGGGAACTGCTTGCGCGAAAGCGGCCACAGACGAGAGCCACTACCACCTGACAAGATCACCGGAATCATGTTGTTTCTCCAATAAACGAATGGTTGTTAGACGTTTGCGTTGCCGTTTCTGTCTTGTTTTTGTTCCCTGTCAGCCGCCCGTTTCGGGCGGGCGGCCAACTCGATTCTTCTCAGCGAGTGGAGACCGGGCGCTGTACCCACACTGGCGACAGGCTGGTGCCTTCGCCGGTCACGTACAGCACGGCGGCTTCGCCGCGCTCCAGGGCCACAGGCTTGAGGTCGCTGACTTTCTTGTCGCCTTCGTACAGCGCCAGGCTGACTTTCACCGGGTTGATCTCGCGCTCACCGGTACCCTTGGCGGCCACGTCCTTGACCACGTCGGTCTTGCCGTCGGCGGTCTTCAGGGTCAGGGGCTTGTCGCTGAGGTTCTGCACGCGTACCAGCGACTTCTGCTTGTTCTTGAACGGTGGTTCCTCAACCAACTGCGGGTTGCCGTTGGTGTTGTTGACCACGGTGTAGTAGTGGTCCGAAGCCAGTTTCACCGGCAGGGTCTTGGCGCCTACCTTGGCGCTGTAGTCGCCCTGGGGCAGGAAGCTGAAATCGCTGCTGGCCAGCGGTGCGACTTCGTTGAGGTTGGTGTTGCCGACGCTGGCGCTGACTTCCTGGTTGCTGGCGTTGTAGACGCGAACGAACGCGGAGCCTTTTGGCGCGGTAGGGCCGTAGAGCGCGGCGTCGCCACCGGCGAACGCCTGGGTGGAGAGCAGGCCGGCAGCGGCGATGACAGCGGCGGCGAGACGGGTTTTAACGGTACGTGCGGTCATGTGCGATTCCTCTTTGCTTGTAAGGTCGAGCGCTCTTGACGAAGGCTCAGTTGGATTGGCCCACAGCCAGGTTCTGGTTGGTGTTCGGGTCTTTTTTCAGCTCGGCGATCCAGTTCGGATCGAAGTCGCTGAGGTCGTTTTTCATCGGCAGATATCGTTCCGGGAATTCCCAGATCAGCACTTGTGGCGGGCTGTTCTTGAATGCGTCGGTTTGCAGGTACTTGAGCATCGGCAGGATCGGGCCATGGCCGTCTTCGGCGTAATTGACCACGTCGCTGTGCAGCGACTGCTGCAGGGCGCCCAGGAAGTTCCAGTGCGGGTTCGCGCTGTAGCTGGTGCCCACCAGGGCCACTGGAATTTCGCTGCCACCGAACAGGGCGTCACCGCTGGCGGCCTTGTCACCGGCCTGTGTGGTGGTGCGCTGGGCCAGTTCATCGGGCTTGGGCAGCAGGTTGCTGAACAGCGGGTCCAGGGGCAGGAAGTTGGTCAGGTCGCCCTTGTAGGGCTTGGCCTGTTCGCTGGCGGTGACGAAGGTCTGCGGGTCGCCGCTCAGCGGCGCCTTCTGGGCAATGGCGGTGCTCAGGTTGTGCGCCACCACTTCGGCGCCCATGGGCGTCCAGTGGGTGTCGGTGCGCAGGAACACCTGGCCCTGGGCCTTGGCCTGTTGCAGCGGGGCCAGCAGGTCGGGGGCGAGGATACCGGCGGCCGCGGCCTGGGCGTGGAACTGCTGGTACAGGTCCTTGTGCAGTTCGGCCGGTGCGGTGGCACCGATGTGCTCGGGGTACAGGCGGGCCTTGGCCGGAACGATGGCCAGTACCAGTTGCACACCGTGTTGCTTGAGCTGGTCACGCACACCTTTGATCAGGGCGAAGTTGTCGGCTTCGATCTGCTGGCCGCCGGCCACCGGGTCGAACTCCTCGTCGCTGTACAACCACTGGTCGCGGCCCAGCACCACGCCGGGACGGCCTTCGTTGAACAGCTTGAAGTCCACCGCGGCCCACAGGTTGGTGCCCAGGCGCTTGATCGGGAACTGGTCGTCGTAGTGGGTTTCCACCGCCTTGGTGAACTTGCCGTTGAGCACGGTCATCTGCGCGGTGCGGTTGAAGCTGGCGAAGCTCCACAACGACCAGATGCCCAGGCCCAGCAGCACGGCCAGGAACAGCAGGATATAGAGAATGCGTAATGATCGGGTCATGGTCGGCTCGCTCAAAACTGGAAGTAAAGGAATGGCGAGAAGCTCTGCGCCGACAGCTTCAGGATCGACGCCACGAACAGCAGCAGCACCAGGGCGCGCATCAGGTACCGGCTCCAGTCCACGGTCCAGTACGAGGCTTGCACCTGATGGCCATGGGCATGGGCCGCCAGGGCTGCCGGGTTGTCGCCCGGGGTGGCGCGGTACAGGCCAGGTTGCGCGGTAGCCGGGCCATTGGCTTCGGCCACCGGCGCCTTGGCCTTGGGCGGGTTGCTGTACAGGTCACGCAGGCCGAAGAACGCCAGGGTGAGGTAAGCGACCACCAGGGTGGCGACTTGCAGGCCGGTGAGGCTGGCGGCGTTGAGTTCCGACAGGTGCCAGTCGCCGAAGCTGAACATGGCGCCGTACATGCGGTAGGCCACGTGCAGGTTCTCGGCGCGGAAGATCACCCAGCCCATGATCACCAGCAGGAAGGTCAACACCCAGCGGATGGGGTTCAGCGAGCGTGGTGTGGTGTTGATGCCCAGCAGCCGCTCGATGGCCAGCCAGGCGCCATGCCAGGCACCCCAGATGATGTAGGTGAAATTCGCGCCGTGCCACAGGCCGCCCAGCAGCATGGTCAGGAACAGGTTGCGGTAGGTGGCCAGGGTGCCTTTGCGGTTGCCACCCAAGGTGATGTACAGGTAGTCGCGCAGCCAGGTCGACAGGCTGATGTGCCAGCGGCGCCAGAACTCGGTGATCGACTGGCTGATGTAGGGCTGCTTGAAGTTTTCCATGAAGCGGAAACCCATCATCAGGCCCAGGCCGATGGCCATGTCGCTGTAGCCGGAGAAGTCGAAGTACAGTTGCGCGGTATAGGACAGGGCACCCAGCCAGGCGTCGCCGGTGGTGGGGTTGGTCAGCGCGAAGCAGTGGTCCGAGACGGTGGCCAGGGTGTCGGCGATGAACACCTTCTTGATGAAGCCCTGCATGAAGCGGGTGGCGCCTTCGCTGAACTTGTCCAGGGTGTGGGTGCGGTTGTTGAACTGGTCCACCAGGTCGGCGAAGCGCAATACCGGCCCTGCGATCAGGTGCGGGAAGATGGCCACGAACGCGGCGAAGTCGATCAGGTTGCGCGTGGCCGGGGTGTCGCCACGGTACACGTCGATGATGTAGCTGATCGATTCGAAAATGTAGAACGAGATGCCGATGGGCAGCAGCACGTGGGTAAGAATGAACGGCTGCATGCCGAACGAGGTAATGATGGCGTTGATGCTTTCCACGCCGAAGTTGGCGTACTTGAAGTAGCCCAGCACGCACAGGTCCACGGCCACGCCCAGCAGCAGCCAGCGTTGCGCGGGTTTGGTGCGGATGCCGGCGGCGCCTACGCGCAGGCCGATCCAGTAGTTCCACAGGGTGACCGCGGCGAACAGCGCCAGGAAATCCACCCGCCACCAGGCGTAGAACACATAGCTGGCGACCAATAACAGCAGGTTGCGGTAACGATTGCCGCACAGGTAGTACAAGCCGAGAAAGACCGGCAAGAACAGGAACAGGAACACGTTAGATGAGAAAACCATCCCGATCTCTCCTTGTTTGATCCATACACAAGGGCCGAAGCCCCCCCAAACCCCCCATTTATTCCAGGGGGTGATTACGTCCGGTTACCGCCTGTAGCCGCTGCCTGACGGCAGCGGCTACAAGTGCTACGAGCCCTTGTTACCTTTCTCGTGCTCGGGGTCGTAGACCTTGGTCAGGTCGCCGCCCAGGCGGAAGGTCTTGAACGGCTGGCCTTCATGCTTGCGCTGCAACGCATCGGGTGGGCAGCTGTAAAGGCTGCACCAGGGTTCGAGCCAGGCGAATTTGCTGTCCACCTTCAGGTCGGTCATGTCCTGGTCCTTGCCGTTCTTCGCTTCGAAGATGCTCGGGTCTTTCACCCCTGCCAGCACCTTGTCGCCCAGGCGCTTGAGGGCACCGTTGTTTTCCTGGCGCAGGTCCACACCGTTGGCCTGGGCAAAGCTGGCGATCATCGACAGCGGTGGCAGGGCGTAGTTGTGGTAGGCCAGGGCGCGCTGCTGGCGCTTGACTTCGTTGGGCAGGAAACCGTCGGCATCGACCTGGTTGGCGCCGATCTTGTATTCCTTCACCGACCAGTCGAACAGGTCGCGGCGGTCCAGGGCCACGGAGGCGGCCATCACCGACCAGGCTGCCCAGTACGAATGGTTGTTGGTGTGGTCCAGCGGCAGGTTGTTCCAGTCGCTCACCACTTGGTCGGCCAGGCGCCCGAACCAGGCTTCGATCACCTGGGTCTGCTGCTGATGGTTGGCCAGTGGGTGCGAATCGGAAAACTTCAGGCGTACGTAGGCCGAGGCCATGCTGCCCAGTGCCCATTTGCGCATGGACTTGCCGGTGTGGTTGAAGTCCTTGGACATCAGCGCGTCGGCCTGGGCCCAGGCGGTCAGCCAGTTCAAGGTGCAGTCCAGCTCCTGCGGGTTGCCGTCGCGCATGTACACCATCACCTGCTTGCTGATGCCGCGCTCCATGTTGGTGATGTCTTTGGTGGCATCACGGAAGGCTTTATCGGACGAGGCATTGAAGGTCGAACGGGTCTTGTCCGAACCTTCGTACTTGCTGCGAAACTGCAGGCTCTGGGTGTAGGGCGCCGGCATGGCCTGGCAGCCCTGGTCGTTGGGGCTGGTCTTGAACTTGTCCACGGCCGCCAGGTAACCCTGCGGCGGGTGCAAGGGTGCGGCAGCCTGGGCGTTGGCGGCGAACATGGCCAGGCCCAACAGGGTCGGGGCCAGCAGGTGCTTGAGTACGTTGGCGCGGTTCATGATTGACCTCACAGTCCGGCTTGGGCGTTCTGTTGTTTCGGTGATTGCTGAACGCCGGGGAAGACGTTGCGCTTGCACACGGTGGCTTCGACTTTCTGCGGTGCCTGCCCGGCGTCCGGGCCTTGCACCTCAAGGGCCAGCAGGTTCTGCGAAGCCCAGTCCTCGTCGTTGCGCAACTCGAAGGCAAAACGCCCGTCGGTTTCGGATGTTTCGGGTTTCTCGATTTTCAGGTCCTCGTGGCGGCCGTTCAGGTACCAGAGGGTGGCGTGCAGGGTCTTGACCGAGGTGTCGGCGAACCGGATGTCGATCTGGTGGTTGCCGTTGTGCAGGTCCTTGATGCCGTTGCGCCCGTTCACCAGCAGTTCGTTCTTGCCGGTTTTCAGCGTGGCACTGGCTTGCAGTTCGGCTGGCTTGCCTTCGCAGCCGTTGTCCAGCATCGACATCATCTGCCGGTAGATGGTCTCCTGGTCCAGGCGGTACAGCGGCGAGAATTCCCAGATGAGGATCTTCGGCGGGTGCTTCTGGAAGTCATCGCTGCCCAGGTACTGCAGCATCGACCCTTCCAGGCCGCCGCCGGGGAAGGCGACGTTGAGGATGTCGGCGCCGATGCTCTGTTCCAGAAAGCCCGAGAAGTTGTAGTTCTTGCCACTGTGGCTGGTGCCCACCAGGGTGATCTGCGGGGTACCGGCATCGCTGAACAGGTCGCTGTCGGAGGCCTCGCCCTTGGGCTCGGTGGTGAACTGGTCCATGTACTGAATGGCGTAGCTGGTGCCGCACAGCTGGCCGGCCATGTTGTGCAGGGTGCCAGTCTTGCCCATGCGCCCGGACAGGTGGGTTTCGAATTCACGCTTGGGCACGTCGGCGAAGGCGGGCATCTTTTTCACGGTCTCGGCCACGATCTTGGCGGTGCGCTGGGCGCCATACGGGGTCCAGTGCTGGTCGCCGCGGAAGTAGAAGTCGTGGGCCTGCTGTTCGTTGGTCAACGGCGACAGGTCCGGCACGTTATAGCCCATGCTGGCGAAGCGCTTGAGCATGGCCTGGTAGTTTTTCAGCGCCTTGTCGTAGTCGAACTTGTCGCGGTCGGCCGGGAACAGTTTGTTGCGGTCCACCAGGCCACGGGTAGGCTGGTACACCAGCACCAGTTCGATGCCCTTGCTCTTGAATGCATCGTGCAACTGCTGCAGGCGGCGGTAGCCTTCGGGGGTGGTGTCGAACTCGGTACGCAGGTCTTCCTGGGTACGGAACAGCCAGTCGCCCTGGGCCTGTACCAGAGTGGTGAAGTTCTGCTGGTAGCGGGTCACATAGTTTTTGGCGTCATGGGCGGCCGGGCACAGGCTGCAGCAGGGAGCGGCTTCGTACTTGGGCGCGGCGAAGTCCTGGGCCTTGGCGCCGTTGGCGGCCAGCATCGCGGCGGCGAGGCCCGACAGGCTGAGCAGCTTGATCAATGTGGGGTGCATGAAATTCATCCTCAGTCCTGCATTTCGGTCTGGCGTTCGACGGGGTCGATCAGCACGGCTTTTTGTTGGCGTACCATCAGGTCCATGATTTCCGCCTGGCGGTCACCCAGGATGCCGGTGAAGCTGATGCCGCTGGATTTGGTCGGCGCGAGCATCGACACCCGGTACAGCTCCACCGACAGGGGCGAGTCGATGGACAGCGGCCCTGTGCCGTTGCCGGCCAGTTCGCCACCCACCAGGATCAGCGAGACCTGGGCGTCGAACGGGTCGAGCTTGATGTTGCGGTCGGTGTTGCTCAGGTCCTTGATGTGCCCGTACACACCGGTCAGGCCGTTGGCCAGCGCCTTGTTTTCGTAGAGGCGGATGTTGGTGCTGTTGCGCACGCGAATACCGTGGCGCTTGTTGCCCAGCAGCTCGTTGCCCCACAGCAGGTTGTCGGCGCTCTCGTACAGGGTGATGCCGTCGGTGTGGTTCTTGTAGATCTTGTTGTAGGCCACCAGGTTGCCCACGCTGTTACGGTCGATCACCACGCCCGAGAGGTGGTTGTCGTAGCTGCGGTTGTTGATGATGAAGCTGTCGTTCACTTCCCGCGACACGATGATGCCGTGCTTCTTCTTCGTCCCGTACACGGTGTTGTCGGCGATGATCAGGCCGTGGGAACGGTCGTGGGGGTCGATGCCGTAGATGATGTTGTCGTGGTAGGTGTTGCTCTTGACCACGAAGTCGCGGGTTTCATAGCAGTAGAAGCCGTACCACATGTCCGAGAAGGTGCTGCCGATGATCCAGCCGGTTGGCTGGCCGCGGCCCATCTGCGCGCTCATGTTCGGGGTGTACTGGGAAATACTCACGCCATAGGACTTGGACTGGTTGTAGCCCATGCTCGCCATCACCGTGTTGACCATGTAGGTCTCGGTGCCACCCCAGGACAGCAGGAACGGGCGGAACTCCTTGGGCTGGCGGAAGGTGGACGGGCCGTTGTCGGCCTCGCGCCAGCCCAGCACACGGGTGTCGCGCAGGAACAGCTTGCCGTCGTTGACGATGAATGCGCCGCCCTCCTGGGACAGGCGCAGTTCCTTGGTCTGCTTGTCGACTTCGAACACGCCGTTGTGGCCGACCACGATAGGCAAGCGGGCCAGGTAAACACCCGGCGCGGTTTCGCGGATGTACTGCTTGGGCAGCTTTTTGGTCAGCTCGGTGAGGTTGACGTAGCCGTCCTCGACGAAGATGGCCTGGGGAATACCGTGCTGGCGGTTCACCCACTCTGCCATCTTGTTGTCGCCGCCGATGAATTCCTTCAGCACGTCTTCCTGCAGCATGCGCTTGACCATGACCTTGCCCGGCTTGCGGCGGTCGATCTTGGCCGCCACTGCCTGTGCGGTGTAGCCGGTCAGGTCGGGCAGTTTCGGCGCGGCCAGTTCCAGCGACTCCGGCGGTGCGGTGGTCACGGTGTAGGTCTTGGCCTGTTGCAGGGTCTTGGCTTCGTCCTGCGCCGGGGCCGCTGCCGGGTGTGCGGCCGGGGCACTGGCCAGGGCGGCGCCGCTGGCCAGCAGCAGGGCGGTGGCCAGCAAGGCTGTTGGCAACGGTGATCTGTCGCTGTTCATCATGTCATCGCACTCCCTTCGCAGTCGCATCAGAAGCGCCAGATCACGTCGATAAAGGCGCGGTGCATGTAGTTGTCCACCTGGTTGCCATAGGCCGAGCCGGGTTTGAACACACCGGCGCGCAGGCGCACCAGGGCCGACGGCTCGTCCAGGGATTGGCTGAGGGCCGCAGGCAACAGGCCTTGCTTGAAGTACTTGGACACCACCAGATCCATTTCCTGACCCAGGTCTTTGTCACCGTCGGACAACGGCAGCGAGCTGATGGAGGTGATATCGGTCGGGTTTTCCGGGTCGAAAGTGGTGTTCACCGCATCCAGGGTGCTGGTGCCGATGCCCTGGTTGCCGTCCACCCGCCAGAACTTGTGGTAGATCAGGCTGGCGTCGTATTCGTCGCGCAGCTGCCAGGAAGCGAACAGCGAGGCGGTCTGGGTGTTGGCCATCTCGGCCTGGTAGGCCTCGCCGAAGCGGGCGACGCGGGCACGGGTGCCGGTCCAGGTCGAGCGGTTGCTTTGCAGGCCATTCTGTTCGTAGTCGCGGCTGGCACGCGAGTAGGCGCCGCCCACTTGCCAGTTCGGGTCCAGGTGCACGCGCAGGCCCAGGTCGGTGGCCCAGCCGTTGACGTGCCCGCTGCTCTTGTCGCCTGCCACGGTCTGGCCGTCGACCACGTTGCTGCCAATCCTGTCGCGGTTGCCGGACATGAACGTCAGGCTGCTCCAGTAGTTGATGGTGTTGAGGTTCTCGTGGTTGTACGCATCGCTGTCGGCTTCCAGGCCCAGCCAGGTCAGGTCGCCCGTGCTGCTCTTGTCCGAATCGTCGATGGCCTCGCCGGTATGGGGCAGGCTGCCGCTATCGTGAGTATGGTGGGCGCGCAGGCCGACCCACTGGCCAGGGGTCCACTGGTACGACACATCGCCATAGGCGTGGAGCACGTCCTTGTCGCTGGCCGACAGCTCGGTGAGGTCGGTGCGGTATTCGCTGAAACGTTCGGCAACACCTGCGTGGGCGCGCAGCAGGGTGGTGTCGAAGTCCCAGTTCAGCGCTTCGATGTTGGTGTCTTTCCATTCGCCGTCGTCATTGCGCAGGCGCTGGCGGCCGAACTTGAGGATCTCGCCGGGGTAGGGCGTGAAACCGCTGTAGCCGACCCAGAATTCGCGCATGGCCAGGTAGTTGCGTTTCTGCTCGCGGCCGCTGGCGGTGCTGTCGCTGCTGACATTGGACTCTTGCAGGGTGTCGGTCTGGATGGTGTCGGTGGCGGTCACCAACTGGCCCATGGCATAGGCGCTCCAGTTGCCCCACTGACCGTACAGCCAAGGGCGCAGGTCCAGGCCCAGGCCGTTGACGTCGCCGCCGGAGCGGGTGCCCAGGTCGCGGTCGTCCTCGGACTGCAGGGTGCCTTTGACTTCAAGGCCGAAATTCTGGTCGGCGGTCAGGGCCGCCAATGTCGGGCAGGACCACAGGGCGGCGAAGCCGAGGCCGATACCGGCCTTCATCCATTGGTTCAACTTCATAGCGATTTGTCCTCACCGTCTTCGTCTTCCAGCGTCTGCAGGGCAATGCTGCTGTTCTGGTTCATGGCACCGCGCACTCGCTGTTCTTGCTGCAGCAGTTGCTGGGCCTGGGCGCGCTGGTCAGGTGACAGGGTGGTTTCCAGTTGCGTGGCCAGGTCCAGCACCGGCTGGGCCGGTTCGGGCTGGGCTTTGGCCAGTTGCACGAACAGGTAGGCGTACACCGGGTTCGGCTGGGTGCCGCGGCCGCCCGAATACAGCTGGGCCAAGGCGAAGTCGGCGCTGGCCTGGCCACCGCGGGCCGCTACCAGCAGGTTGTCCACGGCCTTCTGTGGCTCGGGTTCGCCCAGGTAGCCACGGCGGTAGATCTGGCCCAGGTAGTAATGAGCGCTGACCTGGGTGGGTGCGGCAGCCTTGAGGTGCTGCTCGGCCTTTTTCGCGTCCGGCAGCACCAGCTTGCCTTCGTAGTAGACCTTGCCCAGCAGCAGCTCGGCACGGGGTTGGTCGGCGTTACGGCCTTTGTCCAGGTATTCCATCATCTTGTCGACGTCACCCAGCTCCGGGAAGTCGTACAGCAACTGCGCCAGGCTGACCCACGAGGCCGGGTACACCGGGGCGATCTTTTCCAGCATCGCCTGGGCGGTTTTCTCGTCGGTCTGGCCCAGGCTGGCATCACCCAGCACGCGTGCCACGGCGTCCACGCGCATGGCTGGTACGGCGCCTTTGGCATAGGCAGCCTGCAACTGTGCGAGCAGGGCTTGCTGGCGGTCGGTCTGCTGGCGCTTCTGGTACACGGTGGCCAATTCCACGTAGCACACATCGGCCACGTTCAAGGCCTTGCGGCACAGGTTTTCGACGTCGTCCAAGTGCTGGTCGTAGGTGCCCTGGATGCGGTACACCAGTACTTGCGCCAGGTTCGCCTCGGCGTAGCCGGCGGCCTGCCACTGGTTGATCTTTTCCTGGGCGTTCACGCCCGGGAAGGTGTTGGGGTATTGCAGGTAGAGCATGGCCAGCGGCGTCAGGGTGTTGCCCTCGCCATTGGCGAACGCTTTCTTCAGCAGGCCTTCGGCTTCACGCTGTTCGGCCTCGGTGGGGTGCGGCTTGAGGGCCAGCAGGCGCCCCAGGCGGGCCTGGGCCCGCGGTGAGGTATCGGCCGCGGCGCGGTAGGTGGCCTCGGCCTGGCGCAGCTGCTCGGGGTCGCGGGTTCCCACCTGGATATCGGCCAGGCCCACCTGGGCTTCGGTGTAGCCCAGGTCTGCCAGTTGCTGATAGTTCTGCTGGGCCAGCGCCGTGTCGCCACGCTTCAAGGCTTCGTTGGCCAGACGCTGGTCCGGCAGGCCCGCGCAACCGGCCAGGCCGATCGCGACGGCCAGGCCCAACAGCGCCGATCCTGGCAATATTCTTAGAGTGCTAGCCACAGGTGTTCTCCTCGATTCCGGCTTACTGGCCAGCGGCCATGGCTTTGTCCATCAGCCAGTTCAGCGACGGCCCACGGTCGCTGCTGACGTCGACGGCACGGCCGGTGAGGTTGCTGTTCAGAGGCTCATTCGGCTGGATCTGCACACGCAGGTCCGAGGACAGGTCCAGCGGGTTGATGCTGGTGGCGTTGACCACCTTGCCCTGGCGCACGGTGGTGTCGCCGGCCACCTGGAAGTTCACCGCGGTGCCCGGGGTGATGTCGCCGAACTGGCGGTAGGCAAAGCGCGCTTCGACGTTGGCGGTGGTGTTGCGCGGTACCAGGGTGAAGATCACGTCGCCCTTGCTGGCGTACTGGCCGTCGGCGACCAGTTGCTGGCCCACGGTGCAGTCGCAGGGGGAGGTCAGGGTGCCGGTCATTTGCTTGCCGAACAGTTCGGTGATTTTCTCGGGTTGCAATTGGTCGGGGTCCAGGTTGCCTTTCAGCACGTCGAGCATGCTGGTGCTGAAGGTCGCCAGTGGCGCGCCCTTGGGTGCCACGCCGTCTGCACCCACCAGGCTTTGCACGGTACCGTCGCGCGGCATGGTGATGTTCATCGAGGGCGCCGACACCAGGCCCGCCTGGGCATGGGTGACGAAATACAGGCCGTACACCGACTTGAGCACGAAGCCGAAGGCGGCCAGGCCGACCACGAATACGCCGGCGCTGAAGGTCACGGCACGCAGGCGGGCCATGGCCGACTGGCCGCCGACTTTCTTGTCGCGGCGCGCCTTGGTGAAGTTGTCACGCTGCAGGGTGCCCAGCACGTCGCCGACGCTGATGATCTCGCCGCTCAGGTGCGAGGTGATCAGGTGGCGCATGGTGGCGATGTCCTGCTGTTCCAGGTTCTGGAATTGGCAACCCACACGGCCAGTGGCGTCGTTGAACGAACGCACCTGGAATTCGATGTCCATGCCCAGGCCCAGGGTATCGATGACAAACATCAGGCGCCCGCGGTGCACTTCGCCTTCTTTCAACGGCTTGGGGGCGGTGAACGCCAGGCCACCCGCCGACAGGTCTTCGATGCGAACCTCGATGGTTTCGCGGTTGGGCCCCTGGTAGCGAAGCTTGGCGGGCAGCTTGACTCGAGCATGCTGGCGCTGGGCTTCGGATTCATGCACAACGTTCACGTTCACGGCATTATTCATGGCGGTATTTCCTACTTAATCCATTAGTGTCCGGCTCACACGATCACGAACAGCACAGCGACAAAGATGCTGGCGGCCGAGAACGTCATGGTCCGGGAAGACCAGGTGTTGAACCATTGTTGAAAGCTGGCGAGATCACGTTTGAGCACGGTGGGCTGGCGAGTCCAGGACTGCTTGTCGAGGCGGAAGAAGACATAGATCTTCATCAGTGCGCCGACGATCTGGTTGTAATACAGGATCACCGGATAGGCAGGCCCCACGGAGTGCCCCGAACACAACAGCATGATGGTCAGGATCAATCGGGTGATGCCGATCCACAGCAGGTAACCCAGCAGGAACGCGATATTGAATTTCAGCGTGGCGATGATGGCCACGGTCAGGCCCAGCAGGCTGGTCCACATGGACACGCGCTGGTCGAACAACACGATGCTGGTGAACACGCCCAGGCGGCGCACGCCCAGGCCCAGGGCGCGGGAGTTCTGGCGCAGGTTGTTGCCATACCAGCGGTACATCAGTTTGCGGCTGGCCTTGAGGAAGCTCTTCTCGGGCGGGTGTTCCACCGTGTTGATGGCGGCGTCAGGCACGTAGAAGGTGTCGTAACCCAGGCGCATCAGGCTGAACCAGCTGGACTTGTCGTCGCCGGTCAGGAACTTGAAGCGGCCCAGGCGCCAGTGTTCAAGCGAGTCGCTTTCCACATCGGCGATGAATTCGGGATTGGTGACCACGGTGGCGCGGAACACTGACATGCGCCCGGTCATGGTCAGCACGCGCTTGGACAGGGCCATGGAGCACATGTTGATGTGGCGCTGGGCGAAACGCAGCTTGTGCCATTCGCTCATGATGTAGCCGCCGCGTACTTCGCAGAATTCGTTGGTGGTCAGGCCGCCGACGTTTTCGTAAAGCTTGAACCAGGGCACGGTCTTGCGCACGCAGCCTTCGGCAAGCACGGTGTCGCCGTCGATCACCGCCACCACTGCGTTGTCGTCGGGCAAGTGGCGGGAGATGGCACGGAAGCCGAACGCCAGGCCGTCGCGCTTACCGGTGCCGGCGATGCGCACGAAGTCCAGGGAGACGCTGTCAGGCGGGGCCATCTTGGCCCACAAGGCCTTGACCAGCAGTTCATCGGACATTTCCACCAGCGAACAGACCACAGTGGTGGGATAGCCACACTCGATGGCCTCGCGGATCACCGAGCTGTATACCTGGGCGGTGGTCAGGGCGTCGATGCGAAAACTGGTGACCATCAGGAATACGTGGCTGGGGGCGGCGGCGTCGCCCAGTTTCTGCACCTTGCGGCGCAGGCGCGGGTAGACCACGTACAGGAACAGCATGCCCCGCACGAAGTGCGTGGCGCCCATGGAGTAGCGCCAGATACCCACGGCGCCCACCAGGAAAATGAAGTCTTTCGACTGGGAGTCGAAAAGAGTCGTCGGCAACGCCAGGGCGATTGCCATCAGCAATGTCAGGTAGAACAACCATCCGGCGGCCTGGAGAAGACCGTGTTTTAGCCTGTGCATGATCTGCGTCCGTATCGATTGTCGGGCAAGGGGTGGAGCGGGCCTGCCGGCGGACCGGCAGGCCCCGCGGCCTTACCAGCAGATGCCTTCGGTGCGAGCTTCCGGGCAGGTTGTGTTGGGCATGAAGCCCACCAGGTCGATGACCTGCTTGCCGTGCGGCACGGCTTCGACCAGCGAACGGAATTTCTCGTCGCGGTTACCCAGGATGATCACGTCGGAGTTGTTGATCACGCCGTCGAAGTCCGAATCCAGCAGCGAGGACACGTGCGGGATCTTCGATTCGATGTAGTCCTTGTTGGCACCGTGGACGCGGGCGTACTCGACATTGCTGTCGTAGATCTTCAGGTCGAAACCCTTGCCGATCAGCATCTCGGCCAGTTCGACCAGCGGGCTTTCGCGCAGGTCATCGGTGCCGGCCTTGAAGCTCAGGCCCAGCAGGGCGACCTTGCGCTTGTCGTGGCTGGAGATGATGTCGAAGGCGTTCTGTACCTGGGACACGTTGCTGCGCATCAGCGAGTTGAGCAGCGGGGCATCCACGTCCAGGGAGCTGGCGCGGTAGGTCAGTGCGCGCACGTCCTTGGGCAGGCACGAGCCGCCGAAGGCGAAGCCTGGGCGCATGTAGTACTGGGACAGGTTCAGGGCCTTGTCCTGGCACACCACGTCCATCACTTCACGGCCATCGACGCCCACGGCCTTGGCGATGTTGCCGATCTCGTTGGCGAAGGTCACCTTGGTGGCGTGCCACACGTTGCAGGTGTACTTGATCATCTCGGCCACTTCGATGTCCTTGCGGATGATCGGTGCGTCGAGTTCTTCGTACAGCGATTGCAGGGCATCGCCAGAGGCCTGGTCGAACTCGCCGATGACGGTCATCGGTGGGTGGTCGTAGTCCTTGATGGCGGTGGATTCACGCAGGAACTCAGGGTTTACGGCCACGCCAAAGTCGACGCCGGCTTTCTTGCCCGAGCAGTCTTCAAGGATCGGGATGACCACGTTCTTGACGGTGCCTGGCAGCACGGTGCTGCGCACCACGATGGTGTGGCGCGAGGTCTTTTCGCGCAGCACGAAACCGATTTCACGGCACACCGATTCGATGTAGTTGAGTTCCAGGTCGCCGTTCTTTTTGCTGGGGGTACCGACGCAGAGCATCGACAGGTCAGTGGCGCGAATTGCCTCCGAGAAGTCCGTGGTACCGCGCAGGCGGCCGCTCTGAATCCCTTGTGCCAGAAGTGCTTCCAGGCCCGGTTCGACAATAGGCGATTTACCGTTGTTGATTAGGTCAATCTTGGCCTTGGAAATATCCACGCCAACAACGTCGTGACCGCGTGCAGACAGGCAACCGGCACAGACTGCACCGACATAACCCAAACCGAAGATGCTGATACGCATCGCATTCACCTCATGTGTTATCGCGCCGACTCAACAAGTAAGAGCCGGACCGGGTTTTAATTAACCAGCAGTATTCGCGCACTCGGAAACGTGACAGTTAGCTGTCATGGTCCCGCTTGCAGGCATATTTAAATATTGAGTGCGCACAATAATGCACTCAACAAGAGCAGCGCTTGGCCGTTTAGTGGGCGTGTGCCCTGATGTGTAGCCAGCCTGTATTACAAAGACGACTTCCTAGCTTGCAGTGCCGACTGCGATCTTGGCGTGACGCCAATGAAATCAAGCACTAAGACGCTTTGCAGGAGCTCGGTATACGAGGCTCTGGCCTGGCCAATTCGAAGACTACTTTTGGTGCGTTCTCTCCTGAGATCAACTTTGGGTCATCCACACTAGGTTTAATCAAAGTTTCACGAGCTCCATGCTCAAAACCAATTCCTGTTTCCCTGTAGGTCATCTCTCACATAGCGCTCGAGAATCGTTACGGGTGGTATGAGCAGTGGAATTTGCGATTAGTTCCTGAGGGGGTTCACGCCTGATGACAAATTCTTCAACAATTTCATCTCTACAAATGCTTGCACAGTGATAGCACAGGGAGGTTTTGCCCTTTGGATCAGGGGAGTTGCGCGAGCGTCATATTTTTGTGCCAGCATTCAAAAAAAAGTCGTCAAAAAAAGCGAAGTTTCCTGAACAGAAGCTGAATAGCGGACGGCAATCATCTAATTTGACGACTTGTTGGCGCCAAAATAATGACCAGTAGTGGCAATCTGTACTTTTTTGTGAGGGGCGCGGTGCGCGTTTTGTAGGACAAAAACACGCACCGAAAAGAGGCTTCAGTCGGCGGGATGGTCGCGCAGGAACACAAGGTTGTCTGGTTTCGAATGGTCGGCGCTGTAGTAATAGCCTTGGGCATCGAATTGCTTCAGGGCGTCGGGGGTGTCGACGCGTTCCTGAATGACGAACCGGCTCATCATGCCGCGGGCTTTCTTGGCGTAGAAGCTGATGATCTTGTACTGACCGTTCTTCAGGTCCCTGAACTCGGTATTGATGATGCGGGCCTTGAGGGCCGTGCGTTTCACTGCCGAAAAGTACTCGTTCGAGGCCAGGTTCAGCAGCAGGTCGTCGCCTTGTTCGGCCAGGGCTTCGTTCAGCCACTCGCTGATGCGGGTGCCCCAGAAGGCGTACAGGTCCTTGCCGCGGGCATTGGCTAGCTTGGTGCCCATTTCCAGGCGGTATGGCTGCATCAGGTCCAGGGGGCGCAGCAGCCCATACAGGCCGGATAGCATGCGCAGGTGGTCCTGGGCGTAGCTGAAATCGGCCTCGGCCAGCGTGGTGGCGTCCAGCCCGGTATACACATCTCCCTTGAACGCGAGCAGCGCCTGCTTGGCGTTGTCCGGGGTGAAGGCCGGGTTCCAGCTGCCGAACCGCGCGGCGTTCAAGCCGGCCAGTTTGTCGGACAGGTGCATCAGTTCGCTGATCTGCGCCGGGGCCAGCTCTCGCAGTATCTGGATAAGCTCCTGGCTGTGGTCCAGGTACTGGGGCTGGGTGAAGCGGTCGGTTACCGGGGGTGTTTCGTAATCCAGGGTCTTGGCGGGGGAAATCACCGTCAGCATGAAATCGTCTCCTTTTATCGTGAGCGCGATTTTAGGCGGTGGGGGCGGGGAACTCCATCTATTAGGGTGATAGCGGGATGGGTGGCGGGGGGGGGCCGAGCATTATGCCGAGCAGACAAGGCTGGACCCGGATCCTTGTTGGGCTCAGAAGTGCTCACTGAAGATCGCAGAATGTGCGCGGGGCCGAATGGTTTATGATCCCCCCCACCCCCGACCATGGAGCGTTCGCCATTGCGCCTAGCCAGCCTGTTCTTTGCCGCCCTCGCCAGCTTCCAGGCCCAGGCCGCCGTGCCGCCCCCCGTGGCCACCATCGACCGCAGTACCTGGCCGGAAACCCTCAGCTCGCCGGCTTTGTTCGACGTGGCTTCGCGGGCCGAGATTCTCATGTTCGCGCATATCCTGCTGCAGTCCGAAGCCCTGGATGAAACCGCCCTGGCCGACCGCCTGGACCTGCGCACGGTGAACCTGGTGGCAATCAACGAGCTGCGCCAACAGCTGTGGCAGCGCTTGTGGCAGAACTACAACCAGGCTCAGCAAAGCTGCGAGCAGGATGCCTCGTTCTGTTTCGCCGTGGACAGCCTGGACGACCTGCGCACTCAAGCCAACAACTTCACCGTGGCGCCTGATTCCTTCTATGCCAACTGGGGCGCTCCGGCGCGGGTATTCGACCAGATCTATGTGGATGAATTGCTGCGCAAGGCGGCCCTGTCCCCCCAGATCAGCAGTGAAGTACTGAAGGTCAGCCCGGACGAACTCAATGGCAGCGCTTTCAACGACCGGGTCTTTCTGTTGACCTTCGACAGTGGCCCCAGCATCGCAGTGGGCAGTACTGAGTGGGTCGCCGATTTCCTGCGCAAGCAGAACATCAACGCTACGTTCTTCGTGCTGGGGCAGAACTTCGCCGGGCGCCGCGAAAAGGGCGAGCCGGGCAGCCTGACGGCGCTATACAAGGACCAATGCGTGGGGGTACAGGGCTGGCAGTATCGCTCCCATGCCGACTGGAACGATTGGGAAGGCTCGATCACCCGTACCACCACGGTGGTTGAAAACGAATTGCCCGACAATTACGTGCCCCTGTTCCGCCCGCCGTATGGCACCCGCCGGCCAGACGCAGGTGTGTTCCTGAGTACGCAACAGATGAAAGTGGCGCTATGGGACATCGACTCGCAGGACAGCAACAGCCAGCTGACGGCCGACGAGAGTGCCCAGCGGGTGCTGACATTGATGCTGTTATGGCGCCATGGGGTCATCGCGTTCCACGATACCCAGGCCAAAGTGCAGACGGCATTGCCCTGGCTGCTCAAGCAGACGGCGCAAGCGGGAATCGGTTGGCAGGACTGTCGGCAATTCCAGTGAACGCCGGTGAACGTCCAGAAAAAAGAGAGTGACGGGCTTTACTGGAAAGGATTTGAAACACGATCGGGGCGGGGTGGACTTTTGACTTTACCGGTGCTTTCCCCCTGCGCCAAGCGTTATTCGTCATGCAGAAAAATAAACTTCAAAAAAGCGTCAAAGTGCTTTTTAACGTCATGGGTTTTGCGGTATTACGAAGACAGATCGCCGAACCCTGCAGCACAGGTGGCGTCACCCGGCCCACCGTCCATTGCAGTTCCGTTCGTCCACAGCCCTCTGGGTCGTGCGGAAACGGCGGTCACTTCGCGGCGCAGCACCGTTCAGGTATTGCGTCGAACGGCTCTCTCAAAGGTGACCGAGTATGGATGATCAAGGACGCACCATTTCTTCCGACAAGCCAATCCTTTATGTGCTCGATACCAATGTACTGATCCACGATCCAAACGCGTTGCTGAATTTCGAAGAACACCATGTCGCCATTCCCATGACCGTGCTGGAGGAACTGGACAAGCTTAAAAGTGGCAAGCAATCGGTGGCTGCCGAATGCCGTCAGGCCATTCGCCTGATTGACCAGACCCTGGGCGATGCCAGCCCGGCGGACGTCGAGCTGGGCGTGCCCATCCAGCGCGGCAAGGGTGCCCCCAAGGGGTTCCTGTCCATTCTCATGACCAAGGGCGGCCCACCCACCACGGTGCTGCCGGGTAACCTCAACGACAACATCATCATCAACCAGCTGGTTGACCTGCACGAGCGCAAGAAGGACTGGGACGTGGTCCTGGTCACCAAAGACATCAACATGCGCCTCAAGGCCCGTGCCTGCGGTATCGCGGCCGAGGACTACAGCACTGACCAATTGGTGGACGACGTCTCGCTGCTGTCGCGTGGCTACCACGAGATGACCGGCTCGTTCTGGGACCGTGTCAGCAAGGTCGAGACGCGTCAGGACCACGGCCGCACCTGGCACCGGGTACAACTGCTGGAGCCATTGCCGGCGGTGCATATCAACGAATTCATCATCGACGAACAGGGGTTCGTCGGCTGGATCAAGGGCGTCAAGGACGACGAACTGATGCTGCTCGACCTGCACCAGGAGCCGTTGCTGCACCAGGAAGCCTGGGGCCTGAAACCACGTGACGTTCATCAGGCGCTGGCGCTGTTCGCCTTGCTGGACCCGGATATCCACCTGGTCAACCTGACGGGCGCGGCAGGTTCGGGCAAGACCATTCTGGCCTTGGCCGCGGCCATCGAGCAGACCATGGTCAGCAAGCGCTACCGGCGCATCATCGCCACCCGCAGTGTGCAGGGGCTGGACCAGGAGATCGGCTTCCTGCCGGGTACCGAGGCCGAGAAGATGGAGCCTTGGCTCGGCGCCATCACCGATAACCTCGAAGCGCTGCACATGGATGACGAAAACACCCACGGCAGTGTCGATTACATCCTCAGCAAGGTGCCGCTGCAGTTCAAATCCCTGAACTACATTCGCGGCCGCTCGTTCCAGCAGAGCCTGATTCTGATCGACGAATGCCAGAATCTGACCCCGCACCAGATGAAAACCATCATTACCCGTGCCGGTGCCGGTTCCAAGGTGATCTGCCTGGGCAACCTGGCGCAGATCGATACCCCGTACCTGTCGGCGCCCAGCTCGGGCCTTACGTACCTGACCGAGCGCTTCAAGGACTTCCCCAACGGTGTGCACATCACCCTGCAAGGGGTGCCGCGCTCGGTGCTGGCCGAGTACGCGGAATCCCATTTGTAAGGGTAGCCAAACGCGTCAAGCTGCAAGCCGACCGCTTGCAGCTTGAAGCGTGAAACTCCCAACTCCGCAAAGGGGTTACAATTGCTTTCCCCCGCAAAGGAGCAAGGCAATTGCTGACCCATCTCGATTCCCAGGGCCGTGCCAATATGGTTGATGTCACCGACAAGGCGGTGACGTCCCGTGAAGCCGTGGCCGAGGCGAGGGTGCGGATGCGCCCGCAAACCCTGAAAATGATCGTCGACGGCGAGCACCCCAAGGGCGACGTGTTCGCCGTGGCGCGTATCGCCGGCATCCAGGCGGCAAAGAAGACCAGTGACCTGATTCCCCTGTGCCATCCGCTGATGCTCACCAGCGTCAAGGTCGAGCTGAGCGCCGACGGCGAAGACGCCGTGCTGATCCGCGCCCGCTGCAAGCTCGCCGGGCAGACCGGGGTGGAAATGGAGGCGTTGACGGCCGCCAGCATCGCCGCGTTGACGATCTATGACATGTGCAAGGCCGTGGACAAGGGCATGGTCATCGAAACCGTGCGGCTGCTGGAAAAGCTCGGCGGCAAGAGCGGCCACTACCAGGCGGGCCCGGCATGAACATCAAGGTGGTGTACTTTGCTCGTTACCGGGAAGCCATGGGCATGGATGGCGAGGAATTGGTGGGTACTTTCGCTACCCTGGCGGACGTGCGCCAGGAGTTGCTGGAGCGTGGCGGCAACTGGAGCGTGCTGGGCGATAGCAATGTGATGTGCGCCCGCAACCAGGACCTGTGCAAGCTCGATGAGCCAGTGGCCGACGGCGACGAAGTGGCATTCTTTCCACCCGTGACCGGAGGCTGACCATGGCCGTGCGAGTTCAGCCAGGCGCATTCGACCCCGGGGCCGAGGTCAATGCCATGCACGCAGCCAACGTCGGCGTGGGCGCGGTGGTGAGTTTCGTGGGGTATGTGCGGGACTTCAACGATGGGCTGGAGGTGTCAGGGATGTTCCTGGAACACTACCCGGGCATGACCGAGAAGGCCTTGGGCAAGATCATCATCGAGGCCGAGCAGCGCTGGCCGTTGCTCAGGGTGGAGGTGCTGCACCGCATCGGCGCCCTCGAGCCGGGGGAGCCGATCGTGTTCGTCGGCGTGGCCAGTGCTCATCGGCAGGCTGCGTTCGATGCCTGCAACTTCATCATGGATTACCTGAAGACCCGCGCACCGTTCTGGAAGAAAGAAAAGACCGCTCAAGGTGAGCGTTGGGTAGACGGCAAGGCCAGCGACAACCAGGCGGCCGACCGCTGGCATCGGCGGTGACTGGTTCCCGAGCTTCGCCCGGCCCTGCAGGAGACCTCGATCTCCTGCAGGGCCGGGCGAAGCTCGGGAAGCAGACGTCGTGGTTCAGGAATGCTTGCGCTGCACCGGCCGCAACAGTTCGGTCGGTGGCATTTCGCAGCTGATCTTGCGGCCCAGCAGCGTCTCGATCGACGGCAACTGGTAGGAATCATCCTCGCCGGCAAAGCTGATCGATACACCGTTGGCGCCCGCCCGGCCCGTGCGGCCAATGCGGTGCACGTAGTCGTCCGGGTCTTCCGGCAGGGTGAAGTTGATCACGTGGCTGATGCCATCGATGTGGATGCCGCGCCCCGCCACGTCGGTGGCCACCAGCACGCGGATCTTGCCTTCGCGGAAACCTTCCAGGGTCTTGATGCGCTTGTGCTGCGGCACGTCGCCTGACAGTTGCGCGGCATTGACGCCATCGCGCACCAGTTTTTCCTCGATGCGCCGTACCTCGTCCTTGCGGTTGGCGAACACCATCACCCGCTCCCAGCCATTGTCGTTGACCAGGTTGTACAGCAGCTTGTACTTGTCACTGCCGGCCACGGCGTAGACGTGCTGCTCCACGGTTTCGCTGGCGACGTTCTCCGGCTCGATCTCGACGATGGCAGGGTCGGTGGTCCATTGCTTGGCCAGGTTCATCACGTCTTCGGTGAAGGTGGCGGAGAACAGCAAGGTCTGGCGTTCGCTTTTCGGCGGGGTCTGGCGAATGATCTGGCGCACCTGGGGAATGAAGCCCATGTCCAGCATGCGGTCGGCTTCGTCCAGCACCATCACTTCGACCATGTCCAGGTGCACCTCGCCGCGCTGGTTGAAGTCCAGCAGGCGACCAGGGGTCGCGACCAGAATGTCGCAGTGGCGGGCTTCAAGCTGCTTGAGCTGCTTGTCGAAGTCCATGCCGCCGACGAAGGTCATCACGTTCAGGCCGGTGTACTTGGTCAACGCCGCGGCGTCCTTGGCGATCTGCACCACCAGTTCGCGGGTCGGGGCGATGATCAGTGCCCGTGGCTCACCCATGTAGCGTTCCTTGGGCGGCGGGGTCTGCTGCAATTGGGTGATGATCGAGATCAGGAACGCAGCGGTCTTGCCGGTACCGGTCTGGGCCCGGCCGATCGCGTCCTTGCCCTTGAGGGTAAAGCCCAGCACCTGCGCCTGGATCGGCGTGCAGTAGGGGAACCCCAGGTCATGAATGGCATGCATCAGGTCGGCGGAGAGCTTGAAGTCATGGAACCGGGTCTTGCCTTCCTGCGGCTCGACCTTGAAGTCTTCCAGTTTCCACAGGGCGCGCGCAGGCTTGGGCTTGCGCTCGCGAGGGGAGGGCTTGACCCGCTCGGCTTCCGGGGTTGGCTGGTGGGCAGCGGCGGCTGCTTCCCGAGCTTCCACCGGTGCCACAGGGGCCGGCAGTTCTGGCTCTGCCCGTTGGGGGATGGCCGTTTCCCGAGCCGGGCTCGGTGCCACAGGAGCAGTCATTTCGGCTGCGAGCGGCTCAGCCTCGCTTTTTCCGAACAGGTTCTTGAGTGCTTTGAGCACGGTCTTCTCATTAATTGGTTAAGGAATGTACGCCGGGCAGTGTAATGCAAGAATCGGGCGCGGTGTAGCAGCCGCCGCAAGGCCGCGTCACAAGCGCCCAGGTTACCAGGCGAGGCGTGGGGCGCCGGGCGCAGCCGGGCAGCAGCTGCGACGGATCACGCCAGTTTTTTGCCCAGCCAGGTGGCGATATCGCGAATTTCCTCGATCACTACCTCATGCCCCATCGGGTACTCACACCATTCCACCACCACGCCTTGGCGGTCAAGGAAGTCATGGGCCGCGCGCCCCATGGCGTGGAGTACCACCTCGTCCTCCGTACCGTGCAGGCATAGTACCGGCGTGGCCTTCTGAGCTGCACTGGGTTGCACCCCATCGTGAAACCCTGGCGCATAGGTGGACAGGGCCAGCACGCCACCCAAAGTATCGGCGTAGCGGGAAAACGCCGTGTGGTAGACCACGGCGCCGCCCTGGGAGAACCCCGCGATAAAAATCCGCGAGGCGGGGACGCCCGCGGCCACTTGCGCTTCGATCAAGCCCTTGACCATATCGGCCGACTCATCCAATTGGTCGGCATCTATGGCCCGCGCCGGGGTCATGGCCTTGATGTCATACCAGCTCGGCATCTCGTAGCCGCCATTGATGGTCACCGGCCGGGTGGGGGCCTGGGGCAGGATGAAACGGGCATTTGGCAGGCTTGTCTGCAGGGCTTCGGCCACCGGCAGGAAGTCGTAGCGGTCGGCGCCCAGCCCATGCAACCAGATCACACAGGCGTCGGCAGGCTGGGTAGGTTCAAGAATCATCGGGTTGCTCATGGCTGCTCCAAAAAAGTGCGAACGCTCCCATAAAGTGCGTTGCAAAGGGGCGTATCAGGGCGATACGGGAAAAAGATGTCGCAAGGTGGCAAGTTTTCCCATTGACGGGGGCTGAAACGCTTGTGCGCTGTAACGTGGTACGCGCTTTGCTATGTATCCGCCAAGTGGAAGGATTTACTCATCCGGTAACACTATCAGGCTGTGAGCCGGGTAGCCAAAGCGGTTCCAACCGCGAATGAGTGGTTCACCTTCCACGGGTCATGCGAAACGACAGGGGCGAAGCATAACGCCTCATCTGTTCGACCGATCAAGGAGCCGTGAGTTTGCAAAACGCCAAGAGGCGGCCTGCGCTCACACAATCAAAAAATGAGTCCTGCAACGCTTGACCCAAAAACAAGCCGGCACGGGGTCGAAATCGCCTCAAAAGGGTGCGACAGGACACACGCTCTACACAACAAGAGCAATTTGGAGGTTTGAATGAAAATGCTGAAATCCACCCTGGCTGTCCTGACTGCCGCCACCGTTCTGGGGGTGAGCGGTTTCGCCCAGGCAGGCGCCACTCTGGACGCGATTCAGAAGAAAGGTTTCATTCAGTGCGGCGTCAGTGATGGCCTGCCTGGCTTCTCCGTTCCGGACTCCACCGGCAAGATCCAGGGTATCGACGCTGACGTCTGCCGCGCCGTGGCCGCTGCCGTGTTCGGTGACGCCACCAAGGTCAAGTTCAGCCAGCTGAATGCCAAGGAACGCTTCACCGCCCTGCAGTCCGGCGAAATCGACGTGCTGTCGCGTAACACCACCTGGACCAGCTCCCGTGACGCAGGCATGGGCCTGATGTTCACCGGTGTCACCTATTACGACGGCGTAGGCTTCCTTGCCAACAAGAAACTGGGCGTCAAGAGCGCCAAGGAACTGGACGGTGCAACCATCTGCATCCAGGCCGGTACTACCACCGAGCTGAACGTATCGGACTATTTCCGCGCCAATGGCCTGAAATACACCCCGATCACCTTCGACACCTCCGATGAAAGCGCCAAGTCCCTGGAAAGCGGCCGTTGCGACGTGCTCACCTCCGACAAGTCGCAACTGTACGCACAGCGCTCCAAGCTGGCCGCCCCGGGCGACTACGTGGTACTGCCGGAAACCATCTCCAAGGAGCCCCTGGGCCCGGTCGTGCGCAAGGGCGATGAGGAGTGGTTCAGCATCGTCAAGTGGACGCTGTTCGCCATGCTCAACGCTGAAGAGGCAGGCATCACTTCCAAGAACGTCGTTGAAGAAGCCAAGTCCACCAAGAACCCTGACGTGGCACGCCTGCTGGGCGGCGACGGCGAGTACGGCAAGGACCTGAAGCTGCCGAAGGACTGGGTAGTGAAGATCGTTTCGCAGGTGGGCAACTACGGCGAAGTGTTCGAGAAAAACCTGGGCAAGAGCACCCCGCTGGCCATTGACCGTGGCCTGAATGCCTTGTGGAACAACGGCGGCATCCAGTACGCACCACCCGTACGTTAAGCCGGCCCCGCGCCTGGCGGCCCGTATGCCGCCAGGCGCTGTTACATTCCCTTTCTACCGGGGCACTTCATGCAAAATCAAATCGGCGCACCCAAAGGGTTTTCCCTGACCGATCCACGTGTGCGTGCGTGGCTATTCCAGATCATTACCATTGTGGTGGTGGTCGGCCTGGGCTGGTACCTGTTTCACAACACCCAGACCAACCTGCAACATCGCGGCATCACTTCCGGTTTCGACTTCCTTGAACGCAGTGCCGGGTTCGGTATCGCCCAGCACCTGATCGACTACACCGAGTCGGACAGTTACGCGCGGGTGTTCGTCATCGGCTTGCTCAACACCCTGCTGGTGACCTTCATCGGCGTCATCCTGGCGACGTTGCTGGGCTTTGTCATCGGCGTGGCGCGCCTGTCGCCCAACTGGATGATCAACAAGCTGGCCACTGTGTATGTGGAGACCTTCCGCAACATTCCGCCGCTGCTGCAGATCCTGTTCTGGTACTTCGCCGTGTTCCTGACCATGCCAGGGCCACGGGGCAGCCATAACCTGTGGAACATGTTCTACGTCAGCAACCGCGGGCTGAACATGCCGGCCGCCCTCAAGGCCGATGGCATGTGGCCGTTCCTGATTGCCGTGCTGGTGGCGTTCGTGGCCATTGGCGTGATGGTCAAGTGGGCCAACAAGCGTTTCGAAGACACCGGCGTGCCGTTCCACAAGTTCTGGGCCGGCCTGGGTTTGCTGGTGGTCATTCCGGCGTTGAGCGTACTGGTGTTCGGCAGCCCCGTGCATTGGGAAATGCCAGAGCTGCGCGGCTTCAACTTCGTCGGTGGCTGGGTCATGATCCCCGAGCTGCTGGCCCTGACCCTGGCCCTGACGGTGTACACCGCGGCGTTCATCGCCGAGATCGTGCGCTCGGGCATCAAGTCGGTGAGCCACGGCCAGACCGAGGCTGCCCGCTCCCTGGGCCTGCGCCCCGGGCCTACCCTGCGCAAGGTGATCATTCCCCAGGCGCTGCGGGTGATCATCCCGCCATTGACCAGCCAATACCTGAACCTGGCGAAGAACTCTTCCCTGGCCGCCGGTATCGGTTACCCGGAAATGGTTTCGCTCTTCGCCGGCACAGTGCTCAACCAGACCGGCCAGGCCATCGAAGTCATCGCCATTACCATGAGCGTGTACCTGGCGATCAGCATCAGCATTTCCCTGCTGATGAACTGGTACAACAAGCGCATTGCGCTGATCGAGCGGTGAGGAAACGCCCATGACGACGTCGCATGTATTCAAACCCAATATGCCCCCGCCCAACATGGCGGTCGGCCCTGTCGCCTGGATGCGCACCAACCTGTTTTCCAGCTGGTTCAACACCCTGTTGACCCTGCTGGCGCTATACCTGATCTACCTGATCGTGCCACCGCTGCTGAGCTGGGCGTTCCTGGACGCCAACTGGGTAGGGACCACCCGCGAAGACTGCACCAAGGCGGGCGCCTGCTGGGTGTTCATCGAACAGCGCTTTGGCCAGTTCATGTACGGTTACTACCCGCCGCAACTGCGCTGGCGCGTGGACCTGACCGTGTGGCTGGCCGTGCTGGGCGCCGCGCCGCTGTTCATCCCGCGCATCCCGCGCAAGGTGGTGTACGGCCTGAGCTTCCTGGTGGTCTACCCGATCGTTGCCTTCATCCTGTTGCGTGGGGGCTTCTTCGGCCTGGAAAACGTGGCCACCAGCCAATGGGGCGGCCTGATGCTGACCCTGGTCATCGCCACCGTGGGCATCGCCGGCGCCTTGCCATTGGGCATCCTGCTGGCCCTGGGGCGGCGCTCGAAGATGCCGGCGGTAAAGGTGGTATGTGTCACGTTCATCGAGTTCTGGCGCGGTGTGCCACTGATTACCGTGCTGTTCATGTCGTCGGTGATGCTGCCGTTGTTCCTGCCTGAAGGCATGAGCTTCGACAAACTGCTGCGGGCGCTGATCGGCGTGATCATGTTCCAGTCGGCCTACGTGGCCGAGGTAGTGCGTGGCGGCCTTCAGGCGATTCCCAAGGGCCAGTACGAAGCCGCTTCGGCCATGGGCCTGGGTTACTGGCGCAGCATGGGCCTGGTGATTCTGCCGCAAGCGCTCAAGCTGGTGATTCCGGGTATCGTCAACACCCTGATCGCGTTGTTCAAGGACACCAGCCTGGTGATCATCATCGGCCTGTTCGACCTGCTCAACAGCGTCAAGCAAGCCGCCGCCGACCCCAAATGGCTGGGCATGGCCACCGAAGGCTATGTGTTCGCCGCCGTCGTTTTCTGGATTTTCTGTTTCAGTATGTCCCGCTACTCCGTGCACCTGGAGCGCAAGCTGGACACTGGCCACAAGCGTTAGGAGTGTCATCATGAGCGAAGCAATCAAACAGCCTGTGGGCGCCGATGGCATTATCCAGATGCAGGGCGTGAACAAGTGGTATGGCCAGTTCCACGTACTGAAAGACATCAACCTGAACGTCAAGCAGGGCGAACGCATCGTGCTGTGCGGCCCGTCGGGCTCGGGCAAGTCCACCACCATCCGCTGCCTCAACCGCCTGGAAGAGCACCAGCAGGGCCGTATCGTGGTCGATGGCGTGGAGCTGACCAACGACCTCAAGCAGATCGAAGCGATCCGCCGGGAAGTGGGCATGGTGTTCCAGCACTTCAACCTGTTCCCGCACCTGACCATTCTGCAGAACTGCACCCTGGCCCCCATGTGGGTGCGCAAGATGCCCAAGCGCAAGGCCGAGGAAATCGCCATGCATTACCTGGAGCGCGTGCGCATCCCGGAGCAGGCCAACAAATTCCCCGGCCAGCTCTCCGGTGGCCAGCAGCAGCGCGTAGCCATCGCCCGGGCCTTGTGCATGAAGCCCAAGATCATGCTGTTCGACGAGCCGACCTCGGCACTGGACCCGGAAATGGTGAAGGAAGTACTCGACACCATGATCGGCCTGGCGGAAGACGGCATGACCATGCTGTGCGTGACCCACGAGATGGGCTTCGCCCGCACCGTGGCCAACCGGGTGATCTTCATGGACAAGGGCGAGATCGTCGAGCAGGCAGCACCCAATGACTTCTTCGACAACCCGCAGAACGAGCGGACGAAGTTGTTCTTGAGTCAGATTCTGCACTGACCTACCCCCCCTCAGAACCCGGCCACGCGCCGGGTTTTTTATCCCCGCGATCCGGTAGCAGCGGACTCTCCTGCCGACAAATGGCTAGCAATTTGTCTTGCCTAGCTATGCCCCGTTCTTTACCCTACCTATCTATTTAAATTCATCGGATGATTGGACGATGTCCACCCTGATCAAGCGCTCCCTGGTCGACCAGGCCCTGGACCAGTTACGCGACCGCATTACCCGCGGCCACTGGGCTGTAGGCCAGCGCCTGCCCACCGAGCCGGAGCTTGCCCTGGAATTGGGCATTAGCCGCAACACCGTGCGTGAAGCCATGCGCGTGCTGGCCTTCAGCGGCATGATCGAGATCCGGCAGGGTGATGGCAGCTACCTGCGCGGCAGCGTCGACCCGTTCGATACGCTGAAGGCGCTGTCCAACTGCTCCATCGAACAGGCCCGGGAAACCCGGCGCATCATCGAGGTGGAAGCCATCGGCCTGGCCGCCCGGCGGCGTACTGAGCGAGACCTGCAAGCGCTGCATGCCGCGCTCAAGCACAGTGGCGCCCACTACCACACTGACCTCGACAGCTACATTGCCTGCGACCTGGTGTTTCACCGCTTGCTGGTGGACGCCGCGCACAACCCCACGTTGAGTCAGCTGTACCGGTTTTTCTCCAGCGTTGTCGGCGAGGCGATTCTGCATTCGCTCAACCACACCCCCCGCAATACTCACGTATTCGACTTGCACGGCGAGCTGCTGGCCGCCATTGAAGCAAGCGACCCGGAACGGGCCATGTCGATCTGCCGCGCGCTGATCGACTGCCCGGACCTTTGATCGAGGAACTGTCTTATGTCCACTCCAACCACCGAGGCGCTGAAGATGCCTGCCGATCAAACTGCCGCCGTGCCGCGGCCCTGGCTGTTGCTGCTGGGCCTGGTGCTGGTGGCCCTGAACCTGCGCCCGGCGCTCTCGAGCATGGCGCCGTTGCTGGGGCAGGTGTCCCATGACCTGGGCCTCAGCGGTTCGACCGCAGGGCTTTTGACCACGCTGCCCGTGTTGTGCCTGGGATTGTTCGCGCCGTTGGCGCCCATGCTGTCCCGGCGTTTTGGCGCCGAACGCGTGGTGTTGGGCATCCTGCTGGTGCTGGCGGCGGGCATCGCCCTGCGTAGCCAGCTGGGGGTGGTCGGCCTGTTCGCCGGCAGTATTCTGTCCGGGGCCAGTATTGGCATCATTGGTGTGCTGTTGCCGGGTATCGTCAAGCGGGACTTTGCCAAGCAGGCAGGCACCATGACGGGCGTTTACACCATGGCGCTGTGCCTTGGCGCGGCGCTGGCCGCTGGCGCCAGCGTGCCCCTGGCCGAGGCCTTCGGCCACCGCTGGGCCATGGGGCTGGGGTTCTGGGTAGTGCCCGCGCTGCTGGCTGCGGTGTTCTGGTTGCCCCAGACGCGGGCCCGGCATGGCGCCCACCATGCGCGCTACCGGGTGCGTGGCCTGTTCCGTGACCGGCTGGCGTGGCAGGTGACCCTGTTCATGGGGTTGCAGTCGTCGTTGGCCTACATCGTGTTTGGCTGGTTGCCGTCGATGTTGATGGGGCGCGGTCTGGATGCTGCCGAAGCGGGGCTGGTGCTGTCGTTCTCCATCCTTATACAGCTGGGCAGCTCATTGATCGCACCGTGGTTGGCCACCCGCGGCCGTGACCAGCGCGTCGCTATCGTTACCGTGATGGGCTTGACCCTGGCGGGCTTGTTCGGCTGCCTCTACGCGCCGCTGGGCGGGCTGTGGTTCTGGGCCGTGGTGCTGGGGCTGGGGCAGGGCGCCATGTTCGCCGTAGCCCTGACCTTGATCGTACTGCGCGCCAGCGATGCCCACGTGGCGGCCAACCTGTCGAGCATGGCCCAGGGTGTCGGTTACACGCTGGCCTCCATGGGGCCGCTGGCCGTGGGCCTGGTGCATGACTGGAGTGGCGGCTGGGACGCGGTGGGCTGGATCTTCGCGGTGATCGGCACCCTGGCGATCGTCGCGGGCATGGGCGCTGGCCGGTCGCTGCACGTGAACGTCACCAGCGAAAAGATCTGAAACCGACATGCCCTGGTCCTGCATCTGAAAGGGCATGAGGCGCGATGCGGTGCATTGCCGGGCGGAACTGCTAGGATGGCAGGACCTCAACCAGAGTCCTGCCCATGAGCGAAGCCAACGCAGCCCTGATCACCCGTTTCTACCTGGCTTTCCAGCGCCTGGACGCCGAAGCCATGGCTGCCAGTTACACCGACGATGTGGTGTTCAGCGACCCGGCTTTCGGAACGCTGCGCGGCAAGGATGCGGGCGACATGTGGCGCATGCTCGCAGCGCGGGCCAAGGACTTTTCGTTGACCTTCGACCATGTCCACGCCGGCGACCACCACGGCAGTGCCAATTGGACCGCCACGTACCTGTTCAGCCAGACCGGCCGCACGGTGGTGAACCACATCCATGCCCGCTTCGTTTTCCGTGACGGCAAGATCTGCGAACACCACGATCACTTCGATTTCTGGCGCTGGTCACGCCAGGCCCTGGGTACCCCCGGCCTGTTGCTGGGCTGGACACCGTTGCTCAAGGGCAAGGTGCGGCAGCAGGCGCTCAAGGGGCTGCGCGCCTTCCAGGCGGCAACGGCCTGATCAGCGCGGCACCAGAGGGTGCTGATCCTGCTCGCGGTACGTGAACCTGGCCGCTTCCAGCCGGGAGGGCAAGCGGATACCGATCACTGGAATGAATGTGCCGGTCTTGTCGTGCCACTGCTTCTGCACTTTCTGCGCATCGCCCAGGCCGCCCTTGCCTTCGATGTGGAAGAACGACTGGATCGGCAACTCGGCGAACTTCGTTTGGTCCCAGGCCTGGATCATGACCTCATTCCACGCGAAGGGCCGGTCGTTCATCAATTGCATCACCCGCACGCTCTGGTAGAAGTACTCGGCATTACGGCGCAGGTCCTTGCTGCGCACGTCGAAAGCACACTGGCTGGCGTAGCGGTAGTCGGGGTTGCCTGCCCAGCGATCTTCCACCAGCGGGTCCGGTGATTCGCGGTAATGGCTGACCCACTGCTCGGCGGTGGTGATACCGAGCTTGTCGCACAAGGCTTCGGTTATTTCGGGGGTGCGCTTGTTGTCGCCGCAACCGCTTTTATCGCGTTTCCAGCTGTCCCCGTCGGTGGGGTAGGCACACATCACCTTGTACCCCAGGTTACCAGCAGGTTTGTAGTCGGCAGGGAACAGGGTGTAGCCACTGCGTCCGCTTTCGGCCAGCCGGTCAAAGGCCGCGTCAGCGCGCAGGTAGGAAAACGATGCTGCCTGCTTCTGCAGGGTGCCGGGGCTATGGTCCCAGGTGAAGTAATGGTCTGAGGGGGTGGTGGCGCGCAGCAACAGCCCGGAGCACCTGAACGCCGGCTTTTCGTTGCAGTGCTCAGGTGTGTCGTTGTAGTAGGTTGTCATCGCCTGGGCAGTATCATCGCCAACATTCGCCAGTGCGAAGGGCGCCAGTGTCAGGCTTGCCAGGCACGCCAGCAGGTGGCGTGGGGTCAGGGTGTTTTTCATGGTAAAGGCCTCGTGAGGGATGAGCCACCCACACTATTTTTCTGCCTCGCTGCGGTATGTCGCCCAATGGCTGTCCGCAGGCCTGAAAGCACGACGGTGTCCCGCTGGAGGCCCCCTCGGTGCCGTAGGAACCGTGAGAAAGGGTAACCTTCCCTGTCAGAATGGGTAGAATTCATCGTCTTCAGCATGGTCTTGCCGGTGTGAACGAACCTACAGTCCCTTCGCCAGGCAAACCCTGGTATGTCTACCTGGTCCGCGCGGCCAATGGTTCGCTGTATTGCGGGATCAGCGACAACCCCCGGCGCCGTTTCAGCCAGCACCAGAGCGGCAAGGGCGCGCGTTTCTTCAGTTCCAGCCCCGCCGTGGCGCTGGTGTACGTGGAGTGCTGGCCGGACAAGGGCGAGGCCTTGCGCCAGGAGCGCTTGATCAAGCGCCTGCGCAAAAGCGCCAAGGAGCGCCTGGTGGCGTCCTGGGTGCCAATTGATCCGGTTGATGAGCCACTATCGGCCTGAGTGGCTAGGCCCTGTCTGGGAGCGGGAGTAAGCTTGAGTTTTTAGCCCTGCGGCGGAGCCGAAGATGACCGAGCTGATCCTTCACCACTACCCCACGTCCCCGTTCGCCGAAAAGACTCGCCTGATGCTGGGTTTCAAGGGCCTGTCCTGGCGTTCCGTGCTGATCTCACCGGTCATGCCCAAGCCTGACCTGGTAGCGCTCACCGGTGGCTACCGCAAGACCCCTGTGCTTCAGGTAGGCGCGGACATCTACTGCGACACCGCGCTGATCGCTCGCCGCCTGGATCAGGAGAAAGCCCTGCCGGCGTTTTTCCCGGAGGGCCAGGAAATGACCGTGGCCACGTTCGCCGCCTGGGCCGATTCGGAATTGTTCAGGCACGCGGTGAGCCTGGTGTTCCAGCCCGAGTCCGTGGCTGTGCGCTTCGCGCGCCTGCCCCCGGAAGCGGTGAAGGCCTTCATCGCCGACCGTGCGCAGTTGTTCAGCGGTGGCTCGGCCACGCGCGTCCCGTTGGAACAGGCCAAGCACCAGTGGCCGGTGTTCATGGCGCGGCTGGAACAGCAACTGCAACGCGAGGTGGGTGATTACCTGTTCGGCGAGCCGTCGGTTGCCGACTTCGCGCTGGCTCATCCCCTGTGGTTCCTCAAAGGCACACCGGTGACTTCGCCCCTGGTCGACGAATACCCCGCGGTGCACGCCTGGCTGGGCCGGGTGCTGGGCTTCGGTCATGGCGCCTACAGTGAGTTGAGCGCCGAGGAGGCGTTGACGGTGGCACGCACCAGTGTGCCGGCGCCGTTGCCGGTCGATGACTTCATCGACCTCAACGGTTTCAAGCCAGGGGACCAGGTGACCGTCGCCGCCGTCGACTATGGCGTCGACCCGGTAGCGGGCGAGCTCTTGTTCGCGGGGCGTGAGGAATTGATCGTGCGCAGGGACGATCCGCGTGCGGGGACGGTGCATGTGCACTTCCCGCGGCTGGGTTTCAAACTCGACAAACACTGATGCGAGGCGCTTCACAGGCTGCTTGTCATAGCCAGTGGGGTGTGTTTATTGGGGAGCAGGCTGGTCGGCGCCGACGCAGGTTAGGGGCTATTCGGTGAAGTCCGGCTGCGCCTGCAATGAGCCAGGGAAGTCACGGTCAAGTTGCCAGACCTTAACTTCCCTGCATGCATTCACTATAGATCAACAATGATATCAACTTTGGTCTCAAAGCTGAGACGTATGTAAGGCAAGTTGCTGGCGCCGAACGCTACGTCCGATAACCAGCCTGCCGGGATCGTACCTTGGGTGACCGGTCCTTTCTTGACCAGCGCAACGCCTCCTTCTTCCCAGCTTGCTATCAGATGACCCACTTGCCATCCCGACGCAGCGTCCAGAGTTTGAACATCGGAGACCCCATAGTAGTATTGAGGATCATCGAAGTGTTTCAGTAGTATCCTGAAGAATATGCCTCGAACAGGGGTCGCATAGTCGATACTACTGGGAATGTATTCCCCAAGATAGTTTCGATTGACGACTTGCAGTGGCAGCCTGTCAACACGGATGAAGGTCTTGCGCTGCAGTGGCGCGAGTGATTGAAAAAGATGTACGTTATCTTCGGTCGCCCTGTTGATGGTGATGCTTGCAGGAGGGGAGACTGAGATCACATTCACGCTCGATCCCGATGCATAACTTGCAGCGCCTTCAAGAGCGGGCTCGCCGATGAAGGGGTGGCTGTGCTGTCCTGCAGTTACTGACTCAAGGGTGACTACGCGGCCGGGAACAAATTGCTTTGTCATGTTGAACCTCATGAATTGTAATTGGGCGTGCCCAGTAAGTTCGTTCGGTTGTGCGAGGCAGAGTGCCGTCGGCAGGGGCGATGGTAGCCGGCAGAGGTAGGCGTGAATACTGGTATATTTGACAGTAAACGAAGTGTTGAAGGTGTGAAGTTATGAAAGTTTCAATCGTTGTTTGTTGAATAGATTTGTTCGAGTTTTGCATGGCTGATCAGGGACGCCCTAAGGCCTCGCTTTGCTACGGTTGCAAAGCCTTGAGTATCTGCCCCTCGTCATACTGACGCAGCAGCACGCCATTCACATCCAGCATGGGAATACCTCGCCCGCCCAGCGCTTCATAGCGCTGGCGCGCCTGGGTGTCCTTGTCGATGTCGAATTCCTGGTAGGCCACCCCCTGGCGATCCAGAAACCGGCGAAAGTCCTTGCAGTACCCACACCAGCGCGTCGAATACAGTGTGACCTGGGCGTGAGCCCTGGCTTGTGCGGTGAGTTGCGAGGTGGGGCTGAAAAACGCTTCGATCTTGCCCCACTGCTGGGCGATCACCACGACCAGCAATATCGGCAGCACGCGCTTGAGTGTCTTGTTCAGCACCCGCTCAGTCCTTGCGGCGCTTGAGCTGGTCGGTGAGCTGGGTGGGCAGGCCCTTGATGATCAGGGTACCGGCTTCTTCGTCGTACTCGATCTTGGAGCCCAGCAGGTGCGCTTCGAAGCTGATGGACAGGCCTTCGGCGCGGCCGGTGAAACGGCGGAACTGGTTGAGGGTGCGCTTGTCCGCCGGGATCTCCGGGGACAGGCCATAGTCCTTGTTGCGGATGTGGTCGTAGAAGGCCCGTGGGCGGTCCTCATCGATCAGCCCGGAAAGCTCTTCCAGGGCCACGGGCTCGCCATGCTTGGTCTGGCTGGTGGCGTAGTCCACCAGTGCCTGGGTCTTCTCCCGGGCGGCTTCCTCGGGCAGGTCTTCGCTTTCGACGAAGTCGCTGAAGGCCTTGAGCAGGGTGCGGGTCTCGCCCGGGCCGTCGACGCCTTCCTGGCAGCCGATGAAATCACGGAAGTATTCCGAGACTTTCTTGCCGTTCTTGCCCTTGATGAACGAGATGTATTGCTTGGAGTTCTTGTTGTTCTGCCACTCGGAGATATTGATTCGCGCGGCCAGGTGCAACTGGCCCAGGTCCAGGTGGCGCGAGGGCGTCACGTCCAGCTCGGCATTCACCGCCACGCCTTCGCTGTGGTGCAGCAGGGCGATGGCCAGGTAGTCGGTCATGCCTTGCTGGTAATGCGCGAACAGCACGTGGCCACCGGTGGACAGGTTGGACTCCTCCATCAGCTTCTGCAGGTGCTCGACGGCCTGGCGGCTGAACGCGGTGAAATCCTGCTCGGCATCCAGGTACTGCTTCAACCAGCCACTGAAGGGGTGGGCACCGGACTCTGCATGGAACAGCCCCCAGGCCTTGCCTTGCTTGGCGTTGTAGTTGTCATTGAGGTCGGCCAGCAGGTTTTCGATGGCCTGGGACTCGCCCAGTTCCGAATCACGGGCGTGCAGCACGGCAGGGGTGCCGTCGGGTTTCTTTTCGATCAAATGGACAATGCTGTGACGGATCGGCATGGGCTTCTCGGTGCGTCGAAAGGGGAAGGCCAAGGGCGAGCGTGTCGGCCTTGTGCAAAGGCGCCAAGTGTAACGCAACTGGGGGTTTGGCGGCCCGGCGCGGTCATTTCAGGCCGTGAAATCGAGACTTTTGTCTATTTTTCAATCAATCGGGCGATAAACCTGAACAAATGGCCAGGTAGTGGCGGATATTTCTGTTTCTGTGTGCTAGTTTTGCCCGGTCTTGCGCTCCATAAGGGCGCATCGCCCGCAGATAGCTGCCGTCAGGTCGAACCAAATACCGATTTGTGCATCTACATTCGCGATTGGCGTGGCTGTAGACCGATTGCCGAACCCTGGGGGTTACGGCGTTTTTGACTGATGTTGCACTCTGCAATCCAACTGAATTTGATAGGGAAGGAACACCACCATGGCATTGACCAAAGACCAACTGATCGCCGACATCGCTGAAGCCATCGACGCGCCAAAAACCACCGCGCGCAATGCTCTCGAGCAACTGGGCCAGATCGTTGCCGACCAGCTGGAAAATGGCAGCGAAATCACTCTGCCAGGCATTGGCAAGCTGAAAATCACCGAGCGTCCAGCTCGTACCGGCCGCAACCCTTCGACTGGCGCCCCGATCGAAATCGCCGCCAAGAAAGTCGTCAAGTTTGTTCCAGCCAAAGTGCTGACTGATTCGGTTAACAAGTAATTTTGTAACCAGTCGTTAAAAAGCCGTGACCGGGGCGACCCGGTCACGGCTTTTTTTGTGCCTGCAGAGTCTTCATCGACACTGCCGGCCTCATCGCGAGCAAGCTTTGCTCCCACGGTGTTTACCGCAACCCTGTGGGGGCAAAGCTTGCTCGCGATGGCGTCAGGGTTTGAACCAGGCTTGCTGCTGCGCTTCAGTCTGAAAGGTCCAGGCCACGAAACGGCTCTGTTTCTGCCCCTGGCCCATTTCCACCACGCGCACCTGCACGGCACCGGCCTTTTTCAGCGCCACCTGGATCGGTGGCACATTGGTAGCCTTGGACACCAGGGTGCTGAACCACAGCACCTGTTGGCCTACCGCCACGCTTTCGCTGATCAACTGGGTGACGAAACGAATTTCCCCACCCTCGCACCACAGCTCATTGTTCTGCCCACCGAAGTTGAGCACCGGCAGCTTGCGCTTGGGGTCGGCCTTGCCCAGCGCGCGCCATTTGCGTTGGCTGCCGCGTGTGGCCTCTTCCAGCGAGGCATGGAAGGGTGGGTTGCACAAGGTAAGGTCGAAGCGGTCGTCAGCCTTCAGCAGGCCGCTGAGGATGTGCTTGGTATTGCCCTGCTGGCGCAAGCTGATGCCCTTGTCGAGCTTGTTGGCCTGGACGATGGCCTTGGCCGACGCCAAGGCTACCTTGTCGATGTCAGAGCCCACGAACTGCCAACGGTAGTCGGCATGGCCCAGCAGCGGGTAGATGCAGTTGGCACCCACGCCGATGTCCAGTGCGCGCACTGAGGCGCCGCGTGGTATTTCGCCGCCGTTGAGTTCGGCCAGCAGGTCGGCGGCAGCGTGGATGTAATCGGCGCGCCCGGGGATGGGCGGGCAGAGGTAGCCGTCGGGGATGTTCCAGTGCTGGATGCCGTACAGCGCCTTGAGCAGGGCGCGGTTGAACACCTTCACCGCCGCCGGGTTGGCGAAGTCGATGCTTTCCTTGCCGTAGGGGTTGAGGATCACGAACTGGCCCAGCTCGGGGCTGGTCTTGATCAACTGGGGGAAGTCGTAACGGCCCTGATGGCGGTTGCGGGGGTGGAAGCCGGGTTTGCTGGGGGCGGACATGTGCGCGCTCCGGTAGAAGTGAATGTGGGACCGGGCGAAGCTCGGGAAAAGAGCGCCGCGGTATATCTGCTATACCGCGGCGCCCCCTTCCCGAGCTCCGCCCGGTCCCACATGGGCCCGCTGAGAATTACAGGCTGGCGATGCGCGCGTGCTGTTCGGCGAGCTTGCCCAGGGCCTGCTCGGCTTCAGCCAGCTTGGCGCGTTCCTTGTCGATGACCGCCGGCGGTGCCTTGTCGACGAAGGCGGCGTTGGACAGCTTGCCGCCCACTCGTTGCACTTCACCTTGCAGGCGCTGGATTTCCTTGTCCAGGCGCGCCAGTTCCGCGTCCTTGTCGATCAGGCCGGCCATCGGTACCAGCACTTCCAGCTCGCCCACCAGTGCGGTCGCGCTCAGCGGTGCTTCGGCGCCGGCTTGCAGCACGGTGATGGATTCGAGCTTGGCCAGCTTCTTGAGCAGGGTCTCGTTTTCCACCAGGCGGCGCTGGTCTTCGGCGTTGGCGTTTTTCAGGAACAGCGCCAGGGGCTTGCCCGGGCCGATGTTCATTTCGCCACGAATGTTGCGCACGCCCAGCATCAGGCCCTTGAGCCATTCGATGTCGTCCTCGGCCGCCTGGTCGATGCGCGCTTCCACAGCCACTGGCCACGGTTGCAGCATGATGGTCTTGCCTTCGGCACCGACCAGCGGCGCCAGGCGCTGCCAGATTTCCTCGGTGATGAACGGCATGAACGGGTGCGCCAGGCGCATGGCCACTTCCAGTACGCGCACCAGGGTGCGACGGGTGCCGCGCTGACGCTCGACCGGCGCGTTCTCGTCCCACAGCACAGGCTTGGACAGTTCCAGGTACCAGTCGCAGTACTGGTTCCAGATGAACTCGTACAGGGCCTGGGCTGCCAGGTCGAAGCGGAACTGGTCCAGCTGGCGGGTCACTTCGGCTTCGGTGCGCTGCAGCTGCGAAATGATCCAGCGGTCAGCCAGGGACAGTTCGTAGGCTTCCCCGTTCTGGCCGCAGTCTTCGCCCTTGTCCAGCACGTAGCGCGCCGCGTTCCAGATCTTGTTGCAGAAGTTGCGGTAGCCTTCGACGCGGCCCATGTCGAACTTGATGTCGCGGCCAGTGGAAGCCAGCGAGCAGAACGTGAAGCGCAGGGCGTCGGTGCCGTAGCTGGCGATGCCGTCGGCGAATTCGGCGCGGGTCTGCTTCTCGATGGCTTTCTGCAGCTTGGGCTGCATCAGGCCGGTGGTGCGCTTCTGCACCAGGGCTTCGAGTTCGATGCCGTCGATGATGTCCAGGGGGTCAAGCACATTGCCCTTGGACTTGGACATCTTCTGGCCCTGGCCGTCGCGCACCAGGCCGTGCACGTAAACGGTCTTGAACGGTACTTGCGGTGTGCCGTCCTCGTCTTTCACCAGGTGCATGGTCAGCATGATCATCCGGGCGACCCAGAAGAAAATGATGTCGAAACCGGTGACCAGCACGTCGGTGGAGTGGAATTTCTTCAGGAACTCGGTCTGTTCCGGCCAGCCCAGGGTGGAGAAGGTCCACAGGCCCGAGCTGAACCAGGTGTCCAGTACGTCGTTGTCCTGGTTCAGGACCACGTCGGCGCCCAGGCCGTGCCTGGCGCGCACTTCCTCTTCGCTGCGGCCTACGTAGACCTTGCCGGCCTCGTCGTACCAGGCTGGAATGCGGTGGCCCCACCACAGCTGACGGCTGATGCACCAGTCCTGGATGTCACGCATCCACGAGAAGTACATGTTTTCGTACTGCTTGGGGACGAACTGGATGCGGCCGTCTTCGACAGCTGCGATCGCAGGCTCGGCCAGTGGTTTGGTGGACACGTACCACTGGTCGGTCAGCCACGGCTCGATGATGGTACCCGAGCGGTCGCCCTTCGGCACTTTCAGCGCGTGGTCGTCGACACTGACCAACAGGCCGGCAGCGTCGAAGGCGGCGACGATCTGCTTGCGCGCCTCGAAGCGGTCCAGGCCGGCATATTCGGCCGGGATCTTGCCGTCGATGCTTTCGTTCAGCGTACCGTCCAGGTTGAACACCTGGCAGGCCGGCAGCACGGCAGCATTCTTGTCGAAGATATTCAGCAGCGGCAGGTTGTGGCGCTTGCCGACTTCGTAGTCGTTGAAGTCGTGGGCCGGGGTGATCTTCACACAGCCGGTACCGAACTCAGGGTCGCAGTAATCGTCGGCGATGATCGGGATGCGGCGGCCCACCAGGGGCAGCTCGACGAACTGGCCGATCAGGGCCTTGTAGCGCTCATCGTTCGGGTTCACGGCCACGGCGGCGTCGCCGAGCATGGTTTCCGGACGGGTGGTGGCGACGATCAGGTAATCCAGACCTTCAGCGGTCTTGGCGCCGTCGGCCAGCGGGTAGCGCAGGTTCCACAGCGAGCCTTTCTCGTCGTGGTTTTCCACTTCCAGGTCGGAAATGGCGGTGTGCAGCTTGGTGTCCCAGTTGACCAGGCGCTTGCCGCGGTAGATCAGGCCGTCTTCATGCAGGCGAACGAAGGCTTCCTTGACCGCTTCCGACAGGCCGTCGTCCATGGTGAAACGCTCGCGGCTCCAGTCCACGGACGAGCCCAGGCGGCGGATCTGGCGGCTGATATTGCCACCGGACTGGTCCTTCCATTCCCAGACCTTCTCCAGGAATTTCTCGCGGCCCAGGTCGTGGCGGTTCTGCCCCTGGGCTTCGAGCTGGCGCTCTACCAGCATCTGGGTGGCGATACCGGCGTGGTCGGTGCCCGGCTGCCACAGGGTGTCGCGGCCCTGCATGCGGCGGAAACGGATCAGGGCGTCCATGATCGCGTTGTTGAAACCATGGCCCATGTGCAGGCTGCCGGTGACGTTCGGCGGCGGGATCATGATGGTGTACGAGTCGCCCGCGCCTTGCGGAGCGAAATAGTTCTCGGACTCCCAGGTCTGGTACCAGGAAGTTTCAATGGCGTGCGGCTGGTAGGTCTTATCCATGCTCGGCGGGACCCTAATAGGCATTTATTCAGGAAAGCCGATTAGTATAGCGGCAGCTGCAAGCTTCAAGCTACCAGCTGCAAGAAGGTCCGGGCCATTCTTCTCTCGCACCTTCCAACCTGCCGCTTGCCGCTATGGCTGCTGCAGCAGCCGTTCCATCCGGGCTTCGAGGCGGCGCTTGATTTCGGTTTCGATGTGCGGCGCGAAGTCGTCGATCACGTCCTGCATGATCAACTGGGCGGCAGCGCGCAGTTCGGCGTCCAGGTGCAGCAGGGTGTCCTGCCGGTTCTGTGCCGGGGTGGGTGGTTCAGGGGCTGGCTTCATGGCGGCGGCCTCGGCCTCGGCCTGGGTCTGTGCTTCGAGCTGGTCGAAGAGCAGGGGGATCTGTTCGTCGCTGACCACGGTCTCGGTCAGCAGCGGCGGTTGCAGGGTGTCGTCGCCGAGCAGCTTGCGGATCGATTCGAGGTCATCCAGCAGGTGCGCGGACTTGGGCATTTTTTTCGCAGTGTCCATCGTTGGCTCAGAGTCGCTGTAAGCGGTGATCTTGCAGAGGATAGCCCTGTTCGCGGTAGAAACGGAAACTCTCCCGTGCCGCCTGACGAATAGCAGGGTCTTCGACCACCACTTCGGCCACGCGGGCGAAGCGGCCGGCGAAGGCGGGCACCTTGAGGTCCAGGTTCACCAGCAGGTCCTGGTGGGACGCGGGGGCGTCGGCCAGGCCCAGGGCGATCACTGCCTCGGGGTCTTCCTCTGCCAGGCTGTGGGGCACGAAACTTTCGCCCTTGAAGGCCCACAGGCGGGCATCGAGTTGTTCGCGCTGCGCGGCGTCGCTGCAGTGCAGGTACACCCGGTGGCCCAGGCGCCAGGCCTTCTCCACCAGCTTGCAGGCGAAATCCAGCCGCGCCGCAGGCAGCGGGCTGGGCAGAATATAGAAATCGACTTTGGTCATTTCGGTCCTATCACACGTGGGGCCGGACTGCCCGGTCCTGCCGGGGCAGTCCGGCCAGGTGTGTCAAACGCCGGCGCGGTCCAGCAGGTACTGGGTCAGCAGGGGCACCGGGCGGCCGCTGGCGCCTTTGTCCTTGCCGCCGCTGACCCAGGCGGTGCCAGCGATGTCCAGGTGTGCCCAGTGGTAGCTCTTGGCGAAGCGCGACAGGAAGCAGCCAGCGGTGATGGCGCCGCCTTTGGGGCCGCCGATGTTGGCGATGTCGGCGAACGGCGAATCCAGCTGTTCCTGATACTCATCGAACAGCGGCAGTTGCCAGGCGCGGTCGTCGGCGGCCTTGCCAGCTTCCAGCAATTGTTCCACCAGTTCGTCGTTGTTGCCCATCAGGCCCGAGGTGTGCGCACCCAGGGCTACCATGCAGGCGCCGGTCAGGGTGGCGATGTCGATCACCGCCTGGGGCTTGAAGCGCTCGGCGTAGGTCAGGGTGTCGCACAGCACCAGGCGGCCTTCGGCGTCGGTATTGAGGATTTCCACGGTCTGGCCGCTCATGGTGCTGACGATGTCGCCCGGGCGAGTGGCACTGCCGCTGGGCATGTTCTCCGCGCAGGCCAGCAGGCACACCAGGTTGACCGGCAGCTTGAGTTCCAGCACGGCACGCAGGGTACCGAACACGCTGGCGGCGCCGCACATGTCGTATTTCATCTCGTCCATGCCGGCCGCAGGCTTGATGCTGATGCCACCGGTGTCGAACGTGATGCCCTTGCCCACCAGCACGTACGGCTTCTCGGACTTCTTCGCGCCCTGGTAGTTGAGCACGATCAGGCGCGGTGGCTGTTCGCTGCCCTGAGCCACGGCCAGGAAAGCGCCCATGCCCAGTTCCTTGAGTTTCTTCTCGTCGTGGATCTCGACCTTGAGGTTCTTGTGCTCCTTGCCCAGTTCCTTGGCCTGCTCGGCAAGGAACGTAGGGTGGCACAGGTTGGGCGGCAGGTTGCCCAGGTCGCGAGTGAAGCTCATGCCGGTGGCGATGGCGCTGGCGTGGGCCACGGCGCGTTCTACGTCAGCCTGGCTGGCCTTGTCGGTCAGCAGGGTGATTTTCTTGAGGGCGCGAGGCTCGGCCTTTTTGCTCTTGAACCGGTCGAACACGTATTCGCCGTCCTGCAGGGTCTCGGCCAGCAGGCGCGCCTTGCCGTAGGCATCGCGGCCTTTGACCCCCAGTTCGTCCAGCGCCAGCACGGCGTCGGTGCCGCCCAGGTTCTTCAGGGCACCCAGCACGGCGGCGCCCAGTTTGCGCCAGGCGCGGTCGCCCAGCAGCTCGTCGGCACCGGTGCCCACCAGCAACACGCGTTCGGCCTTGAGGCCGGGCAGGCTGTGCAGCAACAGGGTCTGGCCCGGCTTGCCGGTCAGGTCACCGCGCTTGAGCACGGTGGTCAGGGCGCCGCCGCTGAGTTCGTCGACTTTCTTGCCGACATTGCCCAGTACACGACCTTCGCCAACGGCGACGACCAGGGTCGCGGTCTTCAGGCTTTCAGCGCTTACGCTTTTTACAACCAATTCCATTTCCGGGTCCCCTAATGAACTGTCGGTGTGCGCGGCCTCTAATGGGATGCGCCAAAGTGAAACTGCCTGGCTCGACCCTGTGGCGGCCAGGCCAAAGTCCCCAGTTTGAGCCTTGCCGACGCGCCCTGACAACCCTTGGGCGCGGGTTTGCGCAACTGTATGCGCACGCGAAGTGACAGGCAGGCCCAATCACAGGATAATGCGCCGACTTTTTCCACGGTTCGCCCTGCGCGCGCCTGCCACCGGAGTGGCCGCTATGTATCCCTTGTTCGGCCGTCTGAGCCTGACAACCCTGGAGTGTCTGGTTTGATCGTCTTCCGCTATCTGTCCCGTGAAGTCATGCTCACCCTCAGTGCCGTCAGCGCGGTACTGCTGGTGATCATCATGAGCGGGCGCTTCGTCAAGTACCTGGCCCAGGCCGCCTCGGGCGCCCTGGACCCAGGCGTGCTGTTCCTGATCATGGGCTATCGCCTGCCGGGTTTCCTGCAGTTGATCCTGCCCCTCGGCCTGTTCCTGGGTATCTTGCTGGCCTATGGCCGCTTGTACCTGGAAAGTGAAATGACCGTGCTGGCCGCCACTGGCATGAGCCAGCAGCGCCTGCTGGCCTACACCATGGCCCCGGCCACGGTGGTGGCCATCCTCGTCGCCTGGCTGAGCCTGAGCCTGGCGCCCCTGGGTGCGCAGCAGTTTTCCCAGGTGCTCAACCAGCAGGACGCGATGACCGAGTTCGACACCCTCGAGCCTGGCCGTTTCCAGGCCTTGCGCGATGAGAGCCGGGTGACCTACACCGAGACCATGAGTGACGACCGCATCAACCTGGGAGGCGTGTTCATTTCGCAGAAGCGCCTGGGCCAGGACGCCAAAGACCGCGGCATCACCCTGCTGTTGGGTGAGAAGGGCCGTCAGGAGCGCCGCCCCGATGGCAGCCGCTACCTGATCCTGGACAACGGCTACCGTTACGATGGCATCCCCGGCCAGGCCGACTACCGCGCCATTCAGTACCAGACCTACGGCGTGATGCTGCCCAAGCCCGAAGTCAGTGAAGAAGTCACCGACCGTGACGCCATTCCCAGCAGCAAGCTGTTCAGCGGCGAGTCCGACGACAAGGCCGAACTGCAATGGCGCCTGTCGCTGCCGCTGCTGGTGTTCATCGTGACCCTGATGGCGGTCCCGTTGGCACGGGTCAACCCGCGCCAGGGTCGTTTCCTCAAGCTGCTGCCGGCGATTCTTCTGTATATGGCCTACCTCACCGTCCTGATTTCCGCCCGTGGCGCCATGGAGAAGGGCAGGCTGCATTCGGCCCTGGGGCTGTGGTGGGTGCACGGGCTGTTCCTGATCATCGGCCTTGGGCTGATGTACTGGGAGCCGCTGCGCCTGAAACTGGCCAGCCGTCGCGCGGCGACGGAGGTGGCCCATGGTTAAGCTCGACCGCCACATCGGCAGCAGTGTGCTGATGGCCATCCTGGCCGTGCTGGGGGTTATCCTCGGCCTGGCCACGCTGTTCGCGTTCATCGACGAGATGAGTGACATCAGCGCTACCTATGGCCTGCTGGACATTTCCTGGTATGTGCTGCTGACCGCGCCACGCCGGCTTTACGACATGTTGCCCATGGCAGCACTGATCGGCTGCCTGATCGGCCTGGGCAGCCTCGCCAGCAACAGTGAGCTGACCATCATCCGCGCAGCGGGTGTGTCCATCGCACGTATCGTCTGGGCCGTGATGAAGCCCATGCTGGTGCTGATGGTGTGCGGCCTGCTGATCGGTGAATACGTGGCGCCCGTGACGGAAGCCAAGGCCCAGGCAGATCGTTCCCTGGCCCAGGGCATCGGCGACGCGCAAAGCGGCCGCCATGGCCTGTGGCACCGCGAGGGCCAGCAGTTCATTCACATCAACACCGTGCAGCCGGCTGGCCTGCTGTATGGTGTGACCCGCTACACCTTCGATGACGAGCGCCACATCAAGACTGCCAGTTTCGCCAAGAAGGCCCAGTACACCGATGGCCACTGGAACCTGTCCGACGTGGCCACCACCGTGTTCCATGGTGACCGCACCGAGGTGGTCAACACGCCTGCGGAACAGTGGGATGTGTCGGTGACTCCGCAGTTGCTGAGCACCGTGATCATGGCGCCCGAGTCACTGTCGATCAGTGGTCTGTGGGGCTACATTCACTACCTGTCGGACCAGGGCCTGAACAACACCAAGTACTGGCTGGCGTTCTGGACCAAGATCCTGCAGCCGTTGGTGACCGCGGCGTTGGTGCTGATGGCGATCTCGTTCATCTTCGGTCCGCTGCGTTCGGTTACCCTCGGGCAGCGGGTGTTCACTGGCGTGCTGGTGGGCTTCACCTTCCGTATCGTGCAGGACTTGCTCGGGCCGTCGAGCCTGGTGTTCGGGTTTCCGCCGTTGCTGGCGGTGGTGATTCCGTCGTTGGTGTGTGCGGTGCTTGGGTGGTGGTTGCTGCGCAGGGCGGGTTAAGTTCAGCGACTAGAGAAAGCCGACCTCAGGGTCGGTTTTTTTTTGCGCTGGGGGCTGTGGGCTATGTACTCAGGTTGAAAAGCCACGCTTCTAAAGCCACGCTTCTAAGGGGATCGCACACATATCCAATGGGTTGGGCGCGACCACCGGCGGTTCCGGCCTTACGCCGGGTCACTTTTTGGCAGTCGCCCCAAAAAGTAACCAAAAAGGGCTCGCCCCTGCTGGGGCCCTGCGCTGCGCTCCGGGTACCCACCTTCCGACGCCGACCAGGGGGCAAACGACCCCGGCTATAGAAGCTTGCCGGGGCCGTTCCTCGGCTGAAGCCTCGGGCCCTGCGGGCAGCCCCCCGGTCGACGCCGGAAGGTGGCCCAGGCGCTTAAAGGGGCGGTAGATCAACAGCAAGATCAAAAGCCACAGCAAAAGCAAAAGCCACAGCAGAAGCTGACGCTGCAGCTGCGCTGCGAGGGCGGCCGCGCCTTGGCTTTTGATTCCGCCTTTGATCTTGCTTTTGCTTTTGCTTTTGACGTGCCGCCCCGTAAAGCGCCTGGGCCTTCTTCCGGTGTCGACCAGAGGGCAGCCGCAGGGCCCGAGGCTTTAGCCGAGGAAACGGCTCCGGCAAGCTTCTATAGCCGGGGCCGTTTGCCCTTTGGTCGGCGCCGGAAGGAGGGCACCCGGAGCGCAGCGCAGGGCCCCAGCAGGGGCGAGACTTTTTTGCTTACTTTTTTTGTCGTTTGAAAAAAAGTGAGCCGGCGTAAGGCCGGAACCGTCAGTTGGGCCTCCAGCCCTTTCGGATATGTACTCAGGTTGAAAAGCCACGCTTCTCAGGGGATCGCGCGCATATCCAGTGGGGCGGGCGCGACCACCGGCGGTTTCGCCCTTACGGCGAGTCACTTTTTGGCAGTCGCCCCAAAAAGTAACCAAAAAGGGCTCGCCCCTGCTGGGGCCCTGCGCTGCGCTCCGGGTACCCACCTTCCGACGCCGACCAGGGGGCAAACGACCCCGGCTATAGAAGCTTGCCGGGGCCGTT